>OEPS010000516.1_pt1 | contig 13490 bp, 11 predicted proteins | sample 1539411 | NCBI WGS metagenome assembly OEPS01 (sample SAMN02671747, study PRJEB22543) | soil metagenome | biome: bacteria | place: China:Hunan Province, Lengshuijiang City | collected 2012-10-15 | depth 0.08m m | reverse complement strand
ATTTCCCCCCGAGCACCTCAGCGCACTGCGCTCGGCCTTCGACGTGTCCGTCCGCGGCGGTGTCGTCAGCGCGCTGTCGAACCTCCTCCAGTCGTCGATCGGCGTCATCCTGATCGACGTGAAGCGCGACATGGTGAACGACGCGGTCGCGCTCGTGCGCGAGTTGCGGCGGTCGGGGAATCGGGCGCCGATCGTCCTCGTCACCGCGTATCGCCTGCGCTCGACCGACCGCGCCCGCGCCCTGCGCGCCGGGGCGGACGACTTCATCCCCGGCGACGTCGATCCCGACGAGCTGCTCATGCGCGTCGAGGGTGTCGCGCGCCGCGGCCGCTCGGCCGCGGAGTCCTTCGCCGACGCGGACGTTCCGCTCGCGGTGCAGCCGCACGCCGAGAGCGGTTATGCCCCGCTCGACGGCGACGCGTTCCGCGACGCGGTCAAGGCACATGTCACCGGCGACCGCGTCCCCTTCTTCACCATCGTCCGCGCTCGCGTGCCGGGCCACGATGCACGTGCCCTCTCCGAGGCAGCGATCCGCACGATGCGCGTCGACGGCGGCGATCTCGCCGGCGTCGACGGTCCCGAGCTCTCGGTCTACCTGCATTCCGTGCGGCGCAAGGACGTGTCGCCGTTCGTCGAGCGCCTCCGCGAGGAATGGCGACGCATCGGCAACGGTGAGATCGAGGTCGATACACTGAGCTACCCGGCAGACGAGCAGCGCGTGCAGGAGCTGTTCGGGCCGGCTGCCTGACGATGGCCGGCGCGCGTTACGGCGTCGTCGTCGTCGCGTCGACGATCGCGCTCGTCGGTGCGGCGCTCGTCGCCTATGCCCGGCTCGCCGATCGGCCGCCGCGTCCGCTCTCACAGCTCGTCGGCGAGGCGACCGACAGCTTCTCCGTCCGCGGTGCAGCCGATATCGCGCCTGGGGCTTCTGCGTACCGCCGCTTCGCCGTCGAGGACTCGATCTGGCGCGCGCGGAACGACCGGATTCTCCTCCGCTGGCAGGGCGCGGCCGGCGCTGTCTGGCACCCGTCGCCGCGCCAGCTCCTCCTCGACAGCGCATACTCCTTCGGCACGGCGAACCGCTTCGCGGACGCGGCCGCGCTGATCGGGCGCTGGCTCGCCGTGCACCCGCACGACAGCGAGCTCCGGGTCGAGCACGCGCGCCTTCTCGCGCAGCTCCGCCGCAACGACGAGGCGCTCGCCGAGTACCGCCTTGCCGTCGAGGATCGCCCCGGCGACCGATCGCTGCGCGAGGAATACGCCGACGCGCTGCTCCAGATGGGCCGCTACCCCGACGCGTCCGCGCAGTACCGCATCCTGCTTGCCGCGCAGCCGTCGAGCGTCGCGTATCGCCTCGGGCTCGCCCGCGCGCTCGCCTGGGGAGACCGCCCGCGCGACGCCGAACCGGTGCTCAGCGCGCTCGCGCGGGCACTCCCCGGCGACACGGCGATCGTCGGGATGCTGCGCTCGGTGCGCGCGTCGTTCGACCCGACGTCGAAGGAAGCGGCGCGCTGGGTCACCGATGATCCGCGCTACCTTCCCTACCGCCTGGCGTACGCACGCGCACTCGGGGGCGAGCACCGCTCCGTCGAAGCGGCCGCGCAGTTCGACACCGTCCTCGCCGCGGGCGAGACGGTGGCGCTCCTCCGCGAGGCCGCCGGCGTCCGCGGCGAGATCCCGGATTCCGTCGGCTCGGCACGCCTCCTCGGCCGCGCGCTCGCCCTCGCCCCGCGCGACAGTTCGGTGCGGCGCGCCTACGCGAAGGCCCTCGCCTGGTCTGGCGACCGTCGTGGCGCGATCGAGCAGCTGACCATCCTTCTCGGCGCCCGCCCCGATGCCGGCGACCTCCTCCTCCGCGGGCAGCTCTACCTCTGGAGCAACGATCTCGGGCGCGCCGAGCCGGATCTCGCCGCGGCAGCGCGGCTGAACCCCCGCCCGGGCACCTTCCTCCTTCTCGGCGACCTGCTGCGCTGGCGTGGCGACTGGCGCCGCGCGCGGGCGACATATCGTCAGGCACTCGCTCTCTGGCCTGCCGATCCGCAGCTGCTCGCCGGCCTTGCGCTGCTCGACAAGGAAGAGCGCCTCGCGATGGGCGGCACCGCCGCCGGCGACTTTCCCGGCTGGGTCGCGACGATGCGCCACGCCGAGGACAACACCGGCTATCTCTACCTGTCCGGGGGAGTCTCTCGCGGCTTCGCCATCGGCCGCGGGACGGTGCTCAGCGTCGGCGCCGAACAGCGCCGCGTCTCGCAGCGGTCGCCGGGGGGCGCCGAGCGCTTCCTCTACGGCTATGCGCTGGAGGGGGGCGCCGAGCAGATGCTCTGGCGCGCGCGCCTCGCCGTGCGCGCGGGGCTGGCGCGCCACGCGCTCGTTCCCGGCATGCTCTACGGGTCGGGCGAGCTGTCGATGCCGGCCGGACCGGCGCGCGTGTCGCTCGAGGTCAGCGACGGGCCCGCGTACAACACCCTCATGACGACGCGGGCGCTGGTGCCGGCGGCCGGCGGCGGCACGCTGGGGCGCCCGATGCGCGGCCGCGAGGCGGTGCTCGCGGCCTCCGCACCGTTAGGCAGCGCCGAGGTCCACGTGTCGGCGGGCGCGCTCGGCCTCAGCGACGGCAACCAGCGGCGGAGCGTCGAGGCGTCGGTCCGGGTCCCGGTCACCGCTCACGTCGCCGCCATCTACTCCGGCGGAACGTTAGGCTACACCCGGCGGAGCGACGCCTACTGGAACCCGTCGCGCTACGTCTCGAACGCCGTCGGCGTCGAGCTGTCGGTGCGGAACCGCGCCGGCTTCTCCGGTGCGGCGCGCGTCCTTCCCGGCTACGGCCGGAGCAGCGAGACGCTCACCCTCCCCAACGGCGCGCCGCTGCGCGTCGAGCCGCGCAACGTCCCCCAGCTCTCGGCCAGCTACGAGGTCGGCTACCAGTCGCGGGGCTGGCGCGTGCTGATCGACGGCGCCTACGGCCGCGGGCGCGAGGGCGGCTACCAGTCGCTGACCAGCAGCGCCCGCCTGCAGGTGGACTGGTAGCATGCGCTTCCGCTATGTCCTGATCCTGATCTCCGGCGCGGCGCTGATGCTCGGCATCGGCGTCGCGGCCGCGACGCTCCTCCAGAACACCCCGATCCGCGGTGAGAGCCTCGCGCTCCGCATCGGGATCGCGGTGGTGCTGACCTTTCTCGTCCTCCTCATCGTCCGCTACTTCATCCTCCTCTGGCTCGGGTTCCTCCAGCACGTCGAGTCGAGGAGCGGCTCGGCCGACGCGAGCTTCCTCCCGCCGGTCACCCTCGTCGTCCCCGCCTACAACGAGGGGCCGATGATCAACCAGGCGATCCGGAGCCTGCTCGAGCTGGACTATCCCGCCTACGAGATCCTCGTCGTCGACGATGGCTCGACCGACGACACCTACGCCCGTGCCGCCGCGCTCGAGGGCCGTTATGGCGGCGTCACCGTCCGCGTGGTGAGCAAGGCGAACGGCGGCAAGGCGAACGCGCTCAACACCGGAATCGCGCTCGCCCGCTCGCCGTACATCCTGTGCATGGATGGCGACTCGCGCCTCTCGCGCGAGACGCTGCGCCGCGCGATGCCGCACTTCGCCGACCCGCACGTCGGCGCGGTCGCCGGCAACGTGAAGGTCGTCAACCGCATCAACCTGTGGACGAAGCTCCAGGCCCTCGAGTACATCGAGGGGCTGAACATGGCGCGCCGCGCCCAGGCGTTCGCCGGCGTCGTCAACATCATCCCCGGCCCGATCGGGATCTTCCGCCGCGACATGCTCACCCGCGTCGGCGGCTACGACACCGACACCTTCGCCGAGGACGCGGACCTCACCCTCAAGATCCTGACGGCGGGGTGGCATGTCGTCTACGAGGATCGCGCCGTCGCCTGGACCGAGGCACCGGAGAACTTCAACGGCCTCCTCAAGCAGCGCTACCGCTGGACGCGCGGCATCCTCCAGGCGCTGCGCAAGCGCTCGTCGTGGCTCGTCGCCCCCCAGCCGGGGGTCGGCATCGGCGTCTGGCTCTCCCTCGTCGCGATGTTCTTCGAGGCGATCATCTGGCCGGTCTTCAACATCGTCGGCAACCTCTTCTTCGCCTTCGCCGCGTTAGGCAGCGGGGCCGCGAACTACGTCGCCTGGTGGTGGGTCCTCCTCACCCTCCTCGACGTCGCCGCCGCGCTCCACACCATCGCGATGGAAGAGGAAGATCTGTCGCTCGTCCCGTACGCACTGCTGTACCGCCTTTTCTTCGTCGCGATGATCGACGTCACCAAGCTGTTCGCGACCGCTGAAGAGTTCCTGAACGTGCGCATGAGCTGGGGAAAGCTCGAGCGCGCCGGCAGGATCTGACCCGAGGAGGAACCATGTCCATCAACGCGCTTCTCTCGACGATCATTCTCGTCACCTTCATCGTGACGGTGGTGCTCGCCGTCGGCAGCTACGTCGCCTACAAGGTGCGCGAGCGCCGGCAACCCGACACGTCGCGGATCGCCAGCGACGAGCCGGTCTTCTTCGAGCGCTTCTTCCCCGGCGACCCCGCGGGTGCCGCCGGGGCAGCCCCCACCGAGCCCGATGTCGCGGCGCGCTGACCACCGCACCGGCCGTCGCGGCGGGACGAAGACGATCCTGCTCGTCGCGGTCGTCATCGTCGCGCTCTCCGTCGCCGCCATACACTGGCAGGCGGCGGCGCGCGAGCATCGGGGCGTTTCCGTCGGTCCGTCCACCGGGGCGGCCACGGTCGCGCGCATGCCCCCCCTCGCCGGACCGCTGATGCTCCCGCGCTCGACGAGGGTGGCGATCGTGCGCGACCCGGGAAGCGACGCATACTACGATTCGCCGGCGACACTGGACTCGATCGCGAGCCGCTGGCGGCTCCTGCTCGAGCGGCTCGGCGCGCATGTCGTCACCGTCGCCCCCACCGACAGCGCCGCCCTCCGCGACATCCGGGTGCTCATCTTTCCCTCGGAACCCTGCCTCGGCGACGCGTCGCGCAAGCTGATCGGGTCGTCGCTCGCCCGCGGGAAGGGAGTGATCACCACCTGGATCACCGGCACCCGCGATGGCGGGTGCACCCCCGTCGGCTGGACGCTGCCGGCCACGCTCGCCGGCGCGATGCGGCTCGACACCCTCGAGACGCGGGACGCGGTCTACGTCACCATTCCCCGCGGCGGGGCACTGACCTCGAACGTCCCTCCCGGCTCGCGGCTCGAGCTCCTTGCCAGCAACCACGTCGCCGCCCGAACCCCGGCTCGCGACCTCGTCTACTCCGACCGGATGATGAACCCGGAGCCGGCGCAGCGCCGCGAGCTGCTCGACGGCGCCGTCTCGCACGCGACGATCGGCGCCGGGCGCAGCGTCTGGCTCGGATTCGACCTCGCCCGAGTCGCGCCTGACGCGTGGAGCGAGATCCTCGCGCAGATGATCGCCCGCAACGCCGTCGCCTGGGCGTCCAACGAGCCGATGGCCGCCGTCGAGCCGTGGCCCCACGGCAAGGTCGCCGCGGCGATGATCGCCCAGGACGTCGAGACGGAGTTCGCGAACGCGAGCCATGCCGTCGATTCCCTCGACGCCGCCGGGGTCCGCGGGACCTGGTATGTCGTGAGCGAGCTCGCCCGGCGCAACGCCGGCCTGCTCCGCCGCCTCTCCCGCAACGGCGAGATCGGCTCGCACACCGAGAACCACGAGCTGCTCGCCGGCCAGCCCCTCGCACGTCAGAAGGAGCGGCTCGCCACGACACAGAAGGAGATCCGCTCCCTCATCGGCCACCCCGTTGCCGGGCTCCGTCCCCCCGAGGAGCAGTTCGACCGCAACACCCTTCGCGCCTGGCTCGACGCCGGCGGCAGCTATGTCTTCGGCTCGAACGACTCGCACTCGGCCAGCCCCGAGCTGCTCGGCGTCGCCGGCGATACGCTCGTCATCCTCGGACGCGTCAACAACGACGACGTCCTGTCGCTGAAGCGGGTGCAGCAGCTCGACGTCGGGCGCCTGACCCGCGAGTATCTCGACGCCTTCGCCAAGGTCCGCGCGTTAGGCGGCCTGTTCATCATGAGCTACCACTCGCAGTTCATGTCGCGCCCCGAGCTCGTTCCCGTCGTCGCCGCGGTCGCGCGCCGGGTGAAGGCGGACACCACCGTCTGGCTCACGACCGGAGACGAGGCGGCCGCCTGGTGGCGCGGACGCTTCACGGTTGACGTCGATGCCGTGATGTCCGCCGACGGGACGATGTCGGTGACCGCCACCAACGGCGGGCGCGCCCCGGTCGCCGGCGCGGTCGTCCGGGTCGACCTTCCCGCCGGGTGGACAGCCACCGGCGCCGGCGCCACTCCGATGCTCGCCGCCCCGGCCGGCGCGGTTCGCCTCGCGCTCCCCGCGCTCCCCCCCGGCGCGACCCGCTCCATCACCGTCACCCTCGCTCGCGGCGCCGACGATGCGCGTTAGGCTACTCACCGCAGCCGCGCTCCTCGCGACCGCCGGCTGCCTCTCCCCGATCGACCCGGCGACGACCGACATCGCCGCCGTCCAGGCGACGATCGGCGACGGCGGCTTCGCCGCCGATACCATCCAGGTCCGCGCGACAACCCGCGTCCACGCATCGGCGCTCGCCGCAGCTGGATACGACCTCGGCATCGCCGGCTTCACGTACAGCTCGTCCAACACCGCCGTCGCGGTCGTCGACGAGAACGGCACCGTCCGCGGCATCGCGCCCGGCTCGGCGACGATCACCGCGACCGCGCCGAAGGGAGGCAGGAGCGCGACGGTCTCGGTGCTCGTCGTCCCGTCGACGATCGCGTATACCATCGCCGTCGGGGGCTCGCCGGGACCGATCGCCTTCAGCACCGACTACACCCGCGCCTACGTCGCGACCGCCGAGGACTCGCTCGTCGTCGTCGACGCGCTCGGCTTCTTCCGCACCAACGTCGCACCGATCGGCAACGGCGCGTCGGGGATCGCCGCGACGACGAGCGCGATCTACATCACCCACTCGGCGCTCGACTCGGTGAGCCGGGTGACGACCGGGAGCACCCAGCCGCTGTCGAGCGTCTTCGTCGGTGCGGGGCCGACCGGCATCGTCTCCGTCGGGGCCGTCGCCTGGGTCGCCGCCCGCTACGACCGGCGCATCGCCGTCGTGGAAAATGGTGACGTGACCGGCAGCATCCTCCTCGCCGGCGAGCCGCACGACCTCGCCCGCGATCGCGATGGAGCGACGCTGTTCGCCACCGTCGACGCTGGAGGCGGGGCGTGGCGCGTCGCCGTCATCCACCCGGCAAGCGGCGACACCAGCGCAAGCTTCCCCATTGCGCCGTCGCCGACGGCCATCACGGCGAGCGCAGCGGGCGATCGGGTGTACGTGCTCTACGCGAGCGAGCAGCTCGTCCGCGTGTACGCGTCAGGCGGCGCGGGCTTCGCGCTCCAGGGAAGCGTCGCGACCGGCGCCTCGCCCGGCGGGATCGCCGCGCGCCACATCGGCACCGTGCCCTATGTCGTCGTCTCCGGCGAGCCGGCCACCGTCTTCGATGGGGTGTCGCTCGAGGTGTACGACCGGATCACCGGCGCCGGGACAGGCCCGGTCGCGATCCGTCCCGACGGCCTCTTCGCCTTCGTCGCGGCGCCGGGCACCACCGCGGTCAACGTGCTCGGCCTGTGACTCGCCTGACCCTCACGCTGCTGGCCGGCGCCGCCCTCCTGTCGGGCGCGTGCACCGACACCAACATCACCGGCCCGGCCGCGCCCTCCGGGGGCGTGGTCTACTTCGCCTCCGATCGCCGCGACCACAACTTCGAGATCTATCGCATCGCCGGAAATGGGGCCGACGTCAGGCGCCTGACGACAGACCTCGAACACGCCGACCTCGCTCCCGTTCCCTCTCCCGACGGCTCCAGGATCGCATGGGAGCGCGAGGTCGCCGGCGTGAACGGCGTGCGCGAGGTCGAGCTCTGGGTGATGGACGCCGATGGCAGCAACCAGCAGCGCGTCGTGCAGAACGGCTCGGAGAACCGCTCTCCTTCCTGGGGCGCGGGGAACTCCTCGCTCTACTTCGCATCGTTCGTCACCGGCAACTGGGAGATCTTCCGCATCGACCTCGCGACCGGAAACACGGTCAACCTGACGAACGATCCGTACGCCGACCAGCACCCGCGCGTCTCCCCCGACGGCCAGCACGTCGCCTTCCACACCAACCGCGACGTCCAGTTCGAGATCTACGTGATGAATGCCGACGGCAGCGACCCGCACGACGTCTCGAACGACGCGGCCGACGACCGCTATCCCTCGTGGAGCGCCGACGGCTCTCGCATCGTCTGGAGCCGGTACGTCGACTCCTTCGACCTCTACACGATGAAGGCCGACGGCAGCGAGCAGCACGTCGTCGCGACGACGCCGTACCAGGAGCTCGAGGCATCGTTCTCCCCCGATGGCGCGTCGCTCGTCTACCAGACGAACCGCTATCCGCCGTCCGGTCTCGAGGTGATTCCCGTCGGCGGCGGCCAGGCGCGTCCGCTCGTGATGGCCGGCGCCGCACCTGGAACCGATCTCTCCCCGGTTTGGAGCAGGTCGCGGTGACGCCGACTCCCCGCGCGCGACGCCGGCGCCTGCTGCGCGCCCTGGCGATCGGGAGCGCGGCGACGCTGCTCGCCTGCGCCGCGGCCCGCGGCGGAGGCAGAGACAAGGCCGTCGAGCTCTGGGCGTTCACCGCTCCATGGGACAGCCTCAGCGACGCGAGTCTCGCCGCGCATTCATCGCGCATCGACGTCGCGGTCACCGGGTGGATCGCGCTCGACACGATCTCGCAGCAGCCGAGGATTCTCTACGGCGACTCCGTCGTGCGCGCGGCGAGGCCGCGGCACCTCGCCCTCGTCACGAGCTGGTTCCGGGATCGCTTCCATCCGGCGTCGGTGATCGCGCTCGGAAGTGATCCGTCGCGGCTCGCCTCGACCGCCGGCGCGACCGCGCGGCTCGCCGCTGACCGCGGCTATCGCGGGCTCGTCCTCGATTTCGAAGGGCACACCCCCGCCGACCTCCCCGTGCTCGTCGCGGTCGCGCGTGCCTTCACCGATTCCGCGCACGCGCACGGATTGTCGCAGGTGGCGATGGCGATCCCGGCGACCGACACCGCGGGCTACCCGGCGGCGCAGCTTCTCGCCTCGGCCGACGCGCTCATCGTCATGCTCTACGACCAGCACTGGGCCGAGTCGCAGCCCGGTCCCGTCGCCGACCCGGGCTGGGCGCGCACATGGCTGTCCGTTCGGGCACGCGAAGTGGACGCGCGCCATCTCGTCGCCGCGCTCCCCATCTACGGCTACGCATGGGGGACGGGCAAGTCCGCCGAGACGGTCGGTTACCACGCGGCGCGCACGATGGCCGCCGCCGCGGGCCAGCGCCTCGCCCGTGACCCGGTGAGCGGGTGGCTCCACGCGCGCGCGGCGTCAGGCGCCGAGGTCTGGGTCAGCGACGCCGTCGTCGTCGGCCGCCTCGCCCGCGACGCCCGCGCGGCAGGGGTATCGCGCATCGCGCTCTGGCGGCTCGGGCTCGAGGATCCCGCGATCTGGGCGGCGCTCTCGCGTTAGGCGGCTAGGACGTGCTGCCGGCGGCCGCCGCCGGCAGCGCGACCAGCCCCAACGGCACCCGGCGCAGCCCCGGCCAGCGATGGACCTCCCCCGACGCATCGCGGATCGACAGCTGCCCCGAGACTCCACCATCGAGCAGCACCGCGTCGCGGCAGCCGAGCGCGCCCATCAGCGCCGCCATCTCCGGCGTCGTCAGGCCTAACGGCAGGAGCTGCAGCTTTCCACCGAGCCCCGCGAAGCGCGTCAGCGCGAGGATGACGTGCCCGTCGCCGAGCACCCCGAGCGCGAGCCGCGCATCGCGATGCGCGACGTCGACCCCGGCGTCGCCGTGGCGGAGCTGCGCCGGCACGACCCCGCCGGCGAGGAGCAGCGGATACGACTGGAACGCCTCGGCGACGCGCCCCGACCGCGCCGCCGAGTCTATCGATCCCGGCTCGACGATGCGCACGCGCCCGTCGACGTCGATCACGATCGCCGGCGCCAGAGGCGCCGCGCGGGCTGCCTGGTACTCGTGTCCTCCTCGAACCATCCACCCCCATGCGCCGCCGACGTTGAACTGCCCGGCATTCACCGCGACCAGCGCGCGCACCGGCGCCGCATCGATCGACCAGTGCGGACCGATCGGCGCGAGCCCGTCGGCGGTGACCGCGTCGAGCCGAAACGAGACGCGCGCCGGATCGATCCGGACGAGGATGACGCGCGTGTGCTTCGCTTCGCCCGCTCCCTCGAGCGGGAGTTCTCCCCAGCTCACCGCCGGGCCCTCGTCGTGCCAGCGCACCGCGGTCGCGAGCGATCGCAGCGGCCCGCGCCAGGACGACGGCGCGTCAGCGGAGCGCCACCACTCGACCGCTTGGCCGTCTCGGACGAATGCGAGCGAAGACGGCGGGAGCGACGCACCGCCGCCATCGTGTCCCGCGCCGATGAACGCGAACGCGCCTGACGCCGCGACCAGCGCGGCGGCGAGCGCGAACGTCATCTTCCGCTTCACCTCGCGCTCAGATCGTGGCCGCTCCGCTCTCGCGGAGTCGCATCACCGCAGCGAGGATCTCGGCGCGATGGTGCTTCAACACCGCGCACTCGTCGCGGCTGAAGGCCGGCGGACAACCCTCCGCTTCGCCGCGCAGCGCCGGAAGCGCGTAGAAGTACAGCACCTGCTCACGGCCGAGGTTGTAGTCGCCGGGGCTCATCCCGGATGCGGCCGCGCCGGCCAGCGCCGGCTGGTCGCCGAAGCGCATCACGCGCAGGTTCTGGATGTACGCCGCCGCCTCGACCGAGTCGCGAATCTCCTGCGTCGCGTCGGGGCCGAGCACCAGCTGAGCGTTCTTCTCGATGATCGGATGCACCCTCACCGGGTCCGGCGGCTGCACGGCCGACACCTGCGGGAGCGGCCCGCAGCTCTCCATCCCCTTCGCGGCCTTCTGCACCTTCGCGCCGTTCGCCGCGAGCTTCCGCCGGTCGGCGGCGCTGACGTTCTCCATCGACATCCCGGTCAGCTTCTCGACCTCGGCGCGGATACGCTGCTGCTCGGCGACGTTGCCGCTCCTCTCCGCCGCCTTCGCCTCGCGGTCGAGCTGCTCCATCTTCTTCCGCAGCGCTTCGCGCTCCTCCGGCGACATGTTCGCCATCCGCTGCGCCATCGCCATCCCCGCGTTCTGCACCGATGCGGGCTGGTTCTGCGCCGCTTCCATCATGCGCGCGGCGTGCGGCTGCGTGCAGGCGTTGTACTCGGCCACCCGCTTCTCCGATGCCGCCTGCGCCTCGGTGTACGCGCGCCGGCGCCCAAGGTAGTCGTTGACGTCGGCGACGATCTTCGCGTTCTCGGCGAGCGACTGCTTCCCGAGATCCTCCGCGGTCTGTGCTTCCGCGGCGAACCCCTTGAGCAGCCGTGAGACATATTCGTCGGAGACCGGCGCGCGGCCCGAACGCGAGGGGGCCTTGTCCCCCTCGATCTTCTTCTCGATCTGCTTCTTCATGCGGTCGCGGATCGAGCCGAACTGCGCATCGGCGCGAGAGGCGAGCAGCATCGTGCCCGCCAGGAGCAGCGGGCCGTACATCGTCAGGCGGCTGAAACGCATCGGACTTCTCCTCGAGGTGGAATGCGCGGCACTGATCGTCGTCGAACGGCTCGCAGCCCCGGTGTGACCTGCTCGCCGTCGTCATCCGGACAACGCAGGGAGCGCCCGCACTTTCTCACTGCCGGCTACGGACGCGAGCGGGAAATCTCCGATCGTCCGGCTTTTCGCGCCAGACCGGCAATGACGACGGGGACCTGCATCGATTGCCGGTCCCCGTCTCCTGTTTGCCGATCACTGCCGCGCTTCGCGCATCCTCATCCCGCTCACGGCCATCCCGACTGCGGCAGCCCCGGCGTGATCTTCAGCGCGTTCCGGTAGTACACCTTCTTCAGCACCTCGTCCGGCAACCCGATGCCGTACAGCTTCCAGAAGGCATGGTAGTGCCGGTAGTAGTCGAAGTATTCGTCGCGCGTCTCGAAGACGCGCCAGTAGTACGGGTACTCCTCCGGCTGGAAGGAGTCCTTGCCGAAGAGGATGCGGTCCTGGTAGCGGATGAAGAAGTCGTGCGCCGCCCGCGGCTGCCGCCCGATGTCGTAGAGCACCGCCCCGACCTCGGTGTAGACGTTAGGCAGGTCGAGGAGCCTGGCCAGGCGCGCCAGGTCGTTCGCCTGCCACCCCATGTGCGCGATGACGAAGGTCGTCTTCGGGTTGCGGCGCAGCATGTTGTCGCGCTCCGTCATCAGCTCCTCGAAGCTCGGGAACTCCCCCGGCGGATAGCGCCGTCGCGGAAAGAGCGCGAGCTCCAGCCACCGCTCGTTGTGGTAGTCGATCGGTTGCCAGAACTCCTCCGGATCCGCGGTGTGGATGAACACCGGGAGCCGCAGCCGCGCGCACGCCGCCCACACCGGATCGAGCGCGGGATCGTCGATGCGCAGCCGCGTTCCGTCCGCCTTCCTGATCGACAGCCCGAGCCCCTTCCCGATCTCGCCGACGCCGACCGCGCCGGCGGCGACGTCGCGCTCGAGCTGCGCGATCGCCTTCTCCGCCCACCCCGGACCGACGTCGCGAAAGTCGATCCCGGCGAGGATGCGCACGCGGTCCTTCATCTCCGCCGACCCGGCCACCCCGGCGACCGCCCGGCGCAGCGCCGCGCCCGACATGTCGTTGGCCACGACCATCAGCCGGACGTTGACCCCGTCGAGCGCCGCGCCTAACCGCGCGAGGCTGTCGCGCGACTCGAGCCATGCCCCGCGCGGATGTCCGTGGAAGTCGATCGCCGGATACTTCGCGCGCGGCACCGCGTGCGCATCCGTCACCAGCGTCGAGCGCGGCCGGTAGTCGAGGATGCTCGGCGGGGGGAGCTCGGGCGCCTGGCAGAGCCGCGGGCGGACCTCGGTGGTTCCCGGCGGACAGTCCTCCCCGGGCTCGATCTGCAGCTGTGCCGGCCGTGCGGCGGCGGGCTGCTGTGCGTCAGCGACGCGAGCGGCGAACAGCGCGATGCAGAGGACGGCGGCGATGGCGCGGGTCAGCATGCGAGTTTCGGGTTATGTTCGGGCACAGTTCCTGCCTCCTGGTGGAGGACCAATGACCATCTCGAACATAGCGACCGAGGTGCAACGATGACCGACCGCAGAACCCGTCAGGACGCGGCTGAGGGGAACACGATCAAGGATCCCGACCAGTGGACCACCGGCGACGAGCCGATGACCGGCGCCCAGCGCTCCTACCTGCACACCCTCGCCGAGGAGGCGCACGAGAACGTCGACGACGACCTGACGAAGGCCGAGGCGTCGAAGAAGATCGACGACCTGCAGGAGAAGACGGGGCGGGGGAAGTAGGAGCTGACGGAGAAAAGAAGGGGGGCGATCGCTGAACGCGACCGGGACTGTCGGGAATTTTGTGTACGAGCCATATCCC
>OEPS010000514.1_pt1 | contig 13518 bp, 15 predicted proteins | sample 1539411 | NCBI WGS metagenome assembly OEPS01 (sample SAMN02671747, study PRJEB22543) | soil metagenome | biome: bacteria | place: China:Hunan Province, Lengshuijiang City | collected 2012-10-15 | depth 0.08m m | reverse complement strand
GTCTGCGATGCGGACCTCGCGCTCCTCCATCTTCCTCATGAGCATCGGCCAGGCGATCTTGCTCAGCAGGACGAGGGTGGCGAGGAACACCCCCAGCGTCCAGAAGAAGGTAGCCGGGTGGAGGGCGGTGACGCTGCCCGAGGCGAGAGGCACGGTCATGGACTCCTTGCGCTAGATGATTAGAACTTGCCCGCCGTGCCCTGGACCAGCAGGCAGACGACGATGGCGAACAGCGCGACGCCTTCGATGAAGGCGGCGGTGATGATGGTGATGCCCCGGATATCGCCGACCGCCTCCGGCTGGCGGGCGATGGCCTCGGCCGCCCCACCACCGATGCGCCCGATGCCGATACCGGCGCCGATGGCCGCCAGGCCTGCGCCGGCTCCTGCGCCCCCGAGGCCGAAGCCCAAGTTCTGGCCCTGGGCGGCAGTCGTCGCCTGGGCGAGGATGATCAGCGGGTGCAGCATGTCTCCTCCTTGACTCGTAGGGACTCTCTTTTGACCGTTTTTTGATCAGTGTTCGTGCGCCACTGCCAGACTTATATAGATAGCGGAAAGGACCGTGAAGATGTAGGCCTGCACGAGCGCGATAAGGGTCTCGAACAGCATGATGAACAGCAGGAACCCGGTCGCCGAGATCACCTCCGGTATTCCGGCAATCGGCTGGGCGTAGTGCTCGATGCCGATCTCGAAGCCGAACAGGATCGCCAGCAGGGCGTGCCCGGCGAGCATGTTGGCGAAGAGACGGACGGTCAGCGCGAAGGGCTTGGTGAACAGCCCGATGAACTCGATGAGGAACACGATGGGGATCAGGATGACCGGCACGCCGCTGGGCACCAACGTTTTCCAGTATCTGAAGAACCCGTGCTCGCGCATACCTGCCGTTTGCACCAGGATGAACACCAGGACCGCCAGACCGCCGGTCACCGCCAGGTCGGCGGTGGCGACGGTCAGCGCGTCGGAGTGGTTCCCCGGGTACAGCGGGGAGGGGACGAGCCCGAAGATGTTCGAGAAAAGGATGAAGAAAAACGTTGTCCACAGGAACGGCAGCCAGCGCCGGCCCCGGTCCGGGCCGAGCCAGGGGTAGACAACCTCGTCGCGCACCCAGATCAGCCCGTACTCGAGCAACGCCAGCGGCCCGCCCTTCCTGGGCGCCCCCGGGGTCACCCGCCGGGCGGCGATGGTGAACAGCACGATCATGAACAGCCCGGCGAAGATCAGCAGGATCTGGTGGTCGGTCAACGGCCCGGCGAGCTTGTAATCGAGCAGGTCGTTGGTGACGTCGGCACCCATGGCTAGCTGGTTCATGCGGCCCCCTGATTGACCCGGCCGGCGCTGCGGGCCTTCTCCACCATCACCAGCTCGAAGCCGAGGTAGACGAAGAAGAACACCAGGAAGGTGAGCCCGAAGGCGGCTGCGCTGATGGTGGTTGTCCGAAGGAAGACCTCAATCAGCACGACCAGCACCACGAGCCGGGCGAAGAAACCGCCCATCAGGGCCGCCATCGTGGAGGTCGCGCCGCTGCGCATCGCCCGGCGCGCCATCACCAGCCCCAGCGCGAGGTTTGCCAGCCCGAGCCCGGCGCCAATCGCCGCCCCGCGGGCGGCGTCGCCGTCGAGCTTGACGAAGACGAGGGAGGCGGCGAGGAGCAGGACAATGAAGCCTCCGACCATCACCAGGCCCTGCACCGCAACCCGGCTCATGGCTGCTGCCCCGGCTTCTTGGGTTTGCTGGCTCCCTGGCGCGACTGGTCGGCCGTCACGGTGCGGATCAGGTTGATCGCCCCGCCAGCGAAGCCGAGCAGGCAGAGAACGACGGTGAACAGCGGGGTTGTGTGGATCTTGTGGTCCAGCCATAGACCGAACAAGGTCGGGACAAAAATCGCCGCCGCCAACTCGAAGCCGGCACCGGCATAGCGGAGGTAGCTGCGCTCAATGCGGCCCCGGTCATTTCCGGGAGAAGACACAACATTCCTTTCGGGGCGGGGAGGAAGGCCGGCCCAGGGCACGGCAGGGCTCAGCCGTGTCGAAGGCATCCGGCGCATCCTTGAATAGCCACACCCATGATTTGTCTTCTCCGACCTCTGCCCGCGGCACAAGCCCAGCGGCCGCCTGGGGCCGCGACAACACCAGCCCACCTGCCCCTGAATTGATCGGCGGTACTATAGCCGATCTAGGCGCTCCCCCCGGTCGGCGGCCCATCGTCAGGCCGCGTCGCGGGGATTGGGACGATCACCACCGGGACGTGGGCGTGGTGGGCCAGCTTGTACGGCACGCCGCCGAGCATCCGGTTGACCACCCCGTGGCTCCGGGCACCCACGACGATCAGGTCGGCCTGCTCCTTCTCGGCGACGCTCAGCAGGGCATGGGCTGCGAAGTCGTCGACAATCTCGCTCCGGTAGGCGGCCCCGCCCTCGCGGAGCGGCTCGCACCAGCGCTCGAGGGTGACCTCGGCATGCTTGCGCCAGGGCAGGTGGCGGGTGTTCGTGACGTCGAGCCCGGCGGCAACCGCCTCCGGGGCGCCCACGAAGACGTCGGGGAGCTTGCCGACGCCGTGTACGGCGGTCACCTGGGCGCCGGTCGTCGCGGCCAGGCTGGCGGCCCAGCGTGCCGCAGCCCGGGACCCATCCGAGCCGTCGATACCAACCACGATGCGACTGACTATCCCCATCGACCTGAACCTCCAGCTTATATCTTGCCGTGATATGTCCCGGCTAAACATCCACCCCGCGGCGGGCCAGCCGGGGCAGCACCGTGTAGAGGAGGATGGCGATCGCCGCGGCGATGAACGGGATGGTGAACAGCGGGTCGGGGGCGATCGACAGCGCCAGCCCAGCCCCGGCAATCACCGCGGTCCAGGCGTACATGATCAGCACCGCCTGGCGATGGCCGTGGCCGATCTCGAGCAGTTGATGGTGGAGATGGCGCTTATCGGCATGGAACACGTCGACCCCCCGGCGGGCCCGGCGCAGCACCGCCAGCGCGGTGTCCAGGATCGGGATCGCCAGGATCACCAGGGGGATGACCACCGGCAGGTAGAAGATGACCGACTCGGCCTTGAAGTTCGCCGGGGCGGAGCGGCCGACGCCCACGAGGGTTGCGGTAGCCAGCAGGAAGCCAAGGGTCATGCTCCCCGAGTCGCCCATGAAGATCTTGGCCGGGTAGAAGTTGTGCGGCAGGAACCCGCCGGCCGACCCGAGGATCACCGCCGAGATCAGCGGGGCGCTCTGCTCCAGCTGCTCCGGGGTCGCCAGCTGGCGGCTCAGCTGGAACGAGTAGATGAAGAAGGTGAGGGCGGCGATCACGGTGATCCCGGCCGCCAGCCCATCGAGCCCGTCGATCAGGTTGAGGGCGTTGACGATGACGACGATCCACACGATGGTGGCGATCGCCGAGTCGCTGGACCCGAGCGACAGCGTCCCGAACGGCGGCAGCCGGAACCACTCCAGCCGGACCCCGCCGAGGAACACGAACCCGGCCGCCAGGATCTGCCCGGCGAACTTGGTGCTGGGGGAGAGCCCCTTCATGTCGTCGATCAGGCCGATCAGGAAGACGATCGCCGCGCCAATGGCGATCGCCACCGGCTCGGATGGCGGCCAGGCGAGCAGCGGCCGGATCGATGCCCGGAACGGCGCCAGCCCGGAGGCCACCCCCAGCCCGATCACGACGCCGGCGAAGATGGCGATCCCGCCAAGGCGGGGGGTGGGCACGGCGTGCACCTTGCGGTCGTCGGGGATGTCGACCGCCCCGAGCCGCACCGACAGCCGCAACGCGCCGGGGGTGATGAGATAGGCGGGGATGGCGCTGCACAGCACAACGGCCAGGTAGGCGATCATCGAGGCCATTCTCTCGCGCCGGGTGGCAGGAATGGTGCTTGACCGAGCCGGCCACAGCCCGTACCGTGCGCCTGCGATGACTGCACCAACCGATCCCCGCTGGCAGGCGCTCGAGACCGAGGACCCGGACGTCGCCCGGCTGATCCTGGCCGAGGAACGGCGCCAGCGCGACGCGATCCGGCTGATCCCGTCCGAGAACTACGTGTCCTCGGCGGTGCTGGCCGCCACCGGATCGGTGCTGACCAACAAGTACTCGGAGGGCTACGCCGGGCGGCGCTACTACGAGGGCCAGCAGGTCATCGACCCGCTCGAGACCCTGGCCGTCGACCGGGCCAGGACGTTATTCGCCGCCGAGCACGCCAACGTGCAGCCCTACTCCGGGTCGCCCGCCAACCTGGCGGTCTACCTGGCGTTCCTCTCCCCCGGCGACACGTTCATGGGCATGTCGCTCCCCCACGGCGGGCACCTGACCCACGGCTCGCCAGTGTCGGTGTCCGGGCGCTGGTTCCGGCCGGTCAGCTACGGGGTGCGCAAGGAGACCGGCCGCATCGACTACGACCAGGTCCGCGATGTCGCCCTGGCCGAGCGCCCGAAGCTGATCTGGGCCGGCGGGACGGCGATCCCCCGCCGGATCGACTGGACGGCGTTCAAGACGATCGCCGACGAGGTCGGAGCGATCTTCGCCGCCGACATGGCGCACCTGGCCGGCCTGGTCGCCGGTGGGGCGCACCCCTCCCCGGTGCCCTATGCCGACGTCTGCACCACCACGACGCACAAGACGCTGCGCGGCCCCCGGGGGGCGATGTTCGTGGCGAAGGCCGCCCACGCCAAGGAGCTGGACCGGGCGGTGTTCCCGGGGCTGCAGGGGGGGCCGCACAACCACACGACCGCCGGGATCGCCGTGGCGCTGCACGAGGCGGCCCAGCCGGAGTTTGCGGCCTATGCGCAGGCGATCGTCGCCAATGCCGCCGCCCTGGCCGATGCCCTGCTGGCCCGGGGCTTCGACCTGGTATCCGGCGGCACCGACAACCACCTGATCCTGGTCGACCTCACGAACAAGCTGGTCGGGGGCAAGCCGGCCGCCAAAGCGCTGGACCGGGCAGGGATCGAACTCAACTACAACACCGTGCCATTCGACCCGCGCCGGCCGTTCGACCCGTCCGGCATCCGGATCGGGACCCCGGCGGTCACGTCCCGGGGCATGGGGCCGGGCGAGATGGAGCGCATCGCCGCCTGGATCGACGAGGTGGTCTCGGCCCCGGACGACGAGGGCCGCCAGGCGCGCATCGCCGCCGAGATCAGGGAGTTCTGCCAGGCCTTCCCAGCCCCGGGCATTCTCGTGGGGGACTAGAAACAGGCCGGTTTCTGTCGTACCCCCTCGCTACGCTTTTGTGCGTGAAATCAAGCAATAATGATCATTTTTTACTCACAAAAGGTCTGGCGAAGCTGGCCGCTGGGCAGTTTGGCGTGATCAGCGCCGCCCAAGCCCGTGCGGCAGGGATGACCGACGCGGCCCTGCGCTACCGCGCCCGCACCAGCCAGTGGCAGCGCCTGATGCCGGGGGTGTTCGTGATCGGGGTGGCGGCTCCCAGTTGGGAACAGCGGCTCAAGGGAGCAGAGCTCTGGGCCGACGGGCGGGGGGTCCTTTCCCACCGGGCGGCAGGGGCGGTGTGGAAGCTGGACGGCGTCGAGCCGGGATCCGTGGAGTTGCTCACGACCTCGACCCGGCTCTCGCCGCCCGACGGGGTGATCGTCCATCAGACCAAGATGCTCGCCCGTCGTGATTGGGCCGAATACCGAGGGTTCAGGGTCACCGGGCTGGCGCGGACGGTATTCGATCTGGCCGCCGTGCTGGACCCGGAGACCTTTGAGGCGGCAGCCGAGTCGGCGTTCCGCCGGAGCCGTGACTTCTACGGCCAGCTGACGGGACGGCTGAACGAGCTGGGGGCTCGCGGGCGTAACGGGGCCGGCGTGGTGCGCCAGTTCCTGGCGAATCGCGACCCCGGTGCCGGCCCCACCGAAAGCATCCTCGAGACCAGATTCGTGCGGCTCACCCGGTCAGCCGGGCTACCGCCGCTGGTTCGCCAGTACGTAGTGCGGGACGGGGAGCGGTTCATCATTCGGCTCGACTTCGCCGACCCCCCGGTCCGGTTCGGCGTCCGGCTGAACGGGAAGGGCACTCACCTGGTGCCGGAGCAGTGGCAGAAGGATCAGACCCAGGGCAACGACCTCACTCTGCTCTGCTGGACCATCCTCGACTTCACCTGGGCGGATGTGAGAGACCGCCCCGACACGGTGCTGGCCAGTGTGCGGCGGGGCTACCAGCTCGCCATCGCACTGGCGGTCAGCTCAGGTTTGCCCCCGCCAGCGAGCCACTCGTGCTGAGCGAGGTCCCGTTCCAGCTGAACATCACCGTCGACTGGCCCCCGGACGGGCAGCACATCGGGTCGCCCGGCTTGTACACCTCGAAGGTTACCTGGAAGCCAGTCCCGCCGACCAGCGACGAGGCCGTCGCCTGGGCGAAGCTGTGGGTGCCGACGCTGCGGCCGTTGACGAAGAAGAAGTAGAAGTCACCGCCGTAGCCAGCCGATTCCGATGGCGTCCCGTGCAGCACCTTGAGTGTGGCGCCGGCCTGCCAGGAGACAGTCGAGAAGGTGAACGGCGCCCCGGTCTGGCCGTTGGCGTAGGTCTCCGCCGCCTGCACCGTCGTGTAGGGGCCTGCCGAGGACAGCGCGGACGTTGCGCTCGGCACGGGGCTCGGGCTCCGGACCGGGCTGGAAGCAACCGTGGGGCCGGGCGACGGTGATGCGGCCATCGTGGGCGTGGGGCTGGGGCTCGCCGGCGGGAGTGCGCTCGGGGTCGCCCGGGCCGTAGCCGAGCCGGTCGGCCCGGGATGGGTCGCCGGGGTGGACGTGTGGCAGGCAGCAAGGACGGCGGCGGGGAGGAGGAGGGCCGCCAGCAGCGGAAGGCGGCGGCAGGCAGGCCGGGCGGTCAGCCCGCGCACTCTTCCCGCTCGATCGCCGAGATCTCGTCCAGCCGGGCGACGTGCCGGCCGCCCTCGAACGGGGTCTCCAGGAAGATCTGCAGGATCTCGTAGGCCAGCTGCGGGGCGACGATGCGGGCCCCCATGGCGAGGACGTTGGCGTCGTTGTGCTGGCGGCCGAGCCGGGCGGTGAACAGGTCGTTGCACAGCGCCGCCCGGGCGCCGTGGACCTTGTTTGCGGCGATCTGCTCGCCCTGCCCGCTGCCCCCGAGGACGATCCCACGGTCCGCCTGGCCGCGGGCCACGGCCCGGGCGGCGGCGGCGCAGAACGGCGGGTAGTCGACCGGCGCCTCGGAGTCGGTGCCCAGGTCGAGGACGTCATGGCCCTCGGCGGTAAGCCGCTGCACCAGCAGGGTCTTCAGGGGGAAACCGGCGTGGTCGGAGGCGATGGCGATCTTCATGTCGGCGTGAGTCTAGACGACGCCATCCGGCCGCTCACGGCTTTCGCCCCTCGACCGCCCGGAGCGTTCCGGCGAGATCGGCGACGGCCCCCGTCTCCCGGTAGCGATCGCCCATCAGCTCGATCAGGTCGTCGGCCTGCCCCGGCCAGGTCTCCATCACAAGCCAGCCCCCGGGCCGGAGCCAGTCCGGGGCGCCGTCGATCACCCGGCCCGGGACCTCGAGGCCGGTCGGCCCGGAGACCAGGGCCACCCACGGCTCGTGGTCCCGGACGTCCGGGGCGGCGGCGGCCACAAGGACGTCGGTCAGGTAGGGCGGGTTGGCGACCACGAGGTCGAAGCGGCCCCGCAGGTCGGGCGGCAGCGGGGCGAACAGGTCTCCGGCGACGATGGTGACATTGGCAGCGCCCGAGACCCCAAGGTTACGCTCCGCCCAGGCCACCGCCTCCGGGCTGATCTCGGTGGCCCATACCGTGGCCCCGGGCCGCTCGACCGCCACCGACAAGGCGATGGCACCCGAGCCGGTGCCGAGATCGACCACCAGCGGCGCAGCCACCCGCTCCAGGTGCCGGAGCGCCGCCTCGACGACGATCTCGGTCTCCGGCCGGGGCACCAGGACGCCCGGCCCTACGAGGAGGTCGAGCGTCCGGAACGGCTGGTGCCCGGTCAGGTATTGCAACGGTTCCCCGGCGCAGCGCCGCTGGACCAGCTCACCGAGGGCCGCGGTCTGCGCACGGGTCAGCGCCCGGTCCCCGGCCGCGAACAGCGAGCTACGGGAGGCCCCCAGGACATGGCCCACCAGGACCTCGGCGTCGACTGCCGGGCTGCCGACCGACCCGGCGAGCCGGGCAGTGGCTCCCCGGAGCGCCTCCCGAACGGTCGGCTCCACCGGAGGTGACTCAGTCGGTGCCAGCGAGCTGCTCGGTGCGTTCCTTTTCCATCAGGGCCTCGATAAACGGGTCGAGGTCGCCGGCGAGCACCTGCGGGAGCTGGTTGACCGACATCTGGATGCGGTGGTCGGTCACCCGGTCCTGCTGGAAGTTGTAGGTGCGGATCTTCTGCGAGCGGTCGACGTCGCGCACCTGGCTCCGGCGCGTCGCCACCAGGTCGGCCTGGCGCCGCTCCTGCTCGGCCTGGTACAGCCGGGAACGCAGCAGCCGCATCGCCTTCTCCCGGTTCTGCAGCTGGGAGCGCTCCTCCTGGCAGGCCACGACCAGCCCCGACGGCTTGTGCGTGATCCGCACCGCCGAGTCGGTCGTGTTCACCGACTGCCCGCCCGGCCCGCTGGAGTGGTAGACGTCGATCTCGAGGTCCCGCGGGTCGATCTGGATGTCGAACTCCTCGGCCTCCGGCAGCACCAGCACGCCGGCCGCCGAGGTGTGCACCCGGCCCTGCGCTTCGGTCTCAGGCACCCGCTGGACCCGGTGGACCCCCGCTTCGTGCTTGAGCCGGGAGAAGGCGCCCTTGCCCCGGACCTCGAAGCACACGTCCTTGAAGCCGCCCATGTCGGAGGGCTGCGAGGAGAGCACCTCGGAGCGGTAGCCCCGCCGCTCGGCGTAGCGCTGGTACATGCGGAACAAGTCGCCGGCAAAGAGGGCCGACTCCTCGCCGCCCTCGCCGGCTTTGATCTCGACGATCACGTTCTTGTCGTCGTTGGGGTCCTTCGGGGCCAGCAGCGCGCGCAGCTCCTCCTGGGCGCGGGCGGCGAGCGCCTCCTGCTCGGCGACCTCGGACTCGGCCAGCGCCCGCATCTCCGGGTCGGCCTCCTCCTTGGCCATCTGCTTGGCCGCCTCCGCCTCGTCGAGCGCCCGCCGGTACCGTCGGAAGACGGAGACGACCGGTTCCAGCTCGGCGTTGATCTTGCCGAGCTCGCGGAGGGCCTCCGGGCGCGCCAGCGTCTCGGGGTCCGCCAGCTTGGCTTGGACCTCTTCGTAGCGCGCTTCAATCTGTTCTAGGCGTTCCAGCATCACCCAACCCCCGGCCGGCGGTGGTCAGCGGAAGCGTCAGACCCGCGGCGCCCGGCGCCCGTACTTCTTTTCGAACCGCTCGACGCGGCCGCCGGTGTCGACCAGCTTCTGCTTGCCGGTGTAGAACGGGTGGCACTGCGAGCAGATCTCGACCTTGAGCTCGGGCTTGGTGGAGCGGGTCTGGAAGGTGGCGCCGCATGAGCAGTGCACGGTCGCCATCACGTAGTCGGGGTGGATATCGGCCTTCATGGTGTCCTCACCTGCTTCGGCTTTGACGTTGTTGGTTTGTCGGGCAAATCGTAGCTCGGGTGGTCAAGAAGGTCAGTCGCCGATCGGCACCTTCTGGATCTCCCGCAGGAACTGCATGTTGCCCTTGGTCTGGCGCATCTTGTCGACCAGCAGCTCCAGCCCGGCGACGCCTTCGAGAGCGTGCAGCACCCGGCGGAGCTTCCACACCAGGGCGAGCTCCTCAGAGGACAGCAGCAGCTCCTCTTTGCGGGTGCCCGAGGCCTGGATGTCGATCGCCGGGAAGATGCGCTTCTCGGAGGCCCGGCGGTCGAGCCGCAGCTCCCAGTTGCCGGTGCCCTTGAACTCCTCGAAGATCACCTCGTCCATCCGGGACCCGGTCTCGACCAGGGCGGTGGCGATGATGGTCAGGCTCCCCCCCTGCTCGATGTTGCGGGCGGCACCGAAGAACCGCTTGGGCGGGTAGAGCGCCGTCGAGTCGACACCACCGGACAGGATGCGCCCGGAGGCCGGCGTCGCCAGGTTGTAGGCCCGGGACAGCCGGGTGATGCCGTCGAGCAGGATCACGACGTCCTTGCCCAGCTCCACCAGCCGCTTGGCCCGGTCGAGGGTGAGCTCGGTGGCCTGGATATGGTCCTCGGAGGGCCGGTCGAAGGTCGAGTAAACGATCTCGCCCTTGACCGAGCGCTGCATGTCGGTCACCTCTTCGGGCCGCTCGTCGACGAGCAGCACGATCAGGTGGCACTCCGGGTTGTTGCCGGTGATCGAGTTGGCGATCTGCTTCATGATCGTCGTCTTGCCCGCCTTCGGCGGCGAGACGATCATCCCGCGCTGGCCCTTGCCGATCGGGGCGACCAAGTCGATGATCCGCTGGGCGATCTGCCCGGGGTTGTCGGGCAGCTCCATGTGCAGCCGCTCCTCGGGGTAGAGCGGGGTCAGCTTCTCGAACCACTTGCGGCCGATGATCTCCTCCGGAGCCATGCCGTCGACCTGGTCGATGCGCACGAGGGCCGGGTACTTCTCGCCCTCCTTCGGCCGGCGGACCGCGCCAACGATCTCGTCGCCCCGGCGCAACTGCGAGCGACGCACCTGCGAGAGCGAGACGTAAACGTCCTCCTGGCCCGGGAGGTACCCGCTGGTGCGCAGGAAGCCGTAGCCCTCGGGCAGCATGTCGAGGATGCCGCTGCGCACCTCGAGCTCGGACTGATCCTCGATCTCCGGCTCCCGCCGGGGCCGGTCGAAGCGTTCCTGGCGGTCGATACGATCGGTCATCCGGTCGCCCGGGCGCTCGGGGCGCTCACCGTTGCGGTCACGCCGGCGGCGCCTCCGCCCGCGCTCGCGGGTCCCGTCGCCCTCGCGCTGGGTGTCCCGGCGGTACTCGGGCCGGGTGTCGGTGCGAACGTAGCCGTCACCTCCGGAGCCGGAGCCCTGGTTGCCGCCCTGGACGGAGGGCTGGCCCCCGCCGGGCGCCGTGCCCTGGGCAGCCTGAGCTTGCTCGGGTGCGGAGGCGGAGCCGCCCTGCTCCCCAGCCGGAGCCGGGGCCGGTGTGGCCTGCTCCCCAGCCGGAGCCGGGGCCGGTGTGGCCTGCTCCCCAGCCGGAGCCGGTGTCGCTTCCTGGGCCGGGGCCGTTGTGGCCTGCTCCCCAGCCGGGGCTGGCTGGGCAGGCTCGGCCGCAGCGGCCGGCGGCGACACGGGCTCAGCCTGCGCCACGGCGCCGTTGCTGGCACCGCTGCCCGGGCCGGGCAGCTCGGCGGCGCCCCCACGGGGCACCCACGGGGTGGTCCCGGAGGGTACCGACTCCTGGCGGGCCTGCTCACCGTCGCCCGACCATCCCGAGCCGGCCCCGTTGGCGGAGCCGTTCGACCCGTGGACCGTCCCGAGGATGGCGTCGATCAGGTCGGCTTTCTTGCGCTTCTTGGCATCCTTCACTCCAACCTGTTCGGCAATGGCCTGGAGCTCGGAGACGAGCTTCCCGGCGAGCATGGACCGCTGCGCAGTTTGGGTCTCATCCATGCGTTCTCGCCTCCTTTCCTCCTACATCCACCGGTCCATCCGGACCGGCATTGAGTGATCGTTCCGTTGCCCACGTCGCCATCCGGGGCCGTGCCCGCTCCCAGGGCGGACCCCAACGGATGGTGAAGGCAGGTGCGGCTGTCCCCGGCGTGTATCTGTATGGTCGTGTCATTCGTCTCAAACCTTGAACTTCGTCATGAACCTTTGAACCGTTGCTATCCCTTCCTGCGCAGGCCGCTTGGCTCCCAGGCGACCAGTCGTCCTGCCTTGGCCGCTCTCCGGGCGGTCCGCAGCTGGGTCGACGCATGGGGCGAGGCGTGGACCACGGCAGGCGCAGCCCCCGCCGTGTCCTGCACCTGCTGCAGGGCCTTCTCGACGACGATCCCGGCGATGCGCTGGAGGCTGGAGTCCAGGTCGACGTTCTCTACTACCGGCGCCCCCGTGCGCTCCGCCTGCTTGGCGATGTAGGCCTGGAGCGCCCGGATCCTGTCGAAGTGGCTCAGGTACCGTTCCCGTGGCCGCGCATGCGCCTCCAAGGCTCTGAGCTGGAAGTGCGTGCGGTGCGTCTCAGCATCTGACACCGCGATGACGACCGGAACAAGAACAGCTTGAGCGAACTCCTCCTCCCAGCCTTCCAGGAATCCTGGAACGACATGGGCGCCTTCTACGATGATATCGGTTCCTTCCTCCACCGCGCGGGCAATCAGCGCTTTGATGCCCACCGAGACCGCCAGCACCTGCTCCTGGAAGCCCAGGATGAGCTGGTCGGCGGGCGACGAGATCGAACGCACCCGGAGCGCCGCGTCGGCGTCAAAGGATGAAACGTGCAGCGCCGGCATTAATTCCTGGGAGAACGCCGCCCGGAGCACCTCCCTGATCGCATCGGTCGAGATCACCCTGGTGATGCCCAGCCGTACCGCCAGCTGGGTAGCGATCGTCGACTTGCCGACCCCGGTCGCACCACCCAGGAGCACAATCAGCGGCCGGTCCAACTCCTCGACCGCCTGCCACTTGAGGTAGGTGGCGGCGTGGAGCGGATCGATCGTCGCCAGCAGGTTGGCGGCCATGTCACGTAGCTCCAGGCTTGAGACCTGGCGCATGCCCCGTTCGACCAGCTCCTCCTCGAGCCGCTCGGCCACCTGGTAGGCGTCCGCCGGGGCGACCCCCACCATCATCACCGAGGACGCCATCAGCCCCTTGGAGTAGGGCAATCCGGCACTGGCATCGGAGATGACGATCGGCCCCGCCGCCTTCCCAGGAAGAGGCCGGCGGGGTCTCATGAACGTGCCACCGTACGCTTGACCATCTGCTACGCCTGTCTGGAGCGGAAGCGCTGCTTCGCCTGCTCGGCCACCTGGAGCAACAGCACTTCCAACGGTGTGCCGCCGCCGACGGTCTGCGGGCGGTTGTCCACAAAAACGACTTCCAATTCGTGCTGCATTCCCCATCGGGTGACGACATCCACTGCCGCCGCTTTCAACTCCACCAGCAATACGTCGGCGCGAGCGGACCTGCCGGATCCTGCGACGGCTTCAAGATCCCGGCGGAGCTGGTCCCGCTTCGCCAGCGCATGGCTGACCGCGACGACTTCGCAACCATAGTTGCCTTCCAAATGCTGTTTAAGGACTGGTCCTGCCCGTTCGTCCGCCGTTGTACCGAACCAGATCTTCTTCCCTGCGACGTCGGCTAATGGGTGTGGGCGAAAGACCGTGCAAACAACACGTGGCTGGCTGAGGGGTCTGCTGCGGGCACAGCTCTCGATCGCGGCAACCGCTGCTCGATCAAGGGTGTCTTCACACATTGTAAGCACCACGAGGTCAGCAAGCAACAACCGGTACAAACCGAAGTAACCGCAGAGCGATTCCGGGTCCATCCCGGCGCCGGCAACCAGCACCCCGGCATCGAAGTGGGCAGGGGGGACCGCGGAGCCGCTGCCCTCCAGCACGACCAGCCCGGGATCGAGCCTGGCCGCGGCCGCCATCGCCGCCGGGAGGTTGCTGTGCGCCATCGCCCCGGC
>OEPS010000513.1_pt1 | contig 13533 bp, 14 predicted proteins | sample 1539411 | NCBI WGS metagenome assembly OEPS01 (sample SAMN02671747, study PRJEB22543) | soil metagenome | biome: bacteria | place: China:Hunan Province, Lengshuijiang City | collected 2012-10-15 | depth 0.08m m | reverse complement strand
CGTGAACTACGTCCGCAGCCGGCAGGCGGTCCACCACCGGGAGCGTCCGTTCGATGCCGTGGTCTCCGACCCGGACGCCAGCTTCGCCCGCACGCTGGAGGTCGACGTCGCCGCCCTGGAGCCGATGGTCGCCCAGCCGTCACTGCCCTCGCGGGCGGTGCCGGTCAGCGAGGTCGAGGGCCAGGAGGTCGACCAGGTGTTCATCGGGTCGTGCACCAACGCCCGCATGGAGGACCTGCGGACCGCGGCGGCGATGCTCGACGGCCGCAAGGTGGCCTCGAACATCCGGCTGATCGTGATCCCGGCCACTCAGGACCTCTACCAGCAGGCGCTGCACGAGGGCCTGATCCAGGTGTTCGCGGACGCTGGGGCGGCGGTCGCCGCCGGCGTGTGCGGGCCGTGCCTCGGCGGGTACATGGGCGTTCTCGGCCCGGGCGAGCGCTGCCTGTCCACGTCCAACCGCAACTACCGCGGCCGGATGGGCCACCGCGACGCCGACGTCTGGCTGGCCAACCCGGCGGTCGCCGCAGCGACGGCGATCACCGGCCGCATCAGCCACCCGGAGTCGATCGGAGCCTTGGTATGAGCGACATCCAAGCAATCAGGGGCAAGGTGCACCGGCTGGGGGCCAACGTCGACACCGACGTGATCATCCCGGCCCGCTACCTGAACACCACCGACCCCGCCGAGCTGGCCAAGCACTGCATGGAGGACCTCGACCCGACCTTCGCCATGCGGGTAAAGCAGGGCGACATCATCGTGGCCGACGACAACTTCGGCTCCGGCTCGTCCAGGGAGCACGCCCCGGTGTCGATCAAGGCGGCGGGGATCGGCTGCGTCGTCGCCTCGACCTTCGCCCGGATCTTCTACCGCAACTCGATCAACGTCGGGCTGCCGATCGTCGAGTGCCGGGAGATCGTCGAGATCACCACCGAGGGCGACGAACTCGAGGTCGACCTGGTCAGCGGGACTGTGCGCAACATCACCAAGGACGTCACCGCCCAGGCCGTGCCGTTCCCCGAGTTCATGCGCAACATCATCGAGGCCGGGGGTCTGGTGCCCTACCTGCGGGCGAAGCTCGTAGGTGAGCCGGCCGCTGAACGAGCCGGGGTATGAGCGTGCGCCGCCACCACATCGGGCTGATCCCCGGCGACGGGATCGGCCCGGAGGTGGTCGCCGAGGCGATGCGGGTGCTGGAGGCGGCGGGGGCGGCCGAAGGCTTCGCCCTGGAGACCACCGGCTACGACCTCGGAGCCGACCGCTACCTGCGCACCGGCGAGATCCTCCCGGCCTCGGTGCTGGCGGAGCTGGTGTCGCAGGAGGCAGTGCTGATGGGTGCGGTCGGCGACCCGCGGGTGGCCCCGGGCGTCCTCGAGGGGGGGCTGCTGCTGGAACTGCGCCAGCGGCTGGACCTGTACATCAACCTGCGCCCGTCGAAGCTGTTCGACGGCGTGCCCAGCGCGCTCGGCGGCGTCAGCGCCGGCGACGTCGATCTCACGATCGTCCGGGAGAACACCGAGGGGCTGTACTGCCGGCGGGGCGAGCTGTCCGCCGACGGCCAGTCGGCAACCGAGCTGTCGATCAACACCGCCGGCTCGATCCGGCGCTGCGTCGAGTACGCCTTCGGGCTGGCCTCGGCGCAGGGCCGGTCGTTGACACTTGTACACAAGAAGAACGTGCTGGAGCGGGCCGGCGGGCTGTGGCAGCGGATCTTCGACCAGACCGCCGCCGGGTACCCGGACGTCACGACGAGCTACCAGCACGTCGATGCCTGTGCCCTGCTGCTGGTCACCCAGCCGCGCCGGTTCCAGGTGATCGTCACCGACAACCTGTTCGGCGACATCCTCTCCGACCTCGCCGCCGGCCTGGTCGGGGGCATCGGGCTGGTCGGCAGCGGCAACCTGCGGCCCGGGGCGGTGTCGATCTTCGAGCCGGTCCACGGGTCCGCCCCAGACATCGCCGGGACCGGCAAGGCGAACCCGATCGGGGCGGTGATCTCGGCGGCACTGATGCTCCGGCACCTCGGCGAGGAGGCCGGGGCGGTACGGATCGAGGCGGCAGTGGCTGCGGTGGCCGGCAAGGTCGCCGGGACCGATGCGAGCACACGCCAGATCGGCGACGCCCTCATGGAGGCAGCAGTATGAGCAGCGGCCTTCCGCCGGAGGCACGCCGGGTCGACCTCTACGACACCACCTTGCGCGACGGTACCCAGCGGGCCGGGATCGCCCTGTCGGTCGACGACAAGATCCGGGTCTTCGAGCGGCTGGGCCGGGCCGGGCTCCCGTACGTCGAGGGCGGCTGGCCAGGCTCAAACCCCAAGGATGCCGAGTTCTTCTCACGGGCTCGAGCGGGGGCAGCCGCACGGCACAAGCATCACCCAGGGGCGGTGCTCACCTGCTTCGGGATGACCCGCCGGCCCCGGATCAGCTGCGCCGACGACCCCCAGCTGGCTGCTCTGGTCGAGACCGGCTGCGAGGTCGCCTGCATCGTCGGCAAGAGCTGGACGCTGCACGTCCGGGAGGCACTGCGCGTGTCGCTGGACGAGAACATCGCCATGGTCGCCGAGTCGGTCCGCTGGTTGCGGGACCAGGGGATGCGGGTGTTCTTTGACGCCGAGCACTTCTTCCAGGGCTACGCCGAGGACCCTGGGTACGCGCTGTCGGTCGTCGAGACCGCGGCGGTGACCGGGGCGGAGGTCGTCGTGCTGTGCGACACCAACGGCGGGACGCTGCCCCACGACGTCGAGGAGATCGTGGGCAAGGCGGTCGAACGGGTGCAGGTCGCCGTCGGCGGCCACTTCCATGACGACAGCGGGTGCGGGGTGGCCAACTCGCTGGCGGCGGTTCGGGCCGGGGCGTCGCAGATCCAAGGCTGCGTGAACGGCTACGGCGAGCGCTGCGGCAACGCCGACCTGCTGGCGGTCGCCGCCAACCTGCAGCTGAAGATGGGGATCCAGGTTCTCGACGGCGAGCGGATGGCCGAGCTGACCGACGTCAGCCGGTACGTCAGCGAGGTCGCCAACCAGCCGCCGGAGGGCCACCGGGCGTTTGTCGGGACCTTCGCCTTCGCCCACAAGGGTGGGCTCCACGTCTCCGCGGTCATGCGCACCGCCCGGGCCTACGAGCACATCGACCCGGCGACAGTGGGCAACGACCGGCGCCTGCTCACTTCCGACCTGTCCGGCGCGGCGACGCTGCGGGCGGCGGCGGCCAACCTCCAACTGGAGATGGGCAACGAGACCATCGGCACCGCCCTGGAGCGGTTGAAGCAACTGGAGTTCGAGGGGTACTCGTTCGAGGCCGCCGACGGGTCGCTGGAACTCCTCCTGCGGGAGGCGCAGGGCTGGCGCCAGCAGTTTTTCCAGCCGCTGTCGTTCCGGGCGATCGTCGAGGACTCGGCGACCTCCGCCGCTTCCGGGCCGGTGGCCGAGGCGACGGTGCGGCTGGAGATCGCCGGCGAACGGTCGGTATCGGCCGCCGAGGGCCACGGCCCGGTCGACGCCCTGTACCGGGCGCTCCGGGTGGCGCTGCGGCCAACCTACCCCGAGATCGGCTCCTTCCACCTGACCGACTACAAGGTGCACATCCTCGACCCGGCGTCGGCCACCGCCGCCACTGTGCGGGTGCTGATCGAGACCACGGATGCGTCGGGATCGTGGATGACCGTCGGCGTGTCCACCGACATCATCGAGGCGTCCTGGAAGGCGCTGATCGAGGCCGTTGTCGTCGGGCTTGTCCACCGCGGCGTCACGCCCGCCGGTTCGATCGCCGCATCGGCGCCGCACGAGGTGTGGCCGCAACGGGCCGGGGCGGAGTAGCCGGCAGCAACAGGGCGGGAGGCGAAGCGGGTGGGGAGCGGGGAATGCACCACGTGGCTGCTTCGTTTCCCCCAGGGTTAGGTTAGTGTGGTGGTGTCAACTGACGCGCATCTAGGACAGAGCGGAGGGTACTTGGCAGAAGTAGGAGCAATTGCTGAGGGGACGGTCATTCGGATCGCAGATTTCGGAGCGTTCGTGCAGCTGGGTGGCGGCGAAACCGGCTTGGTTCACATTTCGGAAGTCGACCGAAACTATGTCAGGAACATCCGAGACCATCTCCATGAAGGTGACAAGGTCACGGTCAAGGTGGTTGCCATCAAGGAGGACGGCAAGATCGATCTCTCGATCAAGCAAGCTGATCCGTCGTGGCAGGCCCACCCGCCTCGCAAGGGTGATCGCGACCCCGAGTTCGAGGCGAAGCTGAAGCGATTCATGCGCCAGTCGCAGGAACGCCTCGCCGACGTGCGGCGCCATCGCGACTCGAAGCGCCCGTAGCACGGCCGCCCCGGCCCCGTTTTTCACTGGGAGCTGATCGGCGGGTGACACGCGCCCTCGTTTGGACGCCCGTTCCGGGATTTGGTGCAGCGTGACCGGCCAGCGGGAGCCGCTCCGTCCCAACGGACGCCCTGAGCCTTCCGACGCCGACCGGGCGGCCGTCTCCGCGCAGATCGGGCGGCCGCCCCGGGGGCAGTGGACGGTGGCCCGCCGGTGCGGCTGCGGCCTGCCCCAGGTGATCGAGACGTCGCCCCGGCTGGACGACGGCACCCCGTTCCCGACCATGTGGTGGCTGACCTGCCGCGCGCTCAACAAGGCGGCGGGCCGGCTGGAAGCGGGCGGCTGGATGGCGGGCTTCAACGAGCGGCTGGGGGCCGAGCCGGAGCTCGCCGCGTGGTTGGCCCGGTCGACCACCGCCTACGTCGCCCGGCGCGATGCCGGTTCGCCCTTGCCAGGCGCCGAGCGGGGTCACCCGGGCGGGGGGGGGACCTGCGGGGGCCGGGTCAAGTGCCTGCACGCCCACACGGCCCACCAGCTGGTGAGCGGCGACAACCCGGTGGGCGCCGCGGTCCTGGAGGAACTGGGCTGGGCCGACCCGGCGAGCCCGTGCCTATGAGTGTTGCCGGGCGGCGCCTCGCCGCCATGGACGTGGGCACCAACACGACCCGGATGCTGGTGGTCGACGCTGCCGACGGCGAGGTGAGCGAGCTCGACCGCCGGCTGATCTTCACCCGGCTCGGCCAGGGGGTCGATGCCAGCGGCCGGCTTGCCCCCGATGCCATCGGGCGCACGGTGTCGGCGATCACCACGTTCACCGAGATCTGCCAGGGCTTTGCGGTCGAGCGGACCCGGGTCGCCGGTACCAGCGCGGTCCGGGAGGCGGCGAACCGGGCCGAGCTGATCGCCGCCGTCCGGGCGGCGGCCGGGGTCGATCTGGAGGTGATCCCCGGCGAGGAGGAGGCGTCGCTGTCGTTCACCGGCGCGACCCAGGACCTGGGCGCCGGCCGGTACCTGGTGTGCGACATCGGCGGGGGCTCGACCGAGTTCGCCGGCGGGCACACCGGGCCGGATGGGCCGGGCCTCGACGGGGGGATCTCGCTGCCCGTCGGTGTCGTGCGGGTGACCGAGCGCTACCACCCGGGGGACCCACCCACCGTGGCGGAATGCACGGCGATGGAGGCCGGGATCGACGAGGTGCTCGCCGCCGCGCCGATGGAACTGGGCGACGGGGCCGCCCTCGTAGGGGTGGCCGGGACCGTGACCTCGCTGGCGGCCATCCAGCTCGGGCTGGACCACTACGACCCGGCGGCGGTCCACGGCAGCTACCTCGACGTCGCCACCATCCAGGGCCTGTACCGCCGGCTCGCCGCGATGACCAATGCCGAGCGGGAACAGCTGGCCCCGCTACCGCCGGGCCGGGCCGACGTCATCGTCGCCGGCTGCGCCATCCTGACCCGGGTGCTGGCCCGGTGGTCGTTCCCGGGCGTGCAGGTGTCCGAGAAAGATATCCTTGATGGCCTTGTGCTCGGCATCCTGAACGCCTGAGGTTCCGAGCCCGCCCTTCTACCCACACAGGGGGTCCGACCGTTGGGCAAGGCAGAAAAGCGCGCACGGAAGAAGCAGGGCCGCCAGGCCCGGATCGAAGCAGAGGCGCTGGCGGCAAAGAAGCGGCGGCAGCGGAACCTGAACCTGGTGCTCGGGATCGCTGTGCTGGTGGGCCTGGCGTTCATCGCGTACCACTTCATCACCAACAAGTCGAAGCCGACCAACGTGGCGACCACCGGCGGAACCCCGACGGCCACCGCCAGTGCCAGCCCCACGTCGGCGCCGTCGCCCAGCGCGGCGGCCACACCCACACCGGGGGCGTCAGGCGGGGCGGCGGCGGCCGGGGCAGGTTGCTCGACGGCCAAACCAACCGAGACGGCGACCCCGGTCAACCAGTCCTCCGCCCCGGCGATGACGATCTCGCAGGCCAAGACCTACGTGGCCACGGTCGACACCTCGTGCGGTGTGTTCACGATGACCCTCGACCAGAAGGACACGCCGAACGGGGTGAACTCCTTCGTCTACCTGGCAGACAAGGGCTTCTACAACGGGCTCACCTTCCACCGCATCGTCAACAACTTCGCTATCCAGGGCGGGGACCCGGCGGGCAACGGTAGCGGCGGGCCCGGCTACCAGGTGACCGACAAGGTCCCGTCGGGGGTCTCCTACAGCCCGGGCACGGTGGCGTTCGCCAACGCCGGCACCAACGGCGGGGCGGGAAGCCAGTTCTTCGTCGTTCCCAATGCCCCGAACGTGGCGAGCAATTACCAGCCCGACTACTCGATCCTGGGTCACGTGACCTCGGGACTGGACACGACGGTGGCCAACCTCAACAGCGCACCGACCGTGGCCAACTCGCAGGGTGAGAAGTCGATGCCGGTGCCGACGGTCTACATCTACTCGATCACGATCTCGTCGTCGTAGGCCCGCTGGCGGGTGGCTCCGGCGGGTGCCGCCTGGCCGGCACGACGCTGACGCTGCCGTCGGTCTCCAGCACTGCCTCGCGGACCCCGCCGAGGCCCTCGTAGCCGCGGTCGCGGAGCGCCTCCAGCAGGTCCTGGGCAGTCATCCCCGCCCGCCGGAGGTGGCTGGGGACCGGGACCCCCTCGTGGACGAGCAGCACCGGCCCGCCAGCGACCAGGTGGGCGAACCGTTTCGACCGCAGCAGGATCAACGTCAGCAACCGGTTCATCACCAGCAGCGTCCCGGCACTGACCAGGCCGGCGGCGAGCGACACGTCGCCGTGGATCATCGACGTCTCGACGGTGGAACCGAGCAACAGCACCACGAGCAGGTCGACGACGGTCAGCTGGCCCAGCTGGCGGCGCCCGAAGACCCGGAGCATGACCACGAGGAACAGGTAGATGCCGGCGGTCGTGCCCGCCACGACCGCCAATTCGCCGATCCGGTGCGCGGATAGCCCCTGTCCCGCCGCCATAATGACCGTGAGCGGGCCCGCGAGGGCCATGAGCCCAGCGGGACGGGATAGGGGTGCCGGCGCCATGATCCACCGCATCTTTGACCATCCCTCCGGGACCGGTGCGCTCATCATCGCCGGCAAGACGGCGCTCATCTACCTCTTCCTGATCGTCGGCTTGCGGCTGCTCGGCAAGCGCGAGCTCGGCCAGATGAGCCTCTACGACTTCGTCATGATCGTCATCCTGGGCAACGCCGTCCAGAACGCCATGCTGGGGACCGACACCACCCTGGCCGGCGGGTTGGTGGCCGCAGCCGTCCTGCTGGTGGGGAACCGGGCGGTCAACGAGGTCGTCGCCCGGTCGGGCCGGGTCGAGCACCTGCTGGTCGGCGAGCCGGTGCTGTTGATCCACGACGGGGTCGTGCTGACGAAGACGTGCCGGCGCCAGGGGATCACGACCGACCAACTGATGGCGGCCCTGCGCGAGCACGGCCTGGAGGACCCGTCCGAGGCGGCGCTGGCCGTGCTCGAGGTCGACGGGACGGTCAGCATCGTGCCCAGCGGCAGTGAGATCCGCCGGACCCGGCACCACTTCAAGGCATTCCGGCTGGAGTGATGCGGTGAGCCTGCCTCCGGTAAGCCCAAGCGACCTTGCCGTCCAGGCGGCCAAGACAGTGATCGTGTTCGCCGTCATCGGCACCGCCCTGCGGCTGTTCGGCAAGCGGGAGGCGTCGCAGATCAACGTGTACGACCTGGCGATGCTGATGGCGCTGGCCAACGCCGTGCAGAACGCCATGACCGCCGGCAAGGGCAACCTCTCCATAGGTCTGGTGACCTCGGCGACGGTCGTGCTCACCGCGTGGCTGCTGACCCGGTTGATGCTGCGGTCGGCGGCGGCGGAACGGCTGATCACGGGTTCGCCGTCGCTGCTGATCTACAACGGCCGCTTGATGGCCGACCGGCTGCGGCGCCAGCGGCTGACCATGGCGGACCTCGACGCCGCGCTGCGCGCCTACGGGCTGACCGACCTCAGCCAGGTCCGCACCGCGGTGCTGGAGGTCGACGGGACGATCTCGGTGATCGCCAAGGTGTCGCCCGACGAGGCCGGGCCGGAAGAGGGCTGACCCACCCATGGCCACGGCGTCCCCAGCGGCCGGGATCCGGATGGGAACCCCGACCGCCCGCTGGGTCATCGCCGCGACGGTCCTCGGCTCCGGGATCGCCTTCCTCGATGGGACCGTCGTCAACGTAGCCCTCCCGGCGATCGGCCGTGACCTCCACGCCGGGGTCGCCGGGCTGCAGTGGACGCTGGACTCCTACCTGATCACCATGACCGCGCTGATGCTGCTCGGCGGGTCGCTGGGCGACCTGTTCGGCCGCCGGAAGATCTTCGTCGCCGGGCTGCTCGGCTTCGGCGCCCTCTCGGCGCTGTCGGCGGCAGCCCCGGGCACCGGGGTGCTGATCGCCGCCCGGGCGGCCCAGGGCGTCGCCGGGGCGCTGCTGGTGCCCAGCTCGCTGTCGATCATCTCGGCAACCTTCGCCCCGGAGGACCGCTCACGGGCGGTTGGGGCCTGGTCCGGGTTGTCCGGGGTCTCCACCGCGGTGGGACCGTTCCTGGGCGGGTGGCTGGTCGACATCGGCTCGTGGCGCTACGTGTTCCTGATCAACGTGCCCATCGCCGCGGTCGCCGCCGGCCTCGCCCAGCGCCACGTCCCCGAGAGCAGGGAGGCCGGCGAGCACCACATCGACGTTCCGGGCGGGTGCCTGGCGACGCTCGGGCTGGCGGGGATCTGCTACTCGGTGATCGAGGGGGCCCGGGACTTCGGTGCCGCCCAGCTGGTCGCCGGCGGGATCGGCGCCGTCGCCCTCGTTTCCTTCCTCGCCGTCGAGACCCGCCGGCGGGGGCCGATGATGCCGCCCGGGTTGTTCCGGTCGCGGCAGTTCACTGGGGCGAACCTCACCACCCTGGCGGTGTACGCCGGGCTGGGGGTGATGTTCTTCCTGCTGGTGCTGGAGCTGCAGGACGCGATGGGCTACTCGGCGCTTGCTGCCGGGGTCTCGCTGCTCCCCGTCACGGCGATGATGCTGGCGCTTTCCGCCCGCTTCGGCGCCCTGGCGCAGAAGATCGGTCCCCGGATCCCGATGACCCTGGGGCCCTTGATCGTCGCCGGGGGGTTCCTGCTGCTCACCGGAGTGCACCCCGGGTCGCACTACCTGAGCTCGGTGTTTCCGGGCCTGGCGCTGTTCGGGTTCGGGCTCTCGGTCACGGTCGCCCCGCTGACCGCGGCGGTCCTGGCCGCCGTCGACGAGGCGCACCTCGGGGTCGGATCGGCGATCAACAACGCGGTCGCCCGGCTGGCCGGCCTGCTGGCGGTGGCGGTACTGCCGACGGTCGTCCACCTGAGCACGGCGACGGCGCCGGCGCTGACCAGCGGCTATAAGGCGACGATGGTGATCGCCGCCGCCCTGGCAGCCACCGGGGGCCTGATCGCCCTGGCGACGATCCGCAGGTCGGCCACCGTGGCCCCGACGACGCAACCCTCGATCACCCAGGCCTGCCAGTGCCCGGACGTCGTGGCGGGCGAGCCCGGGGCCGGCAGCGCTGCGGCCTGAGCCGTCGGCAGCCTGACCGGACCGTCGCCGTTGCAGGCGAGCGGCCTGCCGGCCAGACGTTGGTTGTAGTTGGCGTCAAACGGGGGCCTGTTCGGGCCTTGTCAGCCCGGGCCTCACCAGCCACACTACTGGCCGTAGCTCTCCAGCAGTCGCAGCCAGAGCTCGCTCATGGTCGGGTACGAGGGGACCGCGTGCCACAGGCGGTCGAGCGGGACCTCGCCAGCGATGGCGATCGTCGCGGCGTGCACCATCTCGCCCACGCCCATGCCCACCATCGTGAACCCCACAATGACCTTGCGGTCCTCGTCGACCACCATCTTGGCGCGCCCCCGGTACCCATCGGCGAACAGGCTCGCCCCGGCAACCTTGCCGATGTCGTAGCCGACCCCGCGCACCCGCAGGCCCCGCCGGGTTGCCTCAGCCTCGGAGAAACCGACCGCGCCGACCTCGGGCGAGGAGAAGATCACCTGGGGGACGCAGCTGTGGTCGGCGGTGGCCGCGAACCGGCTCCAGGCCGCCGGGCCGTCCACCGGGTCACCCTCGGAACGAGCCACGATCACGTCGCCGCAGACCCGGCCCTGGTACTTGCCCATATGGGTCAGCAGCGCCCGGTGGTTCACGTCGCCGGCGGCGTAGAGCCAGCCCCCGGCAACGGTGGGCACCCGCATGGTCTCGTCGACCGCCAGCCACGACCCGGGCTCCAACCCCACCGTCTCCAGCCCGATGTCGGAGGTGACCGGCGACCTTCCGGCTGCCACCAGGATCTCGTCGACCTCCAGCGTCTCGGCGGGCTTGGAGACCGATATGGTCGCCGGCCCGCCGCCGGTGTGCCGGGACACCGACGCCACCATAGCCTCCGTGACAACCCGGACCCCCTTTGCCTCCAGGCCAGCCCGCAGCAGATCGCTGGCAAACGGCTCGAGCGCCGGGACCAGCCGGGTGTCCTTCTGGAGGATCGTGACCTCTTCGCAGCCAAGGCTCGACCAGGCGGTCGCCATCTCGCAGCCGACGACCCCGCCGCCGATGATCGCCAGCCGGCGGGGAGCCTGGTGGGAGCTGGTGGCGTCCCGGCTGATCCATGGCTTGGCCTCGGCCAGGCCCGGGATCGGCGGGATGGCCGCCGTGGTTCCGGTGCACACCGCGACCGCCTGCCGGGCCTCCAGCCCGGTCACCGTACCGTCTGCGCCGGTCACCGCGACCCGGCGCTCCCCCGCCAGCCGGCCGTGGCCCCGGATCACCTCGATGCCCGTTCCGGTCGCCCAGTCGTACTGGCTGGCGTCGTCCCAGTGGTGGACGAAGGTGTCCCGCCGCCCGAACACCGCGGCGGCGTCCAGCGACCCGGTCACCGCCTCCCGGGCCCCCGCAACGGCGCGTGCAGACTCAAGGGCAGCCGGCGGCCGGAGCATCGCCTTGCTCGGGATGCACGCCCAGAACGAGCACTCACCGCCGAGCCGCTCCGCCTCGACCAGGATGGCGCTCAGGCCGCCCTTCACTGCCCGATCGGCCACGTTCTCCCCGGTGGGACCGGCCCCGATCACCACCACGTCACAGGTGCGTTCCGCCATCAGCACAACCCCGCCTTCCCCCCCGGCACCCGCCCGAGAACGGCCGGGCCGGGGTTCGGCCAGCAAAACACGAGAGTATGGTCCTGCGGAGGGAACCTACCCTATGGGCGGTGTACGCCCGCGCCCCGGACAGACGGGGAAGTAAAGGACGGCTATCGAGCAAGGGAGCTGGTATGGAATTCGAAACGGTGACACCGAAGATCAACCTGCCCGACGGCGGGATCGTGGCCTACGACGTGTGCGAGACCTGGGTGGCCATCGCCGAGGTCGAGGGCGAGGTCTACGCCATCGGCGACCTGTGCACCCATAAGGGCTGCTCAGTGGCCAAGGGGACCCTGGAGGGGACGACGGTTACCTGCCCGTGCCACGGCTCGCAGTTCGACGTGACCACCGGCGCCGTCCTACGGGGCCCGGCGACCGACGCGCTGCCCAGCTACAAGGTGAAGATCGACCAGCGGGGCAACGTGATGGTCGAACTCTGAGCCTGCCACAAGGCGCCTAGCGCCGTCTTTACAGATTGTGGAGTTTTTTCGGCGGAAAGAACTCCACAATTCCCGGAGCCCTTACGTCGACGAGCCGGTGCTTCCCGGCGTGTAGGCATAGACCGCCACCCAGTCGATCTGCATGTCGACCTTCGAAGGCGTGCTGGCGCCCGGGCAGGGGTCCTGGCCACAGGTCCCGGCCTGGGCCTGCATGTCGAGCTCCATCGGCTCCGAGGGCACGTTCGGGTCGGTAATCGTTCCCCAGGTCGTGCCGTCCAAGGTGAAGGCGAGGTGGCCCGGGGTCCACTCGACGCCCAGGGTGTGCCAGGTGGTGAAGTTGCCGTTGACGGTCTTGGCGATCGTGTTGTCGGCGGCGCCGTAGTGCAGCGTCGCCGTCATGTGGTCACGGACCCCGCTGCCGTTCTCGGCAAAGTCGATCTCAGGCGGCCAGCCGCCCTCGGCTGGCCACAGCAGGAGGGCGGAGGCGATGCCATCACCCTGGTCGATCCGGAAGCGCACCTCGTACTTCCCGTAGGTCTGGTGCAGCGCCTGGCCGCTCGACACCCCACCGGAGACGTAGCCGTTGGGATTGGCCGGATTGGCGTGGCTGGGGTCGACGTAGGTCTCCAGGTTGAGTACCCCGCCGCCCTCCACCACATGGCTCGGGTCCCACCATCCGTTCGGGTCCCCGCCGGGCTGACCCGAGTAGGGGCTCCACCGGTTCTGGTTGACCGCGTTGCCGGTGAAATCGTCGGACAGCACCATCGTCCATCCGGGCAGGTTCCCGGTGGGCATGGGCACCCCGGATGGATCGTCGGAGGTGGGCGACGGGTTCGGGGTCGGCGACGGCGCCGCGCTGGGTGAGGGCGACGGCGAGCGGCGCGGGCTCGACGAAGGCGCACTGCTGGGGCCGGCTCCCGGCGAGTCGGTGGAGCCCGGCGACGGGCTCTGGACGACGAGGAACGAGGGGTGACCGGGCTTCTTCCCGGAATTGCGCATCCCCAGGGCGATCCCGCCGGCTGCCAGCAGGATCACCACCAGCACCCCGCCGAACAGCACTCGGCGTTGCCGGAAAAGCGGTGTCTTCGGAGGGCCTTCCCCAGCGTCCGGAGAAGGACTACCCGGTACCCACGCAGAGCCCCCCCCGCTGGCGCGTTCGGGCACCTCGTTGTCGCTCATGCCGTCCCCCAGTTGACCAGCCACAGCTTGGTGCCACCTGTTGATACGGACGATCGGGGCCGCGAGGATCTACGGTGCCGGTTTGTAGGCGACCACCCAGTCCACGTCCATGTTCACATTGCTCGGGGTGGTGGCATCAGGGCACGGGGTGTACGGGTCCCCGCAGGCACCGGCCTGCATCTGCAGGTCCATCTCCATGGCGACGTTGGGGATGCCCGGCCCGGTCATCGTCGCCCAGGTCGCGCCGTCAATCGTGTACACCAGCGAGGTCGGGGTCCACTGCACGCCCAGGGTGTGCCACCGGGACACGTCGATGGTGAGGTTGGCCTGCTCCTGGCAGGAGTCGTCACCGTTCGATCCGCAGTGCCAGGTCGCCGTCGTGCCGCTCCGGTCGCCGCCGCCGTCCTCGGCGAAGTCGAT
>OEPS010000512.1_pt1 | contig 13557 bp, 12 predicted proteins | sample 1539411 | NCBI WGS metagenome assembly OEPS01 (sample SAMN02671747, study PRJEB22543) | soil metagenome | biome: bacteria | place: China:Hunan Province, Lengshuijiang City | collected 2012-10-15 | depth 0.08m m | reverse complement strand
CCGCCCTTGATCGCCGAGAGGTGCTTGCGCACGCAGTTCATCTCGCCGATGGTGGCGCCGGACTTGAGCAGCGCTTTGTTGATCTGTTGCTTGTCGGCCAGGGTCAGACCTTCGGCCGGCAAGGCCAGCAGGGCAGAGCCACCGCCGGAAAGCAGGAAGATTACCCGGTCGTTTTCGCTCAGGTTGCTGACCATCTCCAGTACGCGCTTGGCCACAGCCAGGCCGGCGGCATCGGGGACCGGGTGGGCGGCTTCGACCACTTCGATCTTCGAGCAGCTGGCGCCGTGACCGTAGCGGGTCACCACCAGGCCGGAAACCGGGCCTTGCCAGTTGCGTTCGACGACTTCGGCCATGGCGGCGGCAGCCTTGCCGGCACCGATGACAATAACGCGACCGCTGCGGTCGCTGGGCAGGTGTGCTTCAAGAACCTGGCGAGGGTGCGCGGCGTCGATGGCCGTAGCGAACAGGTCGCGCAGAAAGTGTTGCGGATCGAGCGACATGGCAGGCTCCAATCTTATTGTTCTTCAGAATCGAAAACGCCCCTGGTTCTGCCTCCGTGCAGGCCGACCCAGGGGCGCTGAAAGCGGCAAGCTTCAAGCTACAAGCTGCAAGAGAAAGCAGATCGATGCGCGGCCTGCTTTTTCTTGTCGCTTGAAGCTTGCGGCTTGCTGCTTATTCTTCTCCGCGGATCGAGAAGTTGGCCATGTGCTCAAGGCCTTTGATCAACGCCGAGTGGTCCCAGTTGGCACCACCGATGGCCGCGCAGGTGCTGAACACTTGCTGGGCATTGGAGGTGTTGGGCAGGTTGATGTTCAGCTCTTTGGCGCCTTGCAGGGCCAGGTTCAGGTCCTTCTGGTGCAGGCTGATGCGGAAGCCTGGATCGAAGGTGCCTTTGATCATGCGCTCGCCGTGCACTTCGAGGATCTTCGAAGAGGCGAAGCCGCCCATCAGGGCTTCACGTACCTTGGCTGGATCGGCACCGTTCTTGGCAGCAAACAGCAGCGCTTCAGCGACGGCCTGAATGTTCAGGGCGACGATGATCTGGTTGGCGACCTTGGCCGTCTGGCCGTCACCGTTGCCACCGACACGGGTGATGTTCTTGCCCATGGCCTGGAACAGCGGCAGGGTGCGTTCGAAAGCGTTCGGGCAACCACCGACCATGATGCTCAGGGTCGCGGCTTTGGCGCCGACTTCACCGCCGGAAACCGGCGCGTCGAGGTAGGCAGCGCCAGTGGCTTTGATTTTTTCCGCGAAGGCTTTGGTAGCGGTAGGGGAGATCGAGCTCATGTCGATCACTACCTTGTTTGGACCGACGCCCTGGGCAACGCCGTTTTCACCGAACAGGACCGCTTCGACCTGTGGGGTATCCGGCACCATGACGATGATGAATTCAGCTTCCTGAGCCACTTCTTTCGGGTTGGCCAGGGCGACGGCGCCAGCGGCGACCAGGTCGGCCGGGGCGGCATCGTGATGAGTGGAGAGGAACAGGCTGTGACCGGCTTTTTGCAGGTTCTGCGCCATTGGGCGGCCCATGATGCCGGTGCCGATAAATCCGATTTTAGCCATGAGAGAAGCCTCTTGTAATTGTTAGATGCGGTAGCCCGGTGGGAGCGGGCTTGCCCCGCGATAGCGCTGTTGAGGTCGCTATCGCATCGCGGGTCAAGCCCGCTCCCACCGAGAATCCATACCAATCAGTTTCAGATCGCGTTGTGGGATTTCAACCAGCCCAGGCCAGCTTCGGTGGTGGTCAGCGGCTTGTATTCACAGCCCACCCAGCCCTGGTAGCCGATGCGGTCCAGGTGTTCGAAGAGGAAGCGGTAGTTGATTTCGCCAGTACCCGGCTCGTTGCGGCCCGGGTTGTCGGCCAGCTGGATGTGGTTGATCTTGGCCAGGTTGCTTTCCATGGTGCGGGCCAGGTCGCCCTCCATGATCTGCATGTGGTAGATGTCGTACTGCAGGAACAGGTTGCTGCTGCCGACTTCGGCCTGGATTTCCAGAGCCTGTTGGGTGTTGTTCAGGTAGAAGCCTGGAATGTCGCGGGTGTTGATCATTTCCATGACCAGCTTGATTCCGGCGGCTTGCAGTTTGTCGGCGGCGTACTTGAGGTTGTCGACAAAGGTCTTGCGCACGGTCGCGCAATCCGGACCTTGTGGACGAATACCGGCCAGGCAGTTGACCTGGGTGTTGCCCAGCACCTGGGCGTAGGCGATCGCCAGGTCGACACCGGCACGGAACTGCTCGACGCGGGCCGGATCGCAGGCGATGCCGCGATCACCTTTGGCCCAGTCACCGGCCGGCAGGTTGAACAGCACCTGGGTCAGGCCGTGGGCATCGAGCTGCTGCTTGATTTCAGCCGAGCTGTAATCGTACGGGAACAGGTATTCGACACCGCTGAAGCCGGCGTCGGCTGCAGCCTTGAAACGGGCGAGGAAGTCCTGCTCGGTGAACAGCATGGACAGGTTGGCGGCGAAACGTGGCATGGTTGTCTCCTTGCAAAAGTAGGCCCTGTGCGTAACGCAGCAGGGCCGCTGCAGCAATCAGTCGAGCAGGGAAATCGCGGTTGGCGCGTCGTTGCCGACCAGGGCCAGGTCTTCGAATTCGTTGACCGCGTTGATTTCGGTACCCATGGAAATGTTGGTTACGCGCTCGAGGATAACCTCGACCACCACCGGAACCCTGAACTCTTCAGCCATTTTTTGCGCTTTGAGCAGGGCCGGGGCGATCTCGCTCGGCTCGGTAACGCGCAGGGCCTTGCAACCCAGGCCTTCGACCACGGCGACGTGATCGACGCCATAACCGTTGAGTTCAGGGGCGTTGACGTTCTCGAACGCCAGCTGCACACAGTAATCCATCTCGAAGCCACGCTGCGCCTGACGGATCAGACCCAGGTAGGAGTTGTTCACCAGCACGTGAACATACGGCAGGTTGAACTGCGCACCCACCGCCAGCTCTTCGATCATGAACTGGAAGTCATAGTCGCCCGACAGTGCGACAACCTTGCGGGTCGGGTCGGCCTTGACCACACCCAGGGCGGCAGGAATGGTCCAGCCCAGCGGGCCGGCCTGGCCACAGTTGATCCAGTGACGCGGCTTGTAGACGTGCAGGAACTGCGCGCCGGCAATCTGCGACAGACCGATGGTGCTGACGTAGCAGGTGTCTTTGCCGAACACCTGGTTCATTTCCTGGTACACGCGCTGCGGCTTGACCGGCACGTTGTCGAAATGGGTCTTGCGTTGCAGGCTCGATTTGCGCTGCTGGCAGTCTTCCAGCCAGGCGCTGCGATCCTTGAGCTTGCCAGCGGCTTTCCACTCACGGGCCACTTCCAGGAACACGTCCAGGGCGGCACCGGCGTCGGAGACGATACCCAGGTCAGGGGTGAATACCCGGCCGATCTGGGTCGGTTCGATATCGACGTGAATGAAGCGGCGGCCTTCGGTGTAGACGTCAACCGAACCGGTGTGGCGGTTGGCCCAACGGTTACCGATACCCAGAACCACGTCGGACTTGAGCATCGTGGCGTTGCCGTAGCGGTGCGAGGTCTGCAGACCAACCATACCGACCATCAGCGGGTGATCGTCAGGGATGATGCCCCAGCCCATCAGGGTCGGGATAACCGGGATGCCGGTCAGTTCGGCGAACTCGACCAGTTTTTCGCAGGCATCGGCGTTGATGATGCCACCACCGGCAACCAGCAGCGGACGCTCGGAGGCGTCGAGCATGGCCAGGGCTTTTTCGACCTGGATGCGGTTGGCGGCAGGCTTTTGTACTGGCAGCGGCTGGTAGGCATCGATGTCGAATTCGATCTCGGCCATTTGCACGTCGAACGGCAGGTCGATCAGTACAGGGCCTGGACGGCCGGAGCGCATTTCATAGAACGCTTTCTGGAACGCGTAAGGCACCTGGCCTGGTTCCAGAACGGTGGTTGCCCACTTGGTCACCGGCTTGACGATGCTGGTGATGTCGACGGCCTGGAAATCTTCCTTGTGCATGCGGGCACGCGGCGCTTGGCCGGTGATGCACAGGATCGGGATCGAGTCGGCCGAGGCGCTGTACAGGCCGGTGACCATGTCAGTGCCGGCAGGGCCGGAGGTGCCGATGCACACGCCGATGTTGCCGGCTTTGGTGCGGGTGTAGCCCTCGGCCATGTGCGAGGCGCCTTCAACGTGACGAGCGAGGACGTGATCGATACCGCCGACTTTCTTCAGGGCCGAGTACAGCGGGTTGATTGCAGCACCCGGAATACCAAACGCGGTATCAACACCTTCGCGGCGCATCACCAGAACGGCTGCATCAATTGCTCTCATTTTGCTCATGGTTTTGTGCCTCTTTGATTTTGTAATTGTATACAAATGGCTTTTCGTCAGAGTGTATTCACGCCAGGCGACTCTGGTCAATCCATTTTCATCGGCGATGGGTGCTTTCGTCGGGAAGGCCATAAAAAAGGCGTTTCGTCCGAATTGGTTTATCGCGCTGAAAATATTGTATACAAAAATATTCGCCATTGTGTTCTATTTGTTCTATTGCTTTTTCACACCTGCCCTCAGGGCTTCTAACAACAAGAGGACCTTTCCATGACCACATTGACCCTGAAAGTCGCTGTCAGCCTGGTGAACGCCGCGCTGGCCGCGGGTCGCAAGATCTCCGCCGCACCCTTGACGGTGGCGGTGCTTGACGCTGGCGGCCACCTGCTGACCCTGCAGCGCGAAGACGGCGCCAGCCTGCTGCGCCCGCAGGTGGCGATGGGCAAGGCCTGGGGTGCTATCGCCCTGGGCAAGGGATCACGCCTGATTGCCCTGGACGCACAGCAACGCCCGGCATTTTTTGCCGCGCTCAATGGTCTGGGGCAGAGCCCGGTGGTGCCGGCGCCAGGTGGCGTGCTGATTCGTAATCAGCAGGGCGTGGTGGTGGGGGCGATCGGTATCAGTGGCGATACTTCGGATATCGATGAGCAGTGCGCGATCAGTGCGATCGAAGAGGCAGGATTGACGGCGGATGCCGGAGTAGCGGCCTGATCAATACTGGTTTTGATCAGGCTGCTGTTGTAGGAGCGGATTCATCCGCGATGGGGCGCAAAGCGTCCCCCTTCACTGGGAATGGGGACGACTTTGTCGTCCATCGCGGATGAATCCGCTCCTACAACACAAATGTCAGGCGTCGGGCTCACACCCCTTGAGCACCAGACGAATAATGGTCTGCGTGGCCGCCTCATAATCGCTGTCTTCGAGCTTGGCTTTACCGGTAACCACCGAGATCTGCCAGTCGAAATCCGCGTAGGTCTGGGTCGCCGCCCAGATGCTGAACATCAGGTGGTGCGGGTCTACCGCAGCGATCTGGCCGCGGTCGATCCAGGCCTGGATGCACTCGATGTTGTGCCGGGCCTGCTCGTTGAGCTGTTCGACCTGGCTCGGGCTCAGGTGCGGGGCGCCGTGCATGATCTCGCTGGCGAACACTTTGGAGGCAAACGGCAAGTCGCGGGAGATCAGTACTTTCGAGCGGATGTAGGCGCTCAATACTTCCTTGGGGTCGCCGTCGGCATTGAATGGCGTCGATGCCTGCATGATCGGCTCGATGATGCTTTCCAGAACCTCGCGGTAGAGGTTTTCCTTGGACTTGAAGTAGTAGTAGACGTTCGGCTTGGGCAGCCCGGCCTTGGCCGCGATGTCGCTGGTCTTGGTGGCGGCGAAGCCCTTGTCGGCGAACTCTTCACTGGCCGCGCGCAGGATCAGTTCTTTGTTGCGCTCGCGAATGCTGCTCATGGTTGACGCTAATCCTCGGGCCTTAAAGGGCGGTTGCGCATGGTAGCACCGCGTTTGCAAGGGGCTCAAGGTGGCGACTTTGAGCTAGACTGAGCGCCACTCAACCCGCTGGAATCAGGCAAACATGGCAGGAAGCAGTCTTCTGGTATTGATCGACGATATCGCTACGGTACTCGACGACGTTTCGGTAATGACCAAGGTCGCGGCGAAAAAAACCGCCGGGGTACTGGGTGACGACCTGGCGCTCAATGCCCAGCAGGTCACCGGCGTGCGTGCCGAGCGGGAGATCCCGGTGGTCTGGGCGGTGGCCAAGGGCTCGTTCGTCAACAAGCTGATCCTGGTGCCGGCGGCGCTGTTGATCAGTGCGTTCATCCCTTGGGCCGTCACGCCGCTACTGATGGTCGGTGGCGCGTTCCTGTGCTTCGAGGGCTTCGAAAAACTTGCCCACAAGTTCTTGCACAGCAAGGCTGAAGAACAGGCCGAGCATGAGGCCAGGGTCGAAGCCGTGGCGGATCCGGCGGTTGATCTGGTGGCCTTCGAGCAAACCAAGATCAAGGGCGCGATTCGTACCGACTTCATTCTCTCGGCAGAGATCATTGCCATCACCCTGGGTACCGTTGCCGCTGCGCCGCTGAGCCAGCAGATCATCGTGCTGTCGGGCATTGCGATTGTCATGACCATCGGTGTTTACGGCCTGGTTGCCGGTATCGTCAAACTCGATGACCTGGGGTTGTGGCTGACCCAGAAAGCGTCGCGCGCGGCACAGGTGTTGGGCAACGGCATCCTGCGAGCTGCGCCGTACATGATGAAAAGCCTGTCGGTGATCGGTACTGCGGCGATGTTTCTGGTTGGCGGCGGGATTCTGGTGCACGGCGTGGCGCCGCTGCATCATGCCATCGAAGCCTTCAGTGAAGGGCGGGGCGGGGCGTTGACCGGGGCTTTGCTCAATGGCGGGGTGGGGATCGTGGCTGGCGCCGTGGTACTGGCGGTGGTGGCTGTCGTTGGCAAGATCTGGCGATCAGTGAAAGGCTGATGGCCTCATCGCGGGGCAAGCCCGCTCCCACCATCCCGGTAGGAGCGGGCTTGCCCTGCGATCGCACCTATCAGAAGTGCACTTTGACCAGGAAGCTCGCAGTGTTCTGATCGGTATCGAAGGCATCGCTGTCCTTGATGCCGTACTTGTTCTTCCAGTAGTCGTACTCGAAACCAACGTACAACTGCTTCTCGCCCCAGTTCAGCGCCTTGCCCAGGTCATATTTGACCTGTGGGTTGAAGTGCAGGTTGGCGTGGTAGGTGCCGCGGCGGCTGGTGGCGTCGTTATCCACAACCCAGTCCATGAAACCATCGATGAGGATGTCGGACTTGCCCACAGGAATGGTGTACGACCAGACCGGGGTGATCTGCCAGACGTTGTCGCCGGCACGGCTGCCTTCGGTGTTGCGCTGATAGAAGTTCAGCTGGAAGTAGTCGAAGCCCGGGATTGCCAGGTCGAAACCAGGACCGATCAGGTAGGACTCGGTATCGCCCTCACCAAATTCGTAGGTCATGGCCAGCAGCACGTCCTTGATCGGGCCGAACTCCAGCTTCTGGTCGAAGATCTTGCCAAACGACAGACGCGGTTGAATCTCGCCGTAGTAGGTGTTCGGACCGTTGTTGAAGTCCTTGTCACCGTTGTAGAAGATCTTGTCGACGAAGATGAAGTTGTCGCCGTACTTCCAGGCATCGGCGTGCTCGAAGGTCACGGTCTGCTGGATTTCCGGGTTGACCGCGAAGTTCTTGCCCCACAGGTAGGTCAGGCTGTTGTTCTGCCATTGCAGCAGATCACCGGCGGTGGCCGCCGTGCTGGCTGCCAGCAGGCCACCGGCGAGAATCAGGCTATTGGTCATGCGCATCGCTGTGTTGCTCCCTTGATTGAATCTGTTGTCGGTACTCTGAGCGGCACCGTTGAGTTCAAATACTTGTCTTTTGAGTCAGTTTTTTTCGATTAGCCACAACAATTTGGCAAGAGCTGCGCCAACTTTCCGCTACGGCACAACAATCCTGCTCGACGTCTTTCTGAACAGCTGAAAAGGGGTATTTCAGGTTGGCGTGACGCTTGCCAATCGCCCGAATTCATTGACTGAGCGGTCAGCAAACGCAGGCAGGATCCCTCCTGCCCTGATCGAGAGGGCGCGCAGATTACTGGCTTGCGCGCGGGTCCTCAAGTGCTCCTTCCTGGAGCAGGTGTGGCTAAAACTGTGCGTTTGGTCAGGTTTTAGAAGTGAACCTTAACCAGGGCGCTGGTCACGCTCTGATTGGTGTCCAGGCGTCCACTGTTCTCAATACCGTATTTGTCTTTCCAGTAGCTGTATTCGATACCCACGTACAACTGCTTGGCGCCCAGGTTCAGCGCCTTGCCCAGGTCGTATTTGACCTGTGGGTTGAACTGCAGGTTGGCGTGGTAAGTGCCGCGGCGGGTCGAGTCGTTGTCGACCACCCAGTCCATATAGCCATCGACGAGGATGTCAGAGCGGCCTACGGGGATGGTGTAGGAAAAGGTTGGGGTAATCTGCCAGACGCGGTCACCCGGGCGGCTGCCCTCGGTGTTGCGCTGCATGATGTTGAGGGTGAAGTAGTTGAAGCCGGGAATCGCCAGGTCGAAGCCCGGGCCGATCAGGTAGGCCTCGTTGTCGCCTTCGCCCGACTCGTAAGTCATGGCGATCAGCACGTCCTTGATCGGACCGAACTCGAATTTTTGATCGAAGATCTTGCCGAGCGACAGACGCGGGCTGAACTCACCGTAGTAGGTGTTGTTGCCTTTGTTGCGGTCGGTACCGCCGTTGTAGAAGATCTTGTCGATGAACAGGAAGGTGTCGCCGTATTTCCACTTGTTGGCGTGTTCGAAGGTCACCGTCTGCTGGATTGCAGGGTTGACCTGGAAGTCCTTGCCGTAGAGGTAGGAGAGGCTGTTGGTGTGCCACAGCAGCAGGTCCTCAGCGCTAGCTGGCAAAGCGGCCAGCAGACTGCTACCCAACAGGAGGGAAGTGGTGATGCCTTTCATGTTGTGATTCCCGGCTTTGTTATTGTTGGTTTTGGGTTTTTCGGCGCGAGGCGCCCCGGCCGACCCGCTCCCACGGGTCGACGGTCCTGCGTATTGCTCGGGTGCTACCGGGCGGCATGCGCCGCCCAAAGGCTCAGTGCTGGTGGGCGGCGTCGTTGTGCGCTGCGCGTTCGGCGCCGCCAAGGATGTTGAACAACAGGTTGAGGATCAGCGCGCTGACCGTGGCCATGGCAATCCCGCTGTGGGTGATCGGTTCCATCCACTGTGGCATCTGTGCGAAGAACTCCGGACGCACCACGGGAATCAGGCCCATGCCGACGCTGACGGCGACCAGCAGCTGGTTGCGGCGGTCGGCGATGTCGGCTTCCTGGAGGATCTTGATGCCGGTGGCCGCGACCATGCCGAACATGGCAATGGAGGCGCCGCCCAGTACTGCAGGCGGAATCGAGGCGATCAGGAAGGCCGCTTTGGGCAGCAGGCTGAGCAGGATCAGGAAACCACCGGCCACCACGGTGACGTAGCGGCAGCGCACGCCGGTCATCTGCACCAGGCCGATGTTCTGGGCAAAGGAGGAGTGGGTGAAGGTGTTGAAGAAACCGGCAACGAAGGAGGCACCGGCGTCGCACATCAGGCCGCGGCGCAACATGCCCGGGGTGACTTCGCGGTCGGTGACCTTGCCCAGCGCCAGGAACATGCCGGTGGACTCGACGAAGATGATCACCACCACCAGGCACATGGACAGGATCGGTGCCAGGCTGAAGGTCGGCATGCCGAAGTGCAGCGGCGTCACGACTTGCACCCAGGGCGCGTCGTCGAGGCCGGAGAGGTCAACCATGCCGATGGAGCCGGCGAGGATGTAACCCAGGCCCATGCCGATCAGCACCGAGACGTTGACCCAGAAGCCGCGCATGAAGCGGTTGACCAGCAGGATGGTCGCCAGCACCAGGCCGGCGACGATCAGGTAGATAGGGGAGCCGAAGGTTTCGGCGCTGGCACCGCCACCGGCCCAGTTGACGGCAACCGGAAACAGCGACAGACCAATCGAGGTGATGACCGTGCCGGTCACCAGCGGCGGGAAGAAACGCACCACCTTGGACATGAACGGGGCGATCAGCATGCCGAAGAAACCGGCGGCAATGGTCGCACCGAAGATACCTTGCAGGCCGACGCCGGGCATCCCGGCCATGGCCACCATGCTGCCGACTGCAGCAAAGCTTGCACCCATCATGACCGGCATGCGGATGCCAACTGCGCCAATGCCGAACGACTGGACGATGGTGGCGACACCAGCGACCAGCAGGTCGGCATTGATCAGGAAAGCGACTTCTTCACGAGAAAGGCCGGCGGCCTGGCCGATGATCAAGGGCACGGCAATCGCGCCTCCGTACATCAGCAAGACATGTTGTAGACCCACCAGGAACAGTTGGAGCATTGGCAGTGGCTGTCGTGGGGGCGCAACGGGGATGTACGCCTTGCGTGACTCGGACATGCAACACCTCGGTTTTGTTTTTATTCTTTGAGCTGCAAGCTTCAAGCGCCAAGCTTCAAGAAGAAGCAGGGTCCGCGCTTGGCTTGCAGCTTGTAGCTTGTAGCTTGTAGCTTGCCGCTTGAAGCTTATTGCCTAGTTCGTTGGAGCACCTTTGGCGATCCAGGCGCCAATCAGTTCACGTTCCTGCTGGGTCATCTGGGTGATGTTGCCCAACGGCATGATCTGCGTGGCGACAGCCTGAGCCTGGATGCGCGCGGCCTGTTGCTGGATCTGTTGCGGGGTGTCGAGCATTACCCCGGCAGGTGCAGCGCTGAACAGCGGGCTGGTCGGCTTGGCCGAATGGCATACCGCGCAACGTTCCTGGATGACGCTGTGGATCTTGTCGAAACCGGCATCGTCGAGTTTGGCCACGGTGGTGGCCGGTGCTTCGGCAGGGGCAGCGGCCTGGGCAGGTTCGGCAGCTTTCTCTGCGGCTTTTTCGGCAGCGGTCTTGCCACCCAGAGCGGTTTCCGGCAGCGGTTGGTACTCGACCTTGGCGGCAGCCTGCTCAGGCGCGGTCGGCATTGGCGCAGGGCCAGTGACGTAGGCCAGGCAGATCATCGACAGGGCACCGACCGGCAGGGTCCAGGCGTACTTGTTGCTGTCGTGACGGGTGTTGAAGTAGTGACGAACCAATACTGCAGCCACTGCGATACCGGCCAGGATCAGCCAGTTGTACTGGCTACCGTAGGTGCTCGGGAAGTGGTTGCTGATCATGATGAACAGCACCGGCAGGGTGAAGTAGTTGTTGTGACGCGAACGCAGCAGGCCTTTGGCGGGCAGCGCCGGGTCCGGCGTGCGGTTCTCGGCAATCGCCGCCACCAGTGCACGCTGTGCCGGCATGATGATGCGGAACACGTTGCCGACCATGATGGTGCCGATGATCGCGCCGGTGTGCAGGTACGCACCACGACCGCTGAACACCTGGCTGAAACCGTAACAGGCGGCAATCACCAGAACGAACAGCACCAGGCCGAGCAGGCCAGGGCGCTTGCCCAGTGGCGAGTCGCACAGGAAGTCATAGATGAACCAGCCGGCGATCAGCGAGCCGACACCGATAGCGATACCTTCAGCGCCGCTCAGGGTGCTGCCAGGGGCCAGCAGGTACAGGGTCGGATTCCAGTAGAACACCAGGCACAGCAGGGCAATACCCGACATCCAGGTGAAGTAGGCTTCCCATTTGAACCAGTGCAGGTTCTCCGGCATTTTCGGCGGAGCCAGCTTGTACTTCTCCAGGTGGTAGATCCCGCCACCGTGAATCGCCCAGAGATCGCCGGACAGACCATCGCGCGGGTTGGCCCGGTTGAGGTTGTTTTCCAGCCAGACAAAATAGAACGACGCGCCAATCCATGCCACGCCAGTGATCATGTGAACCCAACGCACGCTCAGGTTCAGCCATTCCAACAGATGTGCTTCCACAGTCTTTACCTCTACCCTGGCACCCTGTAGCCGGGCGCTCAGGTCTTCTCTTATTGGTGGGGGGCGAGGATCAGTTGCTCATCCTCATTGAAAAAATGCTCATCGCAGTTATTGCCAGTGCCACTGCGATCAACCACCAGGAAGTCATCCCGCTTTTCGATCGTCAGCACCGGGTGGTGCCAGACGCCGCGATGGTAATTGATGCCCTGCTTTCCATTGCTGATGAAAGCGCGGACAAGACCTGATACAGGTGCATCGCCAACGGGCGCGACCACGATCAGAAAGGGGTTGCCGAGCAGCGGAATGAAAGCCTGGCTGCCCAGCGGATGGCGCTCCAGCATGCGAACGGTCAGCGGCATGTCCTGCGCGTCGGCGCGGAAGATGCTGATGATCGCGTTGTCCTCGGGCTGGGCGGTTTGTACCGTTGCCAGCTTGTGGAAGCGCATGGTCGAACCGTTGTTGATCATGAAGTGGTCGCTGCCGTCGGTTTCGATCACGTCACCGAAAGGGGCGAAGGCTTCTTTGGTCAAGGGCTCAATCACTAAAGTGCGCATGCGGATTCTCTTTATTCTGTGTTGTGGAGGGTAAGGCCGGGCCTACCCTTAAAGTTGCAGCAGGCGGAACAGGGCAATCAGGTTGATCTGCGCCAGCGCTTCCTTGAACTCGGCTTCGGCCGAGTTGTGAATGCGCTTCTCGAACGAGGCGAGGATCTGGTGCCGGTTGCTGCCTTTTACCGCCATGATGAACGGGAACTTGAACTTCTCTTTGTAGGCATCGTTGAGTTCGGTGAAGCGTTCGAACTCTTCGGCGGTGCACTGGTGGATACCGGCGCCGGCCTGTTCGTTGGTGCTTGATTCGGTCAGTTCACCCTGGATCGCGGCCTTACCGGCGAGGTCCGGGTGAGCGTTGATCAGGGCCAGCTGGGCGGCGTGATCGGCGCTCAGCAGGATGTCGCTCATGCGCTGATGCAGGGCTTCGATCTGGTCGATTTCCTGCAACTGGCCGAGGTCGTAGGCCTTCTCGGCGACCCACGGCGAGTGCTCGTAGATGTCGGCGAAGGCTTCGACGAACGCGCTGCGCTCCAGGGACGAAGGTTTGAGGGTTTTGAAAGCGGTCATTGGGCGTTCTCGGCTTTGTAAGGGTGGGTGGCATGCCAGTGACGGGCGATGTCCACGCGCCGGGTGAACCAGACCTGCTCATGGCTCTTGGCGTACTCGATGAAGCGCTTGAGCGCAGCCAGGCGAGCAGGGCGGCCAATCAGGCGGCAGTGCAGGCCGATGGAGAGCATCTTCGGTGCTTCGGCGCCTTCTTCGTAAAGGACGTCAAAGGCATCCTTGAGGTACTGGAAGAACTGCTCGCCGCAGTTGAAACCCTGGACCTGGGTGAAGCGCATGTCGTTGGTGTCCAGGGTGTAAGGGATCACCAGGTGCGGCTTGCCGGTCGGGTTGTTCGGTTCCCAGTAGGGTAGGTCGTCGTCGTAGGTGTCGCTGTCATAGAGGAAGCCACCTTCCTCCATCACCAGGCGGCGGGTGTTGATCCCGGTGCGGCCGGTGTACCAGCCCAGCGGGCGTTCACCGGTCAGTTCGGTGAGGATGCGGATGGCTTCGAGCATGTGCTCGCGCTCCTGGGCCTCATCCATGTTCTGGTAGTCGATCCAGCGGTAGCCGTGGCTGCAGATTTCGTGGCCGGCTTCGACCATGGCGCGGATCACGTCGGGGTGGCGCTGGGCGGCCATGGCCACGGCGAAGATGGTGAGTGGTACGCCGCTGTCCTTGAACAGCTTCAGCAGGCGCCACACGCCGGCGCGGCTGCCG
>OEPS010000510.1_pt1 | contig 13562 bp, 10 predicted proteins | sample 1539411 | NCBI WGS metagenome assembly OEPS01 (sample SAMN02671747, study PRJEB22543) | soil metagenome | biome: bacteria | place: China:Hunan Province, Lengshuijiang City | collected 2012-10-15 | depth 0.08m m | reverse complement strand
GCCCCGGTTTACTTCAGGCCTTGGCCGGAAAACATCAGCACTTTGTCACCGGCGTACTGCACGCTGATAAAGCTGTTTTTGTCGCCCCAGGTGCAACTGGACATGCCGAGCGCACCCGAACAGTCGGTGGGTTTGCCGAGCAGCGTCTCAACCTCGGCCTTGGCCATGCCGGCCGAAAGCTTGGAATAGTTTTCCTGATTGACCTTGCTGCACGCGGCCAACAGCACGCAAAAAGTCAGAAGGGCGATAGATCGCAGCGACATGAAGTAACTCCTGGAGCGGAAGGGGGATGGCATGGTGCCAACCAGAAGCTTAGAAGAGAAAACCCTCATCTGGTTCCCTTCAGAAATGGCTATTTATCACTCCGCTCGTCTGGCATTTACCGGCAAATCAGACACTTTCTGCGGCTATTGAGCATTTCGTCGCATTTCACCAAAGACGCCTAATCTTTGGCGCACCGCGGTCGAAATAAGAGCAGCGCAAAGCCCCCGAGTGTGGCAAATTGCCGCCCTTTCTCGACCAGCCCCTTCGCGGTAGTTCATTCGATGACCAGAAACATGAAATTCAGCCACAAGATCTTGTTGGCTGCCGCCCTCGTGGTGGCCGTTGCGTTCGCCTGTTTCATTTTGTTCAACGACTATCGACAACGCGAAGCCCTGAGCAGCAGCACCGAAGCCTCGATGCAGGAGCTGGGGAGTCTGACGACCAGCAACATCCAGACCTGGCTGGAAAGCCGCATCCAGTTGCTGCAATCGCTGGCACAGCAGGTCGCCGCCGACGGCAGCGCGCCGGCCAGCCTCAAGCGCATCATCGACCTGCCCGCCTACACCGGCAATTTCCAGCTCAGCTATTTCGGCGGCGCTGACGGCGTAATGTTCTCGGTTCCCGCCGGTAACCGTGCGCCGGATTACGACCCGCGCGCCCGTGGCTGGTACAAGGCCGCCAACAGTGCGCAGCAGACCATCGTCACCGAACCCTACATCGCCGCTTCGTCGGGCAAACTGGTGATCACCGTCGCCACCCCGGTGCAGCGTCAAGGCCAGATGATCGGTGTGGCCGGCGCGGATATCGACCTGACCAGCGTCAGCGCGATCATCAACTCGCTCAACTTCGGTGGCCACGGCCATGCGTTCATCGTCAGCGCCGATGGCAAGATCCTGATTCACCCGGACAGCAAACTGGTGCTGAAAACCCTTGCCGAGGCTTATCCGAACGGTGCGCCGAAAGTCAGCCCGGGCCTGAAAGAAGTCGAATTCGACGGCAAGACCCAACTGATTTCGTTCACCCGCGTCAACGGCGTGCCATCGGCTGACTGGTACGTGGCGCTGGTGCTGGACAAGGACACCGCGTTCTCGATGCTCAGCGAATTCCGCACCTCGGCGCTGATCGCCATGGTCATTGCCGTGGTGATCATCATCGCCCTGCTCGGCATGCTGATCCGCGTGCTGATGCAACCGCTGCTGACCATGGGCCGTGCCATGCACGACATCGCTGAAGGCGAAGGCGACCTGACCAAGCGGCTGGTGATCCACGGCCACGACGAATTTGGCGCGCTGGGCCTGTCGTTCAACCGCTTCGTCGAGCGTATTCATACCTCGATCCGCGAAGTGTCGTCGGCCACCGGGCAAGTCAACGAAGTCGCCCTGCGAGTGGTCGCGGCCTCGAACTCGTCGATGTACAACTCCGACCAGCAGGCCAGCCGCACCAACAGCGTGGCCGCGGCGATCAACCAGCTCGGCGCCGCCGCCCAGGAAATCGCCCAGAACGCCGCTCTCGCCTCGCAGCACTCCAGCGATGCGCGCAACCTGGCGGTCGACGGTCAGCAGGTTGTGGATAAAACCATTCACGCGATGCAGCAGTTGTCGGCAAAAATCAGCGACTCCTGCGGCAACATCGAAACCCTCAATAGCAACACGGTGAACATCGGCCAGATTCTGGAAGTGATCACCAGCATCTCGCAGCAGACCAACCTGCTGGCGCTCAACGCCGCGATCGAAGCGGCCCGCGCCGGTGAGGCCGGCCGTGGTTTCGCCGTGGTCGCTGACGAAGTGCGCAACCTCGCGCACCGCACTCAGGATTCGGCGCAGCAAGTGCAGAAGATGATCGAAGAGCTGCAAGTCGGCGCGCGTCAGGCGGTGAGCATCATGACCGAGAGCCAGCGCGAGAGCGAAAGCAGCGTCGGCATCGCCAACCAGGCCGGCGAACGCCTGGGCAGCGTGACCCAGCGCATCGGCGAGATCGACGGGATGAACCAGTCGGTGGCTACCGCGACTGAGGAACAGACGGCTGTGGTCGAGTCGATCAACGTCGACATCAACGAGATCAACACGCTGAACCAGGAAGGTGTGGAGAACTTGCAGGCAACCTTGCGTGCGTGTTCGGATCTGGAGCAGCAGGCGGCGCGGTTGAAGCAGCTGGTGGGCAGTTTCAGGATCTGAGGCGCTGCGACTGGCGTATTCGCGAGCTGCTGGCGATGACGGCGTTAGCGACGATTGAACTTTGAGTTGAAATACGCTGGTCACCTCGCACTGACGATGGACTGAATTAAGACTAAACTCAGTCCTATTCAATTTGGGCGAGAATCAAACATGAAGCTTTCATCGCAAATCAAACCGATCAGCTACCTCAAAAGTCATACAGCGGAGATCGTCAAGTCGATCACTGAAAGCCGTGAGCCATTGGTCATTACCCAAAATGGTGAAGCCAAGCTTGTAGTTATGGACGTGAAAAGCTTTGAGGAGCAGGAAGACACAATGGCTTTGCTGAAGCTATTGGCAATGGGCAATCGGGAGATTGAGGAAGGCAAGTATCGAGACGCTGAGGACGTTTTCGCGGACTTGGACAGGGCCGACCATCAATGAGTTTAAAGGTCGTTATTCTTCAGTCCGCACAAACAGATCTCAAAGAACTCCGTACCTACCTTATCAAACAGTTCTCGAGTCAGACGTGGCAGAGTACCTACGCTGATCTCAAGACCGCGATTCTTGGTCTCGCAGACCTTCCTTATTCCGGTTCAATCCCCGAGGAAATCGAGAAGCTCAATCTTGGTCAATACCGACAAATCATTTCCGGGATGAACCGAGTCATTTATGAAGTCAGGGAAAAAACCGTCTTCGTTCATATCATTGCCGACTCAAGAAAAAGCCTGCCTTCACTTTTGATGAAGAGACTGTTGAACGGCAATCCTTGAATTCAACAAATCAGAACCGTGACCCAGGCTGACTGAGAAACACCAACTCCTCAACCGTCGACTCCCGCCCCAACACCGCATTGCGATGCGGAAACCGGCCAAACCGCGCAATCACTTTCCGGTGCCGCTCGGCATAGTCCAGATTGTCGGCAAACACCGCCCGCTCGGCTTCCGGCTGTTCAGCCAGCAGACTGGTAAAGCGCGAAACGGCTTCGTTCTGCACCGCGAGGTTTTCGCAGTGTTCGAACACCAGATAAATGAATACCCGCTGAATCGGCTTCAGTTGCCGATCGAAATCCGCAGCAATGCCTTGCGCGACAAGTTTCTGCGCGCGCAGATCACCGGAAAAGGCTTTGGGTGTATCGCGAAAGATCATGCGTGGCAGTTGATCGAGCAGCAGCACCACCGCCAGCCAACCTTCGGGACGTTGCGTCCACTCGGTCAATTCACCAGCGAGGGCCTGATCGACAAAGACCCCGAAACGCTCACGCGCTTCGAGGTCTTGGCGGTCTTTCTTGCCGAACCACAACGTGCCCTTCTCAGCCGATATCTCGCGCGGTGATTCGGCGTGTCCGAACCACCAATCGAGCAGCGGCTGCCAGGGCGCGTTCACGGCTTATTCCTTGTGGTAAGCCGTGGCGCGGGCGACTTCTTCTTTCGAGCCGAGGAACACCGCTACGCGCTGGTGCAGGCCTTCGGGCTGAATGTCGAGGATGCGCTGGTGACCGTCGGTGGACGCGCCGCCGGCCTGTTCCACCAGGAACGACATCGGGTTGGCTTCGTACATCAGACGCAGTTTGCCCGGCTTGGATGGCTCACGGCTGTCGCGTGGGTACATGAACAGACCACCACGGGTCAGGATGCGGTGCACGTCAGCCACCATCGCCGCGACCCAGCGCATGTTGTAGTTCTTCTTCAGCGGGCCTTCTTCGCCGGCCAGCAGTTCGCTGACGTAGCGTTGTACCGGGGCTTCCCAGTGGCGCTGGTTGGACATGTTGATCGCGAATTCCTGGGTGGTTTCAGGAATGGTGATGTCTTCGTGGGTCAGCACGAAGCTGCCCATTTCGCGGTCGAGAGTGAAGCCTTTGACGCCGTCGCCCAGGGTCAGCACCAGCATGGTCTGCGGGCCGTAAATCGCGTAACCGGCGGCAACCTGCTGGGTGCCTGGCTGCAGGAACGCTTTCTCGTTCAGCGCTTCGTTCTGGCTCAGGTATTCGTTCGGGCAGCGCAGTACCGAGAAGATGGTGCCGACCGGGGCGTTGATGTCGATGTTCGACGAGCCGTCCAGTGGGTCGAAGACCAGCAGGTAGGCGCCTTTCGGGTATTTGCCCGGGATCTGGTAGGCATTGTCCATTTCTTCGGACGCCATGCCGGCCAGGTGACCGCCCCATTCGTTGGCTTCGAGCAGGATCTCGTTCGACAGCACGTCGAGCTTCTTCTGCACTTCGCCTTGGACGTTTTCAGTGCCCATGCTGCCCAGAACACCGCCCAGGGCGCCTTTGGACACGGCGTGGCTGATCTCTTTGCAGGCACGCGCCACCACTTCGATCAGGAAGCGCAGATCGGCAGGAGTGTTATTGCTGCGGGTCTGCTCAATCAAATAGCGACTCAGGGTAACGCGGGACATGGACGGCTCCGGTGGAATGGGGGGGGCTAAAAACCCGCGCAGTTTACAGGGAGTCTGAAAACCTAGCGAGCGAAGACGCCCGGTAACGTGCGTTGGGGTGTATTTGCCTGTATGAGACGTGATTGTCGATGGAGAGTTCAGGTAGCGGATTTAGCGTAGTAGGAAATCGGACGGGTGTGGCTGGGGGTTAATTGATCAGTTCGGAATATGTATGGGCTGACACGCCGCTTTCGCGAGCAGGCTCGCTCCCACAGGGAATCCGGGAGACCGCTGAATGGGCGTCCATTGAAGATCCAAAGTGGGAGCGAGCCTGCTCGCGAATGGCGCGCAGCGCCAGCCATTCTCAGGAACGGGTCGGTGGCTTGCGCAACAGACTCGCCGCCATCACCCCGAGGAACACCACACTCACCAGCAACACCGCCCACAAGCCGATTTTCTTCCAGTTGGTTTCGGCCACCGCCGCTGTAGTGGCCGGGGCGGTCGGCGTGGTGACCACATCGCCCTGCACCGTCGCCTTGCCGAGCGTCGCGAGCTTCTGCGGTTTGAAATCCGGAATCAGCGTGCTCAGCGGCAGATTCGCGGTTTTCACCGTCGGATTGCCCAGCGCCAGGCTGTACGGTCCGTCACCGCGCGCGAGGAAAATCACCTGCGTCGCCCGCACCGCGTATTTCAGGCTCGGTGCCTGCTCGCCCAGGCCACCGCCGCGCTCATCCACGCTCAGTTTCAATTGCTGCACGGTTTGCCCGTACAACTGCAATTCGTTCTGCACCACATCCTGACCGTTCTGGGTCAGGCGATACAGCAAACCGTTGCCCAGGGGTTGCCACGGCAGGCTGCTTTCGCGGCGACCCGCGAGGGTGACCGGCGCCAGACTGTTCGGTTGTTTCAGCTCAACCTGCACCCGCTCGACATTCAGCCCCATCGGCAACTGCCAGGTGTACTCGCCGGATTGAGTGCTGCTGCCCGTCAACGCTTGCGACCAGACCAACGGCAGCGGCACGTTGCGTGGATCGCTGCTTTTCAACTGCACCGCAGTGAGGATGGGTGCCGAGGTGGACGCCTCCCACAGCAGACGCAGATAACGCGCGGATTGCCCCGGCAGCGTCACCTCATGCTGTTCGATACGCTCGTCGGAAAATGTGAGGCGCGCGACCTGCCCCTCGCCCCACGCCTGCCAATGCTGCAAGTCATCACTGGCCTCGATGCTGAAGCGCTGGAAACCGTCGCGTTCGCTGGTCCAGTCGAGGATCAGCTGCTGCAGCGGCGCCTTGATCGCGCTGGCATCGAGCAGCCAGCCGCGCAGCACTTCCTCACCGGCCTCCAACTGAGTTGACGGCTGCACTTCCACCAACGTGCCGGTGGTGGTCGATTGCACGCGCACGTTCGGCGCACGCTCGCTGGCGTCGGCGGCGTTGTACAACGGAAACCACTTCACTTCATGCAACTGCCCGTCGTCGCGGGTCTGCGCCGATTCCCGGGCCAGGGCGTAGGCCTGCGGCTCGCCAGCAGCGTTGAACACGCGCAGGTCGCTGAGATCGGTCTGGCGTGCCTGCAATTGCGCGCTCAGCGGCAGGTCGAGGCGATACCACGGGCCGTTGCCGCTCACCGTCAGCGGCACCTGCGTGGCGAAGTCCGCCGGTTTTTCCTGCGCGCCGGCAGCCATCACTACGCCCAGCGCCAACCACCCCAGATTCAGCATGCGACTCAAGATGAAACTCCTTCGGTATCCGGCACGGGTTTGTCCGCCTCCGGTTCGGCTTCGACACGCTTAGGCGGCAGCGGCGCAAAGTAGCCCACTACCAACAGCAACACGCCGACGCCGATAAACGAGACGATCCGGGCGAGGCCGCCACGGTTGCTCAATTCGACAAAAATCAGTTTGGCCACCACCAGCGCAATCAGCGCCGCGCCGATCAGCCAGACTTCGCGCCGGTGACGCAAATGCCCGCCGATCATCAGACCCAATGCCATCAGGGTCCAGACGATGGACAACCCGGCCTGCACCAGCATCGATTCGAGCAGCAGATCCAGCTCGAACGGGATCCCCGCCCAATGGTGCGCGGCGCGGGTCACCAGCGCGGTACAAAAGGCGAACAGCGAAACCCCGGCGACCAGTTGCGTGGCGTACTCGGCGTAATCCTTGCGCAGGGCAAACTGCGTCACCGCATGGCGCGACCACGCATACACCCCGAACAGGGCAAACAGCAGGCCCAATTCCAGCGGGTTGACCAGCGGTACGTACGGCAGCGGCTCGGCATTGCCGTCGCTGAAGCCGTTGGCCAGCCAGAACCACGCCAGCATCAGCACTGCCAACGGCGCAGCGGCATACAAACGATATTCGCGCGAGAACGCGGCCACCGGCCAAGGCCAGTTGCGTGGAGCCGCCGCCAGCAACAGATACAGGCTCGGCAGGATCGCCCAGCCGAGCCAGCGCCAGGCGTTGTATTGCTCGGACAACAGCAGCAAGCCGTAGCGCATCTCCAGCGCCAGCACGCCGATCAGCAGCCAGCAACCCAGCACATGCGCCGTGCTCAAGGCCCGTGCCGGCAACATCGGCGCCAGACGCCGCAAGCTGAAGAAGTGCACGCCGAACACCAGCACCCACGCCAGCCAGCCGACATTCGCCGCCGGGTGATAACGCGAATGCCACGCCGCCAGCAGCACCAGCCCCGCCGCCGGGATCAGCAAGGTGCAGAGCAGGCCCAGCGCCGGCCATTTCAGGCGCAGCGCCAACAGTGTCCACAACGCCACGCTTAGCGCGGCGACCAGCAGCAACAGCGGCGCCTGCAGATTCAACGGCGCAAAACGCAGCACCTCACTGACCCACGCCAACGCCCACCAACCGGCGCCCCACACCAGCAGCACTTCAGACAGACGCTGCAAACCCAGCGCATCGAACGCCGAGGCATGATTGCCCAGTTGCAAACGCCAGGCACCGACCAGCGCGGCCAGCCCCAATGCCAGTGGCGTCCAGAAGCTGCCATGGGCCAGCGGCCGCAATCCTTCGCTGGCCAGCGGCCCGAGCAACTCGGGGCCGGCCAACAAGAATGCCGCGCCACCGATCAACTGCAACAACAGGCCGAAAACAAAACTCACGCGCTGCTTGAGGTACAGGCTCAGCCAGATGATCAGCAAGCCGCTGGCCGCCCACACCGCACTCGCGGTTTGCCACGGCAGCACGAACAGCACCGCCAGGTTGATCAGCACCAACCCCGCCAGCAACACCACCGACAAGCCGCGCAGCAGCCGCACATCGCCGCGCACCATCTCGTCCCGTGCCGCCAGCAGCATGCCGGCGATCAACGCCAGACCGATCAGCGATGCGCTGAGCAAACCGCTCCAGCCGGCACTGAACACCGCCGTCGAACCCTCACCTGCACCTTGCAGGCGCAACAGGAACAGCGCACCGCCGAGCAACTGCACGGCGAACGCGGTGAACAGGAACGTACGCGATTGCAGGCGCAGGCCGACAAACAAGGTCACCAGTCCGGCCAAGGCCCAACTGATCGCTGTCGCCTGAACAAAGAAAAACAACGGCGCCAGCAAATACAGGAAGGTCAGGCCCAGCGCCGCGAGTACCGGCAAACCCTGGCGCTCCCACAGCGAAGCCTGCTCCGCCGAGGCTTTGCGTAATTGATAGAAACTGAACAGCAGCGCGAGGCCGAGCATCAACGCGCCCAACGGTGCGCCGTCGAGCAGGCTGCTTTCGCCGACCCGCAACTGACTGAGGAACGCCAGCGCCGAACCCAGTTGCAGCAACAGGGCAAACGCTCGGGCGAACGGCCGCTGCTGACGCAGACCGAGCCAGAAAATGCCCGCGCCCTCCACTGCCCACGCTGCTGAGGTCCAGCGTGCATCGAGGCCTAGCGGGATCGCCAGACTGGCGAAAATCACCCCCAGCGCCAGACAGGTTTCACCCAGCAACAAGGCGCGGCCGCCCATCAACACCCGGGCCAGGCCCATGTAGATCACGCCCAGTGCGAGTGCGCTGAACGCAGCGGCGAACTCCAGGTGCTGCACCAACGCAAACTGCAGACCGAAGCCCACGAGCGGCGGGCCGAACAGCATTGTGCCGTCGACGTAGTCGCCCTTGCGCGCCGACCAGTGCAGCAGCGCCTCGCGGTCGCCGTTTGCCGGTGCATCGGGCATGTCGAGCAACTTGCGCCGGGCAAACAGCAGGCCGATGGCCAGGTACATCAGGAAGAACAGAATCAGGAACGGTTCGGTGCTCCACAGCAATTCGGGCGCATACGAACGCAGCCCCCAGGCGAAGCCGATGCCGAACGTGCCAACGAATCCGATCAGGTTGAGCAGGCGCCAGGCCTTGAACCAGGCGATGGCAAGGATGCCGGCATTGAGCAGCGCAAAATAGCTGAACAGCGCCACATGGTTGCCGGCGCCGGTCGAGGTCAGGATCGGCGCGGCGAAACCGCCGAGCGCAGCGGCGGCGGCCAGTCCAAGAGCATCCTGGGTGATGGCGAGAATGGCCGAAAACACCGTGACCGCCACCAGCAAACCCAGCGCGGCGGACGGATCAAGCAACGGATGCAGTCGCATCGCCGCAAACACCGTCAGGTACAGCACCGCGATGCCGGTGCCCTGCAGAATCAGCGCGTAGCTGCTGTTGCGCCGACGCAACCACCAACCCAGCGCCAGCAGGGCCAACGCCGCCGCCGCGACGCCGGCATAACGCAATTCGATCGGCACCACCATGCCTTCGGTGGCATAGCGCAGCAGGAACGCCAGACCGAAAAACAACAGCACCACGCCGACCCGCAACACCGTGTTGCCGCCGAACAGCCAGTTGCGCGCAGCGCTGATGCCGCGCTCGATCAGGTTCGGGCCACGGGGTTCGGCCGGTTGTGTGGGGACTGCAGGCTCGTCGGTGACGGCGTCCAGACGCCAGACATCGGCCGGCAGCGGCTGGCTGGTTTCGCTGGCAACGGCAGAGATCGGTTCGAGTTCCGGCGGCAGTTCCCAGACCAGCTCAGGGGTGGCAGCGGATGCTTGTTCGGCAACGATGACGGGGTCGACGGCAGCGTCCGGAGTCGGCGCCATGCTCGGCGGCGTAGTGCGCACGCCGGCACCTTCAAGCAGGAACAGACGCTGCTCGACAGCCTGCAAGGCGACTTTGGCCTGCTCCAGTTGGCGCTGCTGTTCGGTGGCCTGCGAGCCAAGCCGGGCAAGGCGCAGCGTTTGCCCGATCACCAGCCCGAGCAGTGCACCCAGCAGCGCGGCACTGAACGACTCATCGAGCAGCCAGCCGAGCAGCAGCCCGATCAACATGAACATCCATTGCATGGTCGATATCCCTAAGCGCAAAGGCCAATCCGGGAAGATTAGCGCAGCCTGATCCAAAAAGATCGCAGCCTTCGGCAGCTCCTACAGGGTTATGTGAACACCTGTGTAGGAGCTGCCGAAGGCTGCGATCTTTTCCGGCGCGCCGATTATATCGAGCCCAGCGAAAAGTTACTCCAGTGCCTTCCAGATATCCGTGGCGTACTCACGAATGGTCCGGTCAGAGGAAAACCAGCCCATCCGCGCCGTGTTGAGCACTGCCGAACGCCACCAGTTGTTAGCGTCGTGCCAGTGCGCATCGACGCGTTTCTGTGCTTCCCAGTAGGAATCGAAGTCGGCGCAGACCAGGAAGCGGTCGTAGTCCACCAGCGAATCAATCAGCCCGGTATAGCGCGACGTGTCATCCGGCGAGAACACGCCACTGCGGATCGCTTGCAGCACGTCGCTCAAACGGTGCGACGCGGCGATGTCCGGCGCGGCGCTGAACTCGTGGTTCTGTTTGCGCGCTTCAACCTGCTGCGCACTGAGGCCGAAGATGAACATGTGTTCGGCGCCGATGCGCTCGCACATTTCCACGTTGGCACCGTCGAGGGTGCCGATGGTCAGTGCGCCGTTGAGACCGAACTTCATGTTACTGGTGCCCGACGCTTCGAAGCCGGCCGTGGAAATCTGCTCGGACAAGTCCGCCGCCGGAATGATGCTCTCGGCGAGGCTGACGTTGTAGTTGGGCAGGAACACCACCTTCAGCAAACCACGCACGGTCGGGTCGTTGTTCACTACACGGGCGATGTCGTTGGTCAGCTTGATGATCAGTTTGGCCTGGTGATAACTCGCCGCCGCTTTACCGGCGAAGATCTTCACCCGCGGTACCCAGTCCACTTCTGGCTCGGCACGAATCGCCTGATACAGCGCCACCGTATGCATCAGGTTGAGCAACTGGCGCTTGTATTCGTGGATCCGTTTGACCTGCACGTCGAACATCGCCGCCGGATTGACCGCGATCCCCAGCCGCTCGTGAATCAGGTAGGCCAACGCTTTCTTGCTGTGCAGGCGCTGCTCGGCGAAGGCTTTGCGGAACGTGGTTTTCTCGGCGAACGGCTCCAGATCGAGCAAGCGCTCTTCCGGGTTATCCAGCACCTGCGGACCGAGTGCATCGACCAGCATCGAGGTCAGTTCGGAGTTGGCCTGGAACAACCAGCGGCGGAAAGTGATGCCGTTGGTTTTGTTGTTGATCCGCTCCGGGTAGAGCTTGTGCAGTTCGGCGAACACGGTCTTGCGCATCAGTTGCGTGTGCAGACCGGATACGCCATTGACGCTGTGCGATCCGAGGAACGCGAGGTTGCCCATGCGCACCCGACGACCGTTGTCTTCTTCGATCAGCGACACCGCGCGCAGCACGTCGAAATCATGAATGCCCTTTGCGCGCAGCGAGTCGATGTGCTGCGCGTTGATCAGGTAAATGATCTGCATGTGCCGCGGCAGCATGCGCTCCATCAAACCGACCGGCCAGGTTTCAAGCGCCTCGGGCAACAGTGTGTGGTTGGTGTACGACAGCGTGTCGACGGTGACTTGCCACGCCGCATCCCAGGCCACGTCGTAGACATCGACCAGTTGCCGCATCAGTTCGGCGACGGCAATCGAGGGGTGGGTGTCGTTGAGCTGAATCGCTGCATGGTCGCCCAGAGTCAGCACCGAGGTGTGCATGTTGCGATGGCGACGCAGCAAATCCTGCAGCGAAGCCGCGACGAAGAAATATTCCTGACGCAGGCGCAATTCCTGCCCGGCCTCAGTGCTGTCCGCCGGGTAAAGCACCCGGGAAATACTTTCCGCGCGAGCTACCTCAGCCACCGCGCCCAGGTGATCACCGGCGTTGAAACGCTCCAGGTGCAGATCTTCCATGGCGCGGGCACGCCACAGGCGCAAGGTGTTGACGCTCGCCCCACGCCAGCCGACCACCGGCGTGTCGTAGGCAATCGCCCGTACGGTTTCTGCCGGCGACCAGACCTGTTTGGTCTTGCCACTGGCATCGGTGACGGTTTCGACGCTGCCACCGAAGCCGATGGTGTACACCACTTCCGGACGTTCGAATTCCCATGGATTGCCGAAATCCAGCCAGTGCTCGGTCTGTTCCTGCTGCCAGCCATCGACGATGGCCTGGCGAAACAACCCGTGTTCATAACGAATGCCGTAACCGTGCCCGGCAATGCCGAGGGTCGACATGCTTTCCATGAAGCACGCCGCCAGACGCCCGAGACCACCGTTGCCGAGCGCCGCATCGGGTTCCAGCAGACGAATGCGTTCCAGATCGACACCCAGTTCGGTCAGCGCTTCACGGGCGACGTCCAGCAGGCCGAGGTTGCTCAGGCTGTCGTAGAGCAAACGGCCGATGAGAAATTCCAGCGAGAGGTAATACACCCGCTTCTGGCCTTTGCGGTAGATCTGCCGGGTGTGGTCCATCCAGTGTTCGACCATGTGGTCGCGTGCCGCCAAGGCAATGGCTTCGAACCAGTCATGGTCAAAGGCGTGATCCGGGTCTTTGCCCACCGCATAGGTGAGCTTGGTCAGGACGGCATCGCGGAATGCGGCCACCTCTGCTTCGCGAACTAGTGGTTCTTGAGTCATCGATAGGACCTCGAGCGAGCGGGGAATTGTCTGAGCCTAGACGGTCTGACCGACGGTAGAGGCGCAGGTTCGGCAGTTTTTCCGAAGTCGGTGAGATCGCCCGGCATTACCTTGGCGAGTGGGCTAATGAATGCAGGGGCCGTGCCGGACTGAATGGCATTTACACCGCGTTTGCAAAAATCTGGCGAAAGGTTGTTCAAAAATCCACCAGTCCCGGTATGATCGCGCGCCCTGATGCATACACGCCTGGTAACCCCCGATGATGAAGCCCAACCTGATTGCCGCCGCCGAGATCGACCGTCTCGATACGTGGGCCAAATATTCGGCCCCGATGTGCGGCTCTTGTGTCTCCAGCTGCTGCACCCTGCCGGTCGAGGTCAAGATCAAGGACCTGGTACGCATCGGCGTGGTCGACGAGTTCGAGCTGGGCGATCCGCCGAAGAACATCGCCAAGCGCCTGCAAAAGGAAGGGCTGGTCGAGCGCTTCAACCAGAAGTCGGGGATCTTCACCCTGCAGCGCATGAGCAACAACGATTGCTACTACCTGGATCGTAAAAGCCGCCTGTGCACCATTTATGACAAGCGCCCGGACACTTGCCGCAACCACCCGAAAATCGGCCCGCGGCCGGGGTATTGCGCGTACAAGCCGAAAGAAGTCGAGCGGGTGCAGAATTCGCGGTCGATCGAGAAGTTCTGACCTTTCCTGAATTTTTCGGCGCCTGTCCGGCCGCCATCGCTGGCAAGCCAGCTCCCACATTGATTGTTGTCGTACACAAGATTCATGTGCGACGCAAAACCCTGTGGGAGCTGGCTTGCCAGCGATGA
>OEPS010000509.1_pt1 | contig 13583 bp, 23 predicted proteins | sample 1539411 | NCBI WGS metagenome assembly OEPS01 (sample SAMN02671747, study PRJEB22543) | soil metagenome | biome: bacteria | place: China:Hunan Province, Lengshuijiang City | collected 2012-10-15 | depth 0.08m m | reverse complement strand
GGGGGCCCTTCCCGGCCGCGCGCCCGTCCCGCGACACGTGAAAAGAGCATTAGACCGTAGGGGGTATCCCGAGATGCAACATGGTATGATGTCCTAGTCAGCATCACCCACCCCGGAAAGGCCAAGTCATGGGAAAGCATGTCCGCAACAACCTGTCAGAAGCACAACTCCGCACCCTGTCAGAAACCCGTGCCGCACTGTCAGCTATCATGGAAGGTCTCGCAGCAACCCATATCGCGGTACGCCGGATCACCTTCGAGCGTCTCAACTCGGGTAAGCCGTACACCGAGATTCTTGACCTACAGGAAGGAGTAACAGCTCTTACCCTTACGGCCTCTAACCTGCATGCTTCCGTCGTCGCGATCTTGGTAGACGACCGCTTCTGACACTAGCAAGTGCCAGTAGTCCCCTGGCGACCCCCCGTAGTGTTAGGCTCGTAAGCCGCACCACGGGGGGTTTCCTGTTCCCTAGCGAAAGGCCAGCGATGCTAGCCGCTCTCGTCCTGACAGCAACGATCGTGACAGCGCCGTCCCATCAAGTCGTTACCCCTGTTCACGTCGCGGCTAAGGTCACTTCCGATCTCGACCCGCATAAGCGTCATGAACTCCACCTGGCGCACCTGCACTATCTCCATCTTCTGCATGAAAGACAGGAACACCGGCCCGTCCGCATCACCGCGACGGCATCGGTTCACGTCACACCGTCCCGGTTCGCGCCGGGGGTGTTCACGTGTCCTGGCCTCGAAAGGCTGTGGGAAGCGGCCGGTGGCCGAGCGTCAGCCGCGTTCATCGCTGCCGAGATCGCAGAAGCCGAGTCGGGAGGAAGGTCATGGGCGATCTCGCCAACAAACGATTACGGCCTCTGGCAGATTAACGGTTCGCACGGGTACCTGGCTACTCTCGATCCGTTCGGTAACGCTAGAGCCGCCATCCTGATTTCGGATGACGGCTCTGACTGGAATCCGTGGACTACGTACCGAACGGGTGCGTACCGCGGCCGGTGCTAGCTAGGGTTTCTCGCCGGTGCCGTGACACATGAAGCACTTCTTCTTGCCGATCATTCCCGAGCCTTGGCACGAAAAGCATTTGGCTGGTTTACGGCCTTTCAGTATCGTCTTGTCGTCTTTACGGTGCTTCTCGCGGTTCTTCTTGCGCTTGGCGTCTAGTTCTTCCGCTTCTGTCGTCGGGCACCCCTTGAGATGTCCGCGCTTCGCTCCGCACTGTGAGCATGCCATCTTGTCGTGTCCTTCCGTGCTGTGTACCTACCGGGGTTGCAACACCGTCTCGTGTCATGCTACGGTGTTGTTATCAGATTACACCACTACCCCCGGAAAGGGAACCTCTCATGGCACGTAGCACGGCAAAGGTCATCCTGTTCTCTAAGCACGTCGTCGGCAAGATCGTTCACCAGTGGCCGACCGCTGTTTTTAACGACCTGGAGTCTGCCAAGTCATACGCCACGATGATCAAGATGGCGCACGCTTCCGGCGACGTCAAAACCGCCAAGACCCTAGACCCGCAGACCCCCGTCACGGAAGACGGTAAGCTGCACGACGGCATCAAGTTCTCTATCAAGGAAGTCCCCTACGCGCCCGCCCCGACGTTCGCCGATGGCGACCTGTTCGAAGGTGAGACCAAGCCTACCGAGTAGGCCACCGTATGACCCGAGACCCCCGGTGCATCACAGCGCCGGGGGTCTCGGCGTGCTACCGTCCACGTGTCATGCCACGTTGTCACAACACCATCCCCGAATGCTGTCATGTCGAGAGCTACCGATGCCCACCGTTCGCCCGTGAACTGGCCTGGCGATGTCTCGTCGGACTTGAGCGGTATGCCAGCTATGACTCTCTGCCTGCCCCGGTAGTAGTGCCGGGGGCCGTGGACGGCCAGCCGCTTCCATGAGCCCTTGACCGCCCAGTGGTCGCGCCAGGCTGGCCCTAGTGCCTGCTGTAGAGCGTACAGCCCTTCCCTGGACACGATCAGGGAGTCGGTGTCCACGTGTGCCAGGTGGCCGAGCCCAGCGGCGTTCATCGCGTCCCAGAGCCGCACCCGGCATTCGGCCATGATCCATCCCGTGATCATCGGCACGCTGTTTTGTGACTCGTCGGCAGGCTTCTCTATGAACGTCTTGTCACCCACGTGCATAAGCCGCACTGTCTTTCCGGTTTCGGCGTCCGTCACCTTGGTGATACGGGTTTCACCCCCTGGATTCTCCCCGAAATATTCCCATGACCTGCATTTGAGGGATAGTCGTCCGATGAACGCACGGGAGCAGTGCTTGAGCCATATCCGCACGATGGGTGAAACTTGAGATTTAGGGTCTTGGATGATGCCGATAATCCAGGATGCCCATTCGGAGATTACTGGCCCTTTGGCGTACACGTAGGTTTGCCGTATCTTGATCTTTGCGCCGTACCGTATCGCGCAATCGACTTCCGTGTCCCATAGCCAGGACCGGAATTGCCCTACTGGCCACAGAGTGCGTTCGCCAAGTCGATAAGGTACGGAAGGGCTATCTGTAGACACGTCACAAAGACACAGCACGCGATAATGGCGTAGCAGGTTACGATACTGACCCTGATCAATCGCGCCCGTATGGTACATGAGTTTACGCGGGACATCGCACTCCTTAGCGATCATCAGATATGCGTTACGCATATCAATCTCAGTCCACGTGTTATCGTATATTTCCCCGTGACGCCAGGCTTCCGCGCGACCAGTGTGCATAGCAGCGCGTTCCGCTTCGAGGGCTTGCATGTCGTCGTGGACGAGAACCTTGGTCCCCATGAAACGGTGTCGCCACGTGGCGTAGGCCATGCCAGCGCCGGTAGGCTGCCAGTTGCCTAGATGTTCATCACGGATGAATGTCACTAGGTCTTTCACGATGCGGTAGACAATCTGCGCGTCCCGCATGCAGTAGACCGCCCAAGCGTCATCATCGATCTTAGACTTAGGCATCTCGAACTTTACCAGTCCGGTGTGTGGTGCTATCGCAGCGGCAGACAGGGGTACCCACGTGTAAGTATCCGAGAATACGACGGTGCCATGATCGGAACGCCACACCATAGCGGAAACATTCCTGTCGAGATTACACCATTCCAGTTCGTATCCGAGCGTCGGCAGTATCGTCAGTGCCTTGGATATCCGAATGTCGTGGCCTAGGTTGTGACACCACACGACGGTCCGGGTTTCTGGCTTGCCGAAATCAGAAACCCACTCCCATAGCGATTCAGGAGTATCGAACACTCTGGCTTCCGCATGGTCACCCGTGGCGAGATCGTTCCGCCACCGGATAGCGCATCCGACACGCCAGGTTTGAGTTTCCGCTTTCCCCTGCCGTGCCGACCTTGACTCGGTATCCAGCGCGACCATACGAGGAGGTATGCGCTCTTGCCTGTTTTCCTTGATCCAGTGCGCTTGGCGTCCCATTATGACACCAGGTTTGGCGCGTAGCGGTAACTGGAAGTGTGAACCGCGCCGATAAGCTCTTGATTGTATGACTCGGCATGTTCTGAGTATGCGTCAATCGCCATTGCCACAGCCTGTTCGCGTGCTATCCCGTTCGGCGTCTTGATAGACCACCATGTCTGTTTAATCTGTCCCGTGGCTGCCTCACGGTAAGTCAGTGATACGGTTTGCGCGACCCCGGCCTCACGGCGTGTCGGCCACAGAGCGGTTTCGTTCGCTGTGGGCACCGAGCCCTGATCTCGGAACGGCTCATCAGGATGGGACGCTACGATTGACTTGGCTGTCTTGAATAGCTGCAACCCTTCCGCGCGTCTCGGTGCTATCCCTAGCTCGGTTAGCCTATTCATGAAAGCGTTAGCTGACAGTCCGTCGCGTGCTGCGTTGAGTGCGGCCGGAAACAGTCCTAGGATTCTCGCCACTCAAAACAGTCCGTCCTGTATGCCGACCGCTACTAGCGGTTCTGCCGTCAGACGCCACGTTTGCGAATGCGCCCCCATCTCGGGGCATGCGTAGAATACCGTGACGTTGTTACGCTTGGCCTTGATTCGCCGCTCTATCGCGGTGTCGATCATGAGTGCCGCAGTAATCACGTTGCGTTTCGTGCGATCGCACATGAGACTGTAGTCGTGTGCTTTCATCGCACCCTTGCATTCGCGGCAATACCGGAAGTGGTGACGTAGCTCGGATAGAATGTCTGCCGTGCGGTTGTCCGAGTTCGGGTTGTATGACATGCCTATTTCCTTTGCCGGGGGAATAGGACACGCCACCCCGACGGGGGGAATCGGGGTGGCGTGTCATGATGCTACCTAGTCGGCAGGTAGCACGAACAGAAGGAAGCGGCCTCCCTTGTCCTTGCTTTCACCACGCTTGATCTTGCACTGAATCGGCCACATGCCGAGACGCAGCAACGCGAGGATAGTTGCCTGTACGTTGGTCGCGCCCGTGGTGAACTTACCCGGACTTCCATCGTCCAGAGAGATGTACGAGACCACGATGTATGACGGATTACCTGTCTCGAAATCCGATTCCGCCACGTAAAGGTCCGTGATCTCGATATTCCCCATCGTTGCCTCGGGGGTATTGGGAATTATCTTCTGAAGTCCCCGAACGCCGGACTCCTCGAACGCTTCTTGGATGCTACTAGCCGTGATGGTTTGCAGCGCGAGCATTCGCGAGATGAAATCCGGGTTCGGCTCGGTGTACGGTGTTCCGGCGATAATGGAGGATGCCCACCCGCGAACATCGATTACCGCGCCTAGCTTCTCTGGCACCTTGGACATGTCCAGATTGGCGAGACCTGACGGGATGGTCCGTGCGACCTGTACTTCTGACATCGTGCTTTCCTTTCCGGGGTTTCGTGTCTTGCCGGGGTGTGCTAGCTGGTCTTGGTGACGGGTTCGGATACCTCGTCCACCAGGCCGTAGTTTCCGCTTCCGGTGCCGTCGTGGTGACCACCTGCCGGGCACACGCTCGCGTCCACGTTGGGGCCAAAGAACAATCCCTGGCACCGGCCGCAGTGCTGCCACCCGGTCTGGAGTTCGTCGGACATGGTTACTTCCCTTTCCGGCCATGAGTCGTCAAATATGACTGACTCGTCGTATGCCGACTCGAAACGGTATTGCACCGCGACGACACGGCATCCCGGCACACCAGGTGGTGTTGCCGGGGGTGCGGCTGACGGGATTGCCAGCCACAAGTCACCTTTCCATCCTGCCGCGAGAATACAGGGAAGAGTGTTCTCGTTGCAGTAAATGGTCGGACGGGGGACGTTCCACCCCGTTCTGTCCACGGCAGCCTCTTTGGGCTGCCATGCTCCTGTTTCCACATCTCGCACGACGGCACCTAGGACGGGTGAACCTTCCCCGCCCTGATCGATGGTGACACGCCGCGAATCGGGAAAGCGATTCCAGTCTTCCGGTGTCCACCGGATATCCGGGGTGCCGGTAACGTATCCGAGCACCATTGCCGCGTTGGCCGCGATTTGCGACACGTTTTCGTGTATCGCGTCATAGCCGTAGGTTACGATGACAGCCTCATCTTCCGCGCGTATCGTAGCGCAATCGTGGCGAGGTTAATGCAGAACATCTGCATATCCTCTTTTGCGATTCCGTGGTCCGTGCCGACGTGTTGAAGCGGCGAGAGATAGGCACGTATAGACGCCAGATAGAAATCGTCCGAAATCTCGTCTTCTGATCTTCCCTCTTGCCGTAGACGTTGAAGCGTAGCGGTATATTCAGCGGATACCGCGTATAGTTCACGCACGATGCCGATTCGCTCCGCTTGACTTGACACCATACGCGTAAGGTCGCTGCTCACTGATACCTCGCCCTTCCGTCTTTCGTGGCCTGTTCGGCCGCTAGCCGTAGTGCCGTTACGGCTAGCTTGTCGCGTGCCGCGTGGACTTTGCCGAGCCACCGCCCGGAGGATGAACGGCACGGGTTTCCGGCTGTCTGACCGCACGTCGGGCATGTCAGGTTGAGACGCAGCACGATGCGCGTAGCGTCAAAGAGGATGTCACTTGAACTCATCCGGCAAGTCTTCCACTTCGATACGCGAATCGAATGCCTCGAACAGATCTGGATCGTCGTTGGTGGCTGGCGCGTTCTTGCGACCACGCTTTGCGCCGTTACCAGACATGGGGGTTTGCGCGAGCGGCGACATGGACTTGAGCCACGCGGCCTCTGTAGCAGGGTCAACGTCAGTGACGGCGTTGACGATATCGGATGCGAGACGTACGAAATCGGGGAGACACAGAAACTCTGTGGTGCCACTACGCACATCGATGAAAATGTAATCGTAGGGGTTGCCACATGCGAACGTGCATCCGTAGGAACGTTCGGTTTGTGCCGTGCTGTCAGTCACGCGGTGACCTCCTTTGCCGGGGTGGTCAGGCCTAGCGCCGCAGTAGAGTCGGCTATGGCCTCTGACCTGCTAATACCCACTCTAGCACTAGTCCAGGGGAAGCGCACCCCCGGCTCGGCCGACCATGTTACCCGCCAGTAACCTAGAGATGTCATCTCGCAGGACAGTACGATCGGCGTATAACGACTTATCAGGTGCCCCGAGCGATCGAGATAGGGTTTCACGTAGTTTCACCTTCTTGGCCAGCGTCTCACGCAAGACACGCTCCTTCTGTGCATGAGTCGCCACCCCTTCCATCACTGCCTTATGCGCCGTCGCGGCTTTCCTGAGATGCCTGATCGCGACAGGGTGCAATCCCTTAATCATGTCGTCCATCATGCACCGCTCAGAAGTAGCCCGGCATCGGTCTCGGAATAGCCCATAGCGACAAGTCGCGTAGTCGCATCATCGGCGGTAATGAGTTGCAACCCGGCAGCCTTGACGACTTGTGCCTCTGTGAGCGTCTTGACATTGGCGTCATGCTCCATGAGCCACATGTGCAGAAGAGTATCCCTCTGCTGTGCCGGGATGCCCAGAGCGTCAAGATCGTTGGAAACTTCCGACGCCGAGATCTTGTGTCCGATATACCGGGTGTGGAGGTTAGAGACGGCCTGCGTTACGATCTTGGCGACCTGGCGGAAGGCGGCACCCTGGAGAATAAAGTCAGCCTCCTGTTTGTCGTAACCCATGCTCTCTATCATCGTTTCCGCTTCCGACCGTGGCATAAGCCAGTTCTCGTAAGCGTCAACAATGGAAGTCGTGATGTTGGCGGTATGCTGTGTCAGCTTCTGCCCGACACCGGATTTTGCGAGGATTGTCGCGTCAGTCTCGTTATAGCCGTCGTCCATCAGACGGTTAACCGCTGTGGCCGTGTCGAGGGCACCGTGACTTAGCGCCGTAACAATCTGATACGCTTCCGGTATCTTGCGCCGCAGAGCATACGCAAACGGAATGTACTTGTCTTTGACGCGAGACTCGCGCATCGCTTGCTCGAAATCGGCTTCTGTTGCCTCGCCGCGATTCACCAGCTGTGACATCTCAGTGCGAGACAACGGCTCGCCAGCCGTATCGAGTAGCGTGGTAATCGCACCTGGCGTCAGCCCGTTCTGGTCGGCTATTTTCGCGGCCTCATCAGGAGTCAGGTAGTTCTGTATCGCAGCGTTGACGGCATCGGCAACCGACATCGGCTCATACCGCAACTGTTCAAGCAGCGGAATCCACTGATCGCGGTAACGTGACTGGCGTATCCCGGTTTCCAGCGTGGCCTGATCAATAAAACCACGCCGGTAACCTTCCAGCATCTGCATAAGGCCGGGCGGCTCTCCCGTATCGAGAACCATCGCCGCGAAACTGTCATTGCTCATACCGGATTGCAGCGCTTCCGCTGCGGCGTCTTCTTCTGTCTTGATTCCGCGCACTACCATGTCGGCCAGATCGGCAGGCGACAGAGGGTTGTCCAGCAAGCCGAGCATCTGTGCCTGGATCTCGGGGTTCACCCCGGCATGCGTCAGGTAGCCGTGAGCATCAATGCTTGAGATGATGTTACGCCGCACCATTTCGAGAATCGTCGTTACGTCGGGCCATGCGTAAGACGCATCCCGCAAAGCATCCAAGGTGAAATCTGCGTATCCCGCACCGTGGGAATAGGTGTAAACGTCCCCCCAATCCATAGCACCCTTAGTGCCGAGTGCTACCAGCGTCTCGGGAGACGGCAATAGCTGCGGGTCTTTGCCGACCGCGTAACGGACACCGGGTGCAAGGTAGTTACTGATGATCGTGCCGAGTGCCGAGCCAGCGCCAGAACCGCTAATGGCCATTCCGGCGATTGCCTGCCACTGGTGGCGGCCCGACATGATCGATTCCATGTGCTTGCGAATGTAATCCGGCATGTCGGCTTCCGACAGTGCCTCATCCCACACGGGTTTGTACAGGTCTGCTATTTCGTGGCCTGCACGGTCAATGATGGTTTGCATGCTGTGGACACGCGCCCGGTGTTCCGTGTCGAGAAGCTTGACTTTCGTAGACGCGATTGTCTGTGATATCAGAGTGACAAGCTTAGGGCCTAGCTTTGACCCGATATCTTTAGGATCATTAGAGAACCGCATCGACTATCGATTCTACTAGGGTCGCGAAACGCACGACGTTACGGACAATGAGCGACAAGAAGAACTGTCCTAGTTTCGGCGCGATATCCCACGACGCGGCCTCGAACGCCAGGACCAGCGCGTCAAGCAGAAGCTTCGCGAACTCGTCAAGATGCGTGAAATAGTGCCACATCGTAGCACCCTGATTAGCCAGCCACGTAAAGATGGCTTTGACGAGTCCGTACAGGAACGCCAGGACGTGAATCAGAACCCACAGCAGGATGCTGCGAGCGTAGGAATGCTCCTTAGCGATCTCAGCGTCAGTCCTGGCTATCAGGTATGCCTCAACAGCCTCAACGTCGTGAATCATCCTGGCATGTTCAAGATTGATCTGGGCAACAACCGACTTGAACTGTACCCGTTCTATGTAAACGAACCGAGCGTAAACGGCTGCCATGAAACCGCGAATCGACGTATACGCGACTCCGGAGCTGTAGGCTAGCGACTTCCATCGTGCTATGACACGACCTGAGATCGTATGCCAGTAGCCATAGTAACCGTTGAATGTGCCCTGTACGGTATTGATTACTATCGAGATCGCGTTAACCACATCTTGCGCGGCACGCGAAAACAGGCTACCGAATACGTTACCTAGCCAGTTGAACATGATCAGAGGGAAGCAATACCGTGCTGTGTCGCCACTTGGGCATTGATCGCGGCCTTAACCGTCTCGGTGTTGTACTGAGACTGTGGGACGCGAACGATACCTTCCGTACCGGCCGCCGGTCCGTCATCGATCATGTACGTGACTTCCCACACGTCGGTAAAGCCAGCGCCGTTAGGCGATATCTGCGTAGTGAGCCGTTGCCCGTTCGGGATAACGTGCCACTTGACGTTTCCTGACTGTGCCATTGCCTCATATCCTGTCTATTGCAGTGTGGTAAACGGCTGCCACATTTGACAAGTCCTGAAAGGACTGTGCCGCCTCTCCTATCCAGTACGACCAATCATCAGCCGCGATGTTTCCCGGCTCACCTAGACTCACCTTAACCATCTCTTGGTGCGGCGAGATGTGGACACTTGATTGCCCGCCCCCCGCGCATCCGATGATGGTGTCGGCGTAACCTAGACCTGCCTGCCAATTGCCCTGTCCGGCGTTGTACGCGGCCAGAGCCTTCTGCACGTCGCCGCCAGACCAGCGGAGCAGGACGTTCATGAAACCGATGTACGCGGTTGCCGCATCGTTGACATTGAACGGTGAACCGGAAGCGTAAGACGCGAATGTACCCGGCAGGAATTGCAGCCACCCCTCAGCACCAGCCGGCGAGACAGCATTCGCATCGAATCCGCTTTCCTCATTAGCCTGACATGCGATGATCGCAAAGGGAAGTCCGGTGTCTACGGACATGCGGTTTATCAGCGGCACTGCCCATGACGGCACGTTCACCATAGCCCGGCCTCCTTATCCCGTCACGGTACTGTGTAGAATATGCCGCCGTTTGCGCGACCGTTGAGGTTACCGATAGAAGCGTCGGTGTCCAACTCGACTTTCCACAATCCCCCCGACGGGAACACCTGATAACCCTGCATGTTCAAGAAAAGCGAGTCGGTGTCAGAAAACGATGCGATCATGCATGAGAGGCTAAGCCTGATGAGATCGACTCCTGACGAGTCTTTGATCTTGGCACCCCAGTACGCGAAGCCTGCCGGATATGCCGACGTGGAACCAATCGAGACGTTAAGCCACGCACCCCAGACCCGGAAAGGCTGTGTCATGGAAACCAGTACGTCTTGGCTGCCCGGTGTCACCAGGAATGCCGCTGCGGCAAGCGCGTTCGGCGTCTGCTGCACTGCCCAATCTGGCAGGTCCGCTTGCTGCGTCATCTAGTCACGTCTCCCCGGCCTGTTCTCCGGCCGCAGCCTCATAATGAACATTCCCTTTATCGTTTTCACGTCATCCTTTAGTTGTGCTATGTCGGCACGCAACCTTCCTAGCGCGATGCCTGCTGTCAGCAGGCTTCCACCCCACGACAGTACGAGTGTGGCAATGTTCGTCAAGACCACAATGTCAAGATGAGACATGAGAACTCACAGATTAGGTGCGGCAGGTTCCGGGGGCAATACAGGTGTTCCGTCAGACGCGACAGTGATGTCATCGGCGGCTAGCGTGCCGTCAGTGAGTGCGGCGGTTGTGGACGTTCCGAGAATCGCGTCAGGTGACAGAGGGTCAGGTGCCGACGTGATATCACCTGTCGGCAGGTCTGGCAATGGCTGAGATGGGTCGGTGCTGGTCGTCGGGTTGTAATCTGTCACCGTCATGCGAAGGTAGAACGTATGGTTGTACTGGCCCGTGTTGTAACCCTGCAATGTCAGGTCGCCAGTCGGTATGTAGTCGTTTACGGGGAAGGTTCGTGAATAGTCATTGGCGACAATCCATGAGTTGCTGTTGTACGGCAGAAGCGAAGTGCCACCCTTAGTCACGCGGATACCCGTAAGTCCGTTGTGGCCGGGTGGCACTTCGAGTTCTATGTCTACGATCGTGTTGTCTTCCGTCACCCATGTTTGCGTGACGGGAGACGCTAGCGCCGTTCCTGCCGGTACGGTGAATTGGGTTTCGTAGATCCGTGCTGCCACGCTTCCCCCGTAGTCAGTAACCCCTTGCGCGACCGAACCGCACGAACACTGCCCCCGTCATCTGGCCAATCACCGGATTGCATTTGATGACATTGGCGATCGTGATACCTTCCGGCCCGAACCACTGAGACAGTGAGCCAGCAATACCAGCCGAGATCTCGGCTAGCGGCTGGTTACCATCCTGGAGTTCAAGAACTGACTGACCTGCTGTCACGGGTGACGTGTCGAGTTGCGCGGCGTAGGTGACGCCGACCGTGCCAGCGCCGATAGCCTTAACGGCCAGCGTCTGTGCCGATGTCAGAGAATACTGTACCGGCGTCTGCGGATACTGTCCGGCCGCACCGGCGTTAAGGGAAGTCGAAAGCAACGTCGCACCGGCATACAGGCCAAAGTTGTTGGCATCGGCAGCCGCAGCGGCACCGATCAATTCGACTTCCCATGAGATCGTGTAAACGCCAACAGGCACGGTGGCGAGTTGAGCAACCACCGTGCCAGCGCCAGGTGAAACGACCTGACCCTCTGTCGAAAGGCCAGTTTCCGCGCCAGACTCGCGAAACGACCAGCCCATAAGTTCGGCAGGTCCGGCAAGGACGACATACCCGCTAGCCGGTGCGATAACCGGAATCGCGCGTATGCGTCCTGCCGAGACCTCAACTTCCAGGACGCTCATTTACTGGTGTAGTTGCGCCAGGATAAGTGTGACGTTCGCGGCACCGGAAGCGGCGTTGTCCGTCTGGAAGACGTTCGTTGCTCCCTTGTTGTTCGCCGCGATAACCGGAATCCAGGGACGGCCCGTGATGCGCGCCGCACGCTGGAAGTAGTCAGACGTCACGTTGGGAAGCGTCGTACCCGGACCGCCGATCTTGAGATACGACGTGTCGGGGCCAGCGATCGCGACCGCGTGTCGTGCCGCCGAAACCTCGTACCCGAGAAGGGCGTAGTCGTATCCGGCCTCGAAGTTGTCAAACGTCGAGTTGATGGCGTTGCCCGCACTGTAGGCACCGATAGCGCCAATCGCGCCAAGACCCACGTCGCAGCCCATGATGTTGATGATCCGGGAGTCGATCTCATCCCACGTCGCGAGACGCGGGCTGACGCCGGGCAGGTCGTCGTATTCGTAGGTCAGGGCAACAGCCCCGGTGCCAGCGCCGGTAGCGTCGATCTCGACAATCGGCGTGTCGAGACCGTAGAGCGGCTGATCGGCCGACCATGGAAGCATCGGTACCTGCGTTGTGGCACCGACACGCAGACGCAAACCCTGGTTTGCGTCGTGCATGCGGGGTGACCGGACACGAACAAAGTCGACCACGCCACCCGTAGCCCACATCTGCTCAAGGCGAGACGTGGTGCCGGGGGTTACGGAAGGCACCGTGAAAGCGTCTCCCGTCATCGGCGTTGCGATGCCGGTCCCAGCACCGGCCGCTGTGTAAAAACCATTGAGAACTTGGATTGCACGAGGCATCAGTTCACCGTTTCACCGCGTCAGCTGACCGGGAGGTCAGGAAGACGTAGTGCCCTTCTGATACTTGGCGTTGTACCGGATCATCGCCGTCGCTCGGGCGATGCCGTCTTCCAGAGTCGTGGACGGCATCGCGTCGATCGTGGCGACCCCACGCTGGAGATACGGCAGAAACGAGCTCATGAAGTCCGTTACCTTCTGCTGCTTGGCCTGCGCGCCCTGAGCGACACGCGGAATGCCGATGTTGATGTAACTGTTCTGCCAGGACTGGAGACTGACAGCCCCGACGTTCGCGGCGAACTTGGCCTTGGCAGCCGTCACCTTGGCCAGCCACTTGTCAGCAGCCGCAGCGGCCTGCTGACCAGGTGCCTTGGTGACAGCCTGCGCACCCGAAGTCATGCGTTCCGTCGCGGCACTAAGATTCTGCACCCACTTCGCGGTTGCCGCTGTGGGGTTGGACCGAACTGGCATAACCGAACCTTTCACTAAAGAGAAGCGGCCGGCCGGCGTCCCCGAGTTACTGCCGCACGGTGGCAGCTAACGCCGGCCGGCCTACCCCGGCAAAAACAATCGTAGCACCCCGAGAGGCCAATTACGTATCTTGACCAGTGTCATTAAGTGATGCCTTATTCGACCTATACCCCCTACCCCCAAGTCGGCCCTGGCGACGACGCACAGCTACAAGCCTGTCGTAATCAGGTCCGCTTCGAGATGCCATCTGGCGTATCACGTCTTCCAATCGTGAGACGGCACAATTTGTGCAGCGTTGCGGTTTCGAGCTATAGAGACTTACCAGCATCGGCTTATTGCAGACACGACACGGCGCTAGTTTTGCCGGGCGGCCATTAGGCAGTTTTAGCGACATTGCAAATGGGCCTTTACGGGATAGGTGCGATGGCATTCGAGGGGGTTTAGGCATCTTGCATGGGTGCCAGGGTATCTCGTTACGGGGGGCATGGCGAATCTTGACTGGCGAGACGGCGGGGCGGGGAGTCTCCTTTTCACGTGTCGCGGGACGGGCGCGCGGCCGGGAAGGGC
>OEPS010000507.1_pt1 | contig 13604 bp, 11 predicted proteins | sample 1539411 | NCBI WGS metagenome assembly OEPS01 (sample SAMN02671747, study PRJEB22543) | soil metagenome | biome: bacteria | place: China:Hunan Province, Lengshuijiang City | collected 2012-10-15 | depth 0.08m m | reverse complement strand
GCCGGTGACATCGGAGGGCAGCAGGTCCGGGGTGAACTGCAGCCGCCGCCACTCGCAGGAGATCGACCGGGCGATCGCCTTGGCCAGCATCGTCTTGCCGACACCGGGAACGTCCTCGACCAGCAGGTGCCCCTCAGCGGCCAGGGCGATCAGGGCGAGCCGGACGATGCCGGCCTTGCCCTCGATGATCGTCTGGACGTTGCCAGCGATGGCTTCGAAGGTTTCGGCAAAGCCGCCATAGTCAACTTCGGCGATTGCCACGAAGGATCTCCCATCTCACGACCGCACGCGCCTGCCAGCGGAAAGTAGTAGTCGATTCTCGGTATCGTCGTCCCAGTGAAAGAGCTTGATGGCTCCTTGACTGTACCGCCTAGCGTTCTTCGTTGTTCGCTCGGGCCCCCCAAAATGCCCGCTCGGGCGCCGGTGCGTTGCAGCGGATCCAGTTGTATAGACGGCTGAGAACCACCAACGGTTTGTACAACGTGAAGAAATGGTAGGGCAAGATCATGGAAATCGTGGGGGTCATCCTCGTCGGCGGGAGGGGCGAGCGGGCGCGACCGATCACGGTGAAGGCCCAGGGCTACCTCCGGTCCAAGGCGGCCATGAGCTTCTGCGGGCGCCGGCTGGTCGTCTGGCTGATCGAGACGCTGAAGGCCCAGGGGGTGCGGCAGTTCTTCGTCATAGCCCAGGGCAAGGAGAACCGCTACCAGACCAAGACCCTGGTCGGCTACGGTGACGACTTCGACGTCACCATCCGGTTCTCCCGGGTCCGCCATGACCACCTGAACACCGGCAGCGCCGACGCCACGCTGCGCAGCCTCGAATACTGGGGTATCGACACCCCGGCGCTGCTGGTGCCGGCCGACTCGCTGTTCGACTTCTCGCTGCCGGCGATGCTCGACGACCACCGGTCCAGCGGGGCGCTGTTCACCGTGGCGGCGATGGCCCGGGCGCCGGTGGAGGTCGCCGGCAAGTACGGGGTGATGGTCACCGACGAGGCCGGCCGGGTGAGCCGGTTTGTCGAGAAGCCAAGCCTCGCCGAGCTGCGGCGGGGGTTTGGTGCCGGCAGGCCGGGCGGGGCTCCGGTGCCTCCGGCGGGCACGTTCTCGACCAACGCCGGGATGTACCTGATGGACTCGCAGGCCATGCGCAAATACGCCGAGGAACCGGAGCTGCGCCGGATGCGTGAGCGCCGGCTCGATTTCGGGATGGACCTGCTGCCCTGGGCGGTCGACCGCGGGCTGGCGGTGTACACCCACCAGGTCGACCACACCGGAGACCTGGGCACCGTCGTCGACTATCTCGACACGATGGTCGGGTTGCTGCGCGGGGCGTTCGGCACGGTCGGCGGCCTGCTGGGCGAGCCGTGGGACAGGGAGCGGCGGATCTGGGTCCCGCCGGAGACGCTGCAGTTCCGGGACGAGGCCTCCGGGATGTCGCTGGAGGAGAAGCTGGAGCAGGGTTTGGTCGTCCTCGGCAACAACGTGCGGCTGGGCCGCTACGTCGAGGTCGGACCGGAGACCCGGATCGCCGACTCCAACATCGACGACGGCGTCGACATCGGACCGGAGGTCACCATCGAGCGCACCGCGATCCGGGACGGGGCGATGGTGGGCGCCGGAGCCCGGCTGTCGTCGGCTTACCTGGGGTCGATGGCGGAGATCCGCTCGACGCTCGAGCGGCCGACTGTCCTGGAGGACTACGTGGCCATCGGCGACGAGACGGTGGTGTCCGCCGGGGCCCGTCTGGCGGGCAGGATCAGCGTGTTTCCCCGCCTCAAAATCCCCGCCGGGGCGGCGATCCCAGCCGGCACCGAGCTCAGGGATGCCGTCAGCGTGCTGGCCTGTCTTTGAGGTTCTGCCCTCGGGCGGTATGCCCGGGGGCAGCCCGTATACTGCTGGTGGGCCGGCTGCTGAGGAGGCGGGGCTTGGGGAGATCGCTGGTACTGAATGCCACCGACGAGCCTCTGTGTATCGTCCCCTCCCGGCGCGCAGTGGTGCTTGTCCTCAAGTCCAAGGCTGAGGTCGTCGCGGCAAACGGGGTCGCCTTTCACTCCGAGAAGCTCGACATGCCCGTCCCCTCGGTGGTACGGCTGACCTACTTCGTCAAGGTGCCCTACCGGGCGCGGGCCACCTTGTCCCGCCGGGCGGTGTTCATCCGCGACAGCTTCGAGTGCCAGTACTGCGGGGCCGCCGCCGAGAACGTCGACCACGTGATGCCCCGTTCCAAGGGCGGGGCGCACACCTGGGAAAACGTCGTGGCCTCCTGCCGGCGGTGCAACTCGCACAAAGAGAACCGGACCGCGGCCGAGGTGGGACTGAAGCTGCGCCGGATCCCGAAGGCGCCGAAGGGGAACCACTTCCTGGTGGTCGCCGCCGGCAAGCCGGATCCCACCTGGGAGCCGTATCTGGGGGCGCTGGGGGCACTCGATACCGCGTAGCATCTGTAGCTAACGGACCGTGCGGACGGCGGGCTCCGGCTTGGCGTCGGGCCGGAATCGGGCCCAGGGATTCAGTGTTTAATGAACCATGGTCCCCAACGACCGCAGCGGGCTTGACTTGAGTCCCGGCAGCCCGCCGGGCATCGAGCCCCGCGCCGACATCGAGTCGACGCAACCGCTGCCGGTCATCACTCCCGAATCCGCGCCCCTGCCCGCCCCGGGCCGCCCCGCAGCCCGGCGCAGCGGAGCCGTCCGGCGGGATCCTCGATCCGCCGCGGCGGGGGCGTACCCGGCGCCTCCGGGCGCTGAGGGCGCCCGCCGCGAGGTGCGCGAGCCCAGGGAGCCCCGCGACCCCACTCGGGTCGTCCGCAAGGGGGTCAAGGCAATGCTCTCCCGGCTGCGCCTGCTTCCGGTCGGGCCGACCCCGAAGGAGATCGATCACATCGTCCGCGAGGTCAAGGCCCACCACCCCAAGGCGGACGTCCGCGAGATGGTGCGGGCCTACGAGCTGGCCCGGGTTGCCCACGAGGGGCAGTACCGCAAGTCCGGGGAGATGTTCATCGAGCACCCGATCGGGGTCGCCAGCATCCTTGCCCGGCTCGGCATGGACGCGACGACAATCGTCGGTGCGCTGCTCCACGACGCCGTCGAGGACACCGACCTCGAGCTGAGTGACATCGAGCAGTCGTTCGGCTCCGAGGTCGCCGAGATCATCGATGGGCTGACCAAGCTGGACAAGCTGCAGTTCCGGTCCAAGGAGCAGGAGCGGGCCGAGAACCTGCGCAAGATGATCGTGGCGATGGCCAAGGACCTCCGGGTCCTGATCATCAAGCTGGCCGACCGCCTCCACAACATGCGCACCCTCGGCGCGTTGGCCCCGGCGAAGCGGGAGCTGATCGCCACCGAGACGCTGGAGATCTACGCGAAGCTTGCCGACCGGCTCGGCATGCAGCCGATCAAGGCCGAGCTCGAGGACCTGGCGTTCCAGAACCTGCACCCGAAGGCCTACGAGGAGATCGCCCAGATGGTGGCCCAGCGCCAGCCGGAGCGGGAGGTCTACCTGCAGACAGTCGTCGACGAGGTGCAGGCCCGGCTGCGTGACGTCCGCGTGCGGGCGTTCGTCTCCGGCCGGCCGAAGCACTTCTATTCGATCTACGAAAAGATGACCGGCCGCGGCCGGGAGTTCGACCAGATCTTCGACCTGGTGGGCGTCCGGATCATCGTCGAGTCCGAGCGGGACTGCTACGCCGCACTCGGCGCCATCCATTCGCTGTGGAAGCCGGTGCCCGGGCGGTTCAAGGACTACATCGCGATGCCCAAGTTCAACCTGTACCAGTCACTGCACACCACGGTGATCGGCCCGGAGGGCAAGCCACTGGAAGTGCAGATGCGGACCCGGGAGATGCACCGGACGGCGGAGTGGGGCGTGGCCTCGCACTGGCGCTACAAGGAGGACGCCCGCGCCGATAAGGGCGGCAAGCCCGGGCTCGCCAACGAAGAGCAGGCTGCCTGGATGCGCCGGATGCTCGACCTGCAGCAGACCGAGGACGACCGGGAGTTCCTGGACACGCTCAAGCTCGACCTGTTCGCCGGGGAGGTCTTCGTCTTCACGCCCCGGGGCGACATCGTCCAGCTCCCGAAGGGCGCCACGCCGGTCGACTTCGCCTACGCCATCCACACCGAGGTCGGCCACGCCTGCGCCGGGGCGCGGGTCGACGGGCGGCTGGTGCCGCTGGACCACCAACTCTCCTCGGGCGAGACGGTGCAGATCGTGACCTCGAAGACGTCGACCGGGCCGAGCCGGGACTGGCTCAACGTCGTCGTGACCCCCCGGGCGCGCACCAAGATCCGGCAGTGGTTCACGAAGGAGCGCCGGGAGGAGGCGATCGCCGTTGGCAAGGACGCCGTCGCCAAGGCGATCCGCCGGGCGGGCCTGCCGCTGCAGCGGATCCTGGCCGACGGGGAGCTGGGCAAGATCGCCACCGAGCTGCGCTTCGCCTCGACGGATGCCTTCTACGTGTCGGTCGGCGAAGGCCGGACGTCACTGCGGTCGGTCGTCGCCCGGCTGCTCCGCCACCAGGTCGAGCCGCTGGTCGAGGAGCCCGCGGCCCCGACCCCGGCGCGGGCGAGACCGACGACAACCGACGGGGTGATCGTCGAGGGCGTCGACGACGTGCTGGTCAAGCTCGCCCGGTGTTGCATGCCGGTGCCGGGGGACCCGATCGTAGGCTTCATCACCCGGGGCCGGGGCATCTCCGTACACCGGGCCGACTGCACGAACATCGAGGTCTCGCTGGAGCGGGAGCGGTTGATCGATGTCGCCTGGAACACCCGGGCGACCGGGCTGTTCCCGGTGTCGATCGGGGTCGAGGCACTCGACCGGCCGAAGCTGCTGCGCGACGTCTCGACGGCGATCTCGGAGTACGGGGTCAACATCTCGGGGGTTTCGTCGACGACGGCCCGGGGCATCGCCCAGTTCCGGTTCACCGTGGGCCTGGTCGATCCGGCGTCGCTCGATTCCATCCTCAACGGCGTGCGCCGGGTGGAGTCGGTCTACGACGCGTTCCGGGTGACGCCGGGGCGGGCCTAGCCTTCCAAAGCCTTTTCGGGTGCGGCTGGTCCTGCAGCGGGTGAGCTCGGCGTCGGTGTCGGTTGACGGCTCGGTTGTGGCCGCTATCGGGCCCGGGCTGGTCGTGCTGGCCGGGGTCGGACCTTCGGACACCCCCGCCGCGGCCGAGCGCCTGGCGGGCAAGGTAGCGGCGCTGCGGATCTTTCCCGATGGCGGCGGCAAGATGAACGTGTCGGTGCTGGATGCCGCGGGGTCGTGTCTCGTCGTCTCCCAGTTCACCCTCTACGGCGACGCCCGGAAGGGGACCCGTCCCTCCTTCGCCGGGGCGGCTCGGCCGGAGTTGGCGGTGCCGGTGCTGTCGGCGTTTGCCGGAGCCTTGCGGGGGGTCGGGGTGCCGGTCGAGGAGGGCGTGTTCGGGGCACACATGGAGGTCGCCCTGGTCAACGACGGCCCGGTGACGATCCTGATGGAAGGCTGAGCGCTCGACTACTTGGTGTTGGCGGCTTCCTTCGCCTCGGCGACGATCTTGTCGACCAGGTGCGGCGGCACTTCCTCGTAGTGCGAGTGTGCCATCCGGAAGGTCCCCTGCCCCCCGGTCATCGAGCGTAGGTCGATGGCGTACCGGGCGACCTCGGCCATCGGCACCTTGGCCTTGACGATCTGGTGTCCCCCGACCGCCTCGGTGCCCTGGATGCGGCCCCGCTTGGCGTTGAGGTCGCCCATGATGTCGCCCAGGTAGGCGTCAGGGACGACGACCTCCAGGTCCATGATCGGCTCCAGCAGCACCACGCCAGCCGACATGGCAGCCTCCTTGAACCCCATCCCTCCGGCCAGCTGGAAGGCCAGGTCGGAGGAGTCGACCGGGTGGAACTTGCCATCGTCCAGGGTGACCTTGACGTCGACGACCGGGTAGCCGGCCAGCACCCCTTCGGTCAGGGTCTTGTCGATACCCTTCTGCACCGACGGGATGAACTGGTTGGGGATCGCCCCGCCGACGATCTTGTCGACGAACTCGAAGCCGGATCCCCGCTCGCCGGGCTCGACGACGACGTGGGCGATGGCGTACTGCCCGTGGCCCCCGGTCTGCTTCACGTGGCGGCCGAGCGCCTGGGCCGGCCTGGCGACGGTCTCCCGGTAGGGGATCCGCAGCGGCAACTCGGCGACGTCGACCCCGAACTTGCGGTGCAGGCGGTCGAGGGTCACGTCGAGGTGCGCCTCGCCGGTGCCCCAGAGCAGCGTCTGGTGGGTCTCGGCATTGCGTTCGACCTGCAGCGCCGGGTCCTCCTCCTGGAGCCGGGCGAGGCCGGTCATCAGCTTGTCCTCGTCGCCCTTGGTCTTGGGGGCGATCGCCTTGGCCAGTGCCCGGTCCGGGGCTTCGAGCGGCGCGTAGACGATCGGGTCCCCCTTGTCGGTCAGGGTGTCGCCGCTGGTGGTGTGGGCGAGCTTGGCGACCGCCGCGATGTCGCCGGCGGGCACCTCGGTCAGCGGGACCTGGGTCTTGCCGCGGAGGGTGAAGACCTGCCCGACGCGCTCGTCGCTGGCGTTGGTGGCGTTGAACAGCGGGCTGTCCGGGTGCAGCGTGCCCGAGCAGACCCGGAACAGCGAGATCCGCCCGACGTAGGGGTCGGAGACGGTCTTGAACACGAACGCCGACAGCGGGGCGGTCGGGACCGGCTCCCGCCGGGAGGTGCCGTCGGCGGAGGTGGCCGCCCCCCGGGCCGCAGGCGACCGGCCCTCCTCGACGATGAAGTCGGCGAGCCGGTCGACGCCGATCAGCCGGGTCGCCGAGCCGGCCAGGACCGGGAACACCGAGCCGGCGAGCAGGCCCTTGCTCAGGCCCTCGGCGATCTCCGGGCGGGTGATCTCGCCGCCGTCGAGGTAGCGCTCGAGCAGTTCGTCGTCGGACTCGGCAACCGACTCGACGATCTGCAGGTGCAGCCGGTCGGCCTCCTCCAGCGCGGCGCCGGAGAGCTCCGCCGGTGACGACGTGCCCGAGGAGTCGTAGTGGTAGGCCTTCTCCTCCAGGACGTCGACGATGCCATGGAGATCGTGCTCCTCACCGAGGGGCAGGTCGACCGGGGCGAAGCCGCCGCCGAGCTTCTCGGTCAGCTCGGCGAGTGTGCGGCTGAACGACGCCCGCTCCCGGTCCAGCTTGTTGATGAAGATCAACCGCGGCAGCTTGAGCTTGCCCGCCAGGCCCCACAGGATCTGGTGCTGAACCTGCACGCCCTCGACCGCGGAGAGCACGAATACCGCCAGGTCGATCACCCTGAGCGCCGCCTGCGCCTCCCCGATGAAGTCGGCGTAGCCGGGGACGTCGACGATGTTGATCTTGTGGTTGTGCCATTCGATCGGGGCCAGGGCCAACGACACCGAGAGCTGTTTCTTGATCTCCTCGGGCTCGTAGTCGGCGACGGTGTTGCCGTCCTCGATCCGTCCCATGCGCGTGGTGGCACCGGACAGGAACACCAGTGCCTCGGCGAGCGAGGTTTTGCCTGTCCCCTGGTGCCCGAACAGCCCGACGTTGCGGATCGCTTCCGGCGGATACGCCTTCATGGCTCCGGGGATTCTATATTCATTGGCTATGTACTCCGAGTTCGCGTGCTAGCCAGCCACCTGCGGGCGCCGATCAACCGGATCGCCCACCCCCTCGGCCGGGCGGTTGCCCGCACCGGCATCACGGCCAACGCCGTGACGCTGCTCGGCGTGGTGCTGGTCACCGCCGGCACGCTCATCTTCTGCAGCGGCCGGCTGGTGCTCGGGGCGGCGGCGGTCAGCGTCGGAGGGATCCTGGACATGGTCGACGGTGCCGTCGCCAAGGTCACCCATACCGCCTCGACCTTCGGGGCGTTCCTCGACTCGTCGACCGACCGGCTGTCCGACGGGATCCTGTTCGCCGGCGTCGCCTGGTACCTGGTGGAGCATCCCAACGCCGGCATCCGGTTGGAGCTGTCGGCCTCGCAGGTGCTCGTTCTGGCGCTGGCGGTGCTGATGCTCGGCTTTCTGACCTCCTACATCAAAGGCCGGGCCGAGGCGCTCAAGTTCGAGTGCAACGTGGGCATCGCCGAGCGGGGCGAGCGGGTGTTCATCATGGCCGTCTCGATGTACTTCAACGTCATGGTGCCCGCCCTGGTGCTGCTGTTCTTCCTCTCGGCGCTGACCGTGGGGCAGCGCTTCGTGCACGTGTACCTACAGGCGAAGCGGTCATAGACGGGTCCTCTGCGGCCGATGGCCGCCCGGCCCGCGGCGGGGCGCCCGCCGGGCCGTTCGAGAACGGGGTGCCCCTCGGCCTGCGCTACTACGGCTTCCGCGCCGGGGCGTGGCTCGCCGAGCGGCTGCCGCCCCGGCTGACCGACGCCGGGGCCGACTTCGGGGGCCGGTGCGCCTACCGGGCGTCGTACCGCAAGCGGGATCTGGTGCGCCGGAACCTGGCCCGGGTGGTCGGCGAGGGGCCGGGCCTTGACCGCACCGTCGAGGAGGCCTACCGCTCCTACGCCCGGTACTGGCTGGAGACCTTCCGGCTCGGCCGGTACAGCCGCGAGGATCTGCTGAAAATGGTTTATGCGACTAACGAGGAGATCGTCGATCGAGCCCTCTCCTCGGGCACCGGGCTGATTGTGGTGCTGCCGCACTTCGGATTTTACGACCTGCTCGGGGCCTGGGCGGGGGCGAAGGGCTACCCGCTGACGACGGTCGCCGAGGTGCTGAGGCCGCGGGTGCTGTTCCAATGGTTTGCCGACATCCGGGAGCGCACCGGTATGACCATCCTGCCGGCGACGCCGGGGACCCAGGCGCTCAGGGGCCTGCTGCGGGCACTGGGCCGGGGGGAGGTCGCCGCCCTGGTGGCCGACCGGGACCTGACCCGGCGAGGGCTGGACGTCGAGTACTTCGGCGAGCGCACGACCGCTCCGATCGGCCCCGCGTTGATCGCCGCCCGGACCGGGGCACCGATGGTGGCGGTCGGGTTCTACCAGGTGGCGTCGCGCAAGGGGGTCGAGCGGTTCCGCTGCGAGATCACGCCGGTGCCCTACGAACGGACCGGAGACGAGAACGTCGACCTGGAGTCCATCGCCCAGGCGATCGCCACCGCCCTCGAGCAGGTCGTCCGCTCCGCGCCGGAGCAGTACCACCTGTTCTCGCCCAACTGGCCCTCCGACGAGTCCGGGTTGCCGCCGCGGGGCCGGCGCGGGCGGGGGGCTGCTGCGCCTGCGCCTGGGCCTGGGCCGGATGCCGAGGCTGCGCCCGGCCCCTCCGTGCCATCTGACCTGGCTGCGCCGGCTGGTGCGGAACCGGAGCCTCCTGAGCTTCCGGGGCCGGCCGGGCCGGAACCGGCCGGGCCGTCGGCCGGGCCGTGAAGGTCGGCATCGTCTGCCCCTACGACTGGTCGTACCCGGGCGGGGTCCGGAGCCACATCCTCGGCCTGGCAGAGGCGTTGCCCTCGGTGACCGGGGGGTCGATCACGGCCGAGATCCTGGCCCCCGCCTCGAAGCCGGAGCCGGGGATCTGGGCCGCGGGCAGGACGGTGGGGATCCCGGCGAACGGTTCCGTCGCCCGGCTGTGCTTCGGCCCAGGCCCTGCCCGCCGGGTGGCGGAGCGGGTTCGCCGTGGGGACCTCGACCTGCTGCACCTCCACGAGCCCGGGTCGCCGAGCATCTCGCTGCTGGCGCTGCGGGCGGCCCAGGTACCGGCGGTGGCGACCTTCCACGCCAGCGCCGAGAAGAGCGCCGGGTACGCCGTGGCCCGCCCGCTCCTGGGCCGGGTGCTGGACCGGCTCTCGGTGCGGATCGCGGTGTCGGCGGCGGCCCGCTCGCTGGTGGGCCGGTACTTCCCGGCGCCGTACCGATTGATCCCGAACGGCGTGCCGGTAGCCCGCTTCGCGGGAGCGTTCCCGGACTCGGAGCTGGCTGGGCTGAAGCCGTTCGTGCTGTTCGTGGGGAGGGCCGAGCCCCGGAAGGGGTTCGGGGTGCTCCTGGCGGCGGTCGAGCGGCTGCGCGGGAGCGGCGTCGACGTGCGGATGGTGACGACGGGGAACCCGGAGGGGGTGCCGCAGTGGGTCGTGCAGCTGGGGCGAGTCGAGGACGACCGGCTGCCCGGCATCTACGCCGCCGCCGACGTCTACTGCGCCCCGTCGCTGGGCGGGGAGTCGTTCGGCATCGTGCTGGTGGAGGCGATGGCGGCGGGGACCCCGGTGGTGTGCTCCGATCTGCCCGGCTACCGGGAGGCGGCCGGCGCGGCGGCCCGTTTCGTTCCGCGAGACGACCCGGTGTTGCTTGCGGCGGCCCTCGGTGAGCTGCTGGCCAACCCGCCGGCCGCTGCGGCTCTGGTGGAAGCGGGCCGGAAGCGGGCGGCCGAACTGGACTGGCGGGTGTTGGCCTCCGAGATCGCCGGGTGCTACCGGCAGGCGACCGAATCCTAACCTAACGCTGGCAGTTTGGGCTGGTTGACCGCGTTGGAGCCCAGTGGAGCCGAATCGACCAAAGGCGGAGTCAGGTCCGGCGAAGTTTTCCCGCACTTGCGCCCTGAGGGCTTGGTGCCACGCCATGATCGGGCTGCTCATCAAGATGCGGGACGTCTGCCCGGAGGCTGCCGACGCCTCGTGATTCAATCGAGGAATCATTTGTCGAGCAGCTGCCCACTGGCCTTCGATAAATACGCCTTGGGCGATGTCGCACCCTGCATGGATCCTGAAATCAGGCAGCTTTCAGCTCTGCAGCCAGTCGTCGCAGGCCGTAGGTTGCGTTCATTCCGGCGAGGGCAGCCGCGCGATCTATGTCCTCTTCGATCACCTCCGTTGAGAGCATGAGCGAGAACCTCTGCACTTCCAGTCGACGGCTGAGGAGGTAATGCCATGTGTTCGCGCCGATGGCCCGGCCCGTAGGAGTCCGCCGCCCGCCGCCATCCCCGAAGTGAACGAACTGGTCCTCGAGCAGGAGGTCGAGAGGGTGCTGGCCGTTCTCGAACGCCCCAGTGCAAAATGAACACTCGCAATATCGCTCTGCGTAAGTGCGGTCATCAAGCGACCCTCCAAGTTCCCGGGCGTTTTCGAATGTGGCGGTACGCCGCAATCCGGGCACATAAGTACGGCAGGAGCGAAGCCCGCCACGTCCGGTCTCGATCGGGTCGCCGTTGTCCACCCAACCCAAATGGTGCGCCATAGCCGAGATTCCTAGACCGTGAAGAGCGCCGATAGCATAGCCCCCGTGCAGATGTGCAACTGGAACACCGCGCCTGGCCAGCGCCGCGGTAAGACGAAGTAGTTGGGTGAGAATCTTCGGATCCGCTAGAAGCGTGGCCTCGCTGACACCTGGGGTCCAGACGAGATAGGAGTTGACGCGGTCGGTGGGGAGGTTGTTCAACAGGCTGTCTAAGCTCCGTCGCTGGAGCAGCCGCCTCAGGGGGACGATAACCGGCACGGCGAAGGAAGCCTGTGCGACCTCCGCGCTCGCCTCCGCGAGGAGTTGGTTGACATGGTCTTCAGCGGGCGACGCGGCCATCAGCGCCGGCGCAATGACCCTGGCGGGTCGTAGCTCCAAGTTCTGTTCGAGGCTGAAGAGATCTAGCTGGGTCGGCTCCTCGACAAGGCGGTTCCACTGGTAATCGATGACGTTTCGCGCGATGAGCCGCCACGACGCCTCGCTTCTTACCAAATCGACAAGCGGTCCGCTCCCAAACTGGACGTCTGTCCCCCTCCCATACATAGCAACGAGTCGCTTATAATTCTGTTTCGTATTCCCTTTGTCGTTTCGTAATGAGTCCGGGGACTGGAAGCGAGTGAGCATAGGGTCAATGCTGAAAGGGAGTCCTGTCTTGCGAAGGACCGTAGTGGTGCTGTGGGGACTGTTCTCGATCTGGTTCGCGTTGACTAGCACCTCGTCCATCAGGCCTGGTCGTATGAAGGTGAGATCCTCCGTCCTGCGGACTCGGACAATATGATGAAGTGGTAGGCGGTCTGCGATCATCCTGAACGCCGCTTCGCCCTACGTCGGTCCACCTGGTCGCGGATCAACGACTTCTCGGTGTACTTCGGGAACTCCTCGTAGACGCGCTCGATGAGTTCTGGGGTATCCCATTCAGCTCGAATAGAATATATGTAATTATAGAGTTGCTCGTATGCATCCCCGGAGTGGCGGAGTCTTTCAGCTACCTCATGGCCCTGGTCGTTCAGCGCGAACAACTCACCTTCAGGCTGTTCCCGAGGTCCAGAGCGCTCTAGCACTGTCGACGCCATCTCTGCGAAGCTCGGCGGACCAACGGCCGCGGGCTCAGCACCTCGCAGAAACCCGGCCAGCCGTAAGGCGTCAGCCGCGTCGCTCACCTCTTCACTGAACGGCCCGAAGTTGTAGGCGTAGAAACGTGATTTCTGCAATAGGAGCTTCTGTTCGACCACAAAAAGAAGCTTCTGGAGCCTAGTCGCGCCCCGCACTGCATTCTGGCCGCGCTTGTCGGCCGAATGGAGGAGTAGGACCATCAACTCCTTCATGGGAGGCAACTGCTCTCGCGCTGGGACGAGCCCAAGCTTCTCCTCCTCGAGCCTGAGCGTGGCCTCGATCCACCCCCGCGCCAAGCGGTGGTAGGGAGAGCGAAGCTCGTCTGCTCTGGCCTTGAGATCGTCAAGGATGTCCTGATCGAGCTTGATGTTTAGTTGTTCGGCCAGGGGCTCGCCGAGTTCGATGACAGTCGCCACTCCTCCCGGCGTGCGCAGCCCGCGCACGATCCATGACCGGACCATCGTGTGGTACGGCAGGGACAGAGCATCTGCGACCTGCCTGATCCGACCGAGCACGCTAGCTGGGAGGCGGAGGGTCACCTGCGCGCTCTTCCGGCGCGGGACGAGGGGTGGGGCCTCAGGAAGAGATTCCCAATCGGCTGACCAGTCGTGATCAAGAAGAGACTCCCAGTTCCCCTGGCTCATCGCGCGTTCCTGCGGTAGGTCCGGCGCTCATCGCGGGTCATCTCGGGAGCGCTGTAGACGCGGACCACACTGCCTGGCTTCTGCTCGTAAACAAGCAGAAGCATCCTCCCGCCGTCCGTGATCCCGAGCATCAGCAACGCCTCACCGCTTCGGCGCTTCGTGTGGGGGTTTGAGAAGCACTGTTCAGCCTCGAGGGCCGAGACGTTGTGGTTAGCGAGCAACTTGTCCTCGTTCGCCTCATCCCACTCGAACTCTGGCCGCTGCCGACCATCGCGTTTGGACACCCTCCGATGCGCCCAATCACCGCGAATCCGAGGGATAGTATGGCAAAACTGTTTGTCGCCTCACCCCGAAAGCATATCGTATATGGCCGGGATATACACCGGGCCCTCTAGTCGGTCCATCTGCTCCTGGCACGTCGGACATTATTGAGCGCTCTGGTTCGGGTGGGATCTTTGCGAAGTGGCGGGCAGCCGGCCGAGTTGGAAGGAGGGACGTTGCGCAGCGGGCGGTGACATCGCATTTGGCAGCTGGCGAGGTCGCCTCGACGGGTCGGGAGGAAGTCCATGTCCTCAAACGCGAGCGCCAAACCCTACTCCCAATGTAACTGTTCAGGTCCCCGGCTCCCCCGGTGGAACCGATGCCCCAGAATGCTTGTGTGCCAACGCCCAAGCGCAGTAGCC
>OEPS010000505.1_pt1 | contig 13669 bp, 25 predicted proteins | sample 1539411 | NCBI WGS metagenome assembly OEPS01 (sample SAMN02671747, study PRJEB22543) | soil metagenome | biome: bacteria | place: China:Hunan Province, Lengshuijiang City | collected 2012-10-15 | depth 0.08m m | reverse complement strand
GGGGGCCCTTCCGCCCCTCGCCGTCCCGCCCCGAGCGGTTGAATGAGGCCGAGGGTGGGGGGTGCCATCGTGGCAGCTCGCGGTTTGGCGTCCCGGCAGTTCCCGGCAGCATGCCGCGAAATGGTAAGGTGGCTTTGTCAGAATGGCTTAGTGGCATAGTCGTTTCGAGGGATGCCAAATGCGTAGACAATCAATTGCCAAGACGCGAACAAAGCAATTGCCATGCCGTCGTTGCGAGACATTGGTAACCGTCGGCAGCAATACGCGCAACATGCCATTGTGCCAATCATGTGCCGAGACGGCAGTAAGAGAGAATGCCGAGCAATTGGCATCTCGTAAGGGTCCCTATTTCGAGAGATGGCGCGATTCAATCTTGCGACTCGGAGACGAATAGGGTAGGGGGTGGGGGGTAGTGTGCAAATAGGAATTGCTCTCGCATTCGTATTTGCCAACGTGGCTTTATCCCGTACTCTTATTCCGTCGAGGGATGCCGGATGGCGGCATGGTGCGGTAGAGCTTGAGTCTCCCGCACCATGCCACCCGGCAGAGCCACAGGGATAGGAGAGGGACAAATGCCAGTTCGCTCAACTGCCGCTCAGGCTACGGCCAAGTGGCTTACTAACCTGTCCGCTGCGAGTGATCGCATGCAGACAGGTGCCATGGCCGTACAGACGGCACCTGGCCAGCTCGCGGCACAAGCCGCTGACAAGTGGCTTGCCAAGGTGACGGCAGCGAAGCAGAAGTTCGCTACCAACGTGGGAGCTGTCAGTTTGCAGAGCTGGCAGCAGTCATACGTCAACGTCGGCATTCCGCGAGTCGCGCAAGGTGCGAACGCGAAGCAGCAGAAGGTCACCAACTTCATGAATCAGTTTCTGCCTTACCTCGCTACGGGGTTGCAGACAATTGACAAGATGCCTTCTACGACGTTGGAAGACGGCATCGCTCGTGCCACTGCCATGATTAGGTACAACGCCAAGTTCGTGCGTTCTACCGCTAGCTGAGATAGCGAGAGTGCGAGATGCCAAGAGCTATCCAGACTGTAAGCGGATTCTTTACCGCTGGCGCTGCCGGTACGAATGTCGCTACAGCAACCCCAGGTGACACGTTCAACGTGCCATCGTTCGATATCAACAATCGGGGAAGGTTGCTACAGGCGTATGCCAGTGGCGCTACAACTGACTTCGTGCGCGTGCGCTCGCCACGTATGCATGACGCCAACCAAGGTCTTAGGTTGCGCGTAGGCAACGTCTTGGCGGCAGAGCTTTTGCCCTGGTGGGTGTCGGAAGTCATCTACCCATCCGATACGCCAATCGTCGAGATTGACGCTACGGGAGCTGGCACAGGTGCCGTACTCCTGCACTATGAGTTTGATGACCTGCCAGGTGCAGCGCCACGACTCGCCAACCTCTCGGACATTCAGTCTCGCGTCGTACATCTCATGGGTTGTGAGGTTGACGTAACGTCGGGTGCCATTGGCGCATACGGAAACGGTGTCGCCATCAACGCGAACTTCGACAACTTCGAAGCTGGCGCTGACTATGCGTGGCTTGGGTACACGCTAACAACGGGTACTCACGCCATCGCACTAGTGGGTAAGGACACAGGTAACCTTAAGATCGGGGGACCTGGCAACCTTGACCCACGGTGGACTAGCGATTACTTCGTTTACATGTCCGAGCAAACGGGAAGGGCATGTATTCCCATCATCGCTGCCAACAACAAGTCATCTACGTTGCTGCAAAACGTGGATATCACGTTGAACCTTGCTACGAAGGTGACGTTGATTCTGGCGCAGTTGGCATAAGCCATGCTGCCAAGTCAACTTGTTGACATTGGAGTCGGGGACGTTATCGCTCTACCTGTCGGACCAACGGCAGTAGACGTAACGCCCCTGACTTCCGATGGCATCCTCATGGGGTGGAGTCTCCGCGAATCAGCGGGTGAAGCGCCAGCAAACGGCGAGGGTAGCGTTACCTCTCCTGCCGCTGGCGCAACCATCGCTGCAACGCCAGCTCTCGCGGCAGGTACGTATACCGTCAACTGGGTAGTGTCCCTAGCTGGCACTCTTGCGGCAGCAGACGCTAATAACTTCCAACTACGGCATGGCACTACGGCAGTAGTTAATTCTGTCAACCTCGCCGTAGCGGGTGAGTATCTACAGGCACAAGCTCAGGTCACCGTAGCGCAAGGTGAGACTATTAACGTTATCGCCATTGCGCTAGCGACAGTCGGAGCAATCTACACCGCTCAGATTGACGCTACGGTAAGCCTTAGTGTCGGAGCTGACGTAGAGCTGCAAGATGTCAATAGTCCGCTTGGCGAGATTGGCTTGCTAACGTCAGACGGTGAGACAGAGTGGTTTGGGCCATTCGGGGTCCGAATCTACGGCCAGATAAAGGTTCACGTCATCTCGGGTCAGGTAACGGGAGTTATCTACGCTGCGCTTATCCGATAGTGAGCTGTCATGGCTGACAGAATCGAATGGTTCGAGTTTACGATACCGGCGAATACTCCGCAGAGTGCGCCGGTATCGTTTCCCATGAAGTTTAACTTTGGCACAGTCGTAGAGATTGATGTTAAGGTGCCGCCGGGACCTGCCGGTAACATGGGATTCTTTATCAGTGCTGGCGGAAGTCAGTTTATCCCTCGGACGTTTGGCAGCTTCATATTCCCCGATAGTGACTACCTGACTTGGCCAGTGGCTAACGCTATCAACTCGGGGTCATGGGGATTGACGGCATTTAATACCGACGTGTGGGCACACACGATACAGGTAGCATTTCAGATTAATGAAGTGCAGGGAAGTCCAGAGCTGGCCTTTGGCGCACCGATAGGCTTGTAGCATGCCGCTTACCGGGTATCAGGATTGGCAACGTGTCAACTTTGCCGCTGGCCTAATAGTAGCGTCATGGAATGCTGCCGTCTCTGCGACACAGGTTATAACCGCACTCAACGTTTCCTCTTGGACGTATCTAAACTTTCAGCTATTCAATCCGTCGGGGGGACCACTCCTAAGCGTCGGGTATCAATTCTTCACTGACGCCACCTTCTCAGTGCAGACGTTTGCCGGAAACATAGTCCTAAGCTCTAACATGAATACGGGATTCTGTATCCCCGTCATGACGCCTTGGCTTAAGGTCAACTTGACCCCGAAGGCTACGGGAAACAACACCGTAGTAACGCTGAATGTGTATGGCGCTAATCAGTATTCTACGCCTTATGAGTTTGGCACCTTCTCAACACCGCTATCTAGCGGCAGTCATGCACTTGGCATTAACGGTACGTCAAGTGACTTCACATTCTTTAACTACTTCGGCAACGCTCTACTTCACATCACTACGAGTAGCGCCAACCCTTGCGCTTGTGACATTGGGTATCTTGACTTCACTACAAACGCATATATCAACTACCTGCACTACGACGCTATAAGTCTTAACGCGCCACTGCGAGAGCTTATCGCTATACCGGCATCGCAGATTCGCGTTAACTTGACTAATGGTGGCGTAGCTCAGACCGTAAAGTTTGCATTGGTGGCAGCTCAGTGATAACTGATAATAGCATCATGGCACTTGCCGCTTTGGGCACACTACTTGCGACGCTCTCTATTGCGATACTGAGCGTCGTTGTGCGGAACACTAGACGGATGACACGTATGGAGAGCAACATAGACGCTCAGCAACGCACGTTTGATAGCCACGTTATGCAATCGGGGAAGGTGCATGACGAACTGATAGCGACGATGCGTGAAGACAGGGGAGCTACAAACGGCAGGTTGCTATTCCTAGAACGTGAGAGAAGGTAGCGTTGATAGGTTGGGCATCGGGATGGCGAGAGGCCACCTTGCGAGCTGCCGCATTGCCAGTGTCGCAGTTCGCACTAGACGTACTGTCGGCATGGAACAAAAGTACGCCTGTCGTACCCGCTACATACAACCCCCTCGGGATGCCAGCTAAGGGAACGTCTAACGTGCCGTATCTCGGGACGCAGTACGCTCTGTTTAGCGGCATCGGAGCGTTTACAACGGCCATGAGCAAGTTTCTGGCCAGCTCCAAGGGTGCAGAGCTGCGACACACCCTAGATGCCGCAGAATCGCTCTCAGACGCTTACAGAGCCATACACGCTCTCGGGTGGCCAGCTAACAAGACAGAGACGGACTACCCATCGGCTCTACTCGACATGCTAGAAGCTCAGTACAGAGCCAAGCTCGCAACTCGGACCACAGAGAAGCGCAAGACGACAGGCACGGTACAGGCATCTCCGGCAGTTCACGCTGCCGTCAAACAACAAGCGGCAGTGCTGCACCATGCAGCTACGCAATTCAGCGATGCCGCTAACGCCATACGCTACACAGTGAGAGGGTTGGGTTAACGTGGCAGCGAATTACCAAGTTCTGTCGCAGAAGCAGAACGTAGAGATTAACGCTCAGGGTACGGGATTTCAGAACGTGTGGGAAATCACGTATAAGGTAACTGGCGGACCAAGCAAAGGCACGGTCGGTACTGTGTCAGTACCCGAGGAAGACCATAACGCAGCTTACGTTGGTCAGGCTATCAGCGATAAGATATCGCAGCTTGACGATGTGGCCAAGCTCAATGGTGCGTAGTCATGATGACGTGGGGTCATGTCTACTGGCCGTACTTCCTGATAGCGGTGTCTGTCGCGTTTCTAACTCCCGAGGTTTACGCGATAGTCTCCAACACTGCCAATACGCTATCTGCGTATCTGTGGCTTGAGCTGCATGTGCCAGCTCGGGACCAACATTGGTCCCACACTGCCGCATGGCTCTTGACGCAAGGCGTATATGGCATCGTAGTGTTCTGGCTATGGCGTCATGTGTGGTGGCACCAATACCTGTGAGATGATGCCATGTGATTAACTGGATACTTGGCCTCTTTAACAGTATCCGAGGGGACCTTAACAACGTCATCAAGTGGATACTTGGCCTTATCTCTGCCGTTTACAGCTTCATAGACCAACTATTCAACTCGCTAGAACGCGAGCTTGTTAGTGTGTGGAATGAGCTGTATGGATTCTTCCTGTCTGCGTGGCGCTTCATAGTCCAGATTTACGACATACTGTCTTCCGCTATTGTCAAAGTGTGGAATGACATTGTGCATTGGGTCGTTGGCCTATGGAACGATCTTACGAAGTTCGTAAGCTACGTATGGTCACAGCTCGTACATTGGGTGGATTACATACTGTCGTGGGTAACGCGATTGTGGAATGACCTAATGACGTGGGTTATCAAGAATATTTGGGACCCCCTCTATAACAACCTTCTGCAAGCTTGGAAGTGGATACTTGAGCGTGGCGAGCTTGTCTATTACTACATTACGCACCCTGACAGGCTGGTTGCTCTCCTAGGTCATTGGCTCTGGATATCGTGGGTTGACCTACTCAAGAGATACGGCAAGACAATTGGCCGATGGTTGGCGCACGTCATGATGAGCATGGTTAGTGACTTCGTGACGATATTGGAAGACTTCATATCTGGCATTCTGTAGTTGGGAGGTTATGACGATGCCGCATCCCTCGCAGCATGGCCATAAGATCGGACCCCGCATAGCGGTATTGGTGAGTCAGGCTATCGTGGCCACGCACCATAAGCTTATAGGTGCAAAGCATAAGCTGGCCATGATTATCTTTCGTGCCATCTCGGATGAGATATCGGAGGAAGTTGACACTACGCTTGGTCCCATTCTGCAAGACATGAAAGCTCGCTATGGCGAGGGTGGGCCGATGGCGTCATTCCTAGACTTCATGGCGAGTGGTCACGGTCAGTGGAAGGCCATAGTAGGTACGGCAGCGTCAGCTAGCGGGATACTGTCTTCCGTAGCTCTCATCTTGAATAATGAGCTATTCCCGGCAGTGTACGCTGCCATAGCCACGAATCCTCATTCTGTACCTGACCAACAAACGGTAGCGCAAATGGCGGCAGGTAGGGTACTGGACGCTAACGCAGCTCTACATGCCATAGCTCAGAATGGCTATGACACAGGTTGGGCCGAAGCGATGATACAGAGTGAGCTGCAATTTCCCTCGCCACCTGACAGTATCGACATGCTCCGACGTGGCCTTATCAACGAATCAGAGTTTGTCATCAACTGCCAGCGTAACGGCATACCCGACACCATGATACAAGCCTATCTTGGCACCCTCACCATTCCGGTATCACCCGCTGACGCAGCATTGGCAGTGCTGCGTAACAACATCACACTCCCCGAAGCTGAGCATATAGCGAGCGAGTGGGGTATAGATGCGGCATCACTCGCCATCCTCATTGGCAACACTGGCGAACCACTAGGACTACAGGAACTGCTAGAAGCTCGCCGACGTGGCTTTATCGACAATGCGACGTTGGTACGTGGCATCCTCCAATCTCGCGTTCGGGACGAATGGATACCCACTGCTGAGAAGCTGGCGTACTCCCCGATGTCAGTGTCGGATGCCGTCAACGCTGTAGTGCAGAATCAGCTAGCCTTTGCGGAAGGTGACGCGATATCGCAGCAGAATGGTTTGGAAGCTGGGAGCTTTCAGACTCTCGTAAACACCGCTGGCGAACCTATCTCGCGTGGCGAAATGTTCGAGCTGTATAACCGAGGGTTGGCGACTCGGGACCAAGTGATACAAGCGGAGAGGGAATCGCGTCTCAAGAATAAGTACAATGACCTAGCGTTCAACCTCCATGAGAGGCTACTAGAGCCACGCATGCTCTCAAGCGCAGTCGAGTTTGGCTCTGTGACTCACGATAGAGCCATAGCAGAAGCAGAGGCTTACGGGTACGACGCAGAGCGAGCTGCCATCCTTATTGGCGAGGGAGCTGCCAGGAAGCTACAGACATATAAAGCCAAGGTTGTAGCATCCATAGAGACGCTTTACGAAGATGGCGCCATAGACAACCCTACAGCTCAGAGTGCCATAACCTCACTAGGGTTTAGCGAGCAAGAGGCCACCTTCGTACTAGAAGCGGCAGACATGAAACGTGCCGTAAAGCAAACTGAGCAAGTTATATCAGCGGTACGTGGCAAGTTCCTAGCTCGCCATATTGACGACACCGAAGCGCAATCGTTGCTCGGTACGGCAGGAGTGCCAACCTCGCAGATTGGCTTTCTCATGTCCGAGTGGGGGATAGAGCGACAGGCGTACACTCGCCAGCTTACGGAAGCTCAGATAGTCAAGGCAGTAAAGCTACAGCTCTTGAGTCCCCAAGATGGCGCAACTCGACTAGTAAACCTGGGGTATTCCACAGACGATGCAACGCTCTTGATAGAGGGTGCGTAATGGCCAAGCTCAAGCTACCCGAATACCGGCACCTGCCAGACGCAGTAGCGAGAGTGCGAGACTCGCACCTTGCAGTTACGGAAGGCATAGCTACGGCAGCAGAGAAACACCGCGATGCCATGAATGAGAAGCGCAATAAGCTACACCAAGAGAATGCGCTTAAGGCAGAGCTACGTGCCTAAGTATCGTCTTTACACTCCGATAACTACTGACGTTCGCATGTCGCAGTATGGGTATTGGGTCGTTACGGTCAGCGTCTCCCCCTGGCAGCGCATGAGCGTTATGATCCCGAGGGTAGGCATCTCCCCCGACACCGCTAGAGAGCTGGCCTTGGCCTCTGCGCTGCCAGCTCTCGGCAGAGAGGCCAGCTCATGAGCGAGCTACCCCCCGACACCCCCCAACGCAGCTACGGGTGCAGCTTCGGTTGCGGTAACCCGTATGATTTCGTCTTCGTATCCGTCGTAGATGGCACTACGGAGTTTCTGTGTCTTCCCTGCATGGTAAGACTCGCTAGCGACATGGTGGCAGCAGTCACAGAGCCGGATAATTCCATGTTGCAGAAAGCTCTTGCGGGAGCTGGCGCAATTGACGTAGCGCCAATGGCAAACGGTGGCGTCAAGCGACGTGGCAAGAATGCGCCGGTAAACACCGACGATGATGACCTACTGTCTGCTTACGAAGACGTAATCACAGAAGACGAACTACCCGAAGCATTCCGCTAATGTATCCCATGCCTAGCATGGCCACAGAGGCTAGAATGCAACACTGCAATCGTATAGCAGTGCGGTTGCGAACGCTTGGTTATGAGTGCGATTGGAAACGTGTTAATCGCAACTACATAATCATGAGACGATGGGACCAAGGCCAACTTGCGCTTGGTTACCTAGTCAAGCAAGTAGGACTCAAGCGCAAAGAGAGGAAGTCAGACTAGATGACCACTGACCTTAAGTTCTATGACGCTGCGTTCAAGCCGGACCCCGAACCATCGGGATTCGATGGCGTGGCGTTCTACATTGGCGGAGATACGCCTAACGTCTGGACGCGAGCGGAAGTGGAATCAACGTCAGAGCGATTCCGTCTTCCCATCTTCGTAAGGTCGGACCCCCTGCAAGCCAACGCACACAATGATGCCAGGTCAGCAGAAGCGCAACTCAACGTCTTGGGTGCGCCAAAAGGCATCTTGGTGGCTCTGGACTCCGAAACGTCGGTAGACGCCAATTACGTAGCGCAGTTTTACTACGACATGCGAGCTGCCGGATTCCCCGTTATCGACTATGGCAGCGTCAGCTCAGTATTCGGTAACAACATCCCCGACGGATACTACTGGGGTGCCCACTGGACTAACCGTCCCCACCTTGACCCCGGTACGGACATGACGCAATGGGAAGCTCTCGGAGCGTATGACGAATCCCTGGCAATTCCCACGCTGCCATTCTGGGATACTCACGCTACGCCAGTAACCCTTATGCCGGTACTCCCACTTCTCAGGGAAGGTGACACAGGGCAATACGTCAAGGTAGTGCAGGGACTTCTGCGAGCGCATGACTCGACACTAGACATTGATGGGGACTTCGGACCCATCACCAAGGGTGAGCTAATGACATTCCAAGGCGTTAGCCACCTATCACAGACGGCAGAGACAGACGTGCCAACATGGCAGCATCTTCTAGGAGCGTTGACGATATGACCAATCCGCATCCCCCGACACACGAAGTAGCCATTCCGGCAGGTGCCACAATCAATGAGCTGCTAGCTGGCAAGCTCAAGCTACCCAAAGAGGTAACGGCAGTTATCGACGTTCAAGGGTGGGCACGTAGCCTCATCTCGCATGAGATTTACAAAGAGCCGGACCCCGATTACCTCGCACGTCTCCTACTCCTACAGACGCTCTCCGCAGAGTCGCTAGATGCGCTATTCGAGCAAGGCCAGATAGCGAAACTGCAAGAGGCCATACCCAACGTGCCAGGTGCCGGTACGGGACCCATAGAGATATACGATCTCTACGTTACCGACTCGGACTTTGGCGAGGGTGCGCCAACGTATCTCATCCTCTCAACTCGCCATCTTGAGCATGGCACAGAGAAGCGGTACACCACAGGAGCGACACAGATACAGGCACAAGTCATGCTGGCAATCTGCAAAGGTTGGTGGCCTCTCAAGTGCCAGATATCACGCACTGACCGCAAAGACAAAGGTGACCGTTATATGTTCTGGCTAATACCGCCGGACACGAAATGACAGCATCGGAGGTAGCGGTATCGTGTCTACCGTCAAAGACATTCTTACTATCCTGTCAGCGCCAGCTTTTGTGGCTGCAATCACAGCAATCATCCATTCCATCAATACCCGCAAGATGCAAGGGAGCACATCGAATGGCTCTAAGCCAACGGGTCAAGCGTAACGTAGAGCGTTACGGTATCGTCATCACAGGATTCATAGTCCTAGTGCTGGCATGCAGCGCAGTAGTATTCGCTGCACCTTCTCAAGCCACAACGGCACCCCCCCATATCCCGTACCCGGCATGCTTCGGCAAAGGTGCCGTCGGGGTAGAGCTGAATACGCATATCGCGTATGAGTGCCTAGGTGTCGGAGGAACTGACCAAGGTGTCGGAGTGTATTGGTCCGATAACCTGTATCAGCTCGCGTATTACTGGCACCCCGATCATGGCGGCATGGTAGTGACCGAGGAATTTTGGAAGTCATGCCATGAAGTCTCGCTAGAGCGGCACGGTGCGCCATGCGGACTCTATAGCGGTGTGCCAATGACAGCGGGTGCCGCTGGCGTTGACCCTTGGGCAAATGGCCGAACTATAGAGCTGGCCGATGGGTGTGTAGTGGATGCACCTACCGACCTTGGCGCACCCCCAACATGGTGCAGCGTAGTTCTGGACGATGGCGGAGAGGGACCATTGCCGGGACACCAAATGACCACAGTAGAAGCGGATAGCATCGCTGACTATTGGTCAATCATGCGACGATACACGCCAGACACTTACTGGTAATCGCCGTATCAACGTCCCGCAGAGCTGACCCCCCCTCTGCGGGACCTTGGTATTACGATTAGTGGAGGAATCGTGCCGCGAGTTAAAGCGTCGTCTGACAATAAGCTCTTTGACGTTCTAATCTTGCTCAAGCGGCATCTCAACGAATGCGCTGCATGCCGAGCTGCTAGAAAGTGCAATGACCCCTACATGATGTGCAGCTCTGGCATAGAGATGGTTATGGCCACCATGACGTATTACGATACGATCATTGCGCTTCGCATTCAAGCCAAGGCCAGCACTGAGCAACACATTTACCCATGTCCCTCATTGCGAGCGCATGGGAAGACGTATGAGCTTACAGCTCTCCCTGTAATGACTGTGGGTGTGCAAGACAGGCTCTTTTAGATGGCGAGAGTCCTAGGCCTGTTTCCGGCATCATTGCTAGCTGCCAGAGCTGACCTATCCGCCAATGAGTTTTACCGCCAGCTCAGAGCCGAGGGAATAGCGGCACGTCGCTCTGAGGTATTGGCACTCTACAAGATATCGCGTTCGATTGTGGCCACGTCAGGTGACGAACCATTCCGCGACATTACAGAGAGGCCAAGTGGCAACCAACTGTCACCTTGGCCAACTCGCAGAGCTACGAACGTAAGGCAGAACGTCACACTTATTTACCGTGACAAGACGACAGGTGCGCTTAACCGCACCTTTTGGAGTACGGCACATGAGGCACCCATTACGCGAGAGCAAGCCTTGGCGTCTTCTATTGATGCTTATAGCTCGCACTCGGAAGACTACAACCAAGACCTTGTTGGTGCCATCCACACAGGAGCTTATCAGTACGTGCCATTCCTGGCACCTAGCGACGTTCAATCCGAGTCTTGAGTTTATGAGGTACGCGAATGAATACGCAAAGCGTTGTGGTATCCCCCGACCGTACCCCGCACTGGATAAAGCTGAATCATCAAACTCGGATGCCGAAACGCTGGATAGCGTTTGACACAGAGGCCAGGTCAGAGAGAAACGGCAATGAGGAAATCCAGACTTGGAGTATGGGAGCTGCGATACGCTGGCGTACTGACCTTAAGACAGGTCACCATGCCGAAGCATCTACATTCAATGGAGCTTTGGAGCTTTGGCAATGGGTCGATAGCTACTGTCGTAAGGGTATGCGTACAGTCGCCATCGCTCATAACCTTGGCTATGACATTCGTATTAGTCAGGCACTCACCATACTACCAACGCTCGGTTGGACGTTGGAATGGTGCAACCTTGATAGCAACGTATCCTCTATGACATGGCGTAGCGATCATGGCACTCTAGTCTTGGCGGATACTTGGACTTGGCTACCTCTGGACTTGGCTACCATCGCACCGACCGTAGGACTTCGTAAGCTCCAAATGCCACCCGATAACGCGAAGCATGCAAGGTGGGAAAGATACTGCATGCGGGATGCGGAGATTGTATATCGCTGCGTGACTGAGCTAAACGATTACATCGCCAGAGAGCAACTTGGTAACTGGCAACCTACGGGTGCCGGCATGGCCTATGCGACGTGGCGTCACAAGTTCATGAATACGAAAGTGCTAGTGCATGATGACGTGCCAGCTCTGACCGCAGAGCGAGCTGCCATGCATACTGGTAGAGCCGAAGCATGGCGACATGGCACAGTGCTGGGGGACACTTGGACAGAGGTAGACATGCGGAATGCCTACACAACCATAGCGGCAGAATGCGAGCTACCCGTAAAGCTCAAGATGCACGTAGGGAGAATCACGAATGCTCAGTACCAACGTCTTAGGACTACATACGCATTGCTGGCGGAAGTGGAAGTCACGACTAATCTTCCTGTCGTACCAACACAGGTCAACAATCGCACTCTTTGGCCTACAGGCACTTTCAAGACATGGCTTTGGGATACCGAAATCAACGCACTATTGGATAGTGGGGGTAGTGGGAAGATACTACAGGCGTATTGCTATACGCGGGGTCCGATACTTGCAGAGTGGGCCCGGTGGGTACTATCCATCCTCCGACTCAATGATAGTGACGTATCGCCAGTAGTGCAGACGTGGCTTAAGCATTGTGCGAGAGCATTGATTGGCCGTATCTCTCTGCGGTGTCCGACGTGGGAGCTATTCGGAGACAATCCGATGGGGATAACGGGGATAACCCATGAGACGGACATAGAGTCTGGCCAGACTGCCAGGATGATGCACATTGGCAATCGCACGTTCGTAGAGACGGAACGTCGAGAGGGGCGGGACAGTCTCCCCCAGGTGACAGGGTGGATCATGGCCGAGTGCAGAGCTAGGCTCTGGCGCTCCATGACGGACGCTGGCCTCTGCGAGCTGGCGCACGTCGACACCGATAGCCTCATCGTCTCCCGAGCTGGCTACGACGCTCTGAGAGCTGCACAGGCACTCTCCTGGGGGGACCACTGGACTACCAAGGCCAGCTACCGGCGCATGATCGTTTACGGACCCCGCAACTACCGTGGGGATGGCGTCAGGAAGGTTGCTGGCGTCCCCAGGAAGGCCACAGAGCTGCTACCCAACGTCTTCGAGGGTGAGCGGTGGCATGGCCTCTCTCGGGACCTTGAGAGCGATCGTAGCGGCGCGGTCACGGTCGAAACGTCAAGGTGGGAAGTGGCAAAAGCTGACCCCCGACGCTTGAGCGCATCGGGGGTCAGTACAGCTACGGTGGCTTATCAGGTGGAGGGGTCATCCGTAGCTGCGTCTTCCTCATCCCCGAAGTCTGGACTTGGGGCGTAAGGCACGGTCAGAAGTGACCACTTCACGTCTGGCGCTAGGTTGCCATCGGCATCCAGCACGCTCTGTGGGTCAAGCTTGAGCATGGCCTCTTTGTCGCCAGCTCGCAGAGCCAAGCGAATGAACGTGGCGTAGGTCTTCGCGTCGGTGGGGTTGGCGAATACCGCGACAGGGTGGGAGTACACCTTCTTGTCATGCCGAGTCGTAGAGGTAAGAATCGTCTTCTTGGTTGCTGCCGCCATTGGGGTGCCTCTCTGTGAGTGTTGGATGGCGTAACGATGATGCCGCCCCATCAAGGGAGCTGTCAACTCGCCATGACGGGGCGGCATCGGTGCGAGCATGCCTAGCTCAGCTCTCGCTCTATCTCTAGTAGCTCATTCGCCAGCTCGGCAAGCTTGATGGCGTAACCGCGACGTGCCCACTTTGCCTCTATGCCGGACTCTGCGAAGTATGCCTCACCCGCTGGCGTCAGGCACCACAGGAATCCGGCAGTCTGCTTATTGATCCGACGTGCGAGCTGCCGACGATGCGTCTTCGTGAAGCGTTGGGGTGTCATATCAACACCGCGCCACAGAAGTAGACGCTGCCTTGGAAGTACGCCCAATTCGTGAAGCGTTCGTCTTCCTCTGCCTC
>OEPS010000504.1_pt1 | contig 13688 bp, 13 predicted proteins | sample 1539411 | NCBI WGS metagenome assembly OEPS01 (sample SAMN02671747, study PRJEB22543) | soil metagenome | biome: bacteria | place: China:Hunan Province, Lengshuijiang City | collected 2012-10-15 | depth 0.08m m | reverse complement strand
CTCGACGCATTGCTGTCCCAGCCGGAAATCGCCGGCGACATGGAAAGCTATCGCAAGCTGACCCGCGAACATTCCGACCTCACGCCGGTGGTGGCGCTGTATCGCCAATACCGGCAGGCCGAGGCCGACCAGAAAACCGCTGGCGAGATGCTTGCCGACCCGGACCTGCGTGAGCTTGCCGAAGCGGAACTTGCCGGTAGCGCGACCCGAATCGCGCAGCTGGAGACCGAACTTCAGGCTGCCCTGCTGCCGAAAGATCCCAACGACGAACGCAACATCTTTCTTGAGATTCGCGCCGGCACCGGCGGCGACGAGTCTGCGCTGTTCGCCGGCAACCTGCTGCGCATGTACACGCGCTACGCCGAGCGCCAGGGCTGGAAAGTCGAAGTGGTGTCGGAGAACCCGGGCGAACTGGGCGGCTACAAGGAAGTCATCATCCGTATCGTCGGACCTCACGCCTATTCGCGACTGAAATTCGAGTCCGGTGGCCACCGCGTGCAGCGTGTGCCGGAAACCGAGTCGCAAGGCCGCATTCATACTTCGGCCTGCACCGTGGCGGTAATGCCGGAAGCGGACGAGGTCGGCGAAGTTGCCATCAACCCGGCCGATCTGCGTATCGACACCTACCGGGCTTCCGGGGCCGGCGGGCAACATATCAACAAGACCGATTCCGCGGTGCGGATCACCCACCTGCCGACCGGTCTGGTGGTCGAATGCCAGGACGACCGCTCTCAGCATCGCAACCGTGCCCAGGCCATGGGCGTGCTGGCGGCGCGACTGAAGGACCGCGAACTGCAGGCCCAGCATGCGGCAGAAGCGAGCGCCCGAAAAAGCCTGATCGGAAGCGGCGACCGCTCCGACCGTATCCGCACCTACAACTTCCCCCAGGGCCGCATCACCGACCACCGCATCAACCTTACCCTTTACAAGATTGACGCGATCATGGACGGTGACCTTACCGAGTTTTTCGACGCGCTTGCGGCCGAGCATCAGGCCGGGTTGCTGGCGACGCTGTCAGGAGGGGCGTGAAGCGCAAGACCGTCACGGTTCAGGATCTGATCGATAGCGCCACTGCCCGCATCGCTACCGCCCTCGGTTCGGAAAAACGCGACGCGCGGCTGGACGCGCGCGTACTCGCCGCACATGTCTTGGGCGTCGATGCCGCATGGCTTATCGCGCACGACACCGATGCCCCGAGCGAGGCCCTCGTCGACGCATTCGAGCGGCTGCTGTCACGCCGGTTAGAGGGCGTCCCGATCGCCTATCTCGTTGGCGCCCGCGAGTTTTATGGGCGCCGTTTCGAGGTGTCGCCTGATGTCCTGATCCCGCGCCCGGCAACGGAGCGCCTGATCGAGGTCGCGCTCGCGCGGATGCCGGCGGATCACCCCGTCGACGTTCTGGACCTTGGCACAGGGAGCGGCTGCATTGCCATTACCCTCGCCCTTGAACGCCCCCTCGCGCACGTTACGGCGGTGGATCGCGCCGCCTCGGCACTGCTTACCGCACGCCGCAATGCCGAGAACCACGGTGCGCGCGTCGCGTTTTTGAGCAGTGACTGGTTCGCTGCGCTGGGCGAACGACGTTTCGACCTGATTGTCAGCAATCCGCCTTATATCCGCGCCGCCGACCCTCACCTGACGCGTGGCGACGTGCGCTTCGAGCCGGTGAGCGCATTGGCCGCGGGAGACAACGGGCTCAGCGATCTCCAGCAGCTGGCCCAGAGGGCTGCGGCGCATCTCAGGCCCGGCGGGGCACTGCTGCTCGAACATGGCTATGATCAAGCTCGTGCGGTCCAGAACATGCTGCGGATGAACGGCTTTCCCGGTGCGGAGACATGGACCGACCTGTCGGGAATCGGCCGCGTGAGCGGCGGCCGGGTGTCGGAATAATTTACACACCGGCGTCGACGCCGCGCGGCAGATCCCCGGCGAGCTCCGCGAGACGTGCTCTCCGGCTCGCTTAACCCGTGTTGGCGCGAATCTTGCTCGGAAGGTGGGACAGAACACAAACGATTATTGAGGCCCCGACATGTCTGAAAACGAACCGAAAACTCAGGATATCTCGCCCGAGGCGTCGCAAAGCGATTCCGTCGATCAATCCCGCCGCCGCCTTGGAGCGGCGCTCGGTGTATCGGCCGTCTTCACACTGGCGAGCCGCCCGGTCTGGGCTAACCAGTGCAGCATTTCAGGCATGGCATCGGGCAATCTCTCCAGACACGCGGAGGAGACCTGCGAAGGGTGCACCCCCGGCTACTGGAAGCAGTGCCAGCACCTGTCATCCTGGTCCGCAACGGGCTTCAGTCCGGATGATATATTCAATACTGTGTTCGGCGTCGGTCAATACATCAACCGCGAAAACAACCAGCCCTTCACCCTGCTTGAAGTCATGGGCCTCAACGGCAACGGCAACTGCTCCCCGGACAGGAACCAGCCTAATTGCAGCGCAAAGCCCAACGGAACAGCGATCGGCAACATGGGATGCGACCCCGTTTCGACGAACCTCGGCTTTCACGCGGTTGCGGCCCTGCTGAACGCCGCGCACCCGGGCGTGAATTACGGATATGCAGCGGGAGAGGTCATTACGCTTTTCCAAAACAATTATCTGAGCAACCCTACGGAATTAAAGGACTCGCTAGAGATGTTGAACGAACGCAGCTGCCCGCTAGGCTAAGGAATGGCCGATGCCGGGTGACGCCCTACTGTCATCGCGCCTGTTAAAAGTCTGGGGGGACGAAGCGGTCATCTATGACACGGCCTCCGGCGACACGCACTATCTGAAGCCGCTGACCCGGGCTCTGTATCAGACCTGTCGCGACCATCCCGGCTACACGTCCGCCGAACTTGCGGCGGCCCTGGCAAGCGCCCTCGGTGTGGCAAACACGGCCCAGCTACAAGAAGTGACCCAAGAGACGCTTGATAGCCTGCGCAAAATCGGCTTGCTGGAATCTCCATGAAACTGCTGCAACTGCCCGCCGCCGAATTACGTCGACAATTGGCCGGCGGGGGTTTATGGCTACGCACCGGACCATTCTCGCTCAAGATCCAGTCCCGCATTCCGTTCGTCGCGGAAGGCCTGACTGAACTCTATGGGCAGTTCGAGGTACGCAACGCGCACGAAGCGTTCGCCGACTTCCATGTAGCCGTTGATTCGCCTGCGAGTCTGCGCCGGTGGCTGCGCCCCCAGGTCGCTTTTTCGTTCGACGGCATGCAACCTTTCAAGCCGCTGCCATTCGACCAGGCGTTTCCGATGCTGGAATGGGGGCTCAACTGGTGCGTGTCTACCCAGGCGCACCAGTACCTCATCATCCACGCCGCGGTGGTCGAAAAAAACGGGCTTGCAGCGATCCTGCCCGCGCCTCCGGGATCCGGAAAAAGTACGCTGGCGGCAGGCTTGGTATTGTCGGGCTGGCGTCTGCTATCCGATGAGCTCACGTTGATCGACCGCAAAACCGGCCAGATCCAGCCGCTGCCCCGCCCCGTCAGCCTGAAAAACCAGTCGATCGACGTCATTGGGCGGTTCTCCCCGGAAGCTCACATCAATCGTGCGTCCCACGACACCGTCAAAGGTACGGTCGCACATATGCGCCCGCCGCGTGACAGCGTTCGGCGGCAGCACGAAACGGCGCGTCCCGGCTGGGTGATTTTTCCAAAGTGGGACGCCGGTGCGCCCGCCACCCTCACACCCCGTTCCCAGGCCCAGACCTTCATGTTTCTGGCGCAAAACGCATTCAACTATAGCCATCTTGGCGCGGACGGCTTCCGCGTCGGCGCCGCGCTGATCGACCAGGTGAGCTGCTACGATTTTCACTACGGCGACCTGAACGAAGCCGTCGCCACGTTCGACCGGTTGGCCGAGCGCCGAACCAACTGAAACCATGACGCCCACTCCGTCCCGCGAATTACTCGTCCGCAGCCTGCGCACCCCCATCGCGGCCGCCCGCTTTTCCATGGCTGAATGGGACCTGTTAGTGCGGCAGGCTCGCGCCGCCGGACTGCTCGCCCGCTTGGCGCACCGCTTCCGCGAGGTCGAAATCGCCGCCGCCATACCGGCGGCGGCACGGTGGCATTTCGACGCGGCCGAGACGCTTGCCGCTAAACAGCAGTCATCCGTGCGCTGGGAGCTTCAAAAACTTCGTTCGGCATTGGCCAGCCTCGACAGTCCGCTCATCGTCCTCAAGGGCGCGGCCTACGTTGCCGCCGGCCTGCCCGCCGCGGCAGGGCGACTGTTCAACGACATCGATATTCTGCTGCCGCGCGAGCGCCTGCCGCGCGCCGAATCCTTGCTCATGCTCGCGGGCTGGCACGCGACCGGACTCTCCGAATACGACAAGCGCTATTACCGTCGCTGGATGCATGAAATTCCCCCACTGCAACACATACAGCGCGCAACTGTCATCGATGTGCATCACGCCATACTGCCCGACACCGCCCGTTACCACCCGGATTCCGCCAAGCTACGCAGCCGCGCCGTGCCGGTCGATGATCTGCCCGGCGTGTTCGTGCTGGCACAGGAAGACCGGATACTGCATTCGGCCACCCACCTGTTTCATGACGGCGAGCTTCCGCACGGCTTACGCGACCTGACCGACCTCGATCTGCTGATCCGCGACGCCGCACTGGAGGGCGACTTCTGGCCGCGCCTGATCGCCCGGGCTGAAGAGTTGCAACTCAGCCGTTCGCTGTTCTACACCTTGCGTTACCTGCGCCATTTTCTCGACACGACCGTTCCCGAGAACGTGATGGCGGCATTGGCGTCGGCCGCGCCCAACCGCGTCACGCTCGCGTTAATGGATAGCGTTTTCACCCGCGCATTGGCACCTGACCACGCGAGTTGCGCGGACGGCTTTACTTCGGCAGCACGGACTGCCGCCTTCGTGCGCGCCCACTGGCTGCGCATGCCGGCGCATCTGCTGATTCCGCATCTGTTCCACAAGACGTTCATCAGCCCTTATCAGCGCACGCCAAAAGCGGCTTGACGCCAGCCCCATCGCGCGTATAATTCCCGACTATTCCAGTCAAGTATTGTTCAGGAGCTCCAAATGACCGCGCTAGACCGCATTCGTGACCAAGTCACCACCAACAACGTCGTGCTTTACATGAAAGGTACGCCCCAGTTTCCGCAGTGCGGTTTTTCGTCGCGCGCGGCACAAGTACTGCAAGCTTGCGGCGTAAAGGACTTTTTGGCGGTCAACGTGCTGGCCGACCCGGAAATCTTCGAGAATCTGAAGTATTACGCGAACTGGCCGACCTTTCCCCAACTGTATGTGAAAGGCGAACTGATCGGCGGCTCCGACATCATGCTCGAAATGTATGAGAAGGGCGAAATGCAGAAGCTGCTTGAAGAAGCACAGACCGCCTGAAGGGCGCGACTGAAGCAACAAAAAGGCCGACCACGCGTCGGCTTTTTTGTTGCCTCTTCATCGCCCCACGATTATTTGGAGCCCTCTACCTCGGGCATGGCATCCATTCCCAATTCATGAATTTTTCGCGTCAACGTATTCCGCCCCCAGCCGAGCAAGTGCGCGGCCTCGATACGGCGACCGCCAGTGTGCCGCAACGCCACCTCGATCAGCGTCTTTTCGTACGCCTGGGTAAGTTCATCCAGAATCGCCGCCTCGCCGCGCGCCAGTCGTCCACTCGCTTCCAAGGCCAGACTCTGCAGCCAGTCGCCGGCAGGGGACGAAGCGATGTTGCCCTGCATCAGATCGTCGGGTAAGTCACCGGCTTCCACCGCCTGGCCTGGTGCCATCACGGTCAGATAATGGCAAACGTTCTCAAGTTGGCGCACGTTACCGCTCCAGGACAGATTGACGAGGATCCTGAGCGCCGCCTCGGAGACGCCCTTCGGCTCCACTCCAAGTTCGCGGGCGCTTTTCTGCATGAAGTGCCGCACCAGCAACGGGATATCCTCGCGCCGTTCGCGCAACGGCGGCAGACGCAGCCGGATGACATTCAGACGATGAAACAGATCCTCGCGGAACAAGCCTTCACGGACACGTACTTCCAGATCCTGGTGCGTCGCGGCGATCACCCGCACATTGACCTTCAGCGGCGTGTGCCCGCCGACCCGATAGAACTGGCCATCGGAAAGCACGCGCAGCAAACGCGTCTGCAGTTCGGGCGGCATGTCGCCAATTTCGTCCAGAAACAGCGTCCCGCCGTCCGCCTGTTCGAAGCGGCCGCGTCGTTGTGCCGCCGCCCCTGTAAATGCGCCGCGCTCGTGGCCGAATAGTTCGGATTCAAGCAGGTCTCGCGGGATGGCCGCGGTGTTGAGGGCGATAAACGGCCCGTTCGCGCGGGGGCTGTGGCGGTGCAGGGCACGCGCGACCAGTTCCTTGCCGCTGCCGGACTCACCGGTGACAAGGACGGTCGCATGTGAGTGCGCGAGACGGCCGATGGCACGAAACACCTCCTGCATCGCCGGCGCCTGGCCGAGCATTTCGGCCATGGGCACTTCGGCCGGCGCTGCCGTGTCACGGCTTGCATTTTCGGCCAGCGCGCGGCGCACCAGTTCAAGCGCCTGATCGACGTCGAAGGGCTTCGGCAAGTATTCGAACGCCCCACCCTGAAACGCGGCTACCGCGCTGTCGAGATCGGAATACGCCGTCATGATGATGACCGGGACCTTGGGCAGCCGCTCTTTCAGTGCCTGCAACAATTCCAGTCCCGACACGCCCGGCATACGGATGTCGGACAGCACAGCGCTAGGCTGGCTCCGCGCGAGTTCGCGCAGGGCGTCGCTCGCCGCACTGAACGTCATGCAGGGAATATCGTCCCTCAGCAGCGCCTTTTCGAGCACCCAGCGGATGGAGCGGTCGTCGTCGATGATCCAGACGCAATTCGATTTGGGCATGATGGTCAGCCAGGAAACGGAAGAAAGATAAAAAACACCGTGCGGCCCGGTTGGCTTTCGCAGTCGATGGTGCCATGGTTCTGGGCGATCAATGTTTGGGAGACCGCGAGCCCTAGCCCGCTGCCTCCTTCGCGCCCGGACACCAGCGGATAGAAAATCTGCTCGCGAATATCCTCACTAATGCCCGGACCCGTGTCGCTAATTTCGACACGAAGCCCGAGCTGGTAGCGGCGGCTGCCCAACACGATCTGCCGCGCCACACGCGTCCTGAACACGATTTCGCCCTGCCCGTGCATGGCTTGCACCGCATTGCGCGCGATATTGAGCGTCGCCTGAATCAGTTGCTCAGCATCCGCGCGGATTTCAGGCAGGCTGACGTCATAGTCGCGCCGCAGAATCACGCTCGGGGTTTCGGCCAGAATCAGACTTCGAACCCGCTCGAGCACCTCATGAATATTGACCGCACCAAAATGGGGCGTTCGATGTGGCGTCAGCAATCGTTCCATCAAGGACTGCAACCGGTCGGATTCCTTGATGATGACCTGGGTGTACTCCCGCAAACTCTCGCGCGGCAGTTCGTATTCGAGCAACTGGGCAGCGCCGCGGATACCCCCCAACGGATTTTTGATTTCGTGCGCCAGATTGCGCAGCAGGTCGCGGTTGGCTTCCTGCTGCAAACGCGCTTGTTCAAGGCGCGCGATACGCAGATGCGGATCGACCGCGCGTATCTCGATCAGCACGCCGTGCGGCGGCGTATCGAGAGGCGAAACGCTGCACCCCAGGCGGATGGGAGGATGACCGCTGACTGCGACATCGAGCTCGTATTCGACGACGGTTTCCTGCTCATCGCGCGCGGTGCGAATCGCCGTCCGCAAATCGGGGCTGCGCTCGAAAACCTGGTCGGCCCCGTGGCCGGCGAGCAACGCCCCCGATATGCCAAGCAAGGTTTCTGCGGCGGGGTTGACGTAAAGAACGCTATCGTCCGCGCTCAGCACGATGGTGCCGGTGGAAAGGCAGTCGAGTCCGGAAAATTGGGTCGGAGAAGGCGCGCTCATGCTCATGTGTTCGTTGGAAGCACTGATTGTGCCAGCACGCCGCGTACTCGACCTACGAGGACCGATGCCCCGCGCGAAGATTTATCTCAGATTGGCCAGCTCGCGCTGAATCGAAGTGACGTTTTGCTCATGCTGCTGGAGATTGGCGCGCAATTGTTTTACGCGGTTGATATAGGTTGCATCGGTCGCCCGCTCGCCGGGCTGCAGACGCTCGCCGAGTGCCAGTTGACGCCGCGCTTCTTCCGCATTGCGGCGCTCCCCTGCCACCTCGTCCTGCAGAACCTGACGGCGGATGTCGTCGCGGCGTTTTTGCGTACCGGCATCGATGCGCGGGAAGTCAGCGGGGCTGGGGTTGGCAGAGGCGCGGCTCGGCGCCTTCCTGCCGGGCGACAGCGGCGCCGGTGCGCCCGGAAGCTCGATACGCTTGGCCCCCTTCTTGTAAACGTCGGTAAACGTGACCTGTCCACTTTCGTCGACAAATTTGTAGATTTCTGCCTGCGAAGAGGGGGCCGCAAGCAGACTTAACAGGAAGAAAAAGCGGGCGATTGGCATGGGTTTGAGTGTAGCGTACTGATTACTTAACGGCCAAAGACCCGCGATCTTGACGGCCGCGCTCCAAGAAGCCGGTCCCTCGCGATAAAACTCGGACGAAAAAAGGGGCGGCCCTCGGCCGCCCCCTTCTCGACGCGTTGCCGTTTACAGCGAGTAATACATCGCGAATTCGGCGGGATGCGTGGTCATGCGGACCTTGGTGACATCTTCCATCTTCAGCTCGATGTAGGCATCGATCATGTCGTTGGTGAACACGCCGCCACGAGTCAGGAACTCCCGATCCTTGTCGAGCTCTTCCAGAGCCATGTCCAGGCTGTGGCAAACCTTCGGGACCATTGCCTCCTCTTCAGGCGGCAGATCGTACAGATTTTTGTCCGACGGATCGCCCGGGTGGATCTTGTTCTGGATGCCATCGAGGCCGGCCATCATCAGCGCGGCAAAGCACAGGTAGGGGTTGGCCATCGGATCGGGGAAACGGGTTTCGATGCGGCGCGCCTTTTCGCTGGCGGCGATCGGGATCCGGATCGAAGCCGAACGGTTGCGTGCCGAGTACGCCAGCATCACGGGCGCCTCGAAGCCGGGCACCAGGCGCTTGTACGAGTTGGTCGACGGGTTGGTGATCGCATTCAGCGCCTTGGCGTGCTTGATGACGCCCCCGATGAAGTACAGGCTCAGTTCGGACAATCCGGCGTAACCGTTGCCTGCAAACAGGTTCTTGCCGTCCTTCCAGAGCGACATGTGCACGTGCATGCCGGAACCGTTGTCGCCGACGATCGGCTTGGGCATGAAGGTCGCCGTCTTGCCGTAGGCGTGGGCGACGTTGTGCACGATGTACTTAAGAATCTGCGTCCAGTCGGCGCGCTTGGTCAGCGTGCTGAACTGGGTGCCGATTTCGCACTGGCCGGCGGTCGCGACTTCGTGGTGGAACACTTCGACCGGGACGCCGGCTTCTTCCAGCGCGAGCACCATGGCAGCCCGGATGTCCTGAAGACTATCGACCGGCGGTACCGGAAAGTAGCCGCCCTTGACGCTGGGACGATGCCCGATATTGCCGCTTTCGAATTTCTCAGCCGATGACCAGGCAGCTTCTTCCGAATTGATTTTCACGCCGCAACCCGACATGTCTTCATGCCACGTGATCGAATCGAAGATGAAGAATTCCGGCTCGGGACCAAAGTAGGCGGTATCGGCGATGCCGGTGGATTTCAAATAGGCTTCGGCGCGGCGGGCAACCGAACGCGGGTCGCGCTCGTAGCCCTTGCCGTCGGAGGGCTCGATTACGTCGCAGATCAGGATGATCGTCGGCTCGTCGAAAAAGGGGTCCATATAGGCGGTATCGGGGTCGGCTTTCAGCAGCATGTCCGAGGCCTGGATGCCTTTCCAGCCGCCGATCGAGGAGCCGTCGAAGGGGTGGCCGTCTTCGAACCAGTCTTCCGTGACAAGACGGGCAGGAATCGAAACGTGCTGTTCCTTCCCGCGCGTATCGGTAAAGCGCAGGTCAGCGAATTTTACTTCGTTGTCCTGAATCATCTTGATGACATCAGACACATCCATGCTGAAACTCCTCGAACTGAAAATAGGCAAAGTGGGGGCCGCGGAGGCGACCATAACGATTTTTTACATCTAGCAGCAAGCGTGCCACGTACGCACACCGAACCGCGCCATTGTGCCATAAGGCTTATGGCACCGATACGGACGCCACCCGAGTTTTAAAACGCACCAAATTCATGCACGAACGCCTTGAACGCCTCATATCGGTGCGTAACAGCGGCATTTACTGCCTCGGTGAAGCGGTCGGCTAAATCTGGCGCCCCGGCATCGCGCCGACCCGCTAGAATACGGGCGCCATGACAGACCGCTACGCCGTATTCGGCAACCCGATTGCCCATTCGAAGTCTCCCCTGATCCATGCGGCCTTCGCTCGCCAGACGGCGCAAGACATGATGTACGAGGCGATCCTCGCTCCGCTCGACGGCTTTGAAGACAGCGTAAGGAGGTTCATCGAGGCCGGGGGTCGCGGCGCCAACGTCACCGTGCCGTTCAAGGAACAGGCGTTCGATTTGGCCGACGAAATGACGCCGCGCGCGCTGCAGGCGGGCGCGGTCAACACCCTCAAACTTCTCGACTCCGGCCGGATACTGGGTGACAACACAGACGGGGCGGGGCTGATCGATGATCTCCAAAGCAACCTGAGTTATCCGCTGGCGGGCAAACGTATCCTCCTGGTGGGCGCAGGGGGCGCTGCACGCGGGGTCATGATGCCGCTTCTGAGAACGCAGCCCGCTTTACTGGTGCTCGCCAACCGCACCATCGAAAAAGCAGAAGCGCTGGTAATGCATTTCACCGAAAAGACAGAACAAGGCCACACTGCCCATAACTTGTCCTCTGTCGCACTTGAAGACATTCACCAGCAGTTCGATCTGGTGATTAACGCGACGTCTGCCAGTCTGAGTGGCGCTGTTCCGCCCCTGCCCGACGACGTATTCGCGCCCGGCGCCTTGGCGTACGACTTGATGTACAGCAGGGCGGACACACCCTTCATCGAGTGGGCGCGCGAGCACGGCGCGGCCGCTGCCGACGGCCTCGGAATGCTGGTCGAGCAGGCGGCCGAGGCATTTGCCCTGTGGCGCGGGGTGCGCCCGGAGACGGCACCGGTCATCGCGATGCTACGCGCGTGATTCGCACCGCGCTGCGCTGGTTAGGCAAGAGCATCGCCGCGGCAATCGCGCTGGTGCTGCTGTATCAACTGTGGATCTTCGCGCATGTGTTGTGGTGGATCGACCACAACCCCACTTCCACCGCGTTCATGGCGGCCGGACTGGCGCGTCAGCAGGTCAAGAACCCCAACTCCGAGCTGCGCCACAAATGGGTGGCCTACGACGACATTTCCGTTCACCTCAAGCGCGCCATCGTTGCTGCAGAGGACGGCAAATTCCTTGAACACGACGGCTTCGACGTCAAAGGCATCCGCGCTGCCATCAAGAAAAACCTGAAGAAGGGTCGCGTGGTCGCCGGGGGCTCCACTATCAGCCAGCAGCTTGCCAAGAACCTGTTCCTTTCAGGCGAGCGCAGCTATATCCGCAAGGGCCAGGAAGTGGTTATTACCTTGATGATCGAGGCCACCTGGAGCAAGCGGCGCATCCTCGAGGTGTATCTGAACGTGATCGAATGGGGCAACGGCATCTACGGCGCCGAAGCCGCCGCCCGCCGTTACTACAAAACCTCCGCCGCCAACCTCAGCCGCGACCAGGCCGCGCGCATGGCGGCAATGGTGCCCAACCCGCGCTGGTACGAACACAATCGCGGCTCGCGCAGCTACCAGCGCCGGGTCGCGGTCATCAAGCGCTACATGGGTTACTCGCAGGTGCCGCGCTGAGTCGGCTTCAGGCGCCTCTCGCGCGCATCGTAAGTCCATCACTGACAAGCGTCGCGCCACGAGCAGTACGGCCAACCGCCACTGGGAGCGCCCCTTTCGCCAGTTGAACTCTCGCACGGGCGCGGACCCGCCGACGCGCGGGCTTTGCCGTGTAATTTCCGCATCAGGCCATACCCCTTGCGGCCCAGCAAACCGTAGCGCGTTACAATCGCGGAGCTTTTTCTCTTCCGCCCCATGACCGATTCCCTCGAAAACCAGTCGCAGGACAATCTCGAAGCCAGCCTGGCGCAGGTGCAGTCCCTGCTCGCCAATATTCGGCTGGTGGAGGAGCTCGTCCACCGGCAAGGTGGAGTCCGCCGGGACGTCGTCGAAAGTCCGGTGTACAAGCAGAACCTGACCGAGTTGCAGCAGAAACTGGAAGAGCTGCACCCGGCCGACATCGCCTACATCCTGGAGGCCTTGCCGCTCGACGAGCGGAAGCTGGTGTGGGACCTGGTCAGCGCGGAGCACGACGGCGAGATTCTGCTCGAAGTCTCCGATTCGGTTCGCGAGTCGCTGATCCGGACGATGGACAAGGCCGAGTTGCTGGCCGCCGCCGAATCGCTGGACACCGACGAGATTGCCGACATTGCGGCCGACCTGCCGCACGACGTGATCCAGGAGCTGCTGACCAGCCTCGACGCACAAAAACGCGCGCACCTGCAGTCGGCGCTGGCCTATCCGGAGGACACCGTCGGCGCGCTGATGGATTTCGAGATGGTGACCATCCGCGTCGATGTCACGCTCGAAGTCGCGCTGCGCTACCTGCGCCGGCTGGGCGAACTGCCCGACCAACTGGACAAGCTGTTCGTCGTGGGCCGGGACGACAAAATCATCGGCGTGCTGCCGCTCAAACGCCTGCTGACGACCGACCCCGAAGCATCGGTGGCCGCGGTGATGGTCGAGGATTTCGTCAAATTCCACCCGGAGGACGAAGCCCAGGAGGCGGCGCAGGCGTTCGAGCGCTACGACCTGGTGATGGCGCCGGTGGTGGACATGCAGGGACGCCTGATCGGCCGACTGACGGTCGACGCGGTGGTGGACTACATCCGCGAATCGGCCGACGCCGACATGCTGTCGATGGCCGGCCTGAAAGAAGAGGAAGACCTGTTCTCCTCGGTCTGGCGTTCGGCGAAGAACCGCTGGATGTGGCTGGCGATCAACCTCGCCACCGCCTTTATCGCGTCGCGCGTGATCGGGGCGTTTGAAGGGTCGATCGAAAAACTCGCCGCGCTGGCGGCGCTGATGCCGATCATCGCCGGAATCGGCGGCAACACCGGCAACCAGACCATCGCGCTGATCGTGCGCGGCCTGGCGCTGGGCCAGGTCACCCAGGCCAACGCCCGCCGTCTGATCCTGAAAGAGCTCGGGGTCGCGCTATTCAACGGCCTGCTGTGGGGCTCGGTGGTCGGCGTGTTCGCCTGGCTGCTGTACGACAATCCGGCGCTGGGCGGGGTGATGGCGCTGGCGATGCTGCTCAACCTGATCGTCGCCGCGCTGGCCGGCATTTTCATACCGATGACGTTGGAACGCATGAAGCGCGATCCGGCCGTCGGCTCCTCGGTGCTGCTGACCTTCACCACCGACAGCATGGGCTTTTTTATCTTCCTCGGGCTCGCCACCCTGCTGCTGCTATGAGTTCAGGCCCCAACAGCCGCGCGCTGTACGGCCGTCTGCTGGGCTACGTACGGCCCTACTGGCGCATGTTCGCGCTGTCGCTTTTTGCGCTGGTCCTGACTGCCGCTACCGAGCCGATGCTGCCGGCGCTGTTCAAGCCCCTGCTGGATGAAGGCTTTGTCGCCAAGGATCAGGAC
>OEPS010000503.1_pt1 | contig 13698 bp, 18 predicted proteins | sample 1539411 | NCBI WGS metagenome assembly OEPS01 (sample SAMN02671747, study PRJEB22543) | soil metagenome | biome: bacteria | place: China:Hunan Province, Lengshuijiang City | collected 2012-10-15 | depth 0.08m m | reverse complement strand
GTGGGAGCGGGCTTGCCCCGCGATAAGGCCACCGATTGTAACCTCTGCGCTCCGCACAAATGCTAAAATCCGCCGCTTGTATCCAGGAGATAGACGCGTGCGCAAAGTGGCGATGGTAATGGCAGTACTGGCTCTGGCCGGCTGCGAAAATGCAGTCGAAGGCGTGCACAAGCAGATTGCCGAGCAGTTGCCCAACCCCAAGACGGCCAAGTTCGGCAACGTGCGAATCGACAAGCAGGGCACTATCTGCGGTCAGGTACGCAGCAAAGATGACGCCGGCACCTTCCTGCCTTACCGCAGCTATGTAGCCTTCAAGCAGGGCGAGGGTTACGACATCGTCCTCGCCGACAAGGGCAGCAACCTGCGCATTCGCGAAGCCTGCGGTGGTGCCGAGCTGCAGCGCAGTGCCGAGGCTGCGGCGGATAAACCTGCCCCCGAGGGCTGGGATGTCGAAATCGTGCAAGGTGCGAACATGGGCGCCCTGAGCGACATGACCGCACGCCTGATCGAAAAGCAGATCCCGTCGTCGGTGGTGTACCGCGACGGTAAACCTGTGGTGCTGCTCGGTCCGTTCCCGAGCAAAGCCGAAGCCGAAGCCAGGCAGGCCGATGTGATGGCGCGCCTGGGCACTGACTCCATCGTCATCCAGCACGACGCGCCGCGCTAGCCAGCAGCTTTCCCGGCCCCGTACACTCACGGCTCTACGCAAGGAGAGCCGTGATGAAGGAAGCATCCCCCACCATTACCCTGCAGCGCGCCGAACTGACCGTCTATACCGACAATGAACCGGCGCTGGCGCTTTACCGACGCCATGGCTTTGAAGTCGAAGGACAATTGCCTGACTATGCTATGCGAGATGGCAGGTTGACGGATGTCTACAGCATGGCGCGCCTTAACCGGCGCGAACGTTGAGCAGGAGGGCCTTATGTCTACGCTGGAACGGGCCATTGCGGTGGCGGCCAGGGCGCACGAAGGGCAGCAGGACAAGGGCGGCGCCGCCTATATCCTGCACCCGTTGCGGGTAATGCTGCAGGTTTCGACCGTCGAGCAGCGCATTGTCGCGGTACTGCACGATGTGCTCGAAGACTCATCCATGACCTTGTCGGACCTGGCCCGTGAGGGCTTTGCCCTGAAGATCCTGGCGGCGGTGCAGGCGCTGAGTCGTCGCGATGAGGAAAGCTACGAGGCATTTGTCATCCGCCTGGGCGGCGACCCGTTGGCGCGGGTGGTGAAGCTCGCCGACCTTGCCGATAACAGCGACCTCTCGCGTATCGCCATGCCCGGCCCGGAAGACATGGCGCGCCTGGCCCGTTACCAGCAAGCCAGCGCCTACCTGCAGGCGCTGGCGTGAAGGTCAGCCGCAGGCGCTGAGGTTCACCGGGCCGACAAATTCATTGCCGTGGCCCATCACACAGGCTACCCGCTGATTGCGCTGGCGCTCCCAGGGCTGCGGCGGGTAGGTCTTGTTCCAGGCTTCATACAGCTGGCGGTCCTGTTTCGGCAGCTTGAGGCTGTACTGCTTGCTCATATAGAAGTAGGTCCGCGCGATCATCCCGCGGATCGAGGGGCGTGGCATGACCTTCTTGGCCTTGAAGTCGACCTGGGTCAGGCACGAGCCGTATTGCCCGCGCTGCTCGGGCAGCCAGCCAAAACTGAAGTTGCTGCGGTCACCGTTGACCTCGCCAATGCTCGGCACCAGGTTGTGCAGGTCGGCCTCCGCGCGTTGGTAAACCTTGTCGTTGCGCGTGCAGTTCTGGCGTCCGCCGCTTTGCCAGCACTGGCGCTGATGACCGATCTGCCAGGCCGGGACGATATGCTCCCATTCAATACGCGAAGCACGGTTGGCGTTCTTGCGCGGGATATAACCGCACCCGGCAAGGTCGACCTTGTTGCCGTTGTACTTGCAGCCACAGTAGAACTCGGTGGACTGCGGTGCATACAGGCGCCAGGCGACCTTCTTGGCTTCATTGAAGGTACGCGGTGCGTCGGCGTGGGCGTTGGTGATACTGAACAGCAGGCAAGCGACTGCAAAAAACCGGACTCTCATGCGGCTTCAATCTTCCTTTGGTACTACCCAGAAAATCTGCACGCCACCGTCATCGCGGTAAGCGAGGGTGACGTTGTCGTTCTCGGCGATTTCCTCAAGCAAGGTCGCCCAGTCGTCCGGGGACTCATGCTCCAGGCGGAAGATCAATGCGGCCCGGGCCTTTTGCGCGGTCGGTGAATTGATGATTTTCTGGATGCGGATGCCCAGTTGCTCGTAACTGCTGGCAGGGGCGGAAGTGGTGGCCACGAAACGTTCCTTATTTAGCTGTATGCGCATACAGTATTTTACTGTAGGCAATTTCGCAACAGCTCGTCGCTGAAAGAGCGCATGTGACCGCAAACCGCGCAGTTTGCTGCGGTTTGTGCAAAGTATTTTTGCTGAGGCTAGGAGAGGGGCGCATGCCCGTCCTACAAGACGGGCATGCGGGGGGGAGGGCTGGACTCAGTACTCCCAGAAGATCCGCTGCAGCTCTTTGCTGTTCTGGGTCTTGGTCAGGGCGACCATGGCCAGGATCCGCGCTTTTTGCGGGTTCAGGTCGTGGGCCACGACCCAGTCGTTCTTGTCGTCAGGCTGCTCGGCGTTGCGCAGTACGAAGCCACCGGCGTTGACGTGGGAAGAACGAATGATCTGTACGCCTTCCTTGCGCAGTTCCTGCAGGGCCGGTACCACGCGCGACGACACCGAACCGTTGCCGGTGCCGGCGTGGATGATCGCCTTGGCGCCACCTTGAGCCAGGGCCTTGTAGGCGGTGTCGGTCACGTTGCCGTAGCCATAGGCGATGTCGACCTGGGGCAGGCTGCTGATGTTCTTGATGTCGAATTCCGAATCCATGGTGTGGCGCTTGGCAGGCAGGCGGAACCAGTAGGATTTGCCTTCGACCACCATGCCCAGCGGGCCCCATGCGCTTTTGAAGGCTTCGGTCTTGATATTCACGGTTTTGCTGACGTCACGACCCGACTGGATCTCGTCGTTCATGGTCACCAGCACGCCTTTGCCGCGCGATTCCTTGTTGCTGGCAACGGCGACGGCGTTGTACAGGTTGAGCATGCCGTCGGCGGACATCGCGGTGCCCGGACGCATGGAGCCAACGACAACGATCGGCTTGTCGGTCTTCTCGACCAGGTTGAGGAAGTAGGCAGTCTCTTCCAGGGTATCGGTACCGTGGGTAATGACGATGCCGTCGACGTCCTTGCTGTCGGCCAGTTCAGCGACGCGCTTGCCCAGTTGCAGCAGGTTGTCGTTGCTGATGCTTTCGGAGGCGATCTGCATCACCTGTTCGCCGCGCACATTGGCAAGGTTTGCCAGTTCCGGAACGCCGGCGATCAGCTTGTCCACACCCAGCTTGGCGGCCTGGTAGGTCGCGCTGTTGGCGGCGCTGGCGCCGGCGCCTGCGATGGTGCCACCGGTGGCGAGGATCACCACGTTGGCCAGTTTCTGTTGGTTCTCGACTTCCTTGGCGTTGACGCCTGCGGGCAGTAACAGCAGCAGGGCCAAAGCGCCCGGAACGAAGGAATTAAGCGCAGCTTTCATCGTTGATCTCTCTTATGAGTGGAGTTCGCTGTGTAACCCGCAAGAGGGAGCAGAAAACGGGCCACATCTGCCGTTCGTCGTATTTCATGTCCAATCTATTGATTTGTATAGACTTTAAATGGCAGTGGAGCGCTTGGCTCAGAGGCTTTTTGTTCGGTAATCCGACGGTTATCCAAAAAGGGGGTTCGGTTTTCCGAGTATTTTGACCATAATTCCGAAAGGCAACTCCAGCAAGTTTGCGCCGTCGAATTTGACAAAGTCTGGTTGCGTTTCCATAGTAAGCTAACGCAAACGTTTGCGACCCGATAAAAATCATAAGATTCGGAGTAAATTCATGAAGCTGCCGTTCGCCGGACGCCTTTTGGCGGTCGCTGTATTGTCCTCGCTCTCCCTCGCAATGCCCCTGTCCCAGGCCCTGGCCGATGAAAAGCCCAAGGTCGCCCTGGTGATGAAATCCCTCGCCAACGAATTTTTCCTGACCATGGAAGACGGCGCCAAGGCCTACCAGAAAGAGCACGCCGCCGATTTCGACCTGGTGTCCAACGGCATCAAGGACGAGACCGATGCCGGCAACCAGATTCGCATTGTCGAGCAGATGATCGTGTCCGGGGTCAATGCCCTGGTCATCGCGCCCGCCGACTCCAAGGCCCTGGTGCCGGTGGTGAAAAAGGCCATGGACGCCGGTATCACCGTGGTCAACATCGACAATCGCCTGGACCCTGAGGTGCTCAAGAGCAAGGACCTCAGCGTGCCGTTCGTAGGCCCCGACAACCGCAAGGGCGCGCGTCTGGTGGGTGAGTACCTGGCCAAAGAGAAGCTCAAGGCCGGTGACCAGGTCGGCATTATCGAAGGTGTCTCGACCACCACCAACGCCCAGCAGCGCACCGCCGGTTTCAAGGACGCAATGGACGCCGCGCAGATCAAGATCGTCTCGGTGCAGTCGGGTGACTGGGAAATTGCCAAAGGCAATGCCGTCGCTGCCTCGATGCTCAATGCCAACCCCGATATCAAGGCGCTGCTGGCCGGCAACGACAGCATGGCCCTGGGCGCCGTCTCGGCGGTGCGTGCGGCAGGCAAGGCCGGGCAGGTCCAGGTGGTCGGCTACGACAACATCAACGCCATCAAGCCGATGCTCAAGGACGGTCGCGTGCTCGCCACCGCCGACCAGTACGCCGCCAAACAGGCAGTGTTCGGTATCGAGGCGGCGCTGAAGATGCTCAAAGGCGAAAAGCCGGAAGTAGACGCCGACAACGTCATCCAGACCCCGGTCGAGCTGGTCACCAACAAGTAGTCGCACGGTGCGCGCCTGCCGGGTGGCAGGCGCCAGGAGAACAGCCATGTCAGCGACTGCGGATGTCGTACTTTCAGTCAGCGCAATCGGCAAGACCTACGCCCAGCCCGTGCTGGGCGATATCGACCTGAGCCTGCGCCGGGGTGAAGTGCTGGCCCTCACCGGCGAGAACGGCGCGGGCAAGAGTACCCTGTCGAAAATCATCGGCGGCCTGGAGCTGCCCACCACCGGGCAGATGCACTATCAGGGGCAGGTTTATCGGCCGGGCAGCCGGGCCGCCGCCGAGCGCCTCGGCGTGCGCATGGTCATGCAGGAACTCAACCTGCTGCCGACCCTGACCGTGGCCGAGAATCTGTTTCTCGACAACCTGCCCAGCCGCGCCGGCTGGATCAGCCGCAAGCGCCTGCGCCAACTGGCCCAGGCCGCCATGGCGCAGGTTGGCCTGGAGGCAATTGACCCGGACACCCCGGTCGGCGAGCTGGGCATCGGCCATCAACAGATGGTGGAAATTGCCCGCAACCTGATCGGCGATTGCCATGTGCTGATCTTCGATGAGCCCACGGCCATGCTGACCGCGCGCGAAGTCGAACTGTTGTTTACCCAGATCGAGCGCCTGCAACGCCGTGGTGTGGCCATCGTCTATATCTCTCACCGCCTGGAAGAGCTCAAACGTATCGCCCAGCGCATCGCCGTGCTGCGCGACGGCAAGCTGGTGTGTGTCGAACCCATGGCGCGCTACAGCAGTGCAGAGCTGGTCAACCTGATGGTCGGCCGCGAGCTGGCTGAGCATATCGACCTCGGCCAGCGCCAGATCGGTGCGCCGATACTCAAGGTCAATGGTCTGAGCCGCGCCGACAAGGTCCGTGACGTGTCCTTCGAGGTGCGCAGCGGCGAAATCTTCGGCATCTCCGGCCTGATCGGTGCCGGCCGTACCGAACTACTGCGTTTGATCTATGGTGCCGACCGTGCCGACAGCGGCAGTATCCAGCTGGGCACTCCCTTACGAGCGGTGCAAGTCGACTCGCCCGTGACTGCGGTGCGCGAGGGTATCGCCCTGATCACCGAAGACCGCAAGGGCGAAGGCTTGCTGCTGTCGCAATCGATCAGCGCCAACATTGCCTTGGGTAACCTGCCGGCAATTTCCCGCGCCGGAGTGCTCGACGGTAAAGCCGAGCGTGACCTGGCCCAGCGCCAGATTGCCGCGATGCGCATTCGCAGCTCCAGCCCCGACCAGGTGGTCGGCGAACTGTCCGGCGGTAACCAACAAAAGGTGGTGATTGGCCGCTGGCTGGAACGCGATTGCACGGTGTTGCTGTTTGACGAACCGACCCGTGGCATCGACGTCGGTGCCAAGTTCGACATCTACGGCCTGCTCGCCGAACTGGCGCGCCAGGGCAAGGCGCTGGTGGTGGTCTCCAGCGACCTGCGTGAACTGATGCTGATCTGTGACCGCATCGGTGTGCTCAGTGCCGGGCGCCTGATTGACACCTTCGAGCGCGACCAGTGGACCCAGGATCAATTACTCGCCGCGGCCTTCGCCGGCTATCAGAAACGTGATGCGTTGCTGCATGAAGCAGCGCCCAGGACAACTTCATGAAAACCACTCCCGTGGACACCGCTGCCCCCGGCGCCAAGCGCAGCAGCAGCTATTACGGCCTGGGTACTTACCTGGGCCTGGCCGGCGCCTTGCTGGCGATGATTGTGCTGTTCTCTTTTCTCAGCAGTCACTTTTTGTCGTACGGCACCTTCAGCACCCTGGCCAACCAGATTCCCGACCTGATGGTGCTGGCGGTTGGCATGACCTTCGTGCTGATCATCGGCGGCATCGACCTTTCGGTCGGCTCGGTACTGGCCCTGGCGGCCTCGGCGGTCAGCGTGGCGATCCTCGGCTGGGGCTGGAGCGTGTTGCCGGCGGCCTTGCTGGGCATGGGCGTCGCGGCGCTGGCCGGGAGTATCACCGGCTCGATTACCGTGGCCTGGCGCATTCCGTCGTTCATCGTTTCCCTCGGCGTGCTGGAGATGGCCCGGGGCGTGGCCTACCAGTTGACCGACTCGCGCACCGCCTACATCGGTGACGCCTTTGCCTGGCTGTCCAATCCCTTGGCGTTCGGTGTATCGCCGTCGTTCATCATCGCCTTGCTGGTGATCATCCTTGCCCAGCTGGTGCTGACCCGCACGGTGTTTGGCCGCTACCTGATCGGTATCGGCACCAACGAAGAAGCGGTACGCCTGGCCGGTATCGACCCGCGTCCGTACAAGATCCTGGTGTTCTCGCTGATGGGGCTGCTGGCCGGCCTTGCCGCCCTGTTTCAGATCTCCCGCCTGGAGGCCGCCGACCCCAACGCCGGCTCCGGCCTTGAGCTGCAGGTCATCGCAGCGGTGGTGATCGGCGGTACCAGCCTGATGGGCGGGCGCGGTTCGGTGATCAGCACCTTCTTTGGCGTACTGATCATCTCCGTGCTCGCCGCTGGCCTGGCCCAGATCGGCGCTTCAGAGCCGACCAAACGTATTATCACCGGGGCGGTCATTGTTATCGCCGTGGTCCTCGACACCTACCGTAGCCGACGTGCAAGTCGGCGGAACTGACCCATGGCAACTATCAAAGATGTCGCGGCACTGGCGGGGATTTCCTACACCACCGTGTCCCATGTACTGAACAAGACCCGACCGGTCAGCGAGCCGGTGCGCCTCAAAGTCGAAGCGGCAATTGCCGAGCTCGACTATGTGCCCAGCGCCGTGGCCCGCTCACTCAAGGCGCGCAGCACCGCCACCATCGGCTTGCTGGTGCCCAATAGCGTCAACCCGTACTTCGCCGAACTGGCGCGGGGTATCGAGGATGCCTGTGAACGCAACGGTTACTGCGTGATCCTGTGCAACTCCGATGACAACCCGCAAAAGCAGCGCAGCTACCTGCGCGTGCTGCTGGAAAAACGCATCGATGGCTTGATTGTCGCCTCGGTGGGTGAGGACAGCGACCTGCAGGGCAGCCTGGCCAATGTGCGCACGCCGATGGTCATCGTCGACCGCGCCCTGGAGGGGGTGGAGGCCGATCTGGTGCGCATCGACCACGAGCTGGGGGCGTACCTGGCGACCCGTCATCTGCTCGATCTGGGTCATCGCGACATCGCCTGCATCGGCGGTCCGGTCAGCACCAGCACCGCGCAAATGCGCCTGGCCGGATTCCGCCGTGCCCTGGCTGAGGCCAAGGTGAAAGTGGGCGACGACCACATTATCAGCAGCGATTTCACCAGCCTCGGCGGCTATGCCGCTGCCGCGCAATTGCTCGATGGGCAGCGGCCGACGGCGATCTTCGCCGGTAACGACATGATCGGCATCGGCGTGTTGCGCGCTGCGGCCGAGCGCAATATCTGCGTGCCGGGAGAGCTGTCGGTGATCGGCTTCGACGACATTCAGCTCAGCCGCTACGTGTTCCCGGCGCTGACCACGGTCGGTCAATCGATTCGCGAGCTGGGTGAAAGCGCCGCAGCCTTGTTGTTATCGCGCATCGCCCAGCCACTGCGCGGCGCGCCGGAGCAGCGCATCGTTGCCCCGAAGATCGTGCTGCGCGAGTCCACTGCGCCACGTCCAGACCTTTTCAATGATTACCGCTGAGAACAGAACACCCATGCATGCCAAGGTAGTAGTGGTAGGTAGCCTCAATATGGACCTGGTGGCCCGCGCCGAGCGGCTGCCGCGCGCCGGCGAGACCCTGGCGGGCGAGTCCTTTGCCACCGTGCCGGGCGGCAAGGGCGCCAATCAGGCGGTGGCGGCGGCGCGTCTCGGCGCTGGCGTGGCGATGATCGGCAATATCGGCGACGATGCCTATGGTCAGCAATTGCGTCAGGCCTTGCTCGACGAGCAGATCGACTGTCAGGGCGTGGCCGTGTGCCCGGGGGTTTCCAGTGGCCTGGCGTTGATTGTGGTCGATGCCAGCAGCCAGAACTCCATCGTCATCATCCCCGGCGGCAACGGTCAGTTGTTGCCCGAATCGGTTCAGGCTTTCGACGCCTTGTTGCAAGCCGCCGAGGTGATTATCTGTCAGTTGGAGGTTCCCGCGCAGACGGTGGCTTACACCCTCGAACGTGGTCGTGCCCTGGGCAAGACGGTGATCCTCAACCCGGCGCCGTGCACCGGCCCCTTGCCGCTGAACTGGTACAGCGCCATCGATTACCTGGTTCCCAACGAAAGCGAAGCACAGGCACTGACCGGGCTGCCGGTCACCGACCTGGCCAGCGCCGAGGCGGTGGCCAGTCACTTGCGCAGCCTCGGGGTGAAAAACGTCATTGTCACCCTCGGTGCCGAAGGCGCGTTGTTCGCCAATGCCCAGGGCTTCAAGCACTTTCCGGCACCCAAGGTGCAGCCGCTGGACACCACGGCGGCGGGTGACACCTTCGTGGGCGGTTTCGCGGCCGCGCTGGCGAGTGGTGTGGAGGAGGGCGAGGCGATTGCGTTCGGTCAGCGCGCCGCAGCGTTGTCGGTCACCCGTGCCGGTGCCCAGCCGTCGATCCCCTACCTGGCCGAGTTGCAGCCATGAAAAAGACGCCCTTGCTCAATATCGCCCTGTCGCGGGTCATCGCGTCGCTGGGTCATGGCGACATCCTGATCATCGCTGACGCCGGCTTGCCGGTGCCGCCTGGTGTCGAGCTGATCGACCTGGCGCTGACCCCTGGTATTCCCGAGTTCGCCAGCGTCCTGCGCACCGTGCTCAGCGAAATGCAGGTGGAAAGCCACGTGCTCGCCGATGAAATGTTCAAGGCCAATCCCCCCGGTCTGACCGCTGTCGATCAATGCCATGCCCATGGCCAGCTCGGCTTTCGCACCCTGCTCAGCCATGCCGAGTTCAAGCAACTCAGCCGCAGCGCCCGTGCCGTGGTGCGCACCGGTGAGTGCCAGCCCTACAGCAATATTGCCTTGATCGCTGGCGTTACTTTCTAGATTCTTGCCTACAAGGACGTGTCCGATGTTTGAACTGATCCAACCTGCCAAACGTTTGCTTCAAGGAGTAGTGCTGATGTCCATGCTGTCGGCGGGTGCCGCCCAAGCCGCACCGATCGATCTGATCATCGACACCGATCCCGGTGCCGACGACGTGGTGGCTTTGCTGCTGGCCATGGCTTCACCGGATGAACTGAAGATCCGTGCGATCACCACGGTGGCGGGCAACGTGCGCCTCGACAAGACCTCGCGCAACGCGCGCCTGGCCAGGGAGTGGGGCGGTCGCGAAGACATTCCGGTGTATGCCGGCGCGCCCAAGCCGTTGCTCCGTACACCCATTTACGCCGCCAACATTCATGGTGAGGAGGGCTTGCCCGGTGTGCCGGTGCATGAGCCCAAGGCAGGCCTGGCCAAAGGCAACGCCGTTCAGTACCTGATCGACACCCTGAGCAAGGCCGAGCCGCACAGCATCACGGTAGCCATGCTCGGTCCGCAGACCAACCTGGCCCTGGCACTGATCCAGGCACCGGAAATCACCCAGGGCATCAAGGAAGTGGTGGTGATGGGCGGCGCGCACTTCAACGGGGGCAACATCACCCCGGTGGCCGAGTTCAACCTGTTCGCCGACCCGGAAGCCGCCGAAGTGGTGCTCAGCAGCGGCGTCAAGCTGACCTACCTGCCGCTGGATGTCACCCACAAGGTGCTGACCAGCGAGGCGCGGCTCAAGCAGCTGGCAGCGCTGAACAACCAGGCCAGCAAGCTGGTGGTGGATATTCTCAATGCTTACGTCAAAGCCGACATGGACCACTACGGCATGCCGGGCGGCCCGGTGCATGACGCCAGCGTCATCGCCTATCTGCTCAAGCCCGAGCTGTTCAAAGGGCGGCAGATTCATATGCAGGTGGACAGCCGCGAAGGCCCGACCTACGGTCAGACCATTGCTGATTGGTACAACACCCTGGAGCAGCCGAAAAACGTGATGTGGATCGACAGTGGCGATGCCCAGGGCTTTTTTGACCTGCTCAGTACGCGGCTTGCGCGTCTGAAGTAGTGTGCGAGTAACGTTCGAAGACCTGTTCGACAAAGCTGCGTGCAGCCTCGTTGCCCAGGTCTTTGACCAGCAGGTCGACGGCAATCAGCATCAGTTCTTCGGCGCTGGCGGGGCTGTAGGCGCTCTGGCCCTCGGCCCATTTGACCTTGATGTCGGCATCGATGATGTGGCTTGTCATGAGTCATTCCGGAAAAGCAGCGAGTGCTACGGGTTCAAATGCCGGGCCCTGGCGTTTGAAGAGCGAGGCCTGATTGCGCTGCGCCCAAGGCTGCAGTAAATCATGCCCGGGCCTGCCAATGCACTGCGACTTAGGCATAAGCGCGGGGGCGTGGCAAACTAATGGTTTCCAGCGGGTCGGAACAGTGCTGTGCAGATCGATTTGAACAACCCCGAACAGTTCACCCTTGAAGCCGTGCGCAGCCTGCTGGCTGCAGGCAGCAATGCCGTGCACAACCAGCTGCGGGTCAACCGTGGCGGCATTGCCTGGTTGTCGCAGGTGGTCGGCGGCCGCGAACTGGAGGGCCTGGCCTTTCGTCTGGAAACCTGGGCGGCTGGCTCCGGTTGCGTCGGCGAGCAGGCCGCAGCGGACGAGCGCTGGGTGTTGCAGGTATTCAACGTATTGCAGCGCAACTGGCCGACACCCTCGAGCGATTACATCGACCTGTACTGAGTACCGGCGTGTTTGTGCAAAATCCCGTGACGATTACATTTTTACCCGAGTACGCTGGCTCAGGCAGACTTGACGGGTTTTGCAACGAAAAACCAGCGAAGCTGTCAGACAGACAGCCGTATTTCTGTATTCAAAGGAGGATTCATGTTCCGTGCATCATTGATGAGCCTGTTGGCCGTCGCCGTTCTGGCCGGTTGCAGCAGCACTGGCGGTTCGTCGTCGAAGGCGCCTGAGGCTGAGGTGGCGAACAATGACGGTCGTTGCCAGGCCAGCGGCGCTGAGTTCGCCATCGGCAAGCAGGCGACCCCGGCTCTGGTCGAGCAGGCGCGCAAGGCCAGCGGCTCGCAAATGGCCCATGCCCTTGGCCCGCATGATGTCATGACCATGGATTACCGCTCCGAGCGCTTGAACCTGCACACCAACGCCCAGGGCGTGGTCACCAGCGTCAACTGCGGCTGATAACCCGGTGGGGGCGGGCTTGCTGTGGGAGCGGGCTTGCCCCGCGATACGATTCGCCTGACACAATGCAATCGCGGGGCAAGCCCGCTCCCACCGGTCCTGGCCTGGTTCAGTGCTCCTGCTGGGCAAAAACCAGGCACAAAAAAACCCGTCACATGGACGGGTTTTTTTATTCGGTCAGATCTTACTCTGGACGAACTTGTGCAGCCTGCATGCCCTTCTGGCCTTTTTCGGCAACGAAGGAGACAGTCTGGCCTTCCTTCAGGCTTTTGAAACCGTCGGATTCGATAGCCTTGAAGTGAACGAACAGGTCGTCGCCGCCACCTTGTGGAGTGATGAAGCCGAAGCCTTTCTCATCGTTGAACCATTTTACGGTGCCGGTTTGGCGATTAGACATGGGTGTATCTCCAAGAAACATGATTTTCAGTAGTGCGGTGTTGCCGAGGCCAACAGGGTGCACCAAGACATCATAGTCTAATTATGGGCTTGTAGCCCCTTTTACCTTCGCAGATTGCTGATCTGGAGCAAATTAGCGATGGATTACTCGGCCAAAGGCCTATTTTTTCTGGCCGCAGGCCGCTGCGACATCTTTTCGCGCTTGCTCCATTACCGTCGCATTTACGCCATCCTGCAAGGTGTCCAGGTCTTTGATCTGCTCATCGGTGAGGGTTTTTTCCAGCACCGTTCCGGCGCAGCTGCAGTGCGCTTCGGCTTTGTCCTTGGTCACGCCTTGCTGCTTCTGCGCCTGAGCCACGCAGGACGCCTGATAGTCGGCGGGCAGTTTGCCGGCATTGGCGCCCAGCGGCAGTAACAGGACAGAAGCCGCCGCCAGGGCCAGAAAAGACTGAAGTCGCATAGCCAAACACTCCTTGGGGTCGAGTCTCACAAGAGTAGGTCGCTTCAGAAACTCTGAGCGGAAAAAATCCGTTCAAGTTCACCGCTCGGGCGTAAATACCTAATATTTCTGCCTGGGCGGTCAATCTCCGGCCAATCGCGCAAAAGCTTTGTGCTAGCATGTCTGGCTCGGGATGTTCGGCCTTTTGCCGCCCCGAATCCTTTGTTTGTTTTACTCCAGTCACTCTGGTTCGTTCCCTGGCAGGCTTTCGGGCTTCTGCCACTGTGAGGCAGGCTTTGCTTGTGCAAAGACAGGGGCGGATCGCGTACTGGCTCATCCCAACCCACGTGACCTTTGGTAGGGGTCACCACTAGGAGAGGAGGCGCCATGCCCATTATTACTCTTCCCGATGGCAGTCAACGTTCCTTCGACAAGGCTGTATCCGTAGCCGAAGTCGCCGCATCCATTGGTGCCGGTCTGGCCAAGGCCACCGTTGCCGGTAAAGTCGACGGCAAGCTGGTCGACGCCTGCGACCTGATCGAGCACGACGCCAAGCTGCAAATCATCACGCCCAAGGACGAAGAGGGGCTGGAGATTATCCGTCACTCGTGCGCCCACCTGGTCGGCCACGCGGTCAAGCAGCTGTACCCGACCGCGAAAATGGTCATCGGTCCGGTCATCGACGAAGGCTTCTATTACGACATCGCCTACGAGCGTCCTTTCACGCCTGAAGACATGGCTGCCATCGAGCAGCGCATGCAGCAGCTGATCGACACCGATTACGACGTCATCAAAAAGGTCACTCCGCGCGCCGAAGTGATCGAAGTGTTCAAGGCCCGTGGCGAAGACTACAAGCTGCGCCTGGTCGAAGACATGCCGG
>OEPS010000502.1_pt1 | contig 13699 bp, 13 predicted proteins | sample 1539411 | NCBI WGS metagenome assembly OEPS01 (sample SAMN02671747, study PRJEB22543) | soil metagenome | biome: bacteria | place: China:Hunan Province, Lengshuijiang City | collected 2012-10-15 | depth 0.08m m | reverse complement strand
GCGGTCATCGCCGCGCGTGGCACCCTGCGCCAAGGCCCGCCGATGCGTTGGGGTGATGCCTTCACCACCGATTCGAATTTCGTCAACCAGTTGGGCCTCAATGGCACCCTGACCTTGATCGATGCGGCCAAGAGCCGTTTTGGTGAAGACCGCGCCAACGTCTGGAAGTCGACCATCGAGCAGACCCTGGCGACCCAGACCGTGCGCGACATGCTGCTGACCGACAACGACAAACTGGTCGATGCCGACAGCGCCGCTGTGCGCCGTGATTTCACCCCGCCGGCCGCCAATACCCTGCCGATCAAGAACGTTGTCGTGATCCTGATGGAAAGCTTCGCCGGTCACTCGGTCGGCGCGCTGGGCAGCCCGAACAACATCACCCCGTACTTCGACAAGCTGGCTAAAGAAGGCGTGTTGTTCGACCGCTTCTTCTCCAATGGTACCCATACCCACCAGGGTATGTTCGCCACCATGGCGTGCTACCCGAACCTGCCAGGCTTCGAATACCTGATGCAGACCCCGGAAGGTGGCCACAAGCTGTCCGGCCTGCCGGCGCTGCTCAGTGCCCGCGACTATGACGACGTTTACGTCTACAACGGCGACTTTGCCTGGGATAACCAGTCCGGTTTCTTCGGCAACCAGGGCATGACCACCTTCATTGGCCGTAATGACTTCGTCAATCCGGTGTTCTCCGACCCGACCTGGGGTGTGTCCGACCAGGACATGTTCGACCGTGGTGCTGAAGAGCTGGCGAAGAACTACGGCAAAAAACCGTTCTACGCTTTGCTGCAGACCCTGTCCAACCACACGCCGTACGCGCTGCCAGCCCAGTTGCCGGTGGAGCCGGTCACCGGCCAGGGCCGTCTCGATCAGCACCTGACCGCGATGCGCTACTCCGACTGGGCCTTGGGCCAGTTCTTCGAGAAGGCGCGCAAAGAGCCGTACTTCAACGAAACCCTGTTTGTCATCGTCGGTGACCACGGTTTTGGTAACCACCAGCAAGTCACCGAACTGGACCTGGGCCGCTTCAACGTGCCGCTGCTGCTGATCGCCCCGGGCATCCAGGAGAAGTTCGGTGCGGTGAACCACACCGTAGGTACCCAGATCGACATCGTACCGACCATCATGGGTCGCCTGGGTGGCGAAACCCGCCATCAGTGCTGGGGTCGTGACCTGCTCAACCTGCCGGCTGGCGATCCGGGCTTCGGCATGATCAAGCCGTCGGGCAGCGAGCAGATTGTCGGTCTGGTCAAAGGTGACCGCATCCTGATCGAGTCCAAGGACATGTCTCCACGCATGTACCGCTACGAGCTGGGTGCCAACTTCAAGGCCGAGCTGATTGAAAGCCCGGACCAGAAGGACCTGACCCACAAGCTTGAGTCGTTCATCCAGACCGCGACCAAGAGCCTGCTGGATAACACCGCAGGTGTTGTCCACGGTACCCCGGAGTAAAACAGCCACTGCAGTGTGCTGAACAAGAAAGAGGCCTTCGGGCCTCTTTTTTTATGCTGCGGGCAATCTGCAACTGAACATTTCATGCTTGCCTGCGGTCAACGGGAAGTAGGGCAGATTCACCCTGAGCGTCAGTACAGAGGAGAATCCAATGAAAGCGTGGGTCATTACCTTTGTTGATCAGAAAGGCGAGCGTACCTCGCTGCCATTCACGTCTGAGCAGGAACCCAGCATCGAGGAGGCCGCACGGCTGATTCGTGCCCATCTGTTTCCAGTCATGGACGAGCTGGACCTCAATGATTTCCAGGATCGCGCCACCATGCCCACAGCCAAATGGCTGAAGGAGCAGAACGGCGTGGAAATTACCGCCATCACCGAGGCGCCCTGAAGCCTCTGGTTGGCGCGCTTGGCAAGTAGGCGCTACGCTGCAATCAAGGTCGGGCCGTTTTTTGTGATAGCCCGGGCTTGCCGATCCACGTCATGCATTCAGCTCGAATTGCCCCCGCACAGCTTGTGTGGCGGGCAGGTGCGTTTTGCACTGAAAGTCTATCCATCGGTAGTTAGGAGGACGATTCATGAGCAGCCAATACGAGGACATCAGCAGCACGGTATTGCGTCAGATGAAAGAGGGCGGATTCAACTTTGCCCAGATTCATCCCATTGAGTTTTATGCGGTTTTCCCCGATGAGGCACGGGCACGACGGGCAGCTGGACAGTTTCGCGGAGAGTCGCTGAGCGCCCAGGTCCATGAACGCGATGATGGCGCCTGGCACCTGGAGTTAAGCAAGGTGATGTACGCCACCTACGGCGGTATCGACGAATTCGAGCAGGACTTCGAAGCGCTGATAGCCCCGCTGGGCGGTGAAATCGAAGGCTGGGGCGTTAAACACGAGCGCCCGCTGGCCTGAACGACGCTTCGCAATGAGGCGTTGATCCCCTGGCAGTCCGAGCGGTTGCACGCATCTGGTGCAGCCGTTCTTTATTGAAAATACAACCTATTGAAATCCAAGGAATTATGCCGCTGGCACGGGGCTTGCGATGGCTCGGGTGCACGGGTGACAAGGAGTTCGGCATGATCCGCACCTTTTACGATGAGATGTACAGCGCAGACGGCCAGGTCCGTCCGCATTACCGGGAGTTCGCCCGCTGGTTGGCCGAGACCCCGCCAGAGCTGCTGGCGCAACGTCGGCGTGAAGCCGATCTGCTGTTCCATCGCGCCGGCATCACCTTCACCCTTTATGGCGACGAGCAGGGCACCGAGCGCCTGATCCCTTTCGACACCATTCCACGCAGCATTCCGGCCAGCGAATGGCGGGTGGTGGAGCGCGGCTGTATCCAGCGGGTCAAAGCCCTGAACATGTTCCTGGCCGATCTTTATCACGGTCAGCGGATCCTTCGCGCCGGGATCATTCCGGCGGAGCAGGTTCTGGCCAACGAGCAGTACCAATTGGCGATGCAGGGGCTGGACCTGCACCGTGACATCTACTCGCATATCTCCGGGATCGACCTGGTGCGCGACGGTGACGGCAGCTACTACGTGCTCGAAGACAATTTGCGCACCCCTAGCGGCGTCAGCTACATGCTTGAAGACCGCAAGATGATGATGCGCCTGTTCCCCGAGCTGTTCGCCGCCCAGCGCATTGCCCCGATCGACCACTATCCCAACCTGCTGCTCGACACGCTGATAAGCGCCAGCCCCCTGGATAACCCCAGTGTGGTCGTGCTCACCCCCGGGCGTTTCAACAGTGCATTCTTCGAGCACGCTTTTCTGGCGCGGGAGATGGGCGTTGAACTGGTTGAAGGCGCGGACCTGTTCGTGCGCGATGAGCGCGTGTTCATGCGTACCACCGACGGGCCGAAGGCGGTGGACGTGATTTATCGGCGCCTGGACGATGCCTTCCTTGATCCCTTGGCCTTCAATCCCGAGTCGATGCTCGGGGTCCCCGGGCTGCTTTCCGCCTATCGCTGCGGCAACGTGGTGCTGGCCAATGCCATCGGTACCGGCGTGGCCGACGACAAGTCGATCTACCCCTATGTCACCGACATGATTCGTTTCTACCTGGACGAAGAACCGATCCTCAAGAACGTCCCGACCTGGCAGTGTCGCAAGCCGGAAGAACTGTCTCATGTGCTCGCGCACCTGCCAGAGCTGGTGGTCAAGGAAACCCAGGGCTCCGGAGGCTACGGCATGCTGGTCGGCCCGGCTGCGACGCGGGCCGAGATCGAGGCCTTCGCTGCCAGGATCAAGGCGCGCCCTGCGGCCTATATCGCCCAACCGACGCTGTCGTTGTCGACCTGTCCGACCTTTGTGGAAAACGGTATTGCCCCGCGGCATATCGATCTGCGTCCGTTCGTGTTGTCCGGTCGCGAGACCCGGGTGGTCCCTGGCGGTCTGACGCGGGTGGCGCTACGTGAAGGTTCGCTGGTGGTCAACTCGTCTCAGGGCGGCGGTACCAAGGACACCTGGGTGGTCGAGGATTAAGCCATGTTGAGTAGAACTGCCTCTGATTTGTACTGGATGTCGCGCTATCTGGAGCGCGCGGAAAACCTTGCGCGGATGCTCGACGTCAGTTACTCGCTGTCACTGATGCCCCAGGACGGTCGTGGTGATGGCCTGGATGAAATGGCCATGCCACTGTTGATCACCGGCACCCTGGACGACTATCTGGAGCGCCACGGCCAGTTGCATGCCGAGCGCCTGTTGCACTTTTTCGCCCTCGACCCGGACAATCCGGCGAGTATCTACAGTTGCCTGGGCGCAGCGCGTGCCAGTGCGCATGCGGTGCGTGGGCGGATCACCGCCGACATGTGGGAAAACATCAACGCCACCTGGCTGGAAATTCGCGGCATTGCCGAACAGGGGCTGGGCCGCTACGGCATGAGCCGTTTCTGTGAGTGGATCAAGGAACGTTCACACCTGTTTCGCGGCGCCACCTACGGCACCATCATGCGCAACGACGCCTTCCGCTTTATTCGCCTGGGTACCTTCATCGAACGCGCCGACAACACCTTGCGCCTGCTCGATGCGCGCTACGAAATGCTCGGCGACGAAGCCGAAGCGGTCAGCGACAGTTCGGCCCGCGGTTACTACCAGTGGAGTGCCTTGCTGCGGGCATTGTCCTCGTTCGAGGCCTACACCGAGATTTATCGCGACGCGCCGGCCGCCCGCCATGTGGCCGAGCTGTTGCTGTTGCGCGCCGATGTGCCGCGCTCGTTACGCGCCTGCACCGAAGAGATCGACCAGATTCTCGCCAGCCTGCCGGGCAGTAACGGTAGGGCGGCCCAGCGCCTGGCCGCTGAGGTGGATGCGCGGCTGCGCTACACCGGTATCGACGAGATTCTCGCCGAAGGCCTGCATCCCTGGTTGACCCACTACATCCCGCTGGTGCGCCAGTTGGGCAACGCCATCCAAAGCGCTTACCTGGAGGCCGTATGAGACTGACCATTAGCCATGAAACCGCCTACCACTATGAAGACCAGGTTCGTGCCAGCATCCAGTACCTGCGCCTGACCCCGCATGACAGCGAACGCCAGCAGGTACTGGCCTGGCAGCTGGACTTGCCGCGCCCGGTGCGTGCGCAACTGGACCCGTTTGGCAACATTCTCCACGTATTGAGCCTGGACGAGCCGCACTCGGATCTGGTCATCAGCGCGCGCGGCCTGGTGGAGATCGACGAATCCCGTGAAGCCGAGCACGAAGCGCAGTCGCCGCTGCCGTTTTTGCGCTTCACCCGCCTGACCGAGGCCGATGAGGCCTTGCGCGCGTTCGCCAGCCAGCAATGCCGTAAACGTCGCGATCGCTCGGCGTTGATCGAACTGATGAACGCGCTCAATCAGCGCATGGTCTACAAGCCCGGTAGCACAGCGGTAGAGACCAGCGCCGCTCAGGCGTTTGCCGGCGGCGCCGGCGTGTGCCAGGACCACACCCATGCCTTTCTGGCGTGTGTGCGTAGCCTGGGGGTGCCAGCGCGTTATGTCTCGGGTTACCTGTTCGACAGTCAAAGCCAGCAGATGGCCAGCCATGCCTGGGCCGAAGCCTGGCTGGACGATGCCTGGTACAGCTTCGATGTGACTAATCAGTTGGCCAAACCCGAACGGCACCTGAAGCTGGCGGTTGGCCTGGACTACCTGGATGCCTGCCCGGTGCGAGGCATGCGCCGCGGCGGTGGTTTCGAGCAGATGCACGCCAAGGTGCTGGTGACGCCGAGCTTTACCGCTCAACAACAGTGAGCATCAGGGCTGTTTGCGTGTGGCCATGTGGGCGAGGTAAGCGAGCAGGGCATCGAGTTCCGGGTCGCTGAGCACGGCGCTGGTGAAGCCGGGCATTTTTGCTTGCGGCCACTGGCGCAGGCTCTGTGGGTCACGGATGTAGCTGCGCAGGAAGGCGGGCTGGAAGTACTCGGTAGGGTTGTGCGGCAGGTTCAGGTCCGGGCCGAATTGGGCGTCGCCTGCGCCATTGAGGCGGTGGCAGGCCAGGCAGTTTTTCTGGAACAGGGCAAAGCCCAGGTTGACAGGGTCGTCACTGGCCAGCTGCGCGGCCGGGAGCAGGGCCGGAAAACGTACGGCGACCGGTGCCAGACGGCGAATGCTGGCAACCTGGAAGGGCCACTGTTCCGGGCTGATACCTCCGGCGGCGGGTGCGGTCCAGACCAGGTAGAAGGGGCCGGCGCTGTGTTTGCCGGCGCCCAGTGGTGGCCAGGGTTTTTGCGGGTCTTCGACTGCCAGCCAGGCCCGCGCCGGACCGTCCTTGAGCAAAGGCGCCGCTGGCATCTCGGCGGCAAAACCGTCATCGGCCACGGCTTGCAGGTGATCTTCCGGCGAGATGCCTTCGAGCAATACCGCCAGGGGCACGGCACGGTAGTGCATGGTTCGCTTGTAGGAGACGTCGTTATCGATCTGGATGTCCTGCGCCTGGGGATGGGCGAGCAGTTCTGTGCTTTGCCAGTGGCGGCTGCCATTTCCCAATTCGAGCGTCAATTGCGCCGCCTGCAGCGGCAGGCAGAGCAGGATCAAACACAGGGTCAGGCAATGGCGCATGAGCAATCTCCAGCAGTCAGGGCTGGCAGAGTACCTGCGCAGGGCCATAGTGGGCCATAGTGAGGATTAGCCGAACAGGCGTGACAGGTTCGGCAGAATCAACAGCAGGGTGGTGGCAAAGAGAATGAGCCCGGCTTGACGTACTTTGTGTTGTTTGAACATGGCTGACCGCCTTTTTGTTGTTATTCCTGAGTGCCCAATGGCTTCCTTGTCGTCGATCCGGCAAACATGGGTAACGCGGTTTGACGTTCAGACGCGAACCTTTGCTAATGGGTATACCTCTAACCTTAGGGTCAACGTTACCCGTGTTTTAGAACGCTTTGGTCTTTCAATAGAGAGTTTTGTGTTTTTAGGCTATGAGGCCTTATGCCATCTGGTAACTATTCCCCTTGCTAGACACTTGCAATGGTTCTGCACCTGGATCCACTTGAGGTGACCGTTCGTCAGTGCATCATACTTGCTTGCAAGCCTTATTCGGGGCAGGCTCTAGGGGGCAATCCCGCCTTTGTCGTTCAGGACTATTTTTATGTCGCTACGCATCTGCATCCTGGAAACCGACGTCCTGCGACCCGAGCTGATCGGGCAGTATCAGGGCTACGGACGGATGTTCGAGCAGCTGTTCGCCAGTCAACCGATCGCCGCTGAGTTTGACGTGTACAACGTGATGAACGGCGACTATCCCGCCGATGACCAGGTGTTCGACGCCTACCTGGTGACGGGCAGCAAAGCCGACTCCTTCGGGACTGATCCGTGGATCGAGACCCTCAAGGCCTATTTGCTCGAACGTTACAATCGCGGCGACAAGCTGTTGGGTGTGTGTTTCGGCCATCAAGTACTGGCCCTGGTACTGGGCGGCAAGACTGAACGCGCGTCACAAGGCTGGGGCGTGGGTGTGCACCGTTATCAACTGGCTGCCAAGGCGCCCTGGATGGACCCGACGGTGTCCGAGCTGACCTTATTGATCAGTCACCAGGACCAGGTTACCGAACTGCCTGCAAACGCTACGGTGATCGCCTCCAGCGATTTCTGCCCTTACGCGGCGTACCACATCGCCGATCAGGTGCTGTGTTTCCAGGGGCACCCTGAGTTCGTCCACGACTACTCGCGTGCGCTGCTCGACCTGCGCCAGCAGAGCCTGGGGCAGGAGGTCTACCAGAAAGCGGTGGCCAGCCTGGTCGAAGAGCACCAGGGAGGCATGGTCGGCGAGTGGATGATGCGCTTTGTCGCGCAGCAGCAGATCGCTAAAGCCAGCCTGAGCGCTTGAAGCTGGCAAACAGCGCTGTGCAGCCCACGACGATCCCGCCGAGCACGGCGAAGTAGCCGTAGTGCCAGGTCAGCTCCGGCATGTTCTGAAAGTTCATCCCGTAGATGCCTGCCACTGCGGTAGGAAACGCCAGGATCGCCGCCCAGGCGGCGAACTTGCGTTGCACGATGCTCTGCCGGGATGACTCCAGCAGCATGCCGATCTCGATGGTCTGGCTGGCGATGTCGCGAATCCCGGCCAGGTCTTCCATCTGCCGGGTTACGTGAATCTGCACATCACGAAAGTACGGGCGCATGTTCTTGTCGATAAACGGGAAGGTCAGGCGTTGCAGCTCTTCGCTGACCTCGACCATCGGCGCCACATAGCGGCGCAGACGCAATATGTCGCGGCGCAGGCTGTGCAGGCGGCGGATATCGTCTTCCTGGAGCGAGCTGCTCAGCACGGTCTGTTCCAGTTCTTCGATCTCGCCGTGGATGGCTTCGCCGATGGGCTGATAGTTTTCGGTGACGAAGTCGAGCAGGGCGTACAGCACGAAGTCCTCGCCATGCTCCAGCAGCAGCGGCCGCGCTTCGCAGCGCTGGCGGACCAGGGCGTAGGACTTGGAGTGGCCATTGCGGCAGGTGATGATGTAGCCGTTGCCGGCGAAGATGTGGGTTTCGATGAACTCCAGTTTGCCTTCATGGCGCACCGGCGAATAAGTGACGATGAACAACGCGTCGCCGAAGGTTTCCAGCTTCGGCCGGCTGTGTTTTTCCAGGGCATCTTCAATGGCCAGTTCATGCAGGCTGAACTGGCGTTGCAGGTTGGCCAGCTCCTGGGCATTGGGCTCTTCCAGCCCTATCCAGACGAAATGCCCGGGTTTGCTGGCCCACTCGCTGCCTTCATCGATACTGATATTGGTGACTTTTCTGCCGGCGCTGTACACCGCCGCCGCAACGACTCGTCCCATGGTGGTTCGCTTCTTCTGATGACCGTGCCAGTAGCTTGGTCTGACACACAGAATTGAGCAACCGTTCAGGCGTGCTGCAGTTCAGCTTCCATCAAGTCGATGCAGCGTTGCATCTGGATCCGGCATTGTTCGGCCAGGGCCGGTACGTCCTGCTGGGTCAGGCCGCTGGTGGCAATGGGCGGCAGCGAGCGGATGATCACTTTGCTGCGGCGCCAGCTGTTCAGGCGCAGGCGCCGGGCGTAGCGGCTGACACACACCGGCACGATCGGCACACCGGCTTCGACAGCCATGTGGAAGGCGCCTTTCTTGAACGGGATCAGTTGCTCGTCGGGATTGCGTGTGCCCTCCGGGAACACCCAGATCGAGGTGTCGTCTTCGCGCAAGGTGCGCGTGGTGGTCTGCATGGCGCGGCGCGCATGGTAGGAGTTGCCGCGATCAATCAGCACATTGCCGCCGAGCCAGAACAGCTGACCGAACAGGGGGACCCACTTCAGGCTCTTTTTGCCAATGCACACGGTGCGCGGCGGCACCACGTGACCGAGGACAAACAGGTCATGGTTGGACTGATGATTGGCAATGATCACGCAACCGGGCGGCTGGTCGAACAGCGGACCGACTTCGGCTTTGACATCCAGGCGCATCAGCCAGGTGGCGGGGAGCCCGTACAGGCGCGCATAAATGCGGCTGTTGTCCGGGTTGAATGGCCGACACAAGCCGATTAATACACCGACAATACCGATCAGAACAAAATGCAGTCCCAACAGGAACATGCGGGCAAGAAAAAGCATCATACGACTCACATAGGCAAACGCGGCGCAGTGTACGGGTGTGCACTTGCGCGGGCAAACGCTCAATGCGGTCGTGGCGGCCTGATTGTGTAAGCAAACGCAATCAGGCCTTGGTAGGGGTCAGCCCAGGTGTTCCTGGTCGCGAATGATTGCGTCGTCGAGGGTGTCGAGCAGCGCCTTGCGCACTTTGAGTTTGGTGTGTTTGTGCGCATTCATATTGATCTTTTTCAACTGACGCGCCGCCGCCAAGGCGGTTTCCTGCAGCTGTTCGACCGGCACCACTTTGTCGAGGAAGCCGGCATCCACGGCGCTGACCGGGTCGAACATCTCGGCATTGATCACCGAGCGATGGAAGGCCGAGCGGCGCAGGCGGTCACGGGCAAGCTCGATACCGGCGTGATGCATGGTCATACCGATCTGCACTTCGTTCAGGCCGATGCTGAAAGGGCCTTCGACACCGATGCGATAGTCGGCCGACAGCAGCAGGAATGCGCCTTTGGCCACGGCATGGCCTGAGCAGGCGACAATGATCGGGAACGGGTGCGACAGCATGCGCCGGGCCAGGGTGGAGCCGGCGGTGACCAGGCTGACCGCTTCTTTCGGGCCGGCGGTCATCACCTTGAGGTCGTAACCACCAGAGAGAATGCCCGGCTGGCCAGTGACGATGACTACGGCACGATCCGTCACGGCCTGATCCAGGGCAGCATTGAACGCGGCAATGACGTCTGGCGAGATGGCGTTGACCTTGCCGTTGTTCAGGGTCAGGGTCGCGATGCCGTCTTCGAGGTGGTAGGTAATCAGCTCACTCATGACACAGTTCCTAAAGGGAGAGTGAGGCAGACGTTACTCACGCCGGGCAGGGAGGTAAAGCGCTGTGACTGACTGGCCGGTCAGCCTTGGGCGGCTTTTCCGTGCAAGTCGGGGGTGGAGGATCAGGGCCTGCCGAAGCACTCCAGAGATTGGCGACTTTGCCCTGTGCTCCCGGGTTTTTCGGTGGACTGGCTTAAGCGCATGAAAATTCTGAAAAAAACCTTTGCCATCAGAAACTCTTTCGACTACATTAGCGCGCCTCGACAGGCTGAACAGCTTGAAGAGAAACGGTGAAGTGTCCGAGTGGCTGAAGGAGCACGCCTGGAAAGTGTGTATACAGGAAACTGTATCAAGGGTTCGAATCCCTTCTTCACCGCCACATCTAGAAAAGCCCCCGATCTGAACAAGGTCGGGGGCTTTTTGCATTTCCCTGTAGGAGCGGATTTATCCGCGATGGGGCGCGTAGCGGCCCCCAAAATGGGCCTGCTATGCAGGCCATCGCGGATGAATCCGCTCCTACAGAATTCTTTCAGAAGCTCACAGAAGCCGACACCCGCGCCGTCCTCGGCGCGCCCTGGAACAGATAACCATCGCCCAGGTATTCCCCGGCATCACGCCAGTAACGTTTGTCGAAAACGTTGTCGACCATCAGCCGCAGTGTTGTGTCATAGCCACCGATCCTTGTGCTGTAACGGCTGCCCAGGTCGAACACGGCATAGCTGCCGACTTCCACCGTACCCGCCTGGTTGGCGTACTTGCTGGCGCTGTAGCGTGCGCCGCCGAGCAGGGCCAAGCCGGTAATCGGCAGGCTGTAGTCCGCCTGCACTGCAGCACGGAAGTTCGGCACGTTGAGTGCCTGGTGATCCTCATAGTCAGCGGTGCCGCTGTTCTTCACCCGGGCACGGATGGCCGCGGCGCTGGCGTTGATCTGCAGGCGCTCGGTCAACCAGCCGCTGGCGCCCAGTTCCAGGCCGATGTTCTTCTGCTGGCCTTGCTGCACATAGGTGAACTTGCCCGCGCCGTCCGGGCGCGAGTATTGATAGGCCTGACGCAGCTGGAACAATGCCGCGCTCAGGCTCAGGCGCTGCCAGTCACGCTTGATGCCGACTTCCAGTTGGTGCGACAGGGTGGGGGCGAGGATTTCGGCGCTGTTGGTGGCGAACCAGGGGGCAGTGCCGCCCGAAGAGATACCCTTGCTGTAACTGGTGTACAGGGAGATGTCCGGACGCGGCTTGTAGATCAGTGCGGCGTTGGGCAGCAGTTGGTAGTCGCGGGTATGGCGGCCAGGGTTGCCGGTTTCGTCGAAGGTTTTTTCGTCCAGGCGTACCAGGCGTGCGCCTAGCACGGTCTGCCATTGTTCGTTAAAGCTGATCCGGTCACTGGCAAACAGGCCGTACTGGCGGCTGTCCAGGCGGCGGGTGCTGGGGCCGATGGCTTTGTCGTAGGGTGGCAGTACCGGCGTCGGTTGGTAGATGTTGCCGCTGCCGACCAATTCGTTGAAATAGGGGCGCTGGTCCAGCGTGCGGCGCTGGGCACTGGTGCCTACCGTCAGTTCGTGACCCAGGCCCATAGCGTCGAAGCGACCATTGAGCGCGGCCTGGGCTTCGTCGATGCGGCGAGTATCGTCGGGGCTACGGTAGTCATAGATGTCGTAGTCGCCTTCGGGGCTGAAATAGTTAGGCACACTGCTGTCGGCGCAACTGGGGGCGCCGTAGCAACCCCAGGCAAACGAGCTGTAGTCATCAATCACAACCTTGCTGCGCGAGGCGCTAAGCGTGCCGGTCCAGTTGTCGCTAAAACGATACTCAAAGCGCCCGCCCAGGTTCAGCGAGTCGATGCTCACAGGATTGGCCCATTGCTGGTAGGCCAGCCGATCATGCGGGTCGATGTCATGGGGCAGGCTGGTGCCGCCGAGCAGTTGATAGCCCGGCACGGAGCGCTGTTCCCGTTGCTGGTACTCGGCATCCAGTTGCAGCAGGGCATCGGGGTTGATCTGCCAGTCGAAGGCCAGGGCAGCGAAATCACGCTTGCCGTCGGCATGGTCGACATAGGAGCGGATGTCCTCATGGGCGAGGTTGGCGCGCAGGCCGAATTGGCGTTCACTGCCGAACCAGCCGCCGAGGTCGGTGGCGATGTAGCGTTCACCTTGCTCGTTGCTCGACACGGTCACCGAGCGCACATCCTCTGGGCGCTTGGTCACGTAATTGATCAGCCCGCCAGGTTCGGCAACGCCGCTCTGCAATCCGGACAAGCCCTTGAGCAACTCAACCTGCTGCTTGTTTTCCAGCGCCACGTTCTGTTCGCCGGCGATGGTCTGGCCGTTGATCTTGTAGCTGCTGGCGGCATTGAGTTCGAAGCCGCGTACATTGAAGTTTTCGTAGTAGCCGATCGGCGCATAGCTTTCGCCCACCGAGGCGTCGCTTTGCAGCACTTCGCTGAGCTTGCGTACCTGCCGATCCGCCAGCAGTTGCTCGCTGAACACGGCTATCGATGCCGGGGTGTCGAGCAGCGGGGCCGGGGCAAAACCTGCCACCGCCGCTTCCTCAACCTGGTAGCCCTCGCTGTAGACCTCGGAGACTTTTACCGGGGCCAGGGTGATGCTGTCCTGAGCCAGGCTCTGACAGGCAGGCAGGGCCAAGCTCAAGCCGAGCAGGCTCAAGGGCAGGCGAGGGCGGGGCAGGGTCATGCAGAAAGCTCCTTGAAGGCATGCAGCAGACGCGCCGTGAGGGGGCCGCCGCGTTCCGGAGAGGCGTAAGTCCAATGAGTTACACAGGGCCTGCCGGCATTGCGCCGGGCAGACGGGCGCGCATCTTAGCAGGGGCGGCCGGATCCCGGTGCCCCTGTTTCGTGCAGGGTTACAAAGGATGGAACGAGCGAGCCTGGCGTCGATTCAGCGATTGGCGGCCGGTTGCGTGTGGCGGCGCCAGTGGCCGTTGAGCTTTGACCAGGTCTTTTTGTCGGTGATCGCCATCAACTTGCGGCCATCCTTGAAGGTGGCCAGGAAGGTTACCTCTTCTTCCTTGCCGCCCAGCCAGAATCCGGCAATCAGGCCTACCGGGCCTGCCACCAGAGCGCCAGCCATGCCCCAACCCAAGGCACTGCCGAGGCTGCGACTGGATTCCTGATTGGCGACAATCAGTTCACTGATGCGGGTAAGGGCGATTCTCTCGCCGGGGGAAGGGCTGCGGCAGGTCTTGAGAGTGAGCGATCCGTTGCGGTACTCGCCTTCACCCTGCAAGAAATCGCCGGACTGAACCGTGAGTCTTGTCATAGTGGCATCCAGATAGAAGGGGCTGTTTGACCACTCCCTACTCAAGACCCGAGATCGCCACAAGTCAATCGACAGGCGACGGAGGGTCGCGCTGTGGCAGATCAGTAGTTTCCTTGCGGATCAGATCG
>OEPS010000501.1_pt1 | contig 13709 bp, 14 predicted proteins | sample 1539411 | NCBI WGS metagenome assembly OEPS01 (sample SAMN02671747, study PRJEB22543) | soil metagenome | biome: bacteria | place: China:Hunan Province, Lengshuijiang City | collected 2012-10-15 | depth 0.08m m | reverse complement strand
GAGGCACCGCCGGAGCCCGAGCCGGCGTCCGCCACCCTTGACCCGTCTGGCCCAAACCCTGCGAACTCCTCCCCTTCACCACCCAACCAGGTACGATGCAGCCTGACCAGCACAACGGGGGCGCGAAGACCGGTCAGAGGACACTCACCCCATGCCAGGACCCAACACCCGGCTCAGATTCCGGCGCGAGCACGTCCCCCTCACCCAGGCGGAGCTGGCGGAGCGGGTCGGCGTCGCCGAGATCACTGTCCGCAGGTGGGAGGCGGGGTTCCGGCCGCAGCCGGTACACATCCGAAGCCTGTGCAGCGTCCTCAACGCCTCGCCGGCTGAGCTCGGCTTCGGGCTGGGAAACGACTTCCCTCCCACCGGGGTCGCGCTCGCTGCTTCCCTGGGAGGGCTACCGGACGCCCTGGTCATTGACACGCGAAGCCTCCTCGAGGCTCTCGGGATCGCCACATCTGCCCACCCGCCTGAGTGGCTCGCAGCATCCCTCGACACACCTCCGGGGCGAAGCTTCGAAGCCGACAGGCAGCGGTCGGCAAGGGTCGTTCACGGACCGAATGCCGGCCTCCACTATCACGGGGACATGGACGCCGCGATGGCTGCCCTCGGGGGCCTCATGGAGGCGGACCTGGCAAGCCACAACAGGACCACGCCCTTTTCGATTGCCGCCCTCGCGCAGGCAGGCCGCGACTGGCTCGTTGATCTCCACCGCAGGCCAAAGAGAGAAGACCCGCCAACCGATTCGGGAGCCCAGGCAATCCGCGACACGTTCCGGGCATTCCAGGAGCTGGACACCCGCTATGGGGGCGGCCACGCAAGGCTGGCCTTAGTCCAGCATCTCACCGCCAGGGTGCTCCCTGAGCTGGATATAGGGAACCGGGACGTGGAGGCTGCGAGCACGGAGTTGCTCTACCTCACCGGATTGATGGCTTTCGACGACGGCGCCCTTGGGCTGGCGGAGTGCTACCTGATTCAGGCCCTCAGGTTGGCAGAGGAGGCCGGTACTCGAGCCTTTGCCGCGAACGTTATAGCTGCCATGAGCCACCTGGCCATCTTCGCTGGCTATGGAGAAGAGGCGATCAGGCTAGTCCAGGCGGGGCTCACGGGGCTTGGCGGAGCGGAGAACTTCGCGGTGCGGATGCGCCTGCGGACAATGGAGGCGCGTGGCCGTGCCATCATCGGGGATTCGGCAGGATGCATCGACAACCTCTCGGCTGCGGAAGGCGCGCTCCACGGGGAGAGATCCGACGCTGGGCTGGACTGGGCTCGGTTCCTGAACTGGGCCTACCTTGCCGGAGAGATGAGCCAGTGCTTCCGGGATCTACACCAGGGGAAGCTGGCCGAGCGCTACGCACTCGAGTCAATCGACGCCAGCAACAGCCGGGGGCGCCGCCGGGTCCTCAGCCAAGCAACGCTCGGCGCCTCCTACCTGCAGCGCGGCGAGCTGGAAGGGGCATGCGGGGCAGGCGCCCAGGCCCTTGAGTTGCTGGGACGGGGCGTCCGGTCCACGCGAGCGGTTTACGAGATCCGGTGCCTCGCCCGAGGACTGGCACGGTATTGCGCTCAACCCGAGGTGCGGCCCTTCATGGATCGAGTGAGGGAGCAGCTCGGTTGACACTCGGGGAGGCTCGCCTCGTCCTGTGGGACGTGGACCACACGCTGATCGTGGCCGATGATTTCCATACACTCCTCTACCAGGATGCGTTCCGGAGCTGCTTCGGCCGTGAGCCGGGCCAACTCATCAAGATGTCCGGCCGGACCGACCTTGACAGCATGACCGAGACGCTGGAGCTGAACGGAGTCCAACCCACCGAGGAGCGCCGGGCCGCCTTCAGCGAGGCCCTTGTTGAAGCGATGGCGTCGAGGCGGGGTCATCTTCGCTGTCAAGGGCGGCAAGCCAAGGGGGCGGCGGCGGTGCTCAGAAGGCTCCGAGAGGTCCCTGGCGTCATCCAGTCCGCGGTCACCGGCAACCTGAAGCCGCTCGCCATTGCAAAGCTCGGAATCCTCGGCCTGGGAGGGTACCTGGATTTCGACGTGGGGGGCTTTGGCGGCGACCATGAGGACCGCTCGGAGTTGGTCCGAGCAGCGAGGCGACGAGCTCAAGCCAAGTATGGGATCGCCTTCGATGAGCACAACATCGTCCTGATCGGGGATACGCCCCGGGATGTCCTCGCCGGCCATCATGGTGGAGCAGCCGTGGTTGCGGTGGCGACCGGCACCAGCAGCGCGGCCGAACTCGAGGCGTCGGGCGCCGAAGTAGTCCTGCCCGATCTCGGAGACACGGACACCGTGGTGTGGAGCATCCTGGAAGGCGCCCAGCGCGGCTCGTAGCCCGGCCTGCCAGATCGCGACAGGGGGACCAGGGCGAGGAACGCCGAGGAACCTCGGGGAGGTTGATGTCTCAGCGAGCCGTAACGTCTCCGCCTCCGGCTCGGCGCCGAGGTCGCAGAGCATCCCGTCAAGCTTCCGGAGGGCCGGCGCGCCGCGTCGGCGCGCTGGACAGGGAGCGGCATCTCCCGCCGGTAGAGCTCCTCCGAACAGGGATCGATCTTGATTGCCTGCCCCGGGGCGACCACGGCTTGGTTGAGCTTGCCCTGCCAAGCCTGGAGCTTGGCAAGCAAGGCGGAGGGCGTCGAGGGCCTGGCGCCACAGGGACTGGCTGGCCACTGCCCAGCTCGGGCTCGACGACCTGGATCAGGCGTATCAGACGGCGACCAGTGCCCTGACGCTCAGCCTGAAACCTGGGCTCGGTCCGCACGCTCAGCCATCTCGGTGACTTCCAGGGGCAACTGCCCCCCGTCGAGGTCGTGCACGAGTTCGAGGCAAGCGCTGCCAGCGGGTGTTCCCTGCCTGACCTACCTGCATCCATCTTCGTCCAGCAAAAGGCGCATGAGGCCGACCAGCGAGCCGCCACTGACGATCTCCCGGCGGTCGATCATGCCCAGCACCTTGGCCAGGGGGATCCACTCAATGTGCTCGGCCTCGTTTTTCTCGGACGGTTCTCCGACGTGGGAAGCGTCGTCACAGCGGAACACGAAGTGCTCCGAGTCGGTGATGCCGTTCGCTGGTTGGGAGTAGGCGAGGGGCCGCAGGGTTCCCGGCCGCCAGCCCGTCTCTTCTTCCACCTCCCGAGCGGCGGCTTCCGCCGGCGTCTCGTCGTCCTCGATGAGCCCCATGGGCAGCTCCCAGGCCCAGGTGTCGGTGATGAACCGATGCCGCCACAGCAGCAGCACCTCATGAGCCTCGTTGACCACGGCCACCACCGCGAGGTGCCGCATCCGGATGACGTGGTGCTCCCAGCGTCGGCCGTCTGGCTGCTCGACGTCTACGAGGCACAGGTTGACCCAATGGCTGCCGTAGACCGAGCGTTCGCCGTGCGTGATCCACTCCATGGGGGCTGCCTCGCTATGCCGCCACTGGTTGTCGTGGGTAGTGTGACATGGAGCTGAACCTGACCCGGGTTGACGGACATGCGGATGCATGACCTGAATCGCTTAGGGCTGGAATCACAGCCCGGCGCTCACGTAGAGCTTGGCTACGATGGCCTCCGTGTCTCCTCTGCCGCCTCCCAGGCGTGGGATCGCCGACAGTGCTGGCCGCTCAACGAAGGCCGGGGTTATTGCCCCAGAAATCCGCGTTGGCCGGGTCGCCGTGGTCGAGGACGATCTGGAGCGCTCAGCGAAGGCCGGGGTCATCGCCCCGGAAATCCATGGACGTCTGGAGCGGCCAGGTCGAATCACCGGGCAAGATCTGGAGCCGGACGCGCACGCCTGCTCCAATCGGACTGACATCCACCACGCGTGCCATGAGCGGTTCATCCGGATCACCCGAAACCACGATGGCGCCGGGCACGATCTTGCTCGGATCTCGAGCTTCGTCCAAGAACGCCCAAGGGTAACCGCTCTCGTCCACCTGCTGGACATCACACGGGATATCCACCACCACCTGGCGGAACGTCGGTTCCATGTCCCTGCCGCCCTCCCCGCTCGGGCGTCCCGCGCGGGTCTTGGATTCAATTTTCCAGACCTCTCCGTTTCTTTGAAGACAGCCAGGAAGCGGGATGCACGCAGCGACATCTGAGCACGCCGGCCCGGGATCTGCGAGGCTTCGAGGGCGATGGCAGCCGTCGCCGTGGACCGGGCGAAGACCGAGGAGGCGTTCCTCGACGTTACTGCGCAGCTGACCGGGATGCTCCGGTCGAGCGGCAACGGGGCCGACACGGGGGCAATGCTGCCCCGGTCGCAATGGACGATCGCCGAGGCGGCGTCGCACCTTGTGATCGCGGGTCGGTTCTTCTGCGACCTGGCCGCCGGTGCCAACGCCTTCTACGCCGAGGGGACCAGGGAGGCCCTCGCCCAGGCCAACGCCAGCAAGCTGGCGGCGTACACCGAACACGACGGGGCCAAGCTTGCCGACCAGCTCGACGAGGTCGCCCGCAGCTTCCTCGCCGCCGCAGCAGCCCGCCCCGGCAGCATGCGGGTGACCACGCCGATGGGGGCGATGGACCTCGACACTCTCCGCTCCTACCTGCTCGCCCACACCATGCTCCACGGCTACCCGATGGCCCGGGCGCTCGGACGGAGGCTGCGGATCCCCAAGAGCTACGTCGCCCTGGGGCTGCCCTTCCTGACGACCGCGATGCTGACCGTCGTCGACGCGCTGCAGGTGGGGGAGCTGAACGCCTCCTACCTCATTCACCTGCGGGGAGGGCCGAGGCTCCGGGTCAGCTTCGACCAAGGGGTCTTGCGGGTCAACGAGCCTGGCCGCCGGGTCGACTGCCACCTCTCGGCGGACCCGGTCGCCTTCTTCCTCGTCGCCATGGGGCTCCAGGGGCAGTGGTCGGCGATCGCCCGGGGCAAGATGATCGCCTGGGGCAGGAAGCCGTGGCTGGCCTTCCGGCTCGTCGGGTACTTCGCCGTACCGTAGAGGTGACCCGACGCACGACCGCCGGCGGGCAAAACCGGAGCCGAGGAGCCAACGATGCCTGACATCCTGCCCGAACGCCACTTTGCCAAGGCGCTGGTGTTCACCCCGCACCCCGACGACGCCGAGATCGGCTGCGGGGCGACCATCGCCAAGTGGACTGCCCAGGGGACCGAGGTTGTCCTGGTCGTCGTGACCAACGGTGCCGCCGGGTCCAACGACCCGGACATGGACCGCAGCGTGCTGATCGAGACCAGGGAGGCCGAGCAGCGGGCCGCCGCCGCCCTGCTCGGCATCGGCCAGGTCGTCTTCCTCGGCTACGAGGACGGCCACGTCGAGGACTCCCACGAGCTGCGCCGGGACATGATCCGGGAGATCCGCCGCCACCACCCCGACGTTGTCGTCGGCCCCGACCCGTCGCTGTTCTACGCCCCCGACGGCTACGTCAACCACCCGGACCATCGCCGCACCGGCGAGGCGTTCCTCGCCGCGGTCAACCCGGGGGCGACGACCGTCCCGCTGTACCGGGCCGAGCTCTACGACAAGGGGTTCGCCCCGCACCAGGTCAAGGCCTGCCTGCTCAGCTTCTCGATGCATGCCAACTACGTCGTCGACGTTGCCGGCTACCTCGACGTGAAGGTCGAGGCGCTCCGGGCGCATCGGTCGCAGATGTCCGCCTGGCAGGGTCTCGACGGCTTCGTGCGCGGGATGGCCAAGGACATGGCGGGGCTGACCGGGGGCACGGTGAGCGAGGCCGAGGCGTTCAAGGCCATCTTCTTCGACGACACTCCGCCCGGCTGAAAAACTTCACCCCCGGCTGCCTCGATTGGGACTAACTGGGGCTTGTTTTAGCGTTGCCCAAGGTGAGAATCGATAGAGGAGATGAGCTCCATGGATGACACGGTCGCCAAGACCGAGCAGCAGTGGCGAGACGAGCTCACGCCGGCCCAGTACCGGGTACTCCGTGAAGCCGGGACCGAGCCCCCGTTCACAGGCGAGTACTTCGACTGCCACGACGACGGCACGTACCGGTGCGCCGCCTGCGGGGCGGAGCTGTTCTCGTCCAAGGCCAAGTTCGACTCCGGCACCGGATGGCCGAGCTTCACCGAGCCGGCAGTCGCCGCCGCGGTCGACCTGCACAAGGACCGCAGCTTCGGCATGGTGCGCACCGAGGTGCGCTGCCGCCGGTGCGGGTCGCACCTGGGGCACGTGTTCAACGACGGGCCCCGCCCCACCGGGCAGCGGTACTGCATCAACTCGGCAGCGCTCGACCTGCACCGGGAGGGTGGTGACGCCGTTGGCGGCGCTTAAGAAGGCGACCTTCGGGGCCGGCTGCTTCTGGGGGGTGGAAGACGCCTTCCGGCAGGTGCCGGGCGTCGTCGCCACCGCCGCCGGGTACTCGGGGGGCAAAACCGAGCACCCGACCTACCGGGAGGTGTGCTCGCACCGGACCGGCCACGCCGAGGTGGTCGACATCGACTACGACCCCGCCCAAGTTTCGTACGAGCGGCTGCTGGAGGTGTTCTGGTCGATCCACAACCCGACGACGAAGAACCGGCAGGGGCTGGACCTCGGGAGCAACTACCGATCGGTGATCTTTTACCATGACGATCAGCAGCGGGCGGAGGCCGAGGCGTCGAGGAGGGCCGTCGACAGCTCCGGTGCCCACCGCAAGAAAGTGGTCACCCAGATCGTTCCGGCGGCTCCGTTCTGGCGGGCCGAGGAGTACCACCAGCAGTACTACACGAAGAACGGCATCACGCACTGCGACATCTAGCGGCAGCGAGCGCGTACTCGCCGGGCGGCGGCCCATCCGCCGCCCGGGCGAGCTACGAATCACCGTGGGGCGGGCTGGAAACTCAGGCTAGGGGCGGGGATCGGTAGTGAGGAGGTCTTGTAAATGCTGGAATTCCGGTGAGTGGACACCGGCGCGAACTGTAACGGTCACTTCAGGGCAGCAACCAAGGAAGAGCTGCTGCGGCAGGTATCGGCCCACTTCAAGGAGAAGCACGGGGTGGCCGAACCGACGCAGACGATCATGAACCTGGTTGCCAAGCTGGCCAAGTAACGTGCAGACCGTGCCGCCCCTGGGTCCAGGGACACGAGGCTCGATCGACCAGCGACACATGACGCTGGTCGCCGAGGGGACGATCAACGAACGGAAGGGTTCGAAGATCGATCTCGGCGCGCGGCTGGTGATGACCGCCCTGTACAAGCGGCTGTTCTCGCTGGGGCTCTGGGAGCACATCGCCTCGGTGGCCGGCAACCGGGAGAAGGGCGTGGGCGGGGCCTCGTTCGTCACCCACGACAACCTGGTGTTCTTCGACGCGTTGATGGCCAGCGGCTCGTTCTGCAAGGACTCCGCCGCCGGAGGCATCCTGCACGTCGGCACCATCTCGCTGCGCGAGCTGGGGGCTGAGCCTGCGCTGCACCTCGAGTTGGGTACCGACGACCGGATCAACGTCCACCTCGACGAGCACTCGCCGGTCGGTGGCGTCCGCAGCGGCGGGGGCTGCCGGTACGAGACGGCCAGGGCGGCCGTGCACATCCGGCGGGACGTGTTCAAAGCGATCACGGGGTCGCGCAAGGGCGATGCCGCCGCCCGCGCCGAGGCCAGGATTGTCCCCAAGCAGCTGATGGCCTGCGAGACTGCGCTGAAGAAGGCCCGGGAGACCGGCGACCCGCTGAAGACCGCCCAGCCGGCACTGGCCCTCGCCGCCCTGCTGGAGGTCCACGGGCACAAGGCGAGGGCCAAGAAGCTGTACCGGGAGGTGATGGCCTCCGGCCACCCCGACTTCGGCCCGGCAGCTGCCTTCAGCCTGGCCGAGCTGCTCGAAGCGGCGGAGGAGTGGGACGGCGCCGAGACCGCCTACCGATGGTTGGTCGGCTCCGGCCATCCGGAGTTCGCGATCTGGGCGACGTCATCGCTGGCCACGCTGCTGGAGCGGCGGGGCGACCCGGAAGGCGCGCTGTCCGCCTACGAGGCCTCGGCCGCCGCCGGCCACCCGGAGATCTCTCCCTGGGCGAACGTGAAGCTGGGTGGGTTGCTCGCCGACCGGGGCGACGCCGAAGCAGCGCAGGAGTGTTACCTGCGGGCGATAGCCTCCGGCCATCCCGAGTTCGCCCCGTGGGCCTGCCTGGACCTGGGTTCGATGGAGGAGGCGGCGGGCCGCAACGCCGCCGCCGCCGCCTACTACCGCCAGGCGATCGAGACCAGGCATCCGGACGTGCTGGCCTGGGCGGCGCTCAAGCTGGCCGTGGTGCTCGAGGCCGATGGCAACCACCATGCGGCGCTGTCGGCCTACGACCAGGTCGCCGGTACCAAGCACCCGGACGCCACCCCGTGGGCGCTGCTGCGGGCGGGCGACCTGCTGGTTCGCGCCGGCGCGGTCGACAAGGCCCGGGAGGCCTACTCGGCCGCGGTGGCCACCGGCCACGGCGACGCCGGCCCGGACGCCGCAGTCCGGCTGGCGGAGCTGGCGGTGTCGGTAGGCGACCCGGCCGGTGCCGAGGCCGCCTACCGGGAGGCGGTGGCCTCGGAGCATCCCGAGGCTGCCCCGGCGGCGGCGTTGGGGCTGGGGTCGCTGCTGGAGGAGGCCGGGCGGCTGGACGAGGCCGCCGGCTGCTACGAGGAGGCGGCATCGACGGGGAACCCGGACATCGTCGCCTGGGCGCTGCTCGGCCTCGGTGGGGCCAGGGTCGCCCTCGGAGACCGGGCGGGTGCGGTCGACGCCTACCGGCGGGCGCTGGAGACCGCCCACCCGGAGGCGGCGCTCAGTGCCGGCTTGAGCCTGGGCGGGTTGCTGGAGGAGCTGGGCGACCAAGAGGCGGCGCAAGCCGCCTACCGGGCCGCGCTGGAGGTGCAGGGGGCCGGGTTTTTGGCCTGACCGGCTCGTCGGGGTTCGGGACTCCCTGGTGTTTCATCAGTGCTGCTCTCACGCGGTCTTTCCCCGCGAGGGGTAGCCGGCCACGCCCGAAGACGCTACTCGCCAGCCGGGATCTCCCAGTTGATGCCCTGGGCGGGCTGGTTCGGGTACACACCCGGCGCCTCGAAGCACTGGGCGTTGGAAGGGAGCGTGCCGGCCGAGGCCACCTGCGGGAAGATTGCCTGGTTGGAGGCGGCCGGGATCTCGACGTCGGCCCCCCCGATCATCTGGCCGTTGCCCAAGAGGGTGCAGCTCTGGAAGTCGGCCGGCGCCATCTGGCGGGCGATCATGCCCCACGTGATCAGCGTCGGCACCGGGATGTTGAACTGCACGTGCTGGCGGCCGTACTTGATCAACTCAAGCATGAAGCCCATGTAGCCGGAGGTCGAATCGAACTGGTTGAAGCCCGACAGCATGATCTGCGCCTGGTCGGTGGTGCGCCCGAAGTCGCCGCCCGGTGCGGTGTCCCGTTCCCGGGCAAAGGCGAGTAGCTCACCGCCGGTGAAGTGGTAGTCGCCGGCGTTCCAGTTGGCTCCGGTGTCGTTGGGGTTGTACAGCCGGGAGTACACGTGGATCGGCAGCCCGCCGACCTCGTCCATCACCCGGACGAAGTTGCGGAAGTTGGTGTAGGCGAAGTACTGGACCGGGATCCCGGTGTACTGCACGATGGCGTTGACCCCCGCCTGGAAGCCGTTCGCCCGGCAGATGTCGGTGATCTTGTGCCCCTGCAGGTACGTGTCCCGGGGCACGTTGACGATCGACCCCTTCATCGTCTGGGTGTTGACGCTGACGATGTGGATGGCATCGCAGCCGCCCGAGGCGTTGGGCGGCCCGCTCCGGTCGTCGCTCCCCATCACCATGAAGTGGATCACGCCGTTGTTCTGCGACGGGTACACGGCGTGACCCCCACCGGTAGACGGGGTCTGGGACTGGGCCGTCTGGGCCACCACGGCGCCCGCCCCCCAGATGAGGGCGGTCACGGCGGCGAGGGCTGCGGTCAAGCGGCGGAGGGTCAGCCGGCGGTGGCGCCTGCGCCCAGGAGGCCGCAGTGCATTGCGGGCAGAACGGCCTGGATTCACCCCAACGTCCCTACGGCTACAGGTTCGCCGGGATCTCGAAGTTGATGCCCGTGGCGGGCTGGCCCGGGTACACGCCCGGCGCCGAGAAGCACTGGGCGTTTGCCGGGATCGTGCCCTGGGAGGCCACCTGCGGGAAGATCGCATTGCTGGAGGCGACCGGGAGGTCGACATCCGCCCCGCCGATCACCGCGCCGCTGCCCGGGAGCGTGCAGCTCTGGAAGTCGGCCGGCGTCATCTGGCGGGCGATCATGCCCCACTGGATCAGTGTCGTGAGCGGCACGTTGAACATCACCTCCTGGCGGCCATACTTGATCAGCTCCAGCATGAAGCCCATGTACCCCGGGGTCGAATTGAACTGGTTGTAGCCCGACAGGATTTCCTGGGCCTCGTCGGTGGTGCGGCCGAAGTCGCCACCCGGCGCGGTGTTCCGCTCCCGGGCGAAGGACAGCAACTGGCCTCCGGTCATGTGGTAGTCGCCAGTGTTGAAGTCGGCTCCGCTGTCGCCGGGGCCGTAAAGCCGCTGGTACACGTGGATCGGCAGCCCGCCGACCTTGTCCATCACCTGAACATAGTCGTGGAAGTTGGTGACCGCGTAGAACTGGATCGGGATCCCGGTGAACTGCGAGAGGGCGTTGAGTCCCCCCTGGTACCCGTCGGCCCGGCACAGGTCGGTGATCTTGTGCCCCTGGAGGTAGTAGTCGTAGGAGACGTTGAGGATCGACCCCTTCATCGTCTGGGTATTGACGCTGACGATGTGGACGGCATCGCAACCGCTGGGGTTGGTCAGCGGCCCGGTCCGGTCGTCGCTGCCCAGGATCGCGAAGTGGATCACCCCGTTGGTCTGCGACGGGTACTCGGCATGGCCCCCGCCGGTAGACGGGGTCTGGGACTGGGCTGCCTGGGCCACCACCGCGCCTGCCCCCCAGATGAGGGCGGTCACGGCGGCGAGGGCTGCAGTCAAGCGGGGGAGGGTCAGCCACCGGCGGCGCCCGCGCGGCCCGACCTCGGGCTGGATCGGGCCTGGTTCCGAGGCCGCGACCTCGTGGGTCGCGATCTCGCGGGCCGGAATCCCGGGCGCCGGGAGCCCGGGTGGTGCCTGGTCCGCCGGCCCGAGCCGGTCCGCCGGCCCGAGCCGGTCCGCCGGCCCGAGCCGGTCCAGTGAATGGACGGCCGCGGCACCGAGCAGGGTGGCCGCGGTGACGGCCCAACGGAACTGCTCCGAGCGGTTCATGCCGACGCCGATCCCGATCCGGGTGGCGGTGTGTAGGACGAGGTGGAGGAGCTGCCGTTAATGCTGGTCGTCACGTCGTAGGCGACGATCTTGTAGTCGTTCGTCTCGATCATGAACTGGGCGCTCTGCAGGATCTGCACCGGCGCGGCCGAGCCCGACGGGACCGACGTCGCCTGGAACCGCGTGCTCAACGTTGCGTAGCTGGGCGACCCGTTGGCCTCGATCAGGACGTCGACGATGCTGCCTGTCTCGACCTGGGGGTTGACGCGGGAGATCTGGCTGGCGAAATGGCCGAGCGACAAGGACTGCAGATTTGCCGCCACCGACGACGCGGCATCGGCGGTGAACAGGCCGGCCAGGCCCGGGAACGAGCCGCCGCCCCAGTCGCTCGGCTGGAGGAAGGCTTGATCGTAGTAGGTATTGACTGCCTTTACCGCCTGCTTCGCCGCGTCGCCGGCCGGGCCGTTGGCCGACGCCCGGTCCTGAGCGTCGTCCGGCCGCACGCCCTGGTAGGAGAAGTCGGCGGTCGGGATGCCGGTCGAGCTGGGGGTGGGTGCAGCGGTGTGGCCCGATGTCGACCCGGCGCTCGGGTGGGCGCTGGGCTTGGACTTGCTGCACCCGGCAGCCGCGAGCAGGGCAACCGATGCCAGGACGAGGATTCCCTTGGCGCCCAGCGGCCGCAGCCGGGGCGCGGGAAGGTGCCGGTGCAAACGCATTGGCGACCATTCTGCCCACATCTCAGCGTTCTCAGCAACCATTCCGGGGCGCAGCCGGGAATGGTCGATCAGTGGCCGGCTGCGGTTTTCAGCGCGGCGACGGTGCATTCCCCCGGGGTCTTGTCATCGCGCAGGCCCTTGAACGCCGGGGCGCGGAGCTTGAGCGCACTCGTCAGCTCGCGGAACTCGACGATCGCCACCAGATCGGGGCGGACCCAGGTCGCCCCCGGTGCGTGCTTGCGCAGCTCGGCGACCGAGGCCGGGTTGAACGGGGGCTCCGGGACGGTGATTCGCTCGAGCGCGGACTGCAACTCCGCCAGCTTCTTGTCGGTGAACCCGGTCCCCACCGAGCCGACGAACTGCAGGCCCCCGTCCTCGTCGTAGGCCCCCATCAGCAGCGCGCCGAAGTGGCCCGAGCGGGCGCCCTGGCCGGGGCTCCAGCCACCGATCACCAGGTCGGCGTCCGCCTTGGTCTTGATTTTCAGCCAGCTCTGGCTCCGGCGGCCGAGCTCGTAGGGCGACGCCAGCCGCTTGGCGACGATCCCCTCGAGGCCGTGGGCGGCGGCGGCCTCGTAGAGTGCCTTGCCCTGCCCGACGACCGAGGTCGACAGCTGCACGGTCCCGCTGGCGACGACGGTCTCCTCCAGCAGTTGCCGCCGGCGCTCGAACGGTTCGGCGATCAGGCTGCGCCCGTCCAGGTAGAGCAGGTCGAACACGACGTAGGACACCGGGATCGCCCGGGAGAGCCGCTCGATCTCACGCTCGTTGCGCACGTGCATCCGGCTCTGCAGCCGCTCGAACGACGGCTTGCCACCCTCCATCGCGACGATCTCGCCGTCGAGCATGGCGTCGAGGGCGACCAGCCGCTCGTGGGTCTTGTGCAGCTCCGGGTAGGCCACCGTTATGTCGAGGGCGTTGCGGCTCAGCAGCAGGGTCGCCGTCGAGCAGGCGGCGATCGCCCGGACCCCGTCCATCTTCGGCTCGAACGCCCAGCGTTCGTCGTCGAAGGCCTCGGCGGTCAACGTCGCCAGCATCGGCTGGGGCGGCGGCAGCGGGTCGGGGGCCGGGGCGTGGCTCTCCCGGAGCATCGCCAGCCACTGCTCCTTGCCCGCCTCCGGCTTGGTGCGGACGAGATGGTAGGTGGCGTGGAGCCGCTTGCCCTCCAGCCGGAAGGTCAGCTTGCCCGGGGCCTGCTCCAGCAGCTCGTACGTGCCGGCGTCGAAGATCCGCACCTCGCCGGCTCCGTAGTTCCCCGATGGGATCGTACCGGTAAAGCTGCCGTACTCAAACGGGTGGTCCTCGACATGGATTGCCAGCGACTTCGTCGCCTTGTCCCGGGGCAGGTTCTTCGGGACCGCCCACGAGACCAGCACCTTGGTCGGACCGTTGTACATGGCCAGGCGCAGGTCGAAGTGCAGCCGGGTGGCGTAGTGCTGGTGGATCAGCCAGCTGCCCGCCGGCGGGGCCGTGCCGGGGTCGACGTTGCCGGCGACCTCTGGCGGCGGCTCCGGGGTGACGTCGAACGAGCGCTTGGCGGCGTAGTCGCGGTCGTCGGCCATGAAGGTCATTCTCCCCTACTCTCCGGGGTCCTGGGCGGACAGGTGTTCGACGGTGGTACGGTGGACGGGCAATGGGCCGCCCCGCCTTCCACCCGCTCGTCGAGCGGTGGTTCTCCGAGACCTTCGCCGCCCGGACACCGGCCCAGGAGGGCGGCTGGGCGGCCATCGCCAGCGGCCGAGACACGCTGATCGCCGCGCCGACCGGGTCGGGCAAGACGCTCGCCGCCTTCCTCTGGGCGGTCAACGGGTTGGTGACCGCGGCCATGGCGGGG
>OEPS010000500.1_pt1 | contig 13712 bp, 11 predicted proteins | sample 1539411 | NCBI WGS metagenome assembly OEPS01 (sample SAMN02671747, study PRJEB22543) | soil metagenome | biome: bacteria | place: China:Hunan Province, Lengshuijiang City | collected 2012-10-15 | depth 0.08m m | reverse complement strand
CATCCCCTGGGTGATCGGGAGCCATTTCAGCAGGGCCGCCCCTGCCGCCGCGCACCGCTCGAGCTCCGCGACCGCGTCGCGCCGGTACGGGTGCACCGAGGCGCCGAACAGCATCTTCGGGTTGCGCTTCACGAGCCCGATCACGTAGTCGTTCTCGACGTGCAGGTGGGTGCGGGCGTCGTCGAGCCGCCCGTCGTCGCCGTGGACCGCGTCGAACGCGAGGATGACCGCGGCGTCGACCTCGCTCGCCCCGGCGAGCTCCGCGGCCAGCGCGGCGACCAGCGCGCGCTCGGTTTCGCCATCGGCTCCCTTCATCCCGAGCCGCCAGCGCAGGTAGCGAAACGACGGGCGTCCGAGCAGCGCCCTCGACGTGCGGCCGTTCGCGGCAAGGAAGGCGTTCACATGGACGTGGCAGTCGACGAGCATCGCGGCTCCAGCGGAGGGGAACGTCAAGACTGGGGGTTGCGGACCCGGTCCGCGATCCGCCATCTGACGTAGGACCACACCCGATCGTCCCCGGTAACGCGCCCCAGCCTCGTCATCGCGCCTTGAACCGCCCCCTGTCGCGGGGCCATCTTTCCCCCGTGAGCACATTCCATCATCCCGACTTCAGCGCCGAGAAATTCTCGCGTGCTCCCGACGCGCGATTCGTTCCCGCCCCCGCGGACGGCGTCCTTCCGGAAGACTTCTTCTCCACCACCAACCTTCCGACCTACGTGAAGGTGACGGGGAAGTGGCGGATGCCGAAGGAGCCGCGGATGGATTCGATCCTCACGCTGGACGGGTCGGGTGAGCTCTGGATTCGCGAGGGGCGCCGGCTGCGGAAGGGCGACCTCGTCGCGGTCGGGCAGAAGGAGGACGGGAGCGACGGGATCTACGTCCACGCCTCGGCCTTCCTCGGCGACTCGGCGGAGGGCGAGTTCAAGTTCATGACGAGCGAGGTCTCGCGCGAGAAGCCGATCGACTACGCGCTGATGGCCCGCATCCTCCTCGAGGAGCGCGACCGCGGTGGTTACCCGGTGTGGGTCGCCGGCCCGGCGCTCGTCCACTCGCGCGCCCGCGCCGACATGGCCTGGTTCATCGACAACGGCTTCGTCGGCGCGATGCTCGCCGGGAACGCGGTCGCCGTCCACGACATCGAGGCATCGATCTTCCGCACGACGTTAGGCATGACCGCTTCCGGCGAGGCGAGCAGCGGCGGGCACGGACTGCACATGCGGGCGATCAACAAGGTCCGCGCCGCCGGCTCGATCGCGAAAGCCGTGGAGCAGGGGATCATCACCGACGGGATCATGTACTCGCTGGTGCAGAAGAACGTCCCGTTCGTCCTCACCGGCTCGATCCGCGACGACGGCCCGCTCCCCGACGTCATCACCGACGCGATCGCGGCGCAGGACGCGATGCGTGCCCACGCCGTCAAGGCGACGATGGCGATCCTGATCGCCACCGCGCTGCACGCGATCGCGACCGGCAACATGCTTCCCGCCTTCGTCACCGACGCGGACGGCAGCCTCCGCGAGCTGGCGACCATCTGCGTCGACTCGTCGGAGTTCGTGGTCAGCAAGCTGAAGGACCGCGGTACGCACCAGGCATTCGGCGTCGTCACCAACGCGCAGGACTTCATGCACATCCTGCGGCTCTACGTCGAGCGCGAGCTCGGTGTGCGCGAAGCGACGAAGTCGAAGCCCGCGGTCGCCGCGCGGTGAGCGCGGCCCAGAAGTCAGCACCCCCGGCCGCGCCGACGGTCGAGCCGCGGACCCGCTTCCTCCGCGAGATCGCGGCCCGCGTTCCGGCAACACGGGTCACGGAGCTCTACCTCTTCCCCCCGATGCGGCAGGGGGGGATCGAGACCGGCGTCGCGGTGATCGCCCTCGCCGTCGAGGACGAATCATCGACGCGGCAGACGGTGTACACGGCGACCTACCGCCTGACGCTGAAGGGTCCCGAGCGCGGGAAGTGGGAAGCGGCGTTGCAGGCCGAAGCCGATGCGCCGCTGCTCACCGTCGGCGCGGTGGTACAGGGCGTCCAGCGCCGCAGCGGCGACGAGATGGAGCCCGAGCGGCTGACCGGCGCCGACCTCGCCGGGTTCGCGCCGCCGGAAGCGAACGGCTGAGACTTCCGCTCGGGATCGTCTCGCCGAGCCGGCATCGATGGTCGGTCCGGCCATCGTCGACCTGAACCACGGAAGACCGCCGCGACGGCGAGCGTGGGGAAGCCGGGGCTGAACTGCCTTGGGCAAGCGGGGCGGGATCATCCGCCCGACGCCCACCGAAGTGCGCACGAAGCTCGCTTCGCTTCACGAGCTTCGGAAAGCCGCGGCAGTTCTCCGCGGTTCGATTGCCGTTCCGCCGTCGCCGTTCCGCCTAACGTCGGCGCCGCTCCACGCCGTCGGGGCGCTGGTCGCGGGGGAGTGCGTAGCGCGAGGTGATCAGGCGGTGGAGGTCGCGAGCGTCCTCGATCGTCTCGTTGGCGACGTCCACCCCGGGCGGGGTGATGAGGAAGGGGCGCACCTGGTCGCCACCCGCCGAGCCGTGGGCGCCGACCTGGTCGTCGAAGGAGACGATCTCGTAGCCGTCGTAGGCGCCGAACAGCACCAGGTCACCGCCGTTAGGCTGGTTGACCAGCGACTCGATCGCGCGCAGGACGTGCGGCTCCGTCCCGTAGACCACCAGCGGATCCTCGCCCTCGACGCGGGTCACCCGTCCGTCGTGGATCCACGAGCGCCCCGCCTTCCCGATGGCGATGACGTCGCCGCGGTCGCGTGACATCACGACCCCGATCCCCGGGTGCTCGACCAGCGCCTGGCGCAGCGCCTCGCGCCGCACGTCGCCGCTGATGTCCACCGACTCGAGCGCGCGCTCGTCGTCGGCGAAGTAGACGAGGGCGAGCGAGGAGCTGTAAGTCACGACGATCTCGTGCTTCGCCTCCACCCGATACTTCTCCGGTACGATGATCTCGCGCAGCCCGTACTGCTCCCGCACCCAGCGGCCGGCGCGCGCGAGCAGCCGGCGGAAGCGGCGTGCGCTCGGCGGTGCCGCGCCGGCGACCGTATCGAAGGCGCGCGCGCCGACCTCGGCGTACTCGCTCTGCTCGGCGAAGCTGGCCAGTGCCGTCTGCGCCTCGCGCTTCTGCTTCGAGGCGTACCGGTCGAGGATCCGCTGCACCGTCGTGCCGAGCGACTCCCCATACTCGACGCGGTAGCTCGCCGACGGCGTCATCCCGTGGTCGGAGAGGATCACCAGGTCGTAGGCACGCCCGGGGCGCGACCGCATCATCCGCAGGATCTCGGCGATGCGGGCGTCGGTGCGCCGGAGGTCGCGCAGCGCCGCCTTGCTCGACGGCCCGAAATGGTGCGCGAGCTCGTCGTACTGCATGAACGTGCTGTAGATTATCGGGACGCCGAGGTAGACGTCGAGCACGATCGCCATCGTCTGCAGCTCGCGGACGATGACGTTCGTCAGGATGCGGACGAAGGGAAAGATTCCTTCCGAGTGGGTGCGGCGGCGGGCGAGCTCGCCGACGTTGCGCTCCCACTCCTCGCGCAGCCACTCGAGGATCGCCTGCGCCGCCATCCGCAGCATCCGGATCGGGTGGATGAGCATCAGGATCGCCATTCGCGTTCCGCCGAGCCGGCGGTACACCGAGAGGCGCTCCCGCGTGGCGACGGTGAAGGCGACGGTGCGCGCGTCGCCGTCGAGCAGGTTCACATAGCTCGACCCGCCGTAGAGCGCTCCCGACGCGGCGATGCGGTCGCGGATGTACTGCACGCCCTGCGGTGCATTGCAGGTGATGACGCGCTGTGCTTGCTTGTCGTAGAACCGGAACGCGGGGATGCGATCGTTCTCGCCGTACATGATCCCGGCCTGGCAGTACGGGGTCGCGCTGGGCAGCCCGCAGAACCAGTGGCGGACGGAATACCCGCCGTCGCGGAGCAGCCGGGCGATGGTCGGGCAGTAGCCGAGATCGAGCGCGCGCCGCAGGTCGGCGTGGCTGAGCGCATCGATCTGCAGGACGATGAGGCCGCGCTTCGCCGGTACCCGGCGCTCGCGGCGGAAGAGCGAGTACTTGAAGCGATAGTACCACCCGAGCAGCGAGCGCACGGGCGGCTTCGCCGCGACGACGCGGCGGCCCGCGCCATCACCCCCAGCAGCGAGGTCAGGAGAGGACATGGAGGACTCGGCGACGCTTGGCGTCGTGATCGCCTTCACGGCGGGGATACTGAGCTTTCTCTCCCCCTGCGTGCTGCCCCTCGTGCCGAGCTACGTCACCTTCGTGACGGGACTCTCGCTCGAAGACCTGTCGCGGGCCCGCCGTGTCGCGCTGGTTCATTCGCTCCTGTTCGTCTGCGGATTCACCGCGATCTTCGTCGCGCTCGGCGCCGGCGCGACCGCGCTCGGGGTCCTGCTCGCCGCATATCGCGAGTGGATCAGCCGCGTCGGCGGCGTCCTGCTCGTCATCTTCGGGCTGATCCTGCTCGAGGTGATCCGCGTGCCGGCGCTCGCCCGTGATCGTCGAATCTACTTCGCGAACAAGCCGATCGGGTATCTCGGCAGCGTCCTCGTCGGCATCGCCTTCGGCGCCGGGTGGACGCCGTGCATCGGTCCCGTCCTTGGCGGCATCCTCTCCCTCGCCTCGGCGACGGCGAGCGTCGGCCGGGGGGTCGGGCTCCTCCTCGCCTATTCGGCCGGGCTGGCGATCCCCTTTCTCCTCGCGGCACTGGCGATCGAGCGGTTCATCCTCGTCTTCGTCAGGATGCGGTCGGCGCTCGCGTGGGTGTCGAGGATCTCCGGCGCCCTGCTCATCGTCGTCGGCGTGCTGCTCGCCAGCGGCTGGTTCACGATGCTCGCCTCGTTCCTGCAGCGGCTGACGCCGGCGGCCCTGCAGGGCCGGCTCTGACCAGGCGATGTTAGGCCTGACGCTCGCTGGAGAGGTCGTCCGGCAGCCATTCAGCGGCGCGCCGGAGCAGGTCGCGGACCGGCACCGGCTTGAGGAGGACGTCGCGGCACCCGGCCGCGCGGCAGCGCTCGACGGTGAGCGTGTCGTCGTGTCCGGTCAGCGCGACCGTCACCGGCGGCATCGCGCTTCGCCCGGCGAGGAGGGCGAGCACGCTCAACCCGTCGCCGTCAGGCAGGGCGACGTCGAGCAGCATCAGGTCGGGGCGCTCCGCCTCGCAGGCGCTGACCGCCGCCGCCACCGTACCGGCGACGACGACGCGCCGTCCGGTTTCCTCGAAGAGGATCCGCAGCGGGTCGGTGACGTGATTGCTGTCGTCGACGATCAGCACCAGCGGCCGCTGCCCGCCGGTCATTCGGCGCGCGGGTGCGTCGGGATCGTGAAGAAGAACCGGCTGCCGCGTCCGAGCTCGCTGTCCAGCCAGATCCGTCCTCCGTGCAGCTCGACCAGGCGGCGCGCGATCGTCAGGCCGAGCCCCGTCCCGTGGTGCTGCCGCGACGCCGACGCGTCGACCTGGGCGAACTCCTGGAAGACGAGGTCGTGATGGTCGGCCGCGATCCCGATCCCGCTGTCCCCGACTTCGACGAGGATGGTCGAGCGGTCCTCGAAGTACGGGCACGCGTGCACCCAGACGTGCCCCCCGGGCGGGGTGAAATCGATCGCGTTGCCAAGCAGGTTGCCGAGCACGTGCGCGAGCTTCTCGCGGTCGGCGACGACCCTGGGCGTGTCAGCGCCGATCTGGACGTCGAGCTTGAGCTGCTTGCGCGCGACGAGCGACTCGTTCAGCCGCCGTACCTGGTCGATCACGTCGCCGATCGCGAGTTCGGTCGGCACGAGCTCGAGCTGGTTCGCGGCGCCGCGCGCGTAGGTGAGGATCTCACCGACCATCTCGAGCAGGCGGCGTCCCCCGCCGATGATCCCGGCGATGCTGTCCTGCTGCCGCCCGCTGAGCGGGCCGAGGATCCCGTCACGAAGGATCTCGGCGTGCGTGATGATCGCCGTCAGCGGAGTGCGGAGGTCGTGCGAGATGTTCGCCAGGAACTGCGTCTTCAGCGAGTCGCGCGCGTTGAGCTCGGCGATCTCACGGAGCGCCGACTGGTATGCACTCTCGATCGCGGCCAGCCGCGACTCGACCGAGGCGGCGGGATTGAGCGAGCCCGCGGCACTCGTGTCAGCTCGTGACGTCATGGCGAAAACCTATCCCTGCTCGCCGGCTCTGCCAATAGCGTGTCCTCGTCCCCCGTGTCCTCGTCCCCGCCGCGGGCGATCGACTCTTCCAGCTCCTGGCGCCGCAACAGACGCCAGTATCTTCCCCGCGCCCGCATCAGCTCTGCGTGCACCCCCTGCTCGACGACGCGTCCGTCATCGAGCACGATGATCCATGACGCATCGCGCAGGGCGCTGATCCGGTGCGACGCGATCACCGCCGTGCGCCCCGCCAGCGCGGTGCGCAGCGACCGCAGGATCTCGGCTTCGGTGTGCGAGTCGACCGCGGACAGGGCATCATCGAGCAGCACGATGCGCGGCCGGCGCGCCAGCGCGCGCGCGAGCGCGGCGCGCTGCTTCTGCCCGCCCGAGAGGTTGATGCCCCGTTCGCCGAGCATTGTTCCCCATCCGTGCGGAAATCCCGCGATCGTGTCGTCGAGTTGGGCGACCCGCGCCGCGAACCGCGCGTCCTCCGGCACCGTCTCGCTCTCGGCGGCCTTGAGGCCGACCGGGAGCGCGTGCGACGCCAGGCCGTATGCCACGTTCGAGGCGATGGTATCGCTGAACAGCAGCGACTCCTGCGGGACGTACCCGATATCGGACCGGAAGGCGTCGAGCGCGGCTTCGGTCGTCGGCACCCCGTCGACGAGGATCTGACCTTCCTGGGGATCGTGGAAGCGCGGGATGAGGTCCATCAGGGCGCTCTTTCCGCTTCCGGTCGCACCGACGATCCCGACCGTCGAGCCGGCGGGGATGGTGAAGCTGACGCCACGCAGCACCCAGCGTGGCTCGCCCCCGTCGCGCACCGGGTAGTGAAAGCCGACCCCGCGGAACTCGATCGCCCGTCCGGCTCCCGCCGCCGGGAGCGCGCGCGGCGCGGCCGGCGTCATCACGTCAGGCACCGCGTCGAGGATCTCGAGCAGCCGGGCGAGCGAAGTGGCTCCGCGCTGGAACAGGTTCGTCACCCAGCCGAGCGCGATCAGCGGCCAGGTGAGCAGCGAGAGGTACAGCCCGAAGGCGACGAACGAGCCGACGGAGATCGTGCCGCGCGCGGCGAGCACGCCGCCGAAGCCGAGCACGATCAGCGTCCCGAGGCCGGCCAGCAGCCCGTACGAGGGCTGCATCGCTCCGTAGAGCCGCGCCAGTCCGAGGTTCCGCTCCATGTATTCCGCGCTCATCTCGCGGAACCGCCCGATCTCGGCCGCCTCCTGCCGGTAGGCGCGCACGACGCGCACCCCGGAGAGGTTTTCCTGCGTCAGGGTGGTCACCTTCCCGAAATGCGACTGCACCTCCTCGAACCGGTCGTGGATCATGTTCCCGAGCTTGAGGGTAAGGACGGGGAGGGCCAGCATCGGCAGCAGCGCGAGGGCGGTCAGGCGATGATCGATCCGCAGCATGTAATAGAGCGCGAAGGCGCCACCGAAGATCGTGCTGACGAGGTACATGATCGCCGGGCCGGCGGCCATCCGGACGGCGCTGAGGTCATTGGTCAGTCGCGCCATGATCTCGCCGGTGCGCATCCGCGCGTAGAACGCGGAGTCGAGTCGCTCGAGATGGGCGTACAGGTCGTTGCGGAGATCGTATTCGACGCGCCGGCTGATCCCGTTGAGCATCTCGCGCATCCCGTAGCGCGCGGCGCCGCCGGTGAGGGCGAGGCCGACCATCCACCACCCGAGCGTCCACACCCGCCCGGCCGGAGCCCCCGCCCGCATCGCCTCGATCGCGTCGCCGAGGAGCCGGGGGACCGCGCTCGTCAGTGCCGAGGAGAGCACGACGAGGAAGAGCCCGAACGAAAGTGGCCCACGATACGGCCTGAAGTACGGAATGAGGCGCTTAAGTACCTTCATGGGTGGCACATGGCTTGCGCTTTGAGCAGGGTCGGACCCCATATTCGACTGCTACACCTGGAGTGCACGGCACCACGCTGGCTCCACGCTTTTCTTCCCGAGGAATCACACGATGACCACGAAGTATATCCGCTCCTTCATCCCGGTGCTCGCCCTCGCCTTCACGGCTGGCGCATGCTCGACGAAGGACAAGACGAGTGATTCGCTGGCGGTCGACACGTCGCTCAACCGCGACCTCGCCCTTGCGAACCGTGACAGCGCGGCGCAGCCGCAGCTGCAGGACGTCCCGAGCGGGACGGCGAACACCTCGACCCGCACCGGCACCGGCTCGAGCGGAAGCGCGACGCGCACGACGACGACGCGGACCACCACCACCACGAAGCCGAGAACGACCACGCCGTCGACGACGTCGAGCGGCAACAAGGTCACTAGCGGGACGGGCGGCGGCGGCGCGGTCGGCACCCTGCCGAGCGGCACGACGCTTTACCTCGCGTCAAACGCGCGCGTCTGCACGAACACGAACAAGGTCGGCGACACCTTCACGGCGACGCTGAACAACGCAGTCAGCTCGGGCGGCGTCACGATCCCGGCCGGCTCGCAGGTCAAGCTGGAAGTCACCTCGCTCAAGCGCAGCGAGAACGCGAACGACAACATCGTGATGGGCTTCCGCGTCGTGTCGGTCAACGTCCGCGGTACCTCCTATCCGCTCGACGGCACCGTCTCCGCCGCCAGCTCGATCCAGAAGGTTCGCAACCAGTCCACTGGCAAGGACGTCCAGAAGGTCGCGACCGGCGCAGTCCTCGGAGCCATCGCGGGCCAGGTCATCGGCAAGAACACCAAGGGCACGGTCATCGGTGCCGCTGCCGGTGCGGCCGCCGGAACCGCCGCTGCCGCGGCGACGGCGAACTACGAAGGCTGCCTCCCGAACGGCGGCGCGCTGAGCGTCACCACCACGGCGCCGACGCAGATCAAGATCTGAACGGCAGCTGTCGGCCGTTAGATAGCCGCGAAGGGGGCCAGGGGCCAGGTGTCAGCAGGAAGGTACGGCGGTCCGCCGTGCCTGACTACTGGTCCCTGGCCCCTGGCCCCCGCGCCTAACAGCTGCCGTTCAGAATCCCGCCGCCGCTCCCGACGCGCGCGGATCGACGAACCCTTCCCACCCGCCCTTCACGCGCATGACCGCGTGGGCCTGGGCGACGCCGCCGACAGGAGCCATCCCGTAGCCCATCGTGGTGAGTGAATCGAGGGTCGCCTGCATAAGCCCCCCGCGCTCGTAGCGCAGTGAATCGGGAAGCGCCTGGTGATGCACGCGCGGGGCGCTCATCGCGTCGGCGAGCGTCATCCGGTTGTCGATGACGTTGAGGATGATCTGCGACGTCGCCGTTATGATGCGCGGGCCGCCTCGCGCGCCGACCACGAGGAGCAGGTCCCCCGCCGGGTCGAGGACGATGGTCGGCGACATCGCGCTCAACGGACGCTTGCCCGGCTGCACCGCGTTCACTTCGCCCTGCACCAGCCCGAACTGGTTCGGCGTCCCCGGCTGCGCCGCGAAGTCGTCCATCTCGTTGTTCATGAAGAACCCGGCGCCGCGCACCCAGACCCCGCTCCCGAACAGGCCGTTCAGCGTCGTGGTCGTCGCAACCGCGTTCCCGCTCGCGTCGACGACGGAGTAGTGCGTCGTCTCGTTACCCTCGCGCAGCGCGCGGAGCTTCGCCTCGATCACCGCCGTCGGGGTCGCCCGATGATCGCCGATCGTCGCCGCGACCGCACGCGCGTACTCCTTGCTCGTCAGCTTCGCCGTCGGCACGGGCGCGAACGCCGGATCGGCGAGCGCCGCGTTCCGATCGACGAACGCGCGCTGGTACGCCGACCCGAGCAGATGGAAGTATTCCGCGCTGCCGAACGGCGGGAGCGCCGGCACCGTCTCGAGGATGTTCAGCGTCTCGGTGATCGTCACCCCGCCCGACGACGACGGCGGCATCGTGAACAGGGTGTACCCGCGGTACGTCGATCGGATTGCGTCGCGCCAGATGGGCCTGTACCGACGCAGGTCCTCGGCCGTCATGATCCCGCCACCGCGCCGCATCTCCGCGGCGACCGAGTCGGCCACCGCCCCACGATAGAAGCCGTTCGCTCCCTTCGAGGCGATCGCGCGCAGTGTGCGCGCGAGGTCCGGCTGCCGAAGCGTCGCGCCGGCGCGCAGCGGCGATCCCCCGGGGAGAAACACCGCGCCGCCCGCGAACCTCGCGATCAGGTCGGCGTCGCGCGCGAACGAGTGCGCGAGCGCGCTGTCGACCACGAACCCGTCCTCGGCCAGCCGGATCGCCGGCGCCATCACCTCCGCGAGGGAGAGGACACCGAAACGCTTCTGCGCCGCGACGAGCCCCGCAACCGCACCGGGGACACCCGAGGCGAGATGCCCGATGAGGCTCCTGTCGGTGACCTTGCCGGCAGAATCGACGTACATGTTCCGGGTCGCCGCGAGCGGCGCGACCTCGCGATAGTCGAGCGCCGCGGTGCGGCCGTCGGCCATCCTGATCACCATGTACCCGCCGCCGCCGAGGTTTCCCGCCTCGGGGTAGGTCACGGCGAGCGCGAAGCCGACGGCGACCGCCGCATCCACCGCGTTTCCGCCGCGCCTCATGATTTCCACCCCAGCCAGGCTCGCCTTTTCCTCGTTCGACGACACCATCCCGTGCTCGGCGAAGGATGCCTTCGCCCCGGCGTGGAATGGCCAGCCGGAAGGGAAGGTCGGCGTGACGCGCGCCGGGATCGCCGGCCCCGCGACGCCGAGCGGCCGCGCGTTAGGCTTCGGGTGGCAGGCGGCCGCGAGTGCGATCGCAAGAAGGGCGAATCTGGAATGGCGCATGTGCGATTGTCGAAGGGCCGGCGGCGCGGGGCTCGCCGAGGAATGACCGGGACTACCTGCCGCCGAGTCCGAACTTGATGCCGAGCCGCGTTGTCTGCTGCTGGTACTGCCGGCGATCCCCGCCGCTCAGCCCCTTGCTCTCGTGCAGCGCGACGCCGTACTCCTGCACGAGGAACGCTTCACTGCGGCCCCCGAAGCCGTAGCCGAAGCCGTAGCCGATCCCGATCCGCGGGTCGATGTTGCGCGTCGGGGGGAGCAGCTGGCCGCCCCGGTCGGCGGTGAACTTCTCGAACGCGATCACCCCGGCGTTGATCACCACGAGCTGGTGGAACCCGGGCGAGCCCCCCCCGCCGACGCTGAACTGTCCCCCGAAGGTGTAGACGTTCACATGGGCGTCGCAGCAGCCATTGGGGATCGAGCCCGTCGCCGCCTGCGCGCTGTCGACGTAGAGCATCGGGACGTGCGCGTACGACGCCGTGAGGCCGAACGCGCTCCCCGGGCTCAGCGCGAACTCGAGCGACCCGGCGTACTCGATGGTCTGCGAGAACCCCCATGCCGTCTGCGTCGACCCGTCGAAGATGTCCTGCATGTTGAACAGGCCGACCGACGCGCCGACCAGGACCGACGGGTCGTGCCTGAGCCCCCCCTGCGGGACCTTCAGGATCTGCGCGTGCGCCTCGGGCGCGAGCAGGGCGAGCAGTGCGATGAGCGCGATACGACGCACGCGAATTCCTCCATCGAGTAACTTGTCCGGGACCAGCCGCAGCCCGTAACTTAGCGGCCGCCCCGGAGGGCCGACAGCAGAGCCCCGCGCGGTGCGAGCCATCGACATCGCCTCTTTCCCCGCCGCCGTGCTCGATCCGCGGATCACCGAACATCGCAATCCGCGCTCCGCGGACATCGACCTCGCGTCGCCACTCGAGATCGTCGAGATCATCAACGCCGAGGACCGCACGGTCGCCGACGCGGTCGCGACGCAGAAGCGGGAGGTCGCCAGGGCGATCGCGATCGCCGAGGACTGCTTCCGTCGCGGCGGCCGCCTGGTGTACGCCGGCGCCGGAACCTCGGGACGCCTCGGCGTCCTCGACGCCTCGGAGTGCCCGCCGACCTTCGGAGTGGACTTCGACATGGTAGTCGGATTGATCGCCGGGGGATACGACGCGCTCCTCCGGGCGCAGGAGGGCGCCGAGGACAGCCCCGAGGGCGGGGCGCGCGACATCGACGCCCTCGCGCTCGGCGAACGCGACTTCCTCGTCGGCATCGCCGCCTCGGGGGGCACCCCCTACGTTCGCGGCGCGCTCACCCGCGCCCGCGAGCTCGGCGCGCGCACCGCCATCGTCGCCTGCACCCCGCCACCGGCAGCGGTGCGCGACGTCGCCGACCTCCTGATCGTCCCGATCACCGGTCCCGAGGTCGTCACCGGCTCGACGCGGATGAAGGCCGGGACCGCGACCAAGCTCGTGCTCAACATGATCACGACCGGGGCGATGATCCGGATCGGCAAGACGTACGGCAACCTGATGGTCGACCTCCGCGCGACCAACGCCAAGCTGCGCGACCGCAGCGAGCGGATCATCGTCGAGGTCACCGGGGTCGATCGCGCCGAGGCGAAGCGGCTCCTCGCCGCCGCCGGCGACAGCGTCAAGACCGCCATCGTCATGCATGCGCTCCACGCCGATCGCGCCGGCGCCGAGCGCGCGCTCGCCGAGGGAGGCGGTGTCGTCCGCCGGGTCATCCCCGGCCCGCCGCCGCCGGTCGAGTGATCGCGCGACGGGAGGAGGTGCCTAACGCCGCGGCGCGGGGCGGGTCGCCGCGCATCGCCGACGTCGTCGTCGGGCTGATGTCCGGCACGTCGCTCGACGGCGTCACGGCCGCCGTCGTCCGCTTCGGCGAGCGCGATGGCCGCATCGCCACCGAGCTGCTCGCCTGGCTCACGCACCCCTACACCGCCGGCCAGCGCGCGCGGCTCGCCGAGGCGCTCACCGGCGCCACGCCGGCGGCCTACTGCCGCGTGAACTTCGACCTCGGAGGCTGGCTCGCCGACGCGGCCGTCGCGGCGATCGCCGAAGCGGGGGTCGCACGCGACGAGATCGCGGTGATCGCCTCTCACGGCCAGACCGTCTGGCACGAACCGGGACACTCGACCTGGCAGCTGGGCGAGTCGGCGGTGATCGCCGAACGGACAGGGATCGACGTCGTCGCCGACTTCCGCGTCCGCGACGTCGCCGCGGGAGGGCAGGGGGCTCCCCTCGTCCCGGTCGCCGACGCACTCCTGTTCGCCGACCAGGCGCGCTGGCGCGCGCTGCAGAACATCGGCGGGATCGGCAACGTCACCGTCGTCCCGCCTGACGGCGACCTGCGGGCGGTCCGCGCCTTCGACACCGGGCCCGGCGTCGCCGTCATCGACGCCCTCGCCCGCCTGGCCGACCCGTCGCTGCCGTACGACGTCGATGGCCGGCTCGCCCTCGCCGGCCACGCCTGCGAGGAGGTGGTGAGCGAGCTCCTCGCCGCGCCCTACTTCGCCGCCGAGCCGCCCAAGTCCACCGGTCGCGAGCTGTTCAGCGCCGCCTACGCGCAGTCACTCGACGATCGCTGCGCCGCTGCACGGCCCGGAGCGACGCCGGCGGACGTCGTCGCCACCGCCACACTGCTCACCGCGCGCAGCATCGCCGACGCCTATCGGCGCTTCCTTCCCGAGCCGGTGAGCGACGTCCTGCTCTCCGGGGGCGGCGCCCGCAACCCCGCGCTCGTCGCCGCGATCCGCGCCGAGCTCCCCGACCGCGAGGTGCGCCTCTTCAGCGACGTGTTCTTCGACGGCGAAGCGAAGGAAGCTGTCG
>OEPS010000499.1_pt1 | contig 13716 bp, 8 predicted proteins | sample 1539411 | NCBI WGS metagenome assembly OEPS01 (sample SAMN02671747, study PRJEB22543) | soil metagenome | biome: bacteria | place: China:Hunan Province, Lengshuijiang City | collected 2012-10-15 | depth 0.08m m | reverse complement strand
TTACCAGATCGCCATCGACTGCGCCAAGGAACAAGGCTTGAACCTGCCGATGATCACAGGCTGATCTGCGGTAAATGGTTGATACTGATATCTATGCAGGCGAATACGCCTCACGAGTACGGAGCATTAACGTGACTGAATTGACCCTGAAGCCCGGCACCCTGACCTTGGCTCAGCTGCGTGCGATTTTCCAGCAGCCAGTGAAACTCAAGCTGGACGCCAGCGCTGACCAGCAGATCGATGCCAGCGTCGCCTGTGTCGAGCAGATCCTTGCCGAAGACCGCACGGCCTACGGCATCAACACCGGTTTTGGCCTGCTGGCGTCGACCCGCATCGCCAGCCACGACCTGGAAAACCTGCAGCGCTCGTTGGTGCTGTCGCACGCCGCTGGCGTTGGCCAGCCAATTGACGATGCTCTGGTACGGTTGATCATGGTGCTCAAGGTCAACAGCCTGAGCCGTGGTTTCTCCGGCATTCGCCGCAAGGTGATCGACGCGCTGATCGCGCTGATCAACGCCGAGGTTTATCCGCACATTCCGCTGAAAGGTTCGGTGGGCGCTTCCGGCGACCTGGCACCGCTGGCGCATATGTCGCTGGTGCTGCTCGGCGAAGGCAAGGCGCGCCACAACGGCCAATGGCTGTCGGCCACCGAAGCCCTGGCGGTTGCCGGCCTCGAGCCGCTGACCCTGGCGGCCAAGGAAGGTCTGGCCCTGCTCAACGGCACCCAGGCTTCCACGGCCTATGCCTTGCGCGGCCTGTTCGAAGGTGAAGACCTGTTCGCCGCCGCCACCTCGATTGGCGCGCTGACGGTTGAAGCGGTTCTGGGCTCGCGCTCGCCGTTCGATGCTCGTATCCACGAAGCCCGTGGTCAGCGTGGGCAGATTGACTCTGCTGCTTGCTACCGTGACCTGCTGGGCGATGGCAGCGAGGTTTCCGCCTCGCACCAGAACTGCGGCAAGGTACAGGACCCGTACTCGCTGCGCTGCCAGCCACAAGTCATGGGCGCCTGCCTGACCCAGCTGCGTCAGGCTGCCGAAGTACTGGTCATCGAAGCCAACGCCGTCTCCGACAACCCGTTGGTATTCGCCAAGGAAGGGGACGTGATCTCCGGTGGCAACTTCCACGCCGAGCCGGTGGCCATGGCCGCTGACAACATGGCCCTGGCCATTGCCGAGATCGGCTCGCTGAGTGAACGCCGCATCTCGCTGATGATGGACAAGCACATGTCCCAGCTGCCGCCGTTCCTGGTGGCCAATGGCGGCGTCAACTCGGGCTTCATGATCGCTCAGGTGACCGCTGCCGCGCTGGCCAGCGAGAACAAGGCGCTGGCCCATCCGCACAGCGTTGACAGCCTGCCGACTTCCGCCAACCAGGAAGACCACGTGTCGATGGCACCGGCTGCCGGCAAGCGTTTGTGGGAAATGGCCGAGAACACCCGTGGTGTCATCGCCGTCGAGTGGCTGGCTGCCGCGCAGGGTCTGGACCTGCGCGAAGGCCTGAAAACTTCGCCGAAGCTGGAGCAAGCCCGCCAGACCTTGCGCACCAAGGTCGCGTTCTACGAGAAAGACCGCTTCTTCGCCCCGGACATCGAGGCGGCTATCGCCCTGTTGGCTGAAGGGCGCCTGACTGGTCTGTTGCCGGCCAAGGTTCTGCCTAGCCTGTGACACCTTTGGGGCCGCTTTGCGGCCCATCGCCGGCTTTGCCAGCTCCCACAGGAACATTGTGCGAGCTGGCGAAGCCGGCGATGGGCTGCAACGCAGCCCCACGGTCATTCAGCGACACTCCAAGAACAAGAAAAAGGACGTGACATGCAACAAGCAGAAGGGCTCAAACGCGGCCTGACCGCCCGCCATATCCGCTTCATGGCCCTCGGTTCGGCAATCGGTACCGGGTTGTTCTATGGCTCTGCCGCGGCGATCCAGATGGCTGGCCCCGCCGTGTTGCTGGCCTACCTGATCGGCGGCGCCGCAGTGTTCATGGTTATGCGCGCCCTCGGCGAGATGGCCGTGCACAATCCGGTCTCCGGCTCATTCGGCAGCTATGCCACCACCTACCTGGGGCCGATGTCGGGTTTTATCCTGGGTTGGACCTACGCCTTTGAAATGATCATCGTCTGTATTGCCGACGTGACCGCATTCGGCATTTATATGGGCTTCTGGTTTCCCGAGGTTGCCCGTTGGATCTGGGTGCTGGGCATCGTTTTCCTCATTGGCGGCCTGAACCTGTGTAACGTCAAAGTCTTCGGCGAGATGGAGTTCTGGCTGTCGCTGCTCAAAGTCAGTGCCATTGTCGCGATGATCCTGGCCGGCTTCGGCATCATGATTTTTGGCCTGAACAACGCCAGTGCCGACAACGCCGTGGGTATCAGCAACCTGTTCGAGCATGGCGGTTTCATGCCCAATGGCATTGGCGGCCTGATCGCTTCCTTCGCCGTGGTGATGTTTGCCTTTGGTGGCATCGAAATCATCGGTATCACCGCCGGTGAAGCCAAGGACCCGCAACGCGTGCTGCCCAAGGCGATCAACGCCGTGCCGATGCGCATCCTGCTGTTCTATGTGCTCACCCTGTTCGTGCTGATGTGCCTGTACCCATGGCCGCAGATCGGTAGCCAGGGCAGTCCGTTTGTACAGATCTTCAGCAACCTGGGGATCGGTTCGGCGGCGACGGTGCTGAATATCGTGGTGATCTCGGCAGCAGTGTCGGCCATCAACAGCGATATCTTCGGTGCCGGCCGCATGATGTATGGTCTGGCCCAGCAAGGGCACGCGCCCAAGGGCTTCGCGAAAATCTCCCGTCACGGTGTACCGTGGATGACCGTGCTGGTCATGGGCGCGGCGTTGCTCGGCGGCGTGGTACTCAACTACCTGATCCCGGAAAACGTATTCCTGCTGATTGCTTCGATCGCTACCTTTGCGACCGTCTGGGTCTGGCTGATGATCCTGGTGACCCAGGTCGCCATGCGTCGCAGCATGAGCCGCGAAGAAGTGGCCGAACTGAAGTTCCCGGTACCGTTCTGGCCTTACGGCCCGGCCGCGGCGATTGCCTTCATGCTGTTTGTGTTTGGTGTGCTCGGTTACTTCCCGGATACCCAGGCAGCCTTGCTGGTCGGCGTGGTCTGGGTACTGTTCCTGGTCGCCTCCTACCTGCTGTGGTGCAAGCCTCGGGCAGCCAAGGGCAAGGCGCCGGTGGCCCAGGATGCGTCCTAACTACAACGCTTGAAACGGAGACAATGGATGAAAACCCTCTGGCAGCACTGCCATGTGGCGAGCATGGCCCAAGGCACTTACTCGATCATCGAGGACGCGGCGATCGTTACCAGCGCCGGTCACATCGAGTGGATCGGCCCACGCCAGTCGTTGCCGGCCCTGACCGCTGACAGAAGCGTGGACCTGGGCGGCGCCTGGGTCACTCCGGGGTTGATCGACTGCCACACCCACGCGGTGTTTGGTGGTAATCGCAGCGGCGAGTTCGAGCAGCGCCTGCAAGGGGTGAGCTATGCCGAGATCGCCGCGCAAGGGGGTGGCATTGCCAGCACCGTGCGGGCGACCCGGGCTGCCAGCGAAGATGAGTTGTTCGTCAGTGCCCGCCAGCGGGTCCAGGCGTTGATGCGCGATGGTGTCACTACCCTGGAGATCAAGTCCGGCTACGGCCTGGACCTGGCCAGCGAGCGCAAGCTGCTCAAGGTCATCCGCCGCCTGGGCGAGGAGTTGCCGCTGACCGTGCGCAGCACCTGCCTGGCGGCACATGCCTTGCCGCCGGAGTACAAGGACCGGGCTGACGATTACATCAGCCATATCTGCGACGAGATGCTTCCGGCCCTGGCGGCCGAAGGCCTGGTCGATGCGGTGGATGCCTTCTGCGAGTACCTGGCCTTTTCCCCGGCCCAGGTCGAGCGGGTGTTCATCAAGGCACATGAGTTGAAGCTGCCGGTGAAATTGCATGCCGAGCAACTGTCGTCGCTGGCGGGTTCCAGCCTGGCGGCGCGCTACCAGGCGCTGTCGGCCGATCACCTGGAGTTCATGACCGAGGACGATGCGATTGCCATGGCTGCGGCCGGAACGGTAGCCGTGCTGTTGCCCGGGGCGTTCTACTTCTTGCGCGAGACCCAGCTGCCGCCAATGGACGCGTTGCGCAAGCACGGGGTGAAGATTGCCATCGCCAGTGACCTCAACCCCGGCACCTCGCCGGCGCTTTCCCTGCGCTTGATGCTGAACATGGCCTGTACCCTGTTCCGCATGACCCCGGAAGAAGCCTTGGCCGGTGTCACCACCCATGCCGCAACAGCACTGGGGCTGGGTAACAGTCATGGCTCGCTGGAAGTGGGCAAGGTAGCGGACTTCGTCGCCTGGCAGATCGAGCGTCCGGCGGATCTGTGTTATTGGCTAGGTGGTGACTTGCCCAAGCGGGTAGTGCGCCTGGGCCGTGAAATTTTCAATTGAAGGAAGGCTAATGGACAAGGTACTGAGTTTTCATCAGGGCAGTCTGCCGCTGCTGATCAGCATGCCTCACGCCGGCCTGCGCCTGACGCCGGTGGTCAAGGCCGGGCTGGTGGCGCAGGCGCAAAGCTTGCCCGATACCGACTGGCATATCCCGCAGCTGTACGACTTTGCCCGTGAACTGGGTGCCAGCGTGGTAGCGGCCGAGTATTCGCGCTTTGTCATCGACCTGAACCGCCCGGATGACGACAAGCCGCTGTATGCCGGTGCTACTACCGGTCTGTACCCGGCCACGCTGTTCGAGGGCGAACCGTTGTTTCAGGCAGGCAAAGAGCCGTCGACGGAAGAGCGAGCGGAATACCTGGAAGGTATCTGGCGCCCCTATCACGACACCCTCCGTCGTGAGCTGGACCGTCTGCGTGAGCAGTTTGGTTATGCACTGCTCTGGGATGCCCATTCGATTCGTTCGCACATCCCGCACCTGTTTGAAGGCAAGTTGCCGGACTTCAATCTGGGCACCTTCAATGGCGCCAGTTGCGATCCCGAGCTGGCCGAGCGCCTGCAGGGTGTCTGCGCCGGGTTTGCTCAGTACAGCCACGTGCTCAATGGCCGCTTCAAGGGCGGGCATATCACCCGTCACTATGGTGACCCGGCCAACAATATCCATGCGGTGCAGCTGGAGCTGGCGCAGAGTACCTACATGGAGGAGGTTGAGCCGTTCAAGTACCGCGAAGACCTGGCTCAGCCGACGCAGGTGGTGTTACGTCAGTTGCTGGAGACCGTGCTGGCCTGGGCCAAGGGCCGGTATGGCAGATGAGGCATGAAGCCCGCCCGTCGTGTACGGGCGGGTAGCGCAAGGGGGCGGTTAATCCTGAGGCCTGCCTTCGCGGTTGGTGAGTTCGCGAAGCAGGGCCCGCTCCTGGTTCTCCTTGTTCTCTCTGAGGGCCTGCATGTAAGGCTCTAGTGCGTCGATCGCTTCATCCGGGAATTGCTCGAAGAGCTGGCGTTCACCCTCGTGGTAAGCAGCGGTGATTTCCTCGAAGCGCCCGGTATGGGCGTTACGCAGGTAGTTTTCCCAAAGTCCGAAGGTGGTCGCGAACTGCAGGAAGGACTCTCCGTCTTCTGCCTCGCGGATCCGTCTTTCTACGCTTTCGAGCTCCCCGCGGCGTAGCCGCACGGCACTTTCATACAGCATGTGGTCCGCAGGCGCTGGCAGATCCAGCACCGAGGCCAGTCGGCGATGGTAGGCCAGGCGCAATTCTGCCTCGTCCCTGCCGTCGGCTTGTTCACGCGCTATGTGGTCGAGTTCACGCTGACGGTACAGTCTGCGGGTCAGCTGATACATATACTGATCGTGGTTGGCGCCGGGCGTAGCCGTTTCCACCTGCCTTATCAGAAGCTGTTCCTCGATCTGTTTGAACACCAATAGTGCGCCATCGTGGCAGGTTCTCGAGGATGCGCCGTCTTGAGCCATGCCATTGAACAGCTGGCGCTGATCGCTCATGCCGGCCGCCATGTCCAGTACACGCCAGACCCGGTCAATGAATTCGGATCTGGCGATTTGTGTCCGGTACGGGGCGGACTGTGACAGTCGTCCGACCAGATTCAGCAAATCTGCAGCTTCAGCGCTTTGCTCAAGTACTTGCCACTGGCTTCTATGGGCTGCGCGCATCTGCTCCGAGCCCTGTAACCACAGATCGACATTGGGAGTATCTCCCGGGGTCCAGGGGACAGGGCTATGACGGTGGGCACTGGTGGCGCTGCCTGTGCTGCCAGGGCTGCTACCGGGCGTGCTGCCTGCGCTGCCGGAGTGATAATCGAGTGGCTGGAGATTGAGGATTTCCAGCGTCAGGTCCATGTCGAACGTATAGCTTCGATGGCGGCCCTGGGAGAGATGCGCCCGGCGCATGGTGGCCTCGCTCAGAGGATTGCCTGCTAGTGAGATGGAGGTAAAGCCATCGTCGTTTTCCGGGTTGCTCAGAATATGCTCGGGGAGTTCGGTCAACAGGTTGCCGTCCAGGTCGAGCACATGCAAAGGCATCAGGTCGTCCAGCCACGCTGGCCAGTTTTGCAGCCCCGCGTTCCTCAGGTACAAGCGATGCAAAGGCCGGCTGAATTCGATCGGGCTTTGCAGTGCCGTGCTGAAGCTGTTGCCGGACAGGTCCAGCACCGTCAGTGCACGCATGCGCGCCAGGTCATTGATGACCGCTTGATCGACTACGAGGCCTTGCTCGCGCAGGTTCAGTTCGCTGATTCTTGTTGATTCGACCAGCGCCGGCGGCAGGGTGCGTAGCGGCTGGGTGTGCCCTTCGAGGGTCAGTGAACTGAGCGCCGGGAAGCGCCGCAGAAACCGGTTGAGTTGATCGGCGGGCGCATCGACGCGCCGCAGTCGGAGGTGTTCGACATAGCGGTTGAAAAATTCCGGTAGACGTGAGGGAAAGTCATCCAGTGACAGGTCTTCAAGGTGCAAAGCGGAAAGGGTGGAACCGCGCACCCGTCTCTCCCAGAAGTCGAGTATCACCTGGCCGACCTGAGCGCGCGAGTGCATGGTTTCGTTAGTGATAGGGGCCGACGAGCTAGACGCGTTCGCCCACTGATCCAGCGCATCGCGCAATGCCTGGCGCTCATCCATCAGTGCCAACAGGCGCTCTTCGATGGCGTGTGCGAGATCCAGGTTGAAACTGAATCGACGTTGTAGCCCATCCTGGCTGAGGTACATGTCCCGAAGTTGTGACGGGAAAATTGCGTTTCCGTTCAAGGACACTCGAGTATGGTGATCGAGATCGACTTCGTTGCTCAGCAGAAACTCGGGCACTACGGTAAAGCGGTTCGTGCGCAGCGACACTTCGCCGATGCTTTCCAGTGCATGGCCGTCCAGCCAGGTGGGCCAGCGTTCAAAGCCCATGCGTTCGAGGCCGAGGTAGTCCAGGTGCCAATCGGGGAGGCGAAAGGCCGGACCCTGGGCCAACCTGTTGCCGCTCAGGTCTAGCCGGCTAATGTCCGGGCGTGTGGCCAACCGTTCGATGTCCAGGGCAGACAAGGTGTGGTTCTGGTTTACGAACCTCAGTTCGGTGAGTTGAGGAAAGCTTCTGACGATCAACGCAATGCTGTTGGATAGCTCGGAAGGCTGTGCGCCAGCATCATAGGGGCGTTCGACTTCCAGCCTTTCCAGGTGCGGGAAATGTTGAAAGAGATTGCGCAGCTGCGCCTCGAAGTGCTCCAGACCGAGGCTGCCATCGGCAGCATGATCGAGGAATATAGTGTTGAGCTGCAGATGCCTGGCCCGATCAGCAATGAAGGCCGGCAGATGCTGGGGAAACTCTGCGACGAATCCATTGTGCAGTCGCAATGGCCGCTGTTGTTCACTGAGCTCTGGTACAGCGCTGTGGAACCATAGCTGCCAGATGGCCTCTTCGATGTCTTGCCTGCTGGATTCACGACTGGCCAGGTCGGTAATCACACCCGGGCTTGCGCGCCATTGCTCAAGGCTCTCTTGTAGCTCTTGGCGTTCCGCGGTCAGTTGCCCGATCCTGTCCTGGATGCGCACGGGAGACATGCCGGCTTGCTCCAGTCTGCTCAGTATCAACTCGGCAGAGATGGTAAGTCGCTGAGGCAGTCCGGTGTCGTTGATCTGCGCCAGCAAACTGTTGCGGCTCCACGCCCCAGCGGTGTTGCTACCGCCACTCAATGGATAACCGAGGCGTCCATCGGCAAGACGCATCGGCGATCTGAAACCGGGGCGCTGCATGCCCAGAACCTTGCGCAGCGCCCAGCGCGGCAAAGGTGCTTGCTGAAGCTGCTGCCTGAGCGTTAGTTCGTCGGTTACGCCAGAGGCGGCAAGTTGCGAGCGTTGTGTGTCTGATAACGCCTCGAACAATGCTCCGAACATCGATTCATGCACGACTTGCGGGAAGCTGGACGGATAGGGTGACGAGGCAACATATCCGCCGGGGTAGCGAGTAATGATGGCGCGGCTCGGGGTGTCATCCGGGCCGATACTGTCTAGGCGACCGGGGTTGAATCTACCCTCGCGCAATTCGATTGCTGTCTCCGCTGACCAGCCTGGAAGCTGGTTCAGGGAGTGCAGGATCAACCGCTCGGTATCCGGGTTAGCGGCCGAGACCAGATACAGTCCCTCGTATGCACGGGTGAGCCGCACCTGTTGCTGGTAAAGGCGTATCTCTTCACCAAGACGCCTGGGCACTTTTCCTGCAGCCAACGATTGCAGTTGCATAGGGCTGGCATTGCGCAGCAGCTCCTCGGTGATGGCTGTCGGGAGCTGTGGGTACACCCGTTGGATCAGCAGCGCGCCGGGTGCCTGGCTGGCGGGCAAGTCACGGTAACGTTTTTCGAATTCGCGATGACGTATGCCAGGGCTTTCTTCGGGTAACGCCTTGGCCACGTCCTGGTCCAGCTTGAAACGCCACATCGTGTCTTCCAGCTGTGCCGGGAGCCGTTGATTGCCGCTCAGCACCCGGCGCAATACGCCGTCATCAATGTCACTTGAGCGCAGGATCTGCGTCGCGACTTCATCGCTGAATTGTCCATTGAGATGACCCAAGCGTCGGAACAGGCGCATGCCGTGCCATTCCCGTGGTCGATCCAGCTCATGCAACCAGGCGCCTGCACCGTTATGTTGCAACAGGGGGTGGTAGCGCGGCGACGTTTGCCAGGCTTCGAGCCGGTACTCATTTGTGGCCGGTGCATGCTTGACCGAGTAGGTCTTGTCTTCAAGCGCCAACCAGGTTTTCCCTTCATGGTGATACAAGCCGAACGCGTCCGCTTCGAGGCCGGCAGGTAGCACAATATCGTGCTCAAAGGGCCGCAGGTCAGGCCACCACAGGCGCTCCTCACCACTGGCCAGCCGGGCAGGCTTGAGCTCCTCGATGAACGACGGCATTTCCACGGGAATTCGTTCAACTGCGGGTGTTCCGGCGCTGGCGCCGGCAGCGCCCAGTGCAGTTGTGAGCGCCACGTTCTCGATCACATCCATCAGGTAATCGAGCGCTTGCTGGCGATCGCCGCTGGCCCAGCTGTCGAAGCCTTCGAAGACTTCGTAGCTCAGTTGGGTGACTGTCAACGCGAGCATCAATTGCCCCAGCCCAGGCACGAAAAAGCCGCCGAGTGCAAACGCATTGAAAGCCAGCTGGATGAAATAGGCACTGCGCTTGTCGGCAGTTTTCTGATCCTCCAGTGCCGTGGACACGGCATGAAATAGTGCATCGTCCTTGAGCCGCTGTTTTTTCTGGCTTACCAGTTCGTCGAGCAGCGACTGAGTGAACGGCTGCAGCGCCAGGGGGACCCAGGCGTCGGGATCACGCGCGCGGTCGAATGCCTGCGTACTGGCATTCCAGGTGGCTGGCTGCAGCAAGCAATCTTCTATCTTGCGGGTAAAGGCGTTCCTGTCGCGCGCAGGTATCAGCTCCAATAAATGTGGCAGATGATATGTCCACAGTTGCTCACGCAGGTAGGCCTGCACCTCATGAGCCGAGGCATGCGCCTTCAACGGGGTTGATGCTCCCGGCAGGTAAGTGACGAATACACCTTTGTAGGGCAGCAACAAGGGGTCGTATGTCAGGAGACGTTCAGGGGATGGCACAGCACCGATGATCATGGCGCCGGTCAGCGTGACGTCGGCTATCTTCATGAACGCGCAGCGTATGGGGCTGCCCTGGTACTGCGCCTGCTGGCCGCTGGCGAGTGTGAGCAAGGCTCCGTACAGGGCTTCGTCGATAGCCTTGCTCAGATAGGCGCTGTGCAGGTGCAGGCGCAAGGCAGACTGCTCGGCATTCCTGAGCGTTGCCGATACTTCGGAAACTGCGCTGTTCCCTGATTCGGTCAAGGGGGTGTAGATGGCATCGATCAGGGCCTGATACTGCCCACCGATGTCCAGTTCGCGAGACAAGGCCGCAAACTGTTCTGGCGCTATCTCCACACGGTTGCCTGTCGGGGTCAGAAATGTGAACGCGTTGCTGTCGACTATCACTGACTTCAGCGCGTCCGCGTCCAGTCCGCCAGGCTGCGCTTCCGCCGCCTCGAAATTCTGCATGGCGCAGCGCAGCAATGATTGAGTCGCCAGTTTTAGTGCACGTTGCGAGGCGATGAGCTGATCACCATTCATGCTCAGCTTGTACGCTGCTGCTTTGTTGGCATTGATCAGGTACGTCCTGGTTACATCCAGGTCCAGGCCAAATCGCGTTTTGATCGCCTCGGTCAGCTGCCGCGTGGCAAACGTTTCCAGTCCTGGCAAAGGTTTGAGTAACGCTTTAACCGCCTCTTCATGCTGTCGATGCAAGGCGTAGTCCTGCACCAGTGTTCGCGCAATGCCCGGTTGTGCCAGACACGCCGCCTCAAACCAGGGCAAAGGCGTTTTGCTCGCCGCGCGCAGTTGGCGCTGGGTTTCGGGTGTGGCGGTTGACAGGAAGTCAGGAATTTTGTCTTCAATCAGCTGTTGCTGGTGGGGAAGGTTTGTCATGAGAGCACCTCGCTTGATGGGGCTCTGATGCTATTTTCTGCTCAGCGTTGAAAAGCCATAACATGATCTGTGCGGGTTTTTTGCATCGCGAGGGCAAGAACAACACAGGTGCATGCTCAAAGGGCAATTCAGGTTTATGATGCCCAACGGCAGAATAATTCCCACACGGAGTGCGTAATGCAGACCTTGTACCCGCAGATCAAACCCTACGCCCGGCACGATCTGGCCGTGGAAGCACCGCATGTGCTGTATGTCGACGAGAGCGGTTCGCCGGAAGGTCTGCCGGTGGTGTTCATTCATGGTGGACCCGGAGCAGGCTGCGATGCGCAAAGCCGCTGCTACTTCGACCCCAACCTGTACCGCATCATCACCTTCGATCAGCGCGGTTGCGGCCGCTCGACCCCGCATGCCAGCCTGGAAAACAACACCACCTGGCACCTGGTCGAAGACCTGGAGCGCATCCGCAAGCACCTGGGGATCGACAAATGGCTGCTGTTCGGCGGCTCCTGGGGCTCGACCCTGGCCCTGGCCTATGCCCAGACCCACCCCGAACGCGTTCACGGCCTGATCCTGCGCGGTATCTTCCTGTGCCGTCCGCAAGAAATCGAGTGGTTCTACCAGGCGGGTGCCAGCCGGTTGTTCCCGGACTATTGGCAAGACTACATCGCGCCGATCCCGGCCGAAGAGCGCGGTGATCTGGTCAAGGCGTTCCACAAACGCCTGACCGGCAACGATCAGATCGCCCAGATGCATGCGGCCAAAGCCTGGTCCACCTGGGAAGGGCGCACCGCAACTCTGCGGCCGAACCCGTTGGTGGTCGATCGCTTCTCCGAGCCGCAGCGCGCCCTGTCGATTGCCCGTATCGAATGCCACTACTTCACCAATAACGCCTTCCTGGAGCCGGACCAGTTGATCCGCGACATGCCCAAGATCGCCCACCTGCCGGCGGTGATCGTGCATGGCCGCTACGATGTGATCTGCCCACTGGATAACGCCTGGGAACTGCACCAGGCCTGGCCGAACAGTGAGCTGAAGGTGATTCGCGACGCCGGTCACGCCGCGTCAGAGCCGGGTATCACCGATGCGCTGGTGCGTGCCGCCGACCAGATGGCCCGGCGCTTGCTCGACCTGCCGCTGGAAGAAGCATGAAGGGGTTGCTGCAACGCGTGCGTGGCGCGCGGGTAGATGTCGAGGGCAAGACAGTAGGCGCCATCGACCAGGGCCTGCTGGTGCTGGTCGCAGTCGAGCCCGGTGACACTCGGGCTCACGCCGACAAACTGCTGCACAAGCTGCTCAACTACCGGGTATTCAGCGATCCCCAGGGCAAGATGAACCTGTCGCTCAAGGACATTGGCGGCGGATTGTTGCTGGTGTCGCAGTTCACCCTGGCCGCGGATACCCAGAATGGCCTGCGCCCGAGCTTTTCCACGGCGGCGCCACCGGCCCTCGGTGCCGAGCTTTTCGACTATTTACTGACACAGGCCCAGGCACTGCATACCACGGTAGCCAGTGGTCAGTTCGGGGCTGACATGCAGGTGCATCTGGTCAATGATGGCCCCGTAACATTTATGTTACAAATCTGATGGCAAAAAACCCCTGTTTGCAGGAAAACAAGGGGTTTTGTAGCATAAATAGTTGGTTTGCCCTGATGCGTTGTAACGCGCCCTGCTGGATAATCGCGCGCTATGTGGGCCTGCGTTCGCAGGTTCGTTTCACTCTGACTTGAGACTGTCCGGAACCGTTTGGGGAATCATTGCGCCCTTTCGGAGTCCGAACAGTGCTCGCCAACTTGGCATATGTCGCTGGCCGTTGGTTTTCTGATCTGTTTTCGGCGAGGGTAGCTCGTGATTGTTAGTTTCTGTAATGCACCAAGAACCCCAGGCAATCGGCTGCGCAAGGCCCTGCTGGCCAGCGCAACGCTGGTAGGCCTGCTCAGCGCTGGCCAGCTCTGGGCGTTCAACCTTGACGACGTGGCGGCCAAGGCGAAGGATCTTGCCGGACAGAAATACGAGGCGCCGAAAAGCAATCTGCCAGCCGTGTTCCGTGACATGAAGTACGGCGACTACCAGCAGATCCGCTTCCTGACGGAAAAAGCCGAATGGGCCAAGGACAAGACCCCGTTCAAGCTGTCCTTCTATCACCAGGGCATGCATTTCGACACGCCGGTGAAAATCAACGAAGTGACCGCGACCAAGGTCGAGGAAATCAAGTACGACCCGAGCCGTTTTGATTTCGGCAGCGTGCAGTTTGATCCCAAGGCCACCGAAAACCTGGGCTATGCCGGTTTCCGCGTCCTGTACCCGATCAACAAGGCCGACAAGCAGGATGAAATCATGACCCTGCTTGGCGCCAGCTACTTCCGCGTCGTCGGCAAGGGCCATGTGTATGGCCTGTCCGCCCGTGGCCTGGCCATCGACACTGCACTGCCGTCTGGCGAAGAATTCCCGCGTTTCACCGAGTTCTGGATCGAGAAGCCCAAGGCCACCGACAAGCACCTGGTGATCTACGCGCTGCTCGATTCGCCACGCTCCACTGGCGCCTACAAGCTGACCCTGCGTCCGGGCAGCGACACCATTGTCGACGTCAAGTCCAAGGTGTTCCTGCGTGACCACGTCAGCCGCCTGGGCATTGCTCCGCTGACCAGCATGTTCCTGTTCGGCGGCAACCAGCCATCGAAAGTGCTCAACTACCGTCCGGCCCTGCACGACTCCGAAGGCCTGTCGATCCATGCCGGTAACGGCGAATGGCTGTGGCGTCCGCTGAACAACCCGAAACACCTGGCCGTGAGCAACTTCAGCGTCGAGA
>OEPS010000498.1_pt1 | contig 13720 bp, 15 predicted proteins | sample 1539411 | NCBI WGS metagenome assembly OEPS01 (sample SAMN02671747, study PRJEB22543) | soil metagenome | biome: bacteria | place: China:Hunan Province, Lengshuijiang City | collected 2012-10-15 | depth 0.08m m | reverse complement strand
AGCACGTTGTCTGCCGACACCTTGCTCGGCACCACGATCCGGTAGCTGCGCTGGGTCTGCGAGACGGTCGGGTTCAGCGCACTGCTCTGCAGCTTGGGCACCACGCAATCGGCGTATTGCGCCGGGGTCTTGCGGGTCTGCAAGGTCAGCGTCGGGTCGTTCGGTGCGGAGGCGCAGCCGGCGAGCAGCAAGGAGGCAACCGCCAGGGTCGGGGCAAAAAAAGTACGCATCGGTGTAATCCTGAAAATAAAAGTCCGGTTCATCCGGCAACGGTTCAGCGTCACGGCGCCGCCGCTGCCCTTTTGGTTTTGAGTGTTCAGCTGGAAGCCACCAGCGCCTTGAGCGAGGCATCGAACTGCTTCAAGGCATTGAGTTGCAGATCACGTTGTTGCTCGATCTGTGCGGCAATCTCCTGCGCCGCTTTGTCGTGTACCCAGACCGACGGAATCTGTTTCTCTACCGAGCCCTCGGCCTTGCCGATGTATTGCAGGTCGGCATCGTAGAAACGCGCGATGAAATGCGCCTCGTACAGGCTGTTTTGCTGGGTCAGCAAGCGGTTGAAGGTGTCGAGTTTCACCACAATGTCCGGGTGTGCCTGAATCAGCGCATCAAGGCTGTCGTAAACCGTCACCGACGAAAAATGACGCTGCAGCGAGCTGAGCAACCAATCGATGGCCAGTTCCGGGTCGGAGCTGCTGACAAAGGCTGCACGAATTCGCGAATCCAGCGCATCCTTGGCGCCGTGCAACGCCATGTCGTGGTAGCGCGTCAGGTATTGCAGGTTTTCCCGGGTGTTTTCGCTGTACAGCACACCCACGGTCTGTGAATGTTGCAATGTCGCGCTGCTGCCAGCGATTGGCTGAAGATGACACGCACAAGCGTCGTCTGCGTAAGACGGTGCCGTGGCTACCATGCCGCTCATCAGCAGAGCGGTCAGCGCCAGTCGGGTCAGTGTCTTCATCGCGCAATTTCCTTGAGCTGCGTTTTCAATGAAGGCAATTTTCCGCCTATTGCCTGCAAAGCTGAACTTGCGTTTCGTGATGGTCACTATTACTTCTAGCGATAGTTACTGACGATAAAGTTTGATCCATGCTCATCTCTAATGACTAAAACAACAGTGAGGACGCCGATTTGAGAACCTTTGACCTGATCCGCGACGCGGTTTTGCCCGACTTTCGCGAGCGGGTGGCGGAATACCTGGTGCAGTACGAGAACGTGCTGCTGGACAAGTACATCACCGATGTCCAGCTCAAACGCGATACGGCCAATCAGTTGCGTGGCTATCTGCGCGGGCTGAACACCACGCGGGTGCTGGGTATGGCTTATTGGGAAGAACTGGATCGGCGGGTCGTCGACACCTGGCTCGCGCCACAGTCATGACGGCGAACGCCCGGCCATGACATCCGCGTGCGGAGCCTGCCAAAACGGCCCCGAACGCTTACAATCGCCGGCCCTACCGACCTTCTGACAGGCTCCCCCGGAAATGCCGCTCGACCCACTGACGATGCTGACCATTTCGATCGCTCTCGCAGCCGCCGCCGCGCTGTATCTGGCGGTTGAGTGGCGCAGCATTCGTGAGCCTTCGCTGCTGTTCTGGAGCGCCGGTTTCGCCACCATCACCATCGGTTCCACCCTGGCCCTGCTGCGCAGCAACGGTTTTCTGCTGATCGGCATCTGGTTCGCCAACGGCTTGCTGGTGACCGCGCACTTTCTGTTTTTGCTGGGGGTGGCGCGCTTCACGCAGATCCGTCTGTCCCCAGCCTGGTACCTGATTTTCGTCAGCTGGCTGGTCATGCTGTTGTTGCCGGACGGGCCGTTGTGGTCGAAAGTCATGCTGGCCGCCAACTCGCTGCTGGTGGCCGCCTCGACGCTCAAGGCCAGTCTGCTGCTGCGCCCTCATGGCAGCTCGCTGAGCGTCGGCGCGGTGCAACTGCGCTACGTGTTGCTCGGTCACGGGCTGTTCTATGTGGCCAAGGCCTTGACCGTGATGATCCCGGGCACGCTGATCGATCTGGCGGCGTTCCGGGGTGAAATCATTCAGATTTCGCTGGTTGAAGGCGCAATGGCGATCATGCTGATCGCGCTGTCAATGACCGGCACCGAACGCTACCGGCGCGAGGAACAGATCGCCCGACTGGCCGCCCGTGATCCGCTGACCGCTCTCTACAACCGCCGCGCTCTCGATGTGCGCGCGCCGCGCTTGCTGCAGGACGTCTCCCCGGCGCATCCGGGCGCCTTGCTGCTGATCGATATCGACAACTTCAAATCGGTCAACGATCAGTACGGTCACAGCGCCGGCGACCGTTTGCTGGTGGCCTTGAGTGAAATGATCCGCGCCGAGACTTCCGATGAGACGCTCGCCGCCCGTTTGGGCGGCGACGAGTTCGTGATTTTGCTGAGCAACGCGCCCAGTGATCACGTCGTCAGACTGGGCGACGCCCTGCGCGATCAGTTTCACCGCAGCGCCGCCCAGGCATTCCCGACACCAGAGCCGGTGACGTTGAGCATCGGCGCCACCCTGTTCAACCAGCCACCGGCCAGTCTCGCGACATTGATCGAACAAGGCGACGCCGCGCTCTATGAATCCAAGCGCGGTGGGCGCAACCGCCTGCGCCTGACCGGAATCACCCCTTCAGGATGACCAGCCCCATGACCCGTTCCGAAACGTCCCTGCAAGACCTCGCCGCCCCCGCTGGCGTCTGCTACGGCTGCGGCGGTCGCAACCCGCATGGGCTGCACGTCAAAAGCTTCTGGCACGAGGACGGCGTGCATGTGATGGCCGAACACCTGCCGGACGACAAATACTGCGGCTGGCCGGATCTGGTGTACGGCGGGTTGCTGGCGATGCTGGTCGACTGCCATTCCAACTGGACCGCGATGGCTTACCACTACCGCGCCGAACAGCGTGCCCCGGGCAGCCTGCCGCGCATCGACTGCGTCACCGGCAACCTCGGCCTCAAGTTCATCAAACCCACACCGATGGGCGTCACCCTGACCTTGCGCGCCAGGGTCGAAGGCGATGTCGGGCGCAAAACCCGGGTGATCTGCGAGGTGTACGCCGGGGAAGTACTGACGGCGGTGGGTGATTCGGTGTTCGTGCGGGTCGATACCGGGCAACTGGCGGACGCGGCACACGGTCGCTGACTTCCCCCGCTCCCCTGTAGGAGCTGCCGCAGGCTGCGATCTTTTGACTTTAAAGATCAACATCAAAAGATCGCAGCCTGCGGCAGCTCCTACAGGGCATGGTGCTCGAATTAACCCGCGCGCTGACCCGAAAGACTGCATGACCGATTTGCGGCCCACAGCAGCGATGGCAGACAGACGTCTAATCGCCTCGGCAATCGTAAGACTCACCTACATGTTTTTCCGCTTGTGGAGCGCACTGCCAACCCCTTATAAGAGCGGCTCTCACTCGCGAATTGAAGGATGCACCCATGAGCAATGCCTGGAACGAAGGGTATTTCACCGACGAGGGCTACACCTACTCGTATAGCCGGGAAATCAATCCGGTGTTCCAGCGTTTTTGCCTGTTGTTGCGCGGCTTTGCCACGCTGGAGAGTGCCGCTGGCTACCACTGCGAACTGGGCTTCGGCCAGGGTGTTTCGATCAACATCCATGCCGCCGCCAACCCGGGAAACTACGTCGGCACCGATTTCATGCCATCCCAGGCCGCGCATGCCATTGCATTGGCGAGCGACTGGAACAGCCAGGCGCGCCTGTATGACGACAGTTTCGAGCAACTGCTGGCCCGGGATGACCTGCCGGCCTTCGACAGTATCAGCCTGCATGGCATCTGGACCTGGGTCAGCCGCGACAATCAGCAACTGATCGTCGAATTCGCCCGCCGCCACCTCAAACCCGGCGGGATGTTGTATGTCAGCTACAACTGTTTCCCGGGTTGGTCGCCTTCGGCGCCCTTGCGCAATCTGTTCAGTCTGCACAACCGCTTTGCCAGCCACGCCTCCACCAGCCCGGCCAAACGTATCGATGCCGCGATGCAATTTTCCGAAGCGCTGCTGGCGGCCAATCCGAAGTACGCCAGAACAGCGCCGGCTCTAGGTGCCCAGTTGCAGAGCATCAAGGGCCAGAATCGTCAGTACGTGGCCCATGAGTACTTCAATCGCGACTGGAACTGTATGTATTTCACCGATGTGGTCGACGCCATGGCGGCGGCCAAACTGGATTACGCCGCGACCGCCGTGCCATTGGATACCGTTGCAGCGCTGAATCTGAGTGCAGAAGGCATGGACTTTTTGCAGGGGATCGAGCATCCGGTCATGCGCGAACAGGCGCGCGACTACTTCATCAATCAGAACTTCCGCCGGGATCTGTACGTGCGCGGTGCCAATCGGCTGTCTGCCGCCGAACAGCGGGATGCCCTGCTGAGAAGCCGGTTTGTCCTGTTGCAAGCCATTGAAAACATTCCCGACACCGTCACCGGTCCCGCCGGCGCGGCTTCGCTGCAAGCGGAGATTTACAGCCCGGTGCTCGTAGCGCTCGCAGCCAATGCCTATGCAGCGAAGACCCTGCAGCAGTTATCGATGGCTGTGGGCTCCGTGTCTTACGACGACCTGGTGCAGGCTGTCACCGTGCTGATCGGCATGGGCGTCGCCGCCCCGTGCCAGAGCGAAGCCGCTGAAAGACAGGTGCAGGAACGTTGCGACACCCTCAACCTGCAACTGTGCAAGCGGGCACTGTTCAACAGCGATATTCAGGTGCTGGCCAGCCCGGTCACCGGCGGTGGCGTGGCAGTCAGCCGCGTCCAGCAGTTGTTCCTGATTTCGCTCAAACAAGGCATGACTGACCCGCAAGACTGGGCGCAACTGGCATGGGCCGTCATCGGTGAACAGGGCGAAGTGCTGCTCAGGGGTGACCAGCCGCTGCTCACCGCCGAAGAAAACCTTGCCGAGATGACTGAGCAGGCCCGGGCATTTGCCCAGACACCGCTGGACATTCTCATGGTGTTGAAGATTGCCTGATCCCTCCCCCCCGAACGACTGGCCGCGATCACCAGCGGCCGGTCGTCTGCATTTGCGGCCATGAATGCCGTCTCCGGACTTGACCTCCAGCACTTCCATCCCTGACTCCCCGGCGAAAAAGCAAAATTGCCATGTGTTTCCATCGTTCCTTCTGGCGTCGCACTGTTCATTGCCCGTTCCTGTCTGTCTGGAGTTTCTCGATGCCATCGCCCAAATCCCTGCCCTCTGCCCTGCTGGGCCTGGCCCTCGCCTGCCCGGTCATGGCCGAGGAACCCAAAGGCATGGAGCTGGGCCAGGTGCTGATTTCCGCTGACGAGACAAGTGGCACCAATGCCTCCGTGGCCGAGGCCGAAGCGCGTCTGGCGCAAGTGCCCGGCGGCAGCAATGTGGTCGACATGCGTCAGCCGTTGCAGGGCCGGGTGGCGAGCAATCAGGACGTACTGGCGTATCAGCCGGGGGTCTACGCGCAGTCGGCGGGTAATGAAGGGGTGAAAATCTCGATCCGTGGTTCGGGGATCAACCGCGCACCGGGCGCGCATGCCTCGGGGTTGTACACGATGCTCGACGGCCTGCCGCTGACCGGCCCCGGCGGCACGCCCTACGAATTGCTCGAACCGCTGTGGCTCGACCGTGTGGAGGTGCTGCGCGGTGCCAACGGCTTCGATCGCGGTGCACTGGCGCTGGGTGGCGCCATCGATTACGTCAGCCACACCGGCTATGACGCGCCGAAACTGCAAGTGCGCTATGCCACCGGCAGCCACGGCTATCAGCAGCGTCAGATCAGTTCCGGGCAAGTGCTGGGCGACTTCGATTACTACGTGTCGCTGACCGACGCGAACGCCGACGGCTATCAGGATCACACCGCCAGCGAGAGCAAAGGCGTGATCGCCAACTTCGGCTATCGCTTCAACCCGAACCTGGAGACCCGCTTCTATTTCCGTTACCGCGAGACCGACAACGACCTCGCCGGCCGCGTGACCAAACACTCGATCGAGCACACGCCACGGGCGGCCAACCCGGCCTATGTGTCGCGCGACGACAGTCGCAAACAACCGGGCAGCACCTTCATCGGCAACAAGACCACCTACTACATCGACGACGATTCGAGCATTCAGACCGGCCTGGTCTATCACGACTACCCGATGGACCTGCGCGAAGGCCCGAACCGTCTGAAAGTGGCCTACACCGACGTCAGCGGCACGTTCGACTACAAGCGCCGCGATACCCTGTTCGGCATGGAAAGCCGCAGCACCATCGGCCTGCGCACCACCAAACATTTGCCCAACGACGGCGCCAGTGAATTCGTGCGCATCCCGTCCGGCAACACCGCCGCGTATGCGCCGGGCACGCGCATGCGCAACTTCACCTATCAGGGTTCGGACACCGTTCTGCACGTCGGCAACGACCTGGAAATCGCCGACGACCTGTGGCTGACCACCGGCCTCGCCGCCCTCTACACCCGCCGCGAAAGCGCTGTCACCTACCCGCAAAACGGCGGCAAAACCAGCATGAGCGACTGGGACTATGCGCCGCGTCTGGGCCTGCGCTATCAGGTCACGCCGGACCTGCAACTGTTCGGCAACCTCAGCCGTTCGGTCGAAGCACCGCACCCGTGGTCGCTGATCTACAGCTCGAACATTCGCTTCCCGGCCGGCAACGGCGCGGCGACCGGCACCCAGAGCGACCCGATCAAACTGCAGAACCAGACTGCGACCACCCTCGAACTCGGCGGTCGCGGCGACAGCGCGCTCGGCCAGTGGAGCCTGGCGTGGTACTACGCGCAGGTGCGCCACGAGTTGCTGTCGGTATTGCCGGATGCCAACGCCGTCACCCCGTACGAACTCAACGCCAGCCCCACCGTGCACCAAGGCGTGGAAGCCAGTCTGCAAAGCACGCTGTGGTCAGCCGCCGACGGACGTAAATTGAGCCTGCGTCAGGCCTACACGTTCAGCGATTTCCACTACCGCGACGACTCGCGTTTCGGCGACAACCGCCTGCCCGGCCTGCCGATGCACTACTACCAGGGCGAACTGCGCCACGACTGGCCGCAAGGCTTCTTCGCGGCGGTCAACACGCAACTGGTGTCCAAGGTCGCGGTGGATTACGCCGACAGCTACTACGCCGATCCGTACGCACTGTTCGGCGCCAGCGTCGGCTACAACGCGCCGAAAAACGACTGGCAAACCTGGCTCGACCTGCGCAACCTGACCAACAAGCACTATGCCGCGACGGTCACGCCGGGGTATGACGACAAAGGTCTGGATGCGGCGCGGTCTACGCCGGGTGAAGGGTTCGGGGTTTATGTCGGGGTGTCGTGGAGTCTGCTCTAACGGTTTGCATAATCGGCAACCCGCCGGGTTACTACTCCAACGCAGGCAAATGATTACGCAAAATATTCTCCAGCCCCGGCCGCGTATGTTTCTCCCAAGGGCAAACATCCCGCGCATCGCCTGTGTGCAGATACTCGCCGGCATCAAATGCCTGATAGATGTCAAAGGCTGGCTGGGGCATTTCTGCGTACATCGACACATCAACGATGGAGTTGATAAGTGCATTCATCACTTCATCGCCAAACTCAAAATCACGCGTGTTTGACAGGAAATCTCTGGCTACGGCGATCGCGACTTGATTAAGCAGATCGCGACGTTCGACCTGCAGCCGCTCACAAAAGGGTTGCAGATCGATGTTCAAACCTTCTTCAATCGCTTCCAGCATGACCAGATAAAGATCGGCTTCACTCAACGGCCTACTCATTTTTCCTGCTCTGTTCTTGATGGCTCGCCCGCTCACTCATAAAACTTGCCGGCCAGCAAAATGCTCGCAGAGCGCTGCCATACGTTGGCTGAAGCGACTTCCGCCGCCACCTGCCTGGAACTGTCAATCGCCCAGGCACCTGCTGCCTCGAGAAACGCATCCACAGATCCATTTTCCCAACCCAAGGCACCCCGCCCATAAGGTGACAGAGGTTCGTTCATCGTCCATTCACGGGCGAAATCGGCACCCAGGGCCTGAATAAACGCAATGAACGATTGCTCGTCGTTTACCCGTTCCAGCAACTCATCAAGATCATCAGGCGCAGACATCGTGGCACTTTCCGTTTTGTGAATGGTTTGCCCGGGATGCTGCTATGCATCGACCAAAGGGTCAATCAGTCCGTCAAAACGGCCCCTGCGTCATCACCCGCGTCTCGATGATGTTGCGCAGCGCGTCAACGCGCTTCTGATACAGCTCAGTCAAGCAACCGACCTTCGCGCCACAAGCCCTGCGGCTTTTCAGAAAAGCCTGCTGTTCGCCGATCAGCGCATCGCGCCCGCCCATCGGCAGCAGGCGTTTATCGAGGCTGAACAGCTCGCCCATGGTGACGTCCAGATCGTTCAGCATGCGGTTGGCGCACACCGCTTTTTCGTCTGCGGCTTTGGCCTTGGCACAGTCGAAACTGGCGGCGTGTGCTGAGTTGCCAGAGATCAGCAGCGCACAGCCGAGGGCCGCGGCGGTCACCCGTGAAATTTCTCGAACTCGTGTCATGTCGTCGTATCCAACGTTGTAAGCCAATGGAGGTATGAGAAATGAAAAGCACCGACGACAGCAAGCCTGCAACCCCTCATAACGCACCACCGCTCGATGCGGCGGGCAAACCGGTGGATGTGGTTCGCCGCGATCTGCAGGACAGCGACGACGACACCCGCGCCGTGGATGAGGTGATTACACCGACGTCTGTTCGCGAAAAGGAACAGGATGCCGAGGAACTCAAGCGCAAGACCGATGAAATCGAACGCAAGGTCGCCGACGGCAATTAATCCTTCGAACACAGGGCAGCGCTGCGCGAATATGCTCGTTGGATGGATTGCTTATTGCCAATGATTCCATGCGTTGCGCGCGCCTCTCCGCCCTTCCGATAACCGTGTCCGTTCAAAGACTTGAAAGTCTGGAGCGGATACGTCCTGCTGACCGTCAAACTCCTGCCCACGACCGTTCGGCGCTTTCGCTGGCAGGGCCGCGAAATCGGATCTAGGGTTGCGTGGCTGGCGATGTGCCAGCGACCCGCGAGCCGCGGTCACGCGTTCGCCCGTAGCAGCACTGGAAAAGAAATCAGGGATGGTTTTTGTGCTTGCGCTTGTTTTTGCGCGCCACCGGGCGCGCCACTGATCCCTGCGTTTCGTTGTGTTCTCTCAAGGATAGAAAGATGAACAACGTACCGGTCATTTCCCCTCGCCCGCCCCTGAGGCAGGCCACTTGCGAAACACCCGACATCCCGCCTGGCGGATTCGGCTAGGACACGCGCGGCCTCCCTGCGCCGTGCACCCGGACATCACCCTTGAACAGATCCCGACGGATCAGGTTGCTCGCCTGCCGGTGCTCCACAAGGCAGAGGCTGCCTGTCTGTCAGGTAAGGCGCCCCTTCTCGTCAGGGGGCGGTTTTGCAGCACCAATGAGGAAACCCTCGCTATGTCCCGTTCAACGGCCAACATCCCGCCTTACGGCGTCGCCATTCAAAGTGCGATCAAGCAAGGCGATGTGCAACACATGAAGACGCTGTTGCAGCAACGCGATACCAGCAAGCCTGAAGCGCAAGACCTGAAAGACGCGTACGAAAAACTGGCCAGGGAAGTTTCCAGGCACGAAAAGTCCTGAAGCCATCAATCACATTGCAATGGAGGCAATCAACATGTCCGGATCCACTGAAAATGTCGGCCTGTTCCCGGTGAGCTATCGCATCGGCACCGGCGCTCCCGGTGCGCAGTCGCTGGCGCTGCACCTGCTGGTCTCGACACCCGATACGAAAGTCAACGGCACTGCCGCGATCACCCAGGCGACCAATCCGCCGCTCGACGTGCATTCCGACGTCTGGGGCGAGTACACCTACCTCACCGTGATGTCGCCCGGTGTCAGCAAAATCCTCGTGACTGCCCAGGGCAATCACGGCGGCCCAGGCGCCAACTCCATCGTTAATTTCAAAGTAAGACTGGTGGTCGGTACCGACTGGCGTGAAGGCGTTGCCAATTACAGTTACTTCGATGGTCAACGCTGGCATGAGGTCAACAACGCCCCGGCGCATCTGGTGGAATCGATCCCCTCACCGTTCAATCCCGGCCCGGTGATCAACCCGCACCCACCAATCCTGCCGCTGTATGCCGCACCGATTCAGAGCGCCATCGCCAGCGGTGATCTGGCACAGATGAAGAACCTGGCCAGGCTCGCCGAACAGCAACTGGAGCAACTGCCGAAATTGCGCGACGCACTGGACACCGCGAAGAAAGAGGTCAGCCGGCTGCAGAGCCACTGAGTCAGGCCACTTGATCCGCCATTCACTTAGGGAGTAGCACCATGTCGATTGGACTTTTTCACACCCGTCTCAGCATCAGCAATGCATTGCACGGCGCACCGGCTCTGACCCTTGATCTGCTGGTCGATACCGTGAACAAGCGTGTCAGCGGGATTGCCAGCGTGTTTCAGGCCACCTGGCCGACGGTCAATTTCCGGACTCAGGTCTGGGGCAGTTTTTCCGAAACCAAACTGACTGCAAACGTCGAGAACCACATCATCCTGACCCTTGACGGCGGTCCGAGCGGCCCGCTCAGCCAGATCGCCCAGACCTTCCACCTCAGAGGCATCCTGGGCGGCGACTGGGCCAGCGGTTTTGTCGATTATCGCTATGAAGAAAAGGGCCAGTGGCAGGAGGTTAAGCACGTTGCGGTGCATCCGGCACCCAGCGAGCAACCGCACCCCACGCCGCATCCGCAACCCCTGTACGCCGTGGCCGTGCAGCAGGCGCAGGCCGGCGGAGATCTGGCGCAGCTCAAATCCGTGGTGCAACAGGCCGAGCAACAAGTGGCGCATGAGGGCGCCTTGCGCAGTGCGCTTGAGCATCTGAAAGCGGAAATCACGCGTCTGGAAAAACGCTAACCGACAGGCCCCGGGCGCGATTGCACAGGATCGCGCCCGGGGCTAGTTCAACGGCGGTCAATGCCTTCGTAGCGCGCACCGGATGGTGCGCAAGGATTTCCCATGTCAGACGTGCGCCCTGCCCGTTATCTCAGCGACACCGATCTCAAACGCTACGTGCCAGTGCACGTGGTCTGGGAGATCACCCTGGCCTGCGACCTGAAATGCCTGCATTGCGGCTCCCGCGCAGGGCATCGCCGGCCTGACGAACTCAACACCCGCGAATGCCTGGACGTCATCGATTCACTGGCCGCGCTTGGCACCCGCGAGATCACCCTGATCGGCGGCGAAGCTTATTTGCGCAAGGACTGGACACAACTGATCAAGGCCATTCACGACCACGGCATGTACTGCGCAATCCAGACCGGCGGGCGCAACCTGACCCCGGCGAAGATGCAGGCGGCGGTCGATGCCGGGCTCAACGGCGTGGGCATTTCCCTCGATGGACTTGCGCCGTTGCACGATGCGGTGCGCAACGTTCCCGGCTCGTTCGACAAGGCCGTGGACACCCTGCGCCGGGCCAAAGCCGCGGGGCTGGCGGTGAGCGTCAACACCCAGATCGGCGCCGCGACCCTGCCCGACTTGCCAGCGCTGATGGACACCATCATCGAACTCGGTGCCACCCACTGGCAGATCCAGATCACCGTCGCCATGGGCAACGCGGTGGACCATCCGGAACTGCTGCTGCAACCCTATCAACTGCTCGAAGTGATGCCGCTGCTTGCGCGGCTGTATCGCGAAGGTGTCGACCGTGGCTTGCTGATGAATGTCGGCAACAACATCGGCTATTACGGCCCGTATGAACACCTGTGGCGCGGCTTCGGCGACGAGCGCGTGCACTGGACCGGTTGCGCCGCCGGCCAGACCGTTCTGGCACTGGAGGCCGACGGCACGGTCAAAGGCTGCCCGTCCCTGGCCACCGTGGGTTTCTCCGGCGGCAATGTGCGCAGCATGAGCCTGCACGACATCTGGCATTACAGCGAAGGCATGCATTTTGGCCGCCTGCGCTCGGTGGATGACATGTGGGGTTACTGCCGTGGCTGTTATTACAACGACGTCTGTCGCGGCGGTTGCACCTGGACTTCGCACTCGCTGCTCGGCAAACCCGGCAACAACCCCTATTGCCATTACCGCACCCTGGAGCTGCACAAGCGCGGGCTGCGCGAGCGCATCGTCAAGGTCGAGGACGCGGCGCAGAAATCATTTGCGGTCGGCCGCTTCGACCTGATCACCGAACGCATCGACACCGGCGAGAAAGTCAGCAGCGTCAGCGACAGCGGTCAGGTGATCAAACTGGCATGGATCAATCAGGGCCAGCAATCGCCGGAGCAAGGCCGGATCGCCCCGCAACTGAGCCTGTGCCGCAGCTGCTTGCAGTACATCTATCCGCACGAGGTGATCTGTCCGCACTGCGCCGCCGATGTCGCCGCCGCCGAAGCCGAGCACCAGAGCAATCGCGCGCGGCAGCAGGCGATCATGAATACGCTGACCGGGCTGCTGGGCATTGCGCCCAGTCACTTGAACTGATTTTCGTGCAGTAAAACAGTCTGGATCGAAGGCTGAGCAATAAAGGCGCCCATATCCTGAAATGAGCGCCTTTTTCTCTGATTGCCGAATCAAACCACGCCGACAAAGTCACTGGCTGTCAACGCGATATGCCCCACCAGATCGATCTGAATATCTGCACCCGATCCTGAATTGACATTGCCCTCCACGTAAGTGTGATCCACGCCGCCAACGTTCACGAAGTGATACTTGAGCTGCGCTTGATTGTTGAACTCGGTACCCACGCCATTCCACTCGCCGAGGAACGTAAAGTCCTGATTGCCGGCAGAACCCGCTCCGGAAGTTCGCGCATCGATCAACGGTAGATCGATGTGATCCTGGCCTTGGGTGAAGTCATTGATGACGTCCCGCGTCAACGTTGACGTGCCCGAGTCGCCCGTGGCGGAAAAAACGAACAGATCATTGCCCGCGCCGCCGGACAAGATGTCGCGATTGCCGCCCCCTTCGAGGGTGTCGTTGCCGCTGCCACCAGCGAGTGTGTCCGTGCCGCCCTGCCCGGTCAGCACGTTGTCGCCACCATCGCCGGTCAAGGTGTTGGCACCGCTACCACCGATCACGTTTTCAACATTGATCAACGTATCACTACCGGTCTGCGAACTGCTCGCCAGACCTGTCGCCAGGTTAACCGTGGCGCTGGCGGAGGTTGCTGACAGGTCATAGGTGTCGACATCGCCGCCGCCATCGTAGCTGTCGTTACCGTCGTTGACCGACGCCCGCAAGGTGTCATTGCCCAGTCCGCCGAACACGCTGTCCAGTCCTTGGCCACCCACCAGGGTGTCGCCACCGCTGCCGCCATCCAGCCAGTCGTTGCCACCCTGGCCTTGCATCAGGTTGCTGGCACCATCGCCCTGAATGTGATCGTTGCCGGAACTGCCGTTGACATTTTCGATGCTGGTCAAGGTGTCGCTACCAGTCTGGGTGCTGGTGGAGGTGCCTGCCTGCAAATCCACCGTGGCCGCCGCCGACGTGGCAGACAGATCATAAGCGTCGGTGCCGGTTCCGCCGTCGTAGTGGTCGTTGCCATCGTTGAGCGACGCCAGCATCGTGTCGTTGCCACCGCCACCGAACAACGTGTCGTTGCCGGCCAGGCCGGTGAGCTGGTTGTTGCCACTGTTGCCGGTGATGACATTGTCCAGACTGTTGCCGGTGCCATTGATGTTGTTGGAGCCGAGCAAGGTCAGGTTCTCGACGTTGGCGCCCAGCGTATAGCTGATTGACGACGTCACCGTGTC
>OEPS010000496.1_pt1 | contig 13734 bp, 9 predicted proteins | sample 1539411 | NCBI WGS metagenome assembly OEPS01 (sample SAMN02671747, study PRJEB22543) | soil metagenome | biome: bacteria | place: China:Hunan Province, Lengshuijiang City | collected 2012-10-15 | depth 0.08m m | reverse complement strand
CCGATCGCCTTCATCCATGACGTCGGCGCGGGCGGTATTTCCAACGCCTTCCCTGAGCTTGTCAACGACGGTGGCCGCGGTGGCCGCTTCGAGCTGCGCAACGTGCCGAACGACGAGCCAGGCATGGCCCCGCACGAGATCTGGAGTAACGAATCCCAGGAACGTTATGTCCTGGCGGTGAGCGCGGGCGACTTCGAGCGCTTCCAGGCCATCTGCGAGCGCGAGCGCTGCCCGTTCGCAGTGGTTGGCGAGGCCACCGAAGAGCCGCACCTGACCGTTACCGACAGCCACTTCGGCAACACGCCGGTGGACATGCCGCTCGACGTGCTGCTCGGCAAGCCGCCGCGCATGCACCGTTCGGTCACCCGCGAGGCGGAGCTGGGCGATGACTTCGATCCAAGCACCCTGGAGCTGCAGGACTCGGTCGAGCGCGTTCTGCGTCACCCGGCCGTGGCCAGCAAAAGTTTCCTGATCACCATCGGCGACCGCACCATCACCGGTCTGGTTGCCCGCGACCAGATGGTTGGCCCGTGGCAGGTTCCGGTGGCTGACGTTGCCGTTACCGCCACCAGCTTCGACGTCTACACCGGTGAAGCCATGGCCATGGGCGAGCGCACACCGCTGGCCCTGCTCGACGCTCCGGCGTCCGGGCGCATGGCCATCGGCGAGACGCTGACCAACATGGCGGCGTCGCGCATTGAAAAACTCTCCGACATCAAACTGTCGGCCAACTGGATGTCCGCAGCCGGTCACCCGGGTGAAGACGCGCGTCTGTACGACACCGTCAAGGCCGTCGGCATGGAGCTGTGCCCGGAACTGGGCCTGACCATTCCGGTGGGCAAGGACTCCATGTCGATGAAAACCCGTTGGGAAGACGAGGGCCGCGAGAAATCCGTGACCTCGCCGCTGTCGCTGATCGTTACCGGCTTCGCCCCGGTCACCGACATCCGCGACACCCTGACCCCAGAACTGCGCATGGACAAGGGCGAGACCGATCTGATCCTGATCGACCTCGGCCGTGGCCAGAACCGCATGGGCGCCTCGATCCTCGCCCAGACCCACGGCAAACTGGGTAGCCAGGCACCGGACGTCGATGACGCCGAAGACCTGAAAGCCTTCTTCGCCGTGATCCAGGGCCTGAACGCCGACGGTCACCTGCTGGCCTACCACGACCGCTCCGACGGTGGCCTGTTGGTCACTGCGCTGGAAATGGCCTTTGCCGGTCATTGCGGCCTGAGCCTGGAACTGGACACCCTGACCAGCAAGCGCGAGAAGATTGCCGCCATCCTCTTCAACGAAGAGCTGGGTGCGGTGATCCAGGTGCACCAGGACGCAACGCCGGACGTGTTGGCCCAGTTCAGCGCTGCCGGCCTGGGTGAAGACTGCGTTGCGGTGATCGGTCAGCCGGTCAACAACAGCGAAGTCGTGATCCAGCACATGGGCGAAGAACTGTTCCGTGGCGACCGCCGTCTGCTGCAACGTCAGTGGGCTGAAACCAGCTACCAGATCCAGCGCCTGCGTGACAACGCCGACTGCGCCGATCAGGAGTTCGAAGGCCTGCTCGAGGAAGACAATCCGGGCCTGAGCGTGAAGCTCGGTTTCGACGTCAACCACGACATCGCCGCACCGTACATCAAGAAGGGCATCCGTCCTCAAGTGGCGGTGTTGCGTGAGCAGGGCGTCAACGGCCAGGTCGAAATGGCCGCTGCCTTCGACCGCGCCGGCTTCAATGCTATCGACGTGCACATGAGCGACATCCTTGCCGGTCGCGTTGACCTCAACGCGTTCAAGGGCCTGGTCGCCTGTGGTGGCTTCTCTTATGGTGACGTACTCGGCGCCGGTGAAGGCTGGGCCAAGTCGGCACTGTTCAACAGCCGTGCCCGCGAAGCCTTCCAGCAATACTTCGAGCGTACCGACAGCTTCACCCTGGGTGTGTGCAACGGTTGCCAGATGATGTCCAACCTGCACGAGCTGATCCCGGGTACCGAGTTGTGGCCGCACTTCGTGCGTAACCGTTCCGAGCAGTTCGAAGCCCGTGTGGCCATGGTCCAGGTCCAGGAGTCGAACTCGATCTTCCTGCAGGGCATGGCCGGCTCACGCATGCCGATCGCTATCGCTCACGGTGAAGGTCATGCCGAGTTCGAAAGCGAAGAAGCGCTGCTGCAAGCAGACCTGTCCGGTTGCGTGGCACTGCGCTTTGTCGACAACCATGGCAAGGTTACCGAAACCTATCCGGCCAACCCGAACGGCTCGCCGCGCGGGATCACTGGCCTGACCAGCCGCGACGGTCGCGTCACCATCATGATGCCGCACCCTGAGCGGGTCTTCCGTGCCGTGCAGAACTCGTGGCGTCCGGATGACTGGAACGAAGACGCAGCATGGATGCGTATGTTCCGCAACGCGCGGGTCTGGGTGAACTAAGGGTGTATAAACTCGCCTTCTTCGTGCCGCCGAGCCATGTTGAAGTGGTCAAAGCTGCTGTGTTCGCCGCTGGTGGCGGACGCATCGGCGACTACGACTGCTGCGCCTGGCAGGTGTTGGGTCAGGGCCAGTTCCGCCCGCTGGACGGCAGTCAGCCGTTTATCGGGCAGAGCGGTGTGGTCGAACAGGTCGAAGAATGGCGGGTAGAGCTGGTGGTGGCCGACGAGTTAATCCATTCGGTGGTCGCTGCCCTCAAGCACAGCCACCCTTACGAAACACCGGCGTATGAGGTCTGGCAACTTGCCGACTTCTGAGGCCTGACAAAAAAAGCCGCGACTGCTTGCAGATCGCGGCTTTTTTTTTGCCTGTGTGTCTCGTCAGTAAGAGGGTTTACCGGCGAGGGGCGGTTTGAGTAATGCTCGACGCCAAGGTGCTGGTGCGATTATGTCCACTGGTACGAATCAGGCCGAGATCGAGCGAGTTCTCCTCGTTGCCACTGCCTACCGCCCGGTAGGCATCGATCAAGCCACTGACCAGATCCACTGGTGCGTTCGAAGCATTGAAGCCCACTTCACGGCGGTAGTCGCGACCGCTCAGCGATTCTTGGGTGATGGCACTGTTGCCCAGTTCGACCTTGCCATTGGCTGCTTGCAGACGGGCAGCGGAGAGCCCGGTCGCGCCGCCAACCGTCAGGGCAATGCCATCACGACCGCTGAGCACGCTTTGACTGGCGACACTTTTGCGCTGCGTGTGCTCGACCTTGAGGTTGAGCATTGGCGACAGCTTAGGGTCGGCTTTCTGTACCATCGGTCCTGCGTACTCCTCGACCTTGTGGCCCAACGGTCCTGCCAACGCACTGGCGGCGTTGATGTAACCCTGGGGATTTTTCTCCTGGCTCAGTCGTGCTTCAACTTCAACCTTCAAGGCGTTGATACGGTCCTGACGACTGGCAACTTGCAGGTCACCGCCAATCTGGCCATCGATGCGCTCGGCTTCCATGCGTACTCCTTCCAGGCGGGTATCCCCGAGGCTGTCGAGAGTGTGCTGCCCGGCTCGCAACTGACTGTTTTCATAGGTGAGGTTGTCACGTCGATCGATGTTCACCTGGGCTCGGGCATACAGGCCTCGCTTGTCTTGCTCGGGGGTCGCGCCGGGCGCGGCGTTGATTCCCAGGCCTGCCGTCACGTCCTGATTGTTGCGCTGGTCCGTATTGCTCGCAGCCTCGATCAGGATGCCCCCGTTACTGGCGCTGATACCGATCTGCGCCGCCGAAGCTTTGACCCCTTGCAGATGCACCGCATCTGCGTTCGCGTCGGCGCTGCTAAGCATCAGCTTGTCCTTGGCGAACCACTCGGAAGCAGTGGCGTTGCTGCTGTTTTCGTCAACGCGGCCGATGCCGAAATGGCCTCCCGCCCCGGCGCCCTTGCCATCGGCGGTGCTTTTGGCTTGCAACTCCAGGCCGCCCTCAATCTTGTTGCCTTGCGCTTCATGGGTGTTGGTGGCGGTCTTGACCTGAAGCGTACCGGTGCTTTGCAGGCTGATAGTGCCGACCTTGGCGGTGTTGCTGCCGATCCGGCTACCCACCAGTTCGAGTGCGCCACCTGCTTGCATTTGCACATCACCCTTGGCGTCGATAGTGGCGACACGGGCCTGAGTGTCGGTACTGTTGCGAGTGTTGTGGTCCAGGTAACCACGCAACTCCAGGGCGCTGTCCAAGGGGTTGTTACCGCCCTTGGCCCAGGCGTTGCCTTCCAGTTGGTTCAGGCTGTTCTGTTGTACATCGTTGGCCTGGGTCAAGCTCAGGTTGCCGTCGGCCAGCAATTTCAACGAGCCGTCGCCGGCATCGAAGCGAGTGCCTTCATATGCCCCGTCGCTTCCCAACTGGATCTGGATACCGGTTTGGCCGTAGAGGCTGCCGGGCTGTGCAGTTTGCTTGAGTTCGTCCTTCTGCAAAGAGCCGCCTTTGCCCGAGAGGCGCAGGTTGATATCGCTGCCGGTGCTGGTGTCGACACGTACCCCGCCCTCGGCATCCAGGCGTCGAACACTGCTGGTGCTGCTGTCCTGGGCGGCAGCGAGGCGGTGGGAGCGCGCTTGGATTGACAGCGGTCCCTGTTCGGCCCGGCAGCGGGTACCCGTATCGTCGAGGGTGTCGGCTTCGATCTTGATGCTGGCGCCTGTCAGCTCGGCTACTTGCGCGGTAGTGGACTGATCGGAGGCGACGCGGTTCAAGTGCTTGATCTCGAACTCGGCCCCCAGGCTGGGCGGCGCCAGGGCATCCTCAACGGAAGCCTGCTGGTATCGACTGGCTTCTTTGCCCGTGATCAGGTTCTCGATCGGGCGGGTGAGGTCTTTGTAGGCAAGGCTTGCCCCCAGGCCGGCTTGCCAGTTTTTCTTGGTCAACCTGGACGATTGGGTGTTATCTACCGAGCGGTTTTCCAGCTTGCCAGCGTTGAGCTCCAGCGCTGTGCCGGCCGTAAGCTGGGCGGCTTCGTTGAACAGCGTAGTAGTCGTAACACGCAGGTTGCCAGAGGCACCGAGGTTGCTGCGCTGGGCCTGGCTTGAGCGCTGTTCATGCACGGTTTGCTGGTGATAGCCCTCGAAGGCGCTACCCAGCTTATCGATGCCGCCGCTGAGCTTGAGGGTGCCACCGCTATTACCGGTGCTGGTAGTTTGTGACTGTTCGTTATGCAGCGCCGCGAGATTGACGTTGCCGGCCTCGATCTGCAAGTCGCCAGCGCTCGCATTGAGGCTTGAGCCATTAATGTTGACGTCCTGCTGGCTGTTGACCTGGACTTGTCCTGCGCTGAGGGTACTGGCTACCTGTTTTTTCTCCGTTTGCGTGCCATCAACCTGGCTGACGCGGTAGCCCAATGAGGCGCTGTACTGGTGCGAGCCGGGTTTGCCGTCGCTGGCATCCTCGGTCTGAATGGCATTGGCGCTGAAGCCTTTGTTGTGCTGCCGTGTGGTCACGCTCTGCAACTGTTCGGCAGCACTGACGGTGATGTCCTTGTTGGCTTGCAACTGCAATTGCTTGGCGGCGTTGATCCTGGCCCCAAGCACTCGCAGTTCATCGGCACTGGCCAGGCGCAGATTGCTTTGCGATGCGAGGTCGCTGATCAGCACGTCCTTGCGTTGCTCTTGGCGTTCGGATTTTTGCGTGATCAGCCCTAACAGTTTGCTATCGTTTTCGCGCTGGTTGAGGGTGGACTGATTTTTTGCCGCTTCGACCGTTAGCAGACCCTTTTCACTGATCAGCACGGCATCGCCCTGGCTGTTGACGCTGGATCCTTTGATTTGTACCTGGTCAGCCCCCACGGTCAGTGCGCCTCCCGCCTGGATCAGGCTGCCGCTGGCGGTCTGGCTTTCGCTATCGGATTGCCCGTCCTTGCCGAAGAACGTGCCCGACACCAGGTCGCCTCGATAGCCTTTGGACTGTTGCGTGCCTTTCAGCGACACCTCGGCTACCTCCACAGTGCCGGCCTTCAGGGTGATGTCGCCTGTACTCTTGAGGGTGCTGCCCAGCACCTGCGTCCGTCCCTCCGATGTCAGCGAAACCTGGCGGCCGGACAAGTCACTGGCCTTGGCGCTCTCCTGGTACCGGCTGCTGTCCTGATCACCACGCCACAGGTGTTTGCGATGACGAATCTGTTCGTCGACCTGGTGGCTGTCGATCGCGGCGCTGATGTTCAGTGTGTCACCTGCTTGCAAATTGAGGTCGCCTGCGGCCTGGACCGTGGCGGCAACCACATGGATATCGTTGCCTGCTTGCAGGGTGATGTCCTGGCTTGCCTGTAGTTGACTGCCAAGATGCTCGCGATCGGTTCGGGTGTTTTCGCGATCATAGGTTTCGGTGGTGACGAACCACCATTTCTCTTCCCGGTTGTCACGCTCGCGGTTGATTGATTCGCGCATCCGGGTATCGAGGGTCAGGTTTTTCCCGGCCTTGGCCTGAATCTGCGGTGCGTTGATCTCAACCGCCGTCAGGCTGAGGTTATCTGCGGCGTTCAAGGTCACGGTGCCTTGCTCGCTGTTCAACTGGCTGCGCTGTTGCGCCGTACCGCTGATGTCGATGGCGCCTTTTGCGTCAATGACAATCCCGTCGCGGGCCTGGACCGGGTTTGCGCCCATGCGCACTCCGGCACCTTCAGCGCTGCTGAGAATCCTGATACGCCCGGCCTGCATGGCCCCGAACAGGCTGGCATCGACACTGCCGGTGGGCGCGGCGAGGTGCTCGATCACTTGTTGATCAGTGTTGCGGACAAGATTGCGGCCGGTGGTAAGGTTCAGTTCGTCGCGGGCATCGAGCGGGCCTTGACTGTCAATGCGCGGGGCGATCAGGTCGAGGGCGCCGTCGAGGTTGCTCTGGCCGCCTTGGAGAACCTGCAGGGTGCCAGTGGCGTTGCGCGAGTCGAGGTTTTTGAGGCGTTGGTCAACGATTTCGGGGGTGCCGACCAGGAATCCTGCGCGGGTGGTGTTGATGAAGTCGCCGCCGTTGAGGGTGATGCCGTTGGGGTTGGCCAGTATGTAGTCAGCCGCTCGGCCGAAGATTTCCTGGGTACCCTCGATGCGTGAGGGGTTGCGGCTGATGACTTCGTTGAGGATCGTCGAGGCGGCCTGGCCCTGAAACTGCGGGTTGGCCGCCAGGGCTCCGGCCAGTTGCGATTGTCCGGCTTGTAGCGCGTTGTTGAGGACGACTCCGGGCGTGTTGACGTTGTAGTCGAGAAACTGGTTGTGCGACAGCCCGCTGGCGTTGGGAGCAACAATATCAATGACCGGCACACCGTGTTGATTGTTTATCAACGGCGTGCCAGCGGTGCCGGCAGCGGCCTGCAGACCATTCTCGGCGAGACTGACGCAGGGCGTAAGCAGGCACAGGGCAATCATCCAGCGCAGATGATTGGGACTGAGCCGGGGCAAGGCCGGGGAGGGGGTTTGGGGCTTGATGGACATCATGGTCTTCTCTCTTTGTTGTTGTGGACATCAGATGTTCAGTACCCACTCCAGCAGCCAGTAACCCGCTTCAAGGTGCTGGCGATGCACTGTGCTTGCATACAGGGCGCGTTGGTAGTCAAGGTTTAGGCGGCTGTTGGGCAGGCTCAGCTCAAGGCCGGCATGTGCGCCGACCAGTCGCTGCGCTGCACGGCCGTGGTCGAATTTGCTCCAGCCCAGATCCACACCCAGTTGCGGGCGCAAGACCAGGCCTTGGGGCAAGTCCAGGGCAAGGGGTTGGCTCAGCGTGTTACGCCAGGCCGCGCCACTGGCGCCGGCGACCACCCGCTGGCGGAAACCGCGTACACCGGTGTGGTCGCTCAACGGTTGCTGTTCGACGGCAGGCAAGGCATCGGGGCTGTACTGCAGATTCAGTTCACTCTGCCAGCGCCAGGGCCAGTTTGGGTCACGGCCCTGGCTCAGTCGCAGCAGGTTGGCGCGGTACTTGCGAAAACGCGGTTGGGGAGCGTTGCGGTATATCGGTTCGCGATCGGCGCCGAACCAGTCCACGCCCTGGCTCACGCCCAGATAAGCACTCCACAGGCCGTCGTCGAGCCAGAGCAGGTTGAGGCCGACTTCAAGGTTTGTGAGGGTCGGGCTTTGCAGTTGCAGGCGCTGTTCGCCGAGGCGATTGACCAGGCGCTTTTGCTCCAGGCGCACGTTGGTACTGAGCAGCCCTTGCCGATTGCGCCACAGGTTGCGTTCCAGGCCCAGGCTATAGAAGTTGCTTTGGCCGCTGGCGTGCAGGCGTCGGCCGGGAAGCTGGGACTGGTAGTGCAGTTGATTGAAGCTCAGGGCATAGGACCACGCGCCGTAGGGGATGCTGTAGTACAGGCCATAGCCCCGGCTGTAGTTTGAGCCTGGCTGGAGCGTGGAGTTGGCTGACACCTGTGCAAAGTCATTGAGCTGCAGAGGACTGTCCAGGCCGAAGTTCAGGCCGATTCGCTCGCGCCCGGTCTGTTCACTGCCGCGATTGTCGAAGCTGCTGCCCAGGTGCCAGCGGGTATTGATCTGCCTGGGGGAAATGACGACTCGGCTTGCTCCTTGGGTGCTGCCGGGCACGATGTCGGCGCCAAGGTCGAACGCTTTCAGTCGGTTCAACTGATCCATCCCCTGTTCCAGTTCGGCCAGGCGTAAGGGTTGGCCGAGCATCAAGGGAAAGGCGCTGTTCAGTGAGAGAGGGAGATCGGGGCCGGAGAGCTCGATCGACTCGACAAAACCTTCGATGATGACGATGTCCAGCGTACCGCCTGCCACTGGCCGGTTCGCAAGATATGGCCGGCTGGCCAGGTAACCGGCTTGAACATATTGCTGGGTAATGGCTTTGAGTACTCGGTTGATCTGTCCCGGACTCATGCACGGCTTGATCAGCGGTTGCAGGGCATCGCGCAGGTCGGCGGACGATAATTGTCGATTGCCGGCCAGGCGTGTGCCGCGCAATGGCCAGCACGGTCCGGTATCTATGGGGGCAGATTGTTCCTCGGTGGTGGAGGGCCGTTCATCTGATCGCTGCAGGGTGCGCAGGCGTTGACGTTGCTCAAACTGCTCGCGCTGCAGGCGCTGATCCTGAAGTTGCTGGATGCCAGGATGACTGTCGGCTGCAACTGATTGCGTGGACCATAGAAAAAGCCCCACCATCGCCAGGACAAGACCGCGTAAGGGGCGGGAGCAGAGGCGTACCGCTACGTTGCTGGAAGAACGGGGCATAGCATGGCGTCCAGGGTGTTGGGTGTTGACCACACACCCGGTTATCCGATTGCACGGATTCTATGGACGCTGCTATTCATATGGATGCGCTACGGGGCCGACAGCCCTGTAGGAGGGAGACGCCAATTACGTAGGGGATGTCCGGCGCGACGCGCCGGAAGGACGCAGACAGCGAGGGATCAGGGACGAATTTCGATCATCGTACCGTCAGGCACCATGTTCCATACCTCGCGCATGTCGCGGTTGGTCATGGCAATGCAGCCTTCGGTCCAGTCCAGGGTGTGGAACACCTCTTCAGGGTACTCTTCGTCCAGCGGGGTGCCGTGGATCATGATCATGCCACCCGGCGGTACGCCTTCACGCCGGGCCCGGGCCGAATCACTGATGTTCGGGTAGGACACGTGCATGGCCAGGTTGTAGCGATCACTTTCCTTGCGCCAGTCGATCCAGTAGAAGCCTTCCGGAGTGCGCTTGTCACCCTCGCGCAACTTCGGTCCCTTGGGTTGTTTGCCCAGCGAGATGCGATAGGTTTTCAGCGGCGCGCCGGCGCTGATCAATTGCAGGCGCCGTTCCGACTTCAATACCAGGATCTTGTCGATAAGCACCGAGTGCTCGGGTTTGAGCTGGAGCGGCGAGGGCGCGACCTTCTCGATAGGCTTGGTCACGATCGTTTCGGTAAACGCTGCCTGGGACACCGATGTCACACTGAGGCAGAAAAGGGCAAACAACCAGCGCATGAAACGATATCCCTGAAAACTAGGTGTTGAGTGACGAGGCGAGCAAAGGCGACAGACATTCGTTGCCAATCGGGTAGCGCTGCTCGGTGCGGTCACGATAATAGCATTCTAGGGTACGACTGACGGTCCGGAAAGCCAGCTCGTCCCACGGGATTTCACTTTCATCGAAAAGTCGCACTTCCAGGCTCTCGACCCCGACGGCAAAGTCCAGATCGGCCAGTTCGGCGCGAAAGAACACATGAACCTGATTGATGTGCGGCAGGTCGAACAATTGGTAAAGGGTCATCTGCCCGACCCGGGCACAGGCTTCCTCGACGGTTTCGCGGCGGGCGGCGTTTTCCATGGTCTCGCCGTTCTCCATGAAACCGGCTGGCAGGGTCCAGTAACCCCGGCGCGGCTCGATGGCCCGGCGACATAGCAGCACCTGGCTACCCCAGGTCGGCAGTACGCCGGCGACGATATTGGGGTTCTGGTAATGAACGGTATGACAGTGATCGCAGACATAACGCAGGCGAGTGTCGCCTTCGGGAATGCGCTGAATCACTTGATTGCCGCACGCACTGCAGAATTTCATGCTTTTATTCCTATAGGTTGCGTCTATCTTGGCGCGACTTTCACCGCGGCTGCAAGCCGGTTCACCTCAGGGCTTGGGCGGCTCGCGGCTTTGGTGCATCATGCAGGTCATGCTTAGAATCGAGAGAGAGCAATGCTGGACGAGCTACTTCGCCGCGTGAGCAGTCATACGCCGGGCACCCTGGAAACCGATCGTCGTTTTCCCGAGGCCGCAGTGTTATTGCCTATTACCCGCAGCGAAGCGCCCGAGCTGGTATTGACCCTGCGCGCCAAGGGCTTGTCGACCCACGGCGGCGAAGTTGCCTTCCCGGGCGGGCGACGTGATCCGGAAGACCCTGATCTGGTGTTCACCGCGCTGCGCGAAGCGGAAGAGGAAATCGGCCTGCCGCCAGGGCTGGTGGAGGTCATTGGGCCCTTGAGCCCGCTGATCTCCCTGCATGGACTGAAGGTCACGCCATTCGTCGGTTTGATTCCCGACTATGTCGAGTACCATGCCAATGATGCTGAAATTGCCGCGGTCTTCACCGTGCCATTGGAGTTCTTCCGCCAGGACCCGCGGGATCATACCCACCGTATCGATTACCAGGGACGCAGCTGGTACGTACCCAGCTACCGCTTTGGCGAGTACAAGATCTGGGGGCTGTCGGCAATCATGATCGTCGAGCTGGTCAACTTGCTTTACGATGCCGACATCAATCTGCACCAACCGCCAGAGCGCTTCATTCCAATTTGAGCGGGCTCACCCGCCACCACCGCCGGACCGTGAGGAACCACGCATGAAATACCGTCTGGGCGACCTGCGGGTCGAAACCCATCCACGCAGCTGGGCGGCGCCCACTGCCACGCTGATAGGCAAAGTGCGCCTGCAGGCGGGGGCCAGTGTCTGGTTCGGCGCAGTGTTGCGCGGCGATAACGAACTGATCGATATCGGCGAAAACAGCAACGTCCAGGACGGTACCGTCATGCATACCGATATGGGCTCGCCGCTGACCCTGGGCAAAGGCGTGACCATCGGTCATAACGCCATGCTCCATGGTTGCAGCGTGGGTGACTACAGTCTGGTCGGCATCAACGCCGTCATCCTTAACGGTGCGCGTATCGGCAAGTACTGCATCATCGGCGCCAATGCACTGATTCCGGAGGGCAAGGAAATTCCCGATGGCTCGCTGGTGATGGGCTCGCCAGGCAAGGTGGTGCGCGAACTCACCGAGGCGCAGAAGAAAATGCTCGAAGCAAGCGCTGCGCATTACGTGCACAACGCCGAGCGCTATGCCCGCGATCTGGCGCCGCAGGAGGATTGATGAGTAGTACTGAGCGTCCGGTCGCCTCGCCCTGCGTGCAAATCTGTGCCCTGGACGAGGCTGACATCTGCACCGGCTGTCAGCGCAGCGCTGCGGAAATCACCCGCTGGGGCCGAATGGACAACAGCGAACGTCGCCAGGTACTCAAGCTGTGTCACGAGCGGGCCGTGGCGGCGGGGCTGATCTTCAGTGTCCGCAGCGCGCCATGCTGATCCGCCACTTGGCCGCAGGCGGCTGCTCAAGTACCCTGTAGGGCTTGCCCAGCGGTCTATTCCATGCCTTTTCTGATTGCCTACATCAGCAGCGTTGTGCTGATCAACTACGCCTTCTCCAGCGCCCCGCACCTGGACGTCATCTGGTCCGCCTGGGGCGGGTTGGTGTTCATTCTCCGTGACATGGTGCAGACCCGCTACGGCCATGGTGCCCTGGCGGCCATGCTGGCGGCGCTGGTGCTGTCCTATATCACCTCCGAGCCTGCCATCGCCCTGGCCAGTGCTACCGCCTTCGCCGTCTCGGAGCTGATCGACTGGCTGGTGTTCAGTATCACCAAGCGCCCCCTGCATGACCGCCTGTGGTTGAGTTCGGCGTTCAGTATCCCGATCGACACCTTTATCTTCTTCGGCATGATCGGTGCCTTGACCCCGGCCGTGGTCGGTACCGCCCTGGCTTCGAAATTTGCCGGGGTCACCGCTGTCTGGCTGATCATGGCCTGGCGGTTGCGCAAGCGTGCCATCACGGGCTGAGGACCTGCGGTCCGGTTCATGTAAAATGGCGCTCCTTTTCACCGGGTTGCACCATTAGGTGCAGCCCAGGAATCCTTCCCTCTGAGGACCTGAAATGACCCGTATCGGAACCCCATTGTCGCCAACAGCGACCCGCGTACTGCTCTGTGGCTGCGGCGAGCTGGGCAAGGAAGTGGTGATCGAACTGCAACGCCTGGGCGTTGAAGTGATTGCCGTGGACCGTTACGCCAATGCCCCGGCCATGCAAGTGGCCCATCGCAGCCATGTGGTCAACATGCTCGATGGCGCTGCATTGCGGGCAGTGATCGAGGCGGAGAAGCCGCATTACATCGTCCCGGAAATCGAGGCCATCGCCACTGCGACCCTGGTCGAGCTGGAAAACGAAGGTTTCACCGTGGTCCCGACCGCCCGTGCCACGCAGTTGACCATGAACCGCGAAGGCATTCGTCGACTGGCTGCCGAAGAGCTGGACCTGCCGACTTCGCCTTACCACTTTGCCGATACCTTCGAAGACTATCGTAAAGCCGTCGAAGACCTGGGCTTCCCGTGTGTGGTCAAGCCGGTAATGAGTTCCTCGGGCAAGGGCCAGAGCCTGCTGCGCAGCACCGATGATGTACAGAAAGCCTGGGATTACGCTCAAGAGGGCGGGCGCGCCGGCAAGGGCCGGGTGATCATTGAAGGTTTCATCGATTTTGACTACGAAATCACCCTGCTGACCGTTCGGCACATAGGTGGCACCACGTTCTGTGCCCCGGTTGGTCACCGTCAGGAAAAGGGCGATTACCAGGAATCGTGGCAGCCGCAGGCAATGAGCCCGGTGGCCCTGGCTGAATCCGAGCGCGTGGCCAAGGCCGTTACCGAGGCGCTGGGTGGCCGTGGCCTGTTCGGCGTGGAACTGTTCATCAAAGGTGATCAGGTGTGGTTCAGCGAAGTATCGCCGCGTCCACACGATACCGGCCTGGTAACCCTGATCTCGCAGGACCTGTCGCAGTTCGCCCTGCATGCGCGGGCGATTCTTGGTCTGCCGATTCCGTTGATCCGTCAGTTCGGTCCGTCCGCCTCGGCGGTGATTCTGGTTGAGGGGCAGTCGCAGCAGACGGCGTTCGCCAATCTGGGCGTAGCCCTGAGCGAGCCGGATACCGCCATTCGCTTGTTCGGCAAGCCGGAAGTCAACGGTCAGCGCCGCATGGGTGTGTGCCTGGCGCGTGATGAGTCGATCGAGGCCGCCCGGGCCAAGGCGACCCGCGCTTCTCAGGCAGTGAA
>OEPS010000495.1_pt1 | contig 13736 bp, 15 predicted proteins | sample 1539411 | NCBI WGS metagenome assembly OEPS01 (sample SAMN02671747, study PRJEB22543) | soil metagenome | biome: bacteria | place: China:Hunan Province, Lengshuijiang City | collected 2012-10-15 | depth 0.08m m | reverse complement strand
GCGGGCCGCTCAGACGTCCCTGCAAAGGAGCCGCACCCAAATGAAACCGCAGGTCAAAGTCCAAATCCGAGTCGGAGCATGCCTGAGCGAGACCCCTTTCCCTACTTTGCAAGCAGGAAGTCGTCGGTTCGAGTCCGATTGGCTCCACACATAAAACCCCTTCCCAGGGGCCACATATTCGGTGGATTCCTACCGTGCTTCACCTTTCTCCTGCCCGCCAAGCCGTCTCCAGGCCGTCTGACGCAGAACATCCAAGCGATCTGCCAAGTCGCCATCGAGACCATCCATCAGGTGTGCGTAGCGGTCCAAGGTCATGGTCACCGACGAGTGTCCCAATCGCGCCTGGATGGCCTTCGCATGACCGCCGGCCGCGATGGCTAAGGCCACTGCCGTATGGCGATGATCACGACATCACGGGGAGCGAGAGCGGCACGACGGTTGGATTCGGGAGCAGCGAAAGCGTGCACACCCCACAAAACGTGGGATAGGTCCGATGGCAGCATTCCGGCAGACGTCCTTTCATGGGAACTTTCCTGCGCCGTAAATATCCCGATCAGCACGAAAGCTGAGGTGCCGATTCGATCTCACGGTCCTGTCGGAAAGGGCAGAAATCGCGAGTCTGGCGGTACCCGGGCTGTGATACCGTCGGCTTGGCTCCCGGCCCCCGTGCACCGCTCTGGAGGTAGAGCAAAACCATCGACGAGCGGCATGGAGGCAAGTCATGGTTAGTTGTTGCTCAGGCACACCACTTGTTTGCGCGGACCACCCAGAGCCAGGAAGTTTCATTTGCTCCGAGGACTACGAGGGCGGCCGTTGTTCGGCGCCTGGACGATTGGACCTTCATGCGGCCACCCCCATCCCGCTTTGGCTTTACGACCCCGACGCCATGCCAGAAAGCTGATACTTGCTCCCTAGAGTCGACGTTCCGCTTTGGGCGATACTCGTTCTCGACGTGCTACGGGAGGGACCTACTCAAACCGGAGCCCCTCCCGCCGCCTCCGCCCTCTTCGATCATCCAGGCGGCCACCAGGTCGACGGGATCCGCGGTCTCGGGCAGGCCCGCCGACTTCAAGGCCGGCACCCAGACCTCGGGTAGGAACCAGTCCCGGCGGAGGGCCTGGCCGGCCTCGCTGGTGAACACCAGTGCCCTGCTCCCCCGTGCGGTGAACTCCTCCAGGTGCTTTCTCAGGTCCAGGGCGATCGCCGGCTCGACTACGTAGGTGGGCCGGCAGCGCAGCGCCCGCAGCTGCAGCTCCTGGCCGAAGCGGTTGTCGCCGTCGGCCTCGATGTGGATCCGGCAGCGATCAGGCTGGCAGGCCCGCCGGCGTAGGCCCGCCAGCTCGCTCCAGCCCATGCCCGCCAGGCGAAGCAGACCGGGGATCAGCCGAAAGCGGGCGGGCAGGCGCGTCTCCAGCTTCATGACCGAGTCCAGCTCCAGGAACCACCCGGCATCCGGCAGCGCGTAGGGGTCGATGGCAACGAAGCTGGGCGGCTCCCAGAGCAGCTGGCCGATCTTGCCCACCACCCCGTCGAGCCGGAACAGCCAGGGGTGGCGCTCGCCCCAGGGAACGTGCTCATCGACCTGCGGCGGGGCGGAGGCCAGCACCCGGTCCTGGCGCTGGGTCACGGGCACGACGGAGCCGGCGTCGGGGCTGAGGTTGGCGGTCGGGTCCGAGGGCAGCGGGACTCCTGCGCTCATCGCGCTCATGGGCTTCTCCCTGAGGGGTTTGGAGGAGCCCGAAGCCCCCGGAGAGCGGCCGGCCGAAACCGGATACGCTGTCCGGGTGGTTCAGGCTCCTGGCTTGGGACCTGCCACTACGCTTCAGAAAGGTCCGCCCTGGCCGGCGGGCCTTTTTTCGTCCCGTCCGGATTCTCGATAGGTCCTCCTTTCCGCCAGGCTCCAGCAGGTTCTGGCAGAGTACCCACAGAAAAACTCCGTGTCAACGGGGTTTCTGCGAGTCGCAGTGCCACACTGCCATCTGACATGCTGTGCGCAGTTCAACGGGGAGGAGCGATGGGAGAGTTATTCGGTCTCGTAGTCCGCCTCAGCCTGAGCGAAGGCGCCGGCCCGGCCTTTGACGCCCTTACGGGGGAGGCGCTGGCCCAGATCCGGATCCAGGAGCCCGGCACCCTCCTGTACGTGGTCAATCGTGTGACCGATGATCCCGAAGCCCGGGTGTTCTTCGAGGTCTATCGGGACAGGGAAGCGTTCGACTATCACGAGGCCCAGCCGTACGTCAGGCGGTTCCTTGTTGACCGTCAGCAGTACCTGACCGGCTTGGAGGTCACGCGCCTCTCGCTGATCGAAGCCAAGGGCATCGAGGCGGGCCAGGGATGACGCCGGTCGAAGAGCTCCCATTCCCGGATCGCGTGGCCGAGCTGCGCCGGAGCCGGGGGCTGACCCAACGCGAACTGGGGGCGGCGCTCCGCCGGTCAGAGAGTTGGGTCTCACAGGTGGAGCGGGGCGTCCAGCCGGTCGAGCGCTTCGCCGTCCTCCAAGCTCTGGCTGACGCCCTGGGCGTTCCGGTGGGCCGGTTACGACCGGACGCTCGTGCCTTGCTCACGGCCGAGGAGGCACCAAGTCGCCCAACTCAGCTCGAGACCCTGCGCCTCGCCCTGACCGGTCATCCAGCGCTGGCATCGTTGTTTGCATCCACGCCGCCATCGGTCCATACGACTGCCGCCTTCCGGGAACAGGTTGACCGGGCCTGGGCGCTGACGCACACCTCCAGGTTCGATGAGCTGGCCCAGCTGCTGGCCCCGTTGCTGCCTGAACTGGAAGTGGCCGCCCGGGCGGCCAAAGCGCCAGTCCGCCGCGCCCTCAGCCAGCTCCTCGCCGTCGCCTACCAGGCTGCCGCCGCCGCCTTCGCCCAGGTCGACGATCCAGAGGCCGCCTGGGTCGCCGCCGACCGCTCCTTGCGTGCCGGGGAGAACTCAGGTGAGCCCCTTCTCGTCATCGCCGGCCATTTCCGCATGGCCCACGCTTTCCTGCGCCTCGACCGTCTTGACCTGGCCCGCCATGTGGCCGACTCGGCCGCCGTCGTCGTTCAACCACTGATCGCCCGGCCCGACTGTGCGCCTGAGGCAATCTCCCTCGCCGGCGCCATCGAACTTGTTCGAGCAGTGATCGCTGCCCGGGACAACAACCGCATGAGCGCTCGGGGTCACATCGACGCCGCCCGGCTTTTGGCCGACCGCCTCGGGGAAGAGCGAAACGACTTCAACACCGAGTTCGGCCCGGCCAATGTCGAGATCCACGCAGTCAGCGTCGCCGCCGACCTTGGCGACGCGGGCGAGGCCCTGGCGGCGGCCTCGGGCCTGGACGTCTCCGCACTTTCGCCCGAGCGGCAAGCTCACTTCCACCTGGACCTTGCTCGCGCCCACACTCAGCGCCGCCATATGGGCGAGGCCACAGCCGAGCTGCTCACCGCCGAGGCACTCAGCCCCGAGCAGGTCCACACCCACGCCCTGGTGCGGGAGACGATCTACGACCTCCTCGCCCTGTCCGGTCGGCGCCCGCCCGACGACCTCCAGGCGTTAGCCCGCCGGTGTGGTGCCGGGCCGTAGCGCGCGTTGACTTGCCGAGCCTGCATTACCCCTCCGCAGCGCTTGCTGACAGCGACAGCCGATCGGCGGCGCTTTATGTCATGCCTCATTTCTATACGTCTTGTGGTCTGGGATAGGTCCGTGGCGCGCAGGTAGCTGGACGGCGACCCGGAGGCCGCCTCCGGCTCGGGGGGTGAGGGTGAGGGTCCCGTCATGGGCCCGGGTGATGCTGTCGACGATGGCCAAGCCGAGGCCGACGCCTGCGTGGCCGTTGTGGACGCGTTCGCTGCCGCGCTGGAACGGCTCGACGAGGGTGCGAACCATCTGGGGCGTGAGCTGATCGCCGGTGTTCTCGACGACGAGAACCACCGTGTCGGCATGGAATCTGGTCGTGACCCACAGGGTGCCCCCTCCAGGCAGGTTGTGGGCGATGGCGTTTTGCACCAGATTCGTGGCGAGCTGCAGCAGGAGCGCTTCTGAGCCGACCGCCGGGGCCGGGTCGCCAGAGGTTTCGATGGTGACGCCACGCTTTTCTGCGAGAGGCAGGAGCGTCTCGGTGGCTTCTTCAGCGATGAGGGAAAGATCGACTGGTTCGGGGGTGAAGGACCGCTGATCGGCGCGGCTGAGCAGGAGCAGCGCTTCGGTGAGCTCGATCGCCCGGGTGTTGACGACCTGCAGGCGGTCGACGAGTCCGGCCGGGTCGCGGCCAGGGTCCTTGCGGGCCACTTCGAGAAGGGTCTGGGTGATCGATAGCGGGGTGCGCAGCTCATGGGAGGCGTTGGCCGCGAAGCGGCGCTGTTCGGCGTTGTGCGCTTCCAGCCGGGCGAGCATGGTGTCGAAGGCGTCGGCCAGTTCGCGGAACTCGTCCCGGCGGCCCGGCAGCCGGATCCGGTGGGACAGCGACCCGGTCGCGGCGGTGCGGGCGGCGGCGGTGACCCGGCTCAGCGGGGCGAGCATCCGCCCGGCCAGCAGCCACCCGCCCAGCAGACCGAAGACCAGCAACAGGGCCAGCACCGCGGCCGCCCTCGGGGCGAAAATCCGCAGGAGGTTGGAACGGACGGGGAAGGGTCCGTGGATGGGGGTGATGATCAGCGCTCGCACAGGTACGTAACGCAGCAGGAACAGCCACACGGCTCCGAGCAGTAACACCCCGGCGAGCGTGAGGAACCCGGCGTAGCTGAGAGTCAGTCTGAGGCGGACACTCAACCCGGGGGTTCTATTCACGGTCTTCTCCTTCACGGCCGCCGTCTTCACGGCCCCCGTCCGGTTCGGTTTTGATCCGGTAGCCGGCGCCGGCCACGGTGGCGATGACCGGCGGTTCCCCGAGGCGTTTGCGCAGTGCGGAGACGGTGATTCGCACAGCGTTGGTGAACGGGTCGGCGCTCTCGTCCCATGCCCGCGCCAGCAGGTCTTCAGCGCTGACGACCCCGCCCTCGGCGGCAACGAGGACCTCGAGCACGGCGAACTGTTTCCGGGTCAGCGGAACGTAACGACCGTCGCGGTAAACCTCGCGGCGGAACGGGTCCACACGCAGGCCGGCGATCTCCCGTACCGGAGGCCGGTGCCGGCCGCGCCGCCGGTCCAGCGCCCTGAGGCGGAGGACGAGCTCTCGCAGCTCGAACGGCTTGGTGAGGTAGTCATCAGCTCCGAGCTGGAACCCGGAGGCCTTGTCGTCGAGCCGGTCGGCAGCGGTGAGCATGAGGATAGGCATGCCGCTGCCGGAGGCGACGATACATTTGGCGATCTCGTCGCCGGAAGGTCCGGGTATGTCGCGGTCGAGGACGACGATGTCGTAGGCGTTGACGCTCAGCAGGCCGAGCGCGGTGTCACCGTCGCCGGCGGTGTCCGCGGCGATCGCTTCCAGGCGCAGGCCGTCGCGGATGGCTTCCGCCAGGTAGGGCTCGTCTTCGACGATCAGCACACGCACACTCACGGGATGCTACGACCCGGGACATATCGTCGCTGTATCCGAAACCGCATACGTTCTGGCAACACGCCGCGGTTTTGACTTGGCGCCGTGACCTACAGCCGACCGACACAATCCCAAGCCGGCCGCCGAGCCGTGTTGCTCCAGCGCCGGCCGTCGCCGCGTTTGTCGCCGTCTTCGCTGACCGGCAGGAAACTGCGGCCGCTGGCCGTTTTCGCCCTGGCCGCCTTGATCGGGGCGGGCTGCTCGAGCTCACCCGCCGCCAGCACGCCGGCAGCTGTCGCCCCGGTCTCCAACGTGTCGCAGGAGGTGAAGTTCTCCCAGTGCATGCGCTCGAACGGGGTCAGCGACTTCCCGGACCCGAGCGCGTCAGGCCAGCTCACTATCGATGCGATCGCGAACGGCTCGGGGGTGGACATCAACAGCGCCGCGTTCCAGCAGGCCCTCAGCGCATGCAAGGCCTTGGAGCCGGCGGGGTTCACGGGCGCCCCTCGGAGCGCCCAGCAGCAGGAGGCGGCCCTCAAGTTCGCCCAGTGCGTACGCGACAACGGGGTGCCGGACTTCCCTGATCCCGCCCCCGACAGCCCGCTGATCGACACGAATCTGATTCCGTCTGCGAATACACCGGACGGGCGGAGCGCTCTCCACGCCGCGATGCAGAACTGCAGCAGCTTCTCAGCGGCGGCCGGGGTGACGGGGGGCAGATGAAACGGAAAACCTGGATGCTGGCCGGAGCGGTCGTCGTAGCTGCCGCCACCGCCGTCACGGCCGTGGCGGCCGCCACGCCCGGCACCAGGCATGCGGCGGTGGCCTCCGCAGCCGCGCCGGCGAACACCGCCACAGTGACACAAGGAAAGCTCAGCGCCACGGTCTCCGTGGCGGGAACCCTCACCTACCGGGCCCGACCGGACGGCTCGCCGTACTCGGTGGTCAACCAGGGCTCCGGGATATACACCGAGCTGCCCACCGCCGGCCAGGCGGTCTCGCAGGGCCAGGCGCTCTACTGGGTGAACGACAGCCCGGTGGTGCTGCTCTACGGCCCGACACCCGCCTATCGGACCCTGTCGTCGGGGGCGGCCGGCGCAGACGTGACCGAGCTCAACGCCGACCTGGTCGCACTCGGCTACGCCACCTCCGCTCAGCTCAGCCCGACCTCCGACTCTTTCGGGTCGGCCACCACCGCCGCGCTGGAGAAACTCCAAGCCGCTCTGGGGGAGAACCCGACCGGCACACTGACCCTAGGTCAGGCGCTGTTCGAACCCGTCGCCCTGCGGGTCACCGCACTGTCCGCCCAACCCGGCGGCAGCGCCCAGCCCGGCCAGAGCGTGATGGCGGGCACCTCGACCACCCGCCAGGTGCAGGTGGCCTTGGACGCGGCGCAGCAAACCGACGTGGCCGTCGGGGACGACGTGACCATCACCCTTCCAGACAACCGGACCACCCCAGGGATCGTCACCTCGGTCGGGACGGTGGCCACCTGCCCGGCAAGCTCCGGCTCCGGGCCGAGCCCCAGCTCCGCCGCGCCGGGAACCGACAGCTGCTCTTCGGCCGGCCCGGGCAGCGACTCCGCGCCGACTGTCGCCGTGGCAGTCACCCCATCCGACCCGGCCGCCACCGGCACCTGGGATCAGGCCCCGGTGCAGGTCGGGATCACCACCGCCAGCGTGCCGGAGGCACTGGCAGTGCCCGTCACCGCCCTGCTGGCCCAACCGGGCGGCGGGTACATCGTCGAAGTCGTCGGCGCTGGCGGGACCCACCATCTGGTGGCGGTCGGGCTCGGCCTGTTCGACGACGCTGCCGGGCTGGTACAGGTCACTGGCCCGGGCCTCGCCGCCGGCCAGAAGGTGGTGGTTCCGGCCACATGACCGACACCATGCGACCCACACCCGGCAACGTCGCCGGTGCCCAGAACGGCTCCCCCACCAGCGGTGCGTGGGTTCCGGTGCTCGAGGTCGACGAGCTGACCAAGAGCTATACGGGTGAGCCGCCCGTCGATGCCCTGCGCGGGGTGAACCTCACCATCGGCGAAGGGGAGCTGGTCGGGATCGTCGGTCCATCCGGGTCAGGCAAGACCACCCTGCTGCAGCTGATGGGAACCCTCGACAGGCCCACCCGCGGCCGGGTACGGATCACCGGGTTGGACGTCGCCGCCATGGCCGACGACGACCTGTCCTACCTGCGGGCCACCCGGATCGGGTTCATCTTCCAGCAGTTCTTCCTGGCCGAGCACGACAGCGTGGTCGACAACGTAGCTGACGGGCTCCTCTACTCCGGCGTCCCCCTCAAGCAGCGCCGTCAACGGGCTGTCGACGCGTTGGGTCTGGTTGGCCTGGCGGAACGCGCCCACGCCCGGCCTACCCAGCTATCCGGCGGGCAACGCCAACGGGTATCCATCGCCAGAGCGCTGGTGGGCCAGCCGGCCATCGTGCTCGCCGACGAGCCGACGGGGAACCTCGACCAGGCCACCGGGCAATCCATCCTGGCCCTGATCGACCAGCTCCACGAGGCCGGCTCAACCATCGTGGTCATCACCCACGACCAGGCGATCGCCGAGCGCATGCCCCGCAAGATCGAGATCCTCGACGGCCAGGTCGTCGCTGACACCGGCCCCGCCGCGGCCGCCGACCGGAGGCTGCGCCCATCCGACCCATCGGCCCATCCTTCTGGATCAGGAGGCGGGTCTGCGCGGCCCCCCGGCAACAACCCGCCATGACCGGCGCCCTTGGTCCCGGACGGCTCCACGTCGCCGACATGGCCCGCCTCTCGAGCGTGGGGCTGCGCACCCGGAAGCTGCGGGCCGGGCTGTCCGCTATCGGAATCGCCATCGGCGTGGCCGCCATCGTCGCCGTCCTCGGACTATCCGCCTCGGCCCAGGCCGGCCTGCTCAACGAGATCAACCAGCTCGGCACCAACCTGCTCACCGTCACCAACGGGCAGAGCTTCACGGGCGGCACCGTAGAACTGCCCACCACTGCCCCAGCCATGATCGGCCGGATCAGCGGTGTCCAGCAGGTGCAGACCATCGGGACGGTCAGCGCCGCCCACGCCTACCGCAACCCGTACATTCCCCCGGCGGCCACCGGCGGCCTGGCCGTCCAAGCCGCCACCCTCGGCCTGCTCCCCGTAGTCGCCACCACCGTCGCCCAAGGCCACTACCTCAACGCGGCCACCGCCCAGGAACCGGTCGCCGTGCTCGGCTCCGGCGCCGCCCAACGGCTCGGCATCGACCGGATCTGGCCGGGCGAACGGATCTGGACCGGCCAGCAATGGCTGTACATCGTCGGCATCCTCAAACCGGCCGTGCTAGTCCCCGCCATCGACTCCTCGGTCCTGGGCGGCTACCCCGCGGCGGAGAAGTACCTGGGCTTCGACGGGCACCCCTCTACCATCTACCTGCGAGCCCAAAACGACAAAGTCAACGCGGTCGACGCCCTCCTGGCCGCCACCGCCAGCCCCGAAAACCCGAGCGGAGTGAACGTCAGCCAACCGTCCGCCGCACTCGTCGCCCAAGCGGATGCCAAAAGCGCCCTCAACGGCCTGTTCTTGGGCCTCGGCGCCGTCGCCCTCCTCGTCGGCGCGGTCGGCGTCGCCAACATCATGGTCATCTCCGTTCTCGAACGCCGCTCCGAGATCGGACTGCGCCGCGCTCTCGGCGCCACCCGCAGGCATATCCGCATCCAGTTCCTCTCCGAAGCCGTCCTGCTCGGACTCCTCGGCGGGGCCGTCGGCGTTGCCCTCGGCATTGCATCCATCACCGTCTACGCCCACACCAAACACTGGGCTACCGTCATCCCGGCCGAAGCCTGGACCGGCGGCCTTGCCGCCTCCCTCATCATCGGCGCGGCCGCCGGCCTCATGCCGGCCCTCCGCGCCGCCCGCCTTTCACCGACCGAGGCTCTGTGGTCGGTCTAGAGATCCCACGCTCCCAAGCCTCGCGGCAACTCTCAACACAGCCGTAGGATCTATCCGAAATAATGTACCGGCCGTCCGACCGGGTAGGAATTCGGCCAGGAGCCCCGTCACGATTTGCCGGCCCATAGCTTACGCATATCAACAACTATCTACGTAACCCTCGTGGACCACTGTCATGATTTCCGGCGTAATCCGCCTGGAATCAGGACAGTGGAACTTGCCCCGCGCGGCGGGGCAGGCCGTCGCCGTCTGCCATATGGGCGCACATGCGCTAGGTGCCGCCGCTCGGCCGCCTCTTTGTTCAACTCCCTCATCCGGGGTTCCCGGTCCTGCCACTTCTCCCCTGTCGTGTAGGCCGTGACCATCCCGATGAGGGCAGCGCTGATCGCCGCCATCAGCCCGGCCGCACCGCCACCGCCTGGAGTCGGGGTCCGATCGGCAAGCTCCACCAGCCAGGCCTCCACGCTTTTCATCATCGCGGGATGCCCCCTATGGCTCGTTCCCGAAGGCCAGGCGGGAGGTGCGCGCCTGCTCCGGACTTTGCCCCCCGCGGGTCCGCGAGCATGGCAGAGTCGCTGGACCCGTCCTCTTCGGGGCGTAGTCTGTACGCACCATTTAGTAAACAGGTTCGGCTGAAGCCCGGGCTATGCCATCATGGCGAAAATCGCTGGTCGTGGAGCTTCGTCAGCTTGTCGCCGAGGCGCTGTCGTGACGGGCCGCTACCTGATGACCGCGGCCACCTCACCGCAGGAGGCGAACCGCTGCTGCGACGTTGCCGTCCTTCCCGTAGGCAGCTTCGAGCAGCACGGCCCACATCTGCCGCTCATCACCGACACCGTAATCGCCTGTGCCATCGCGGAAGCCCTTGCGTCGTCGTACGACCTGCGCCTGCTGGCTCCGGTCACGTTCTCCTGCTCTCACGAACACGCAGCGTTTTCGGGGACCGTCTCCATCAGCCCGACCACCCTTGCGGCGATCGTCACTGATGTGCTCGCCGATGTGGCCCGGTCCGGCGTCGAGCACCTGGTGCTCGTCAACGCTCACGGCGGCAACTACGTCCTCAACAACGTCGCACAGCAGGCCAATGCGACGGGGCGCCACGTTCTGCTGTTCCCCGGTTCCGCCGATTGGAAGGCTGCCCGCACGGTCGCGGGATGTGTGACCAGCACCCATGACGACATGCACGCCGGGGAGGTCGAGACATCCATCCTTCTCCGTGTGGCTCCCGATCTCGTCGGGGAGGGCTGGGCCGAGTGCGACTGGCAAGCCCCAGATCGGCCCTATCTGAACCTTCTTGGTATGCAGGGCTACAGCCCCACGGGGGTCATCGGCTCCCCCTCCCAGGCGAGCCCGGAGAAAGGCCGACGCCTACTGGACGCCTTGGTCGATGCCTTCGATCAGCCTATGAAGCTCCTTCGGTCAGCCGACAACTCTTCGTCCGGCACGACGCCAATCGCCTGAACCAACCCAGAGGGCCCGGGTCTTGGAGGGGGAGAAGCTCTGGAGCGACAAAGATCAGGCCTGGCTCGCCGCAGTGAGCGTCCGGGACATGCACAGGGTCCGGGACAGGCACGGGCGGGTGATCGAGGCGCTCCCCACCGCCCGCAAGCTGTACGGCTGCGCACTGCTGTGAGGGATGGCGGTCAGTTCGATGCAGCTGCGAACGCCTGCAGGAGTGGTGACCCGGCGTACCGGCCTTCTATGAGGTCACCGATACAGGAGAGGAGGGCCTTGGCCAACAACCGCGTGTCCTCGAACATGCGCAACCCGTCGAGCTCGTCGGGGCCATACCAGGCGAAGGGATGCTCCGGCACGCAGGCTGGCTCAGGGTCCTCCACCACCGCTACGTACTGATGATCGATGTGCACGTGCGGTTCGGAGAGGTGGTTGTCCGCGGGAACCTGCTGTTCGATGATCCACCAGGGCAGGGGCACCCGGGCGTGCGTGCTCGGGAATCCCGAGGGCAGCCCTGGCGTGGGCGCCTCCAGGAGTCGCACCCGTAAGCCCGTTTCCTCCTCGACCTCCCGCAATGCAGCCTGGGCCTGGCATTCGTGATCCTCGACATGCCCGCCGGGAGCCATCCAGCGGTCCAGCCTTGGGTGTTCGATCAGCCCGAGCTTCCACTGCCGGACGGGGAAGCAGGCGAAAACCAGGGCACCCGCCGTGGCGTGCTTGGTGACGCCCCTGCGCCGTACCTGGTCCGAGGCCTCACGACGAGGCTGATGCTGGATCTCCGCCCTCCCGCCGTTCCATGCCTGCCCATGACCTGACGGCGAGAGCATCACCAGCCATCCTTCCTGACGACAGCCTGTGAACTCCAGCGGCGAGGGGATGCCCCATGCATTCGCCGCTCCTGAATGACAGGCATGTAATTTGCGCCGCCAGCCTAATGCTCGGCGAAGCTCTCGTTCAAGGACCCCGCCAGCGGTTCGTCCATCCGGCGGCAGTCCAGAGTCCCCAGTCATCGGCCGGCAACCGGGTCGAGAACACGTCGGTACCCAGATTTAGACAGACCCCAGAATGGGTAGACTGCCGGCGTGCCGAAGCCCGGGACCGCTTCCTTGACCACCCTGCTGCTCCGCCAGCACGGTCTGCAGGTCACTCCCCAGCGCCTGGCCGTCCTCCGGGCAGCGTCCGACCGGCCCCACAGCACGGCCGATGACATCGACAAGGCGGTACGGGCCGAGATCGGCGCCATCTCCCGGCAGGCCGTGTACGACGCACTGAACGTCCTCACCGACAAGGGCCTCCTGCGGCGCATCCAGCCCGCCGGGTCGCCCGCCCGCTACGAGAACCGGGTCGGGGACAACCACCACCATCTCATCTGCCGGACCTGCAATTGCATGGTCGACGTCGACTGCGCGGTCGGGGACACCCCGTGCCTGACAGCCGCCGACGACGCTGGATACGAGGTCGACGAGGCCGAGGTCATCTACTGGGGCCGCTGCCCGGACTGCGTCGCCGCGGGCCGCAAACCCGAGCCCCTGCAACCCGCAACCCCCTGACGGCCGTACCTGAAACGCACGCAGCCTATTGAGGAACAGCGCAGTAGGAAACCGCAAGGAAGGAGATCTCGCCGTGGCTGACCGAAGCGAAAGCGAAAACCCTGCAATCCCCGCACTGATGCCGAAACCGGGAGCCCCCCGGACCAACCAGGACTGGTGGCCGGACGCGCTGGACCTCCGGGTGCTCCACCAGAACTCGCCCCTGTCCAATCCGATGGGCGAGGACTACAACTACGCCGAGGCGTTCAAGGGCCTGGATATCGAAGCGCTGAAGCAGGACCTGCTCGACGTGATGACCAGCTCGCAGGACTGGTGGCCGGCCGACTACGGCCACTACGGCCCGCTCTTCATCCGCATGGCCTGGCACGCAGCAGGGACCTACCGGATCGGCGACGGCCGGGGCGGCGGGGGCACCGGCATGCAGCGCTTCGCCCCGCTCAACAGCTGGCCGGACAACGCCAGCCTGGACAAGGCCCGCCGGCTGCTGTGGCCGGTCAAGCAGAAGTACGGCGCCAAGATCTCCTGGGCCGACCTGATCGTCTACACCGGCAACGTCGCACTGGAGTCGATGGGCTTCAAGACCTTCGGCTTCGGGTTCGGCCGCGCCGACGTGTGGGAGCCCGACGAGACCTTTTGGGGCCACGAGGACAGCTGGCTGGGCGACGAGCGCTACCGCGGCGACCGTGAGCTGGCACACCCATTCGGCGCCGTACAGATGGGCTTGATCTACGTGAACCCGGAGGGGCCCAACGGCAACCCGGACCCGCTGGCGGCCGCCAGGGACACCCGGGAAACCTTCGCACGGATGGCGATGAACGATGAGGAGACGGTTGCCCTCATCGTCGGCGGGCACACCTTCGGCAAGACCCATGGCGCCGGCGACCCGTCACTGATCGGCCCCGAACCAGAGGGCGCCCCGATTGAAGAGCAGGGCCTCGGCTGGCACAGCAGCTTCGGGACGGGCAAGGGTGCCGACGCCATCACCAGCGGCCTGGAAGGCGCCTGGACGAAGAACCCCACCCGGTGGGACAACGGTTTCCTGGAGAACCTGTTCGAGTACGAATGGGAGCTGACCTCCAGCCCGGCCGGTGCCAAGCAGTGGGCGCCCAAAGATCCGTCGGCCCAAGGCACCGTACCCGACGCCTATGACGCGTCCAAGCGGCATGCCCCGATGATGCTGACGACGGACCTGGGCCTGCTGCAGGACCCGATCTACGCCCCCATCGTGAAGCGTTTCTACGAGAACCCGGCCGAGCTGGCCGACGCCTTCGCCCGGGCCTGGTTCAAGCTGACCCACCGCGACCTGGGCCCGGTCAGCCGGTACCTCGGCCCGCTGGTCCCTTCCG
>OEPS010000494.1_pt1 | contig 13747 bp, 26 predicted proteins | sample 1539411 | NCBI WGS metagenome assembly OEPS01 (sample SAMN02671747, study PRJEB22543) | soil metagenome | biome: bacteria | place: China:Hunan Province, Lengshuijiang City | collected 2012-10-15 | depth 0.08m m | reverse complement strand
GCTCGCCCCGCGCCCCGGCCGAGTAGGTACGTAGCGGGTCGATGCAGGTCAGCCACCCTAATTCGAACAGATTAGAACGCCCGCGGCTTGGACGTTCGAACACACGTATGGTCTAGACCAATCGTCCCCAGGGCGCTCCCCAGCCTGGGGACAGCGAAGCGCCCGGCACAGCGCCCTGAGAGCGTCTGTGCCGGGCGCTGCCGGCTGACCTACTCGCTATGCGTCGGGACCCTCGTCCTGGCCGCCCAGGTTGACCTCCGGGTCATACGCGACCGTTGCGACCGTGTACCACGCGGTCGCGATCGGCTTGCCGTCGTCGTCCAGCTTGGCGTGCGGGTCAAGCGGCTTCAGCGTGGCCACGTCACCCGCGCGGGTGGCCATGGTGGCGTAGTTGGCGTGATGCCGGGCGTTGTCGCGCTGGCCGAACACCGCGACCGGCCAAGATGTCGTCTTGCCCTTGATCGTGACGTGGCCCAGCACGACGGTCTTGCTAGATGCCTTCATGGCGTGTCCTATCTGTGAGAGCTATGGCGATGGCGTGTTCCATCACCAGTAGCCTAGACGGTATCTTGTCCTGTGGCAAGATGTTCGCCACTTTCCGTGCCAGCCGTATCGTTTCCCTGGCCGAGATCAGGTGATCGCCCGCATGCATCCTGCCGGGTGTCTGTGCGGCGGCCAGGTCGCGCTGTGCGTGCTTCATGAGCGCATCCAGCGCGACTAGTGTCTCATCGTCGTCGAGGTACAGCCGTATGGTGCTCACCTGGGATCACGCCTTGACGTTGACGGTGATCTCGAACGTGTCGTCGTTGGTGAACTCCAGCAGGATCAGGTTGCCGGTGGCGTGGACGTATGCCACGTGTCGCCCGTCGTGATACCAGATGACTTCTTGAATCATCTGCGCTACTTCGTTAGCTGTCCTGGGCGGACGACTATCGGTGCATGACATGGTGCCCTCCTTGGCGTGATGGAGTACTGGCCGTCATCCTATCATGACGGCCTGGGTATAACTAGGTCTGTGCGGGTCATCGTGCCGCCGCTTATCTTCCCGCTTCAGGTGCCATGTGTTCTGCGTGACGATGACACGCCCGGCATTACCGCTCGCTAGCGCGGCGGCCAGACTCTGCCACTTCTCGCCCTGGAATACGTTTGGTTCTGTTTCCGTGGCCTTGACGGGTACGCCGGCAACCTTACGCACCTTGTCACCGCGCCAGTTACGAGGTCCCTCTACAGTCAGGACGCGCCAGCTACCCTTGACTGCCCACATCGGCCAGCCGTCATCGCCCAGGTGCGCCCTGAGCGCCTGAAGGCCGGCACTGGACACGATGAGACTGTCAGTGTCGACGTGCGCCACCTGATCCAGGCCAGCGGCGGCCATCGCACGCCACAGGCGTACCCGGCATTCAGCCATGATCCAGCTAGTGATCATAGGGCAACTGTCCTTGCCCTCTACCCTGGCCGACTCCATGAGCGTCCTGTCGCCCGCGTGCATGAGTCTCCGGGTATCCCCAGACGCCTGATCATGCATCCACGTAATCCCCGTGATGCCTTCAGGGTTAGCGCCGAAGTATTCCCACTTAGCCGTCCTGAGAGAGATACGGCCGATGAGCGCCCTGGAGCAGTGCTTAATCCAGGTGCGGACGTTGGGCGGGATGTCTTCACCCTGTGCGCCCAGTGATGACAGCACCCACTCAGAATACCGCTTCAGGATAGGGTGCCGGGTGTACACCCAGTAGCGGAGTATCTTGATGTCCGCGCCATTCTCCAGGGCGAGGTTTATTTCCGTGTCCCATATCGTCGTCTTGAAACTGCCCGCAGGCCAGATTGTACGCCCCTGACTGCGACATGGCAGAGTAGGTATATCAGTGCGGACAGCACAAAGAGCGAGGATACGATAACGACTGGAAAGAGTCCTATATTGACCCAATCCAAGTGACTGGCCGCTGTATCGGAACTTAGTAGGTAGGTCACTGTCTGCTCCTATCTGACAGTACGCGTTGCGCATGTCGACTTCTGTCCATACATCACCGTGTAGCGCACCGTGACGCCATGCTTCAGCCCTACCGGTATGCATTGCGGCGCGTTCGGCATCCAGGGCAGACTGATCATCGTGCACTAGCACCTTATGGTCAAGGAACTTGTGCCGCCATGTTGCGTAAGCCATCCCGCTTCCCGTAGGCTGCCAGTTGCCCATATTGTTAGCGGCTAGCCATGCGATTATTTCCGACATGGCCCGGTAGACCACGCTCGCATCACGCAGGCAGTAACGCTCCCATGTCTCAGGTGATGCGTTATGCGAAGGCATCGGTAGCTTTCCCTCACCTGATCCTACGGTGATAGCGGAAAGCTTCACGGGTAGCCACGTCCACAGGTCGCAGAGAACTAGCGTTCCCCTGTCACTAACCCACTTCATGACGCTGACATCGGATGCCAGGTTAAACCATTCAAGCTGCCATCCCAGGTCAGGCAGAATCGTAAACGCCTGGGTGATTCTGACATCATGGCCGAGGTTATGCGCTACGCATACCGTCCGTTCTTCAGGGCGGCAGTATTCCGTCACCCACGCCCATAGCTCGTGAGGTGACCTGAATACGCGGGATTCCGCGTAGTCACCTCTCTTGAGTCCGTGCCGCCAGCGGATAGCGGCAGAGATCATATGTTCCTGTATCTCCGTACTGCCCTCATGCCGGATAAGCGACTCACTATCAAACGATACCCACCTGTGCGGTATCCGGCACATTTCGTTAGGTTTGATCCAGTGTGCCCGCCGGTCGTCACCCATGACAGTATGCATTTACGCCCCTATCCCGACAGGTACGTACCTGTATGTTGACGTGTGAGCCGCGCCGATGAGTTCCTGGTCATACTCTGATGCGTTGTCGGAGTATGCGTCAACAGCTTCATTAACTGCCTGCTGACGTGTCACGGGTGTTTCGTATGTCTGCCGCCACCAAACTTGAGAGATGTGGCCGGTAGTCCGGTCGCGGTAGGCCAGCGTCACCGTGTGGGCGAATCCTGTCGCGTTCTTGGTTGCCCACATGCCTATCTCATCGGCAGTCGGGACAGCGCCCAGTGGGCGAGTCGGCTCATCCTGCCCCTTAACAACAGCATCCTTAGCGATGCGGAATAGCTGCAACCCTTCTGCCCGCCTGACACCCATGCCAAGTGACTGGACCTCACGCAGCCATGCGTTAGCCGACATTCCCTCACGCGCCGCTCTCAGAGCTGATGGCCATGAGGCCAGGACGCGGGGCACCTAGAATAGCCTGTCTGCGTGCGCCTGGACTACCAGGGGGCAGGCGGTATCTTCTGCGACCTGGCCGTGTTTCCTGATGTCCGGGCAGGCGTACACGGTGCCGCCAGGATCAGCGTATGCCGCTTTCTTGAGTTCCCAGAGTATGGCCGAATACCGGGCGATTGAGATCATGAGTTCCCTGGCCTTCTGGCATAGCTGTGCGTGATCGTTAGCCTTGATCGCCCCGCTACATGGGCGGCAGTAGGTCAGGTGCGCCCTAAGCTGGCGGATATAACTGGCGCACTTGACATCCTGCGCAGCGTCGTATGACCTACTCCTGGTTGTCACGGCGTACCTGCCCCAAAGGACCTGCGCACTTCAGGAACGCCTTAAAAGCATTGACTTGATCAGTGCCACTTGACGGTACCGGAGTATCAGCCATGCCGTCTATGATGCTTTGCCTTATCCGCGCATCTGGCGACAGTCCTAGCCATGTGGCTATTTCGCTTTCAGTCATGGCCAGGGTTATCCCTCTAGCGTTCCTGACCCTTTGCACACATCACAGACAGTATCCTCGTACTGGTTCTTTCCGTTAGCGTCCTTGTACCAGCGGCGTACCATGCCGCTACCTTTACACTGCCAACACATCTTCTTACTCCTGTCGTGCTTGGCTAGTGTCAGGGTGTATGTGATCATGGCGTGTATGAGCTGAAGTAGCATGACTGGCGTTCCTATCTCCTGAGTAGTCTTGCCATCAGCAACATTCCGACTATCAACCCCAGAAGAAATGAGGTGGATACCGTCGGGATATTAGCTGATATGGTCTGTGTCGCAAGCGTGCGTATCACCGCGACCTCCTTGATGCCTGCATGGTTGCCGGGTAGGTTACTGCCCCTACATGCAGGTAACGCCCTGCCCGCGATGGAGGGATGGTCGCGGACAGGACGTTACCGGCAGGTCAGTCAGGCGTGGTTACCCAGAACAGGTGACGGCCGCCGCGATCCTTTCTGGCCGTGCGCTTCACCTGGCACCTGATGGGCCACACTCCCAGGTTGATCAGCGCGAGAAACTGCGCCTGCACCTGGCCGGCACCTGTGGAGTACTTGACGCGATTGCCGAGTTCCATGTCCGTGCCGCCGAAGATGATGTACGTCTTGGACCCTTCGCCGAAGTCTGATCCTGTGACGTACAGGTCGTCGACCTCGATAGGTCCGGTTGACGCGCCCGGCACATCGGTGACGCTCTCCTGTAGCTTCTTGATGCCGCCCTCCGACAGGACGGCATCGGGTGAAGTCGCGGTGAGTGTCTGGTACATGAGGGCGCGGCTGAGGTAATCCGGGTCCGGGTCGTGATAGTCCTGGCCGTTGACCAGGCTGTTGGCCCAGGCGCTCAGGTCAACGACCTGGCGTAGCTCGTCGATCGTGGCCGGGCGGATCTGGGCCAGTTCCGTGCTGTCTGACATGGCGTGTTTCCCTTCCAGGGATGGTGTGTAACATGCCGTCCGCGCCAACCTGCCAGGGTCGGCGCGGACGCATGCCGGGCACTGGCGTGCCCTTGACAGTCACCGCAGATTAAGAGTCTGCGCGCTGCCCGTCTCAAAGCTTACGGCATGCAGGCCGCTAGGGGAAGTGGTAGTGACCCGCATGCCGGGATGATGCCGGGAAGTCAGGGCGTGACGGGTACGGATGCGCCGCCTAGGGCCAGGAACTGTTCCCAGGTGATCTCACACTCGTCCAGGATGCCGGCCAACTGGCCGTTGTCGGTGCCGGAGACGATGTGATGCAGCGTGGCACCCGCGTACAGGAATGTCCGCGTACCAGACCATGCCTGACCTTCGGGCGCGGTGACCTTCACGATGATCATGCTGATACCTCCGTAAGACTGCCCGGACGGATGCCCGGACGGCTGAGTGGGTGGTACTACAGGTTGCGGTGATCCTTTCACGCTCACCTTCTTGAGCCATGGCACGGACACGATGCCCATATCGAATAGACCGGCATCCGTGTACTGACACCAGATGACAGGGAACGGGCCGGCGGCCAGGGATACCATGTTGACGGCCATCTGCCGGGTAAGGCTGAAGTTGGCGACGCCCAATCCGACGCCTTCTGTGATGCCGCCAGCTATGAGCGTGTTGACGACATGGGTGATGTTGCTCATGCTGGCATACACGGCTGGCATGCGCTGTCCAGGCCGGGTGCCGGCGGTGAAGTTGAATTGGGCATCGTGGCACCATGGCACGAGGTCAGCGTCTGTTGCCGCGCCGAACTCGAAATCGAGGACATCAGCGGTAAGGTCTTCATCCTGCAACCTTGTGCGCTGGCTGATGCGGACAGCGCCGGGGTGCGCCTGCCAGTCGGCAGGCGTCCACATGACGCCGTCAAGGCCGGTACTGTATCCGGCCGACTGTCCTTTGGGCAGGTGCGCGATGTTGGCATGCGTGGCGTCAAACATGTCTTCCACAGATGCCGGGGTTACGGTCATGGGATCACCTTGTACGTGTTGGTATTGGCCGCCGTGACAACATGCTGCTCGTTGTTGACGTGGTTCTGGGCATCGGTGATCTCGTCACCATCACCCTTGTAGTCGCACTCGTCGCACTGCCAGGTGTATGCGACCTTGACTGACTTGTACTCCATCACTGTCCTCCGAAGATACAGCCTACTTCGTGTTCTGCGTAGTCGGGCGCTTCGCAGTCAGCGCATGTCGTGTAAGTCGTGCCATCAGGCATAGTGGTGTGGCGTACCGCTTCACCCGGCAGCTTGATTGCCGCCTGCTCAGGTGCCGGCGCTTCTGACTGCGCCTGCCTCACCATGCTGTTGTCCGGGTTAAGCATGGCTTCTGCCATGTTCTCCGCGACGTGCAGAAAGCATGGTACGCAGAGAAACGACGTGTCGGATGATGCGATGTCGACTAGCACGAAGCTGGCGTCATTGCCGCATCCGAAGCTGCACGCTGTACCGCGTATCACGGGCGCGGTGACAGTTGCTGTCATGGGTAGGACTCCTTTCCTGTCAGGACAGGCAAGGCCTCAAGTGCCAGGGCGATGGCGTGTTCTGGCGTGATGCCCTGCAAGATCACAGTAACACTGACCCGCTGCCAGGGCGATACTGAGAACGCCACCTGCCAGCGCCCCTGAGCGTCCTGGGCGACGCCGGCCGGGTAAGGACGGTACGCCGTCACGGCCGGCCGCCGCGTTCTTCAGGAGCGCCCTGGCTCTGGCCGCCGCTTCCCGCGCCTGATGCTGCGCGTCCCTGTGCTTCTCGGCATGCGTGGCGATGCCCTCATGTACAAGTTCATGGGCATGCACCGCTCTTTCCAGGTGCGTCACGATGTTGATGTGCGGTAGTTCTGGTATGTCAGCCATCATGCCCCTTCCAGGATCAGGGTTGCGTCACCATTGCTGTACCCGTCGGCAATCAGCCTGGCTAGCGCATCTTCAGGCGTGATAAGACCCTTCTTGAATGCCGCATGTATCTGCGCGGCGGTAAGAGTCTTGACGTTTGCTGACTGTTCAACTGCCCACAACTTGAGTAGATAGTCGCGCCGTTCTGCCGGAATGCCGATACCGTCGAGTTTGCCTGATGCTTCGCTCTTGGTTATGTGGTGTGCCAGATACTTGGATCGTATCGCGGTGATTGCTGACCCGATCGCCCTGGCTTGGCGTCTTAGTTCCGCTGCCTGGATGATGAAGTCAGCTTCTGTCTTGTCAAACTTCAGGCGTGATATGAGGTCCGAAGCGTGAGCCTGCGTGATGGCGTTTTCCTCATACAGGGCAGTGATCGCAGATACCACAGATGCCGTATGCGTGGCAACCTTGGCAACTGATCCTGACCCTACGAACGCTTTGGCATCTTCCAGGGAATAGCCGAACCAGAGTGCTTCTTTGAGCGCCTGCTCGTGCGTCATCGCGCCAGAAGTGACAAACTGATGAAGCGTCCTGGGTGGTACTAGCTTACGGTGAAGTTCGAACGCCTGGGCGATGTACTTATTCTTCAGGCGTGATTCTGCTAGCGCCTGGTCTACTTCAGCCTTAGAAGCAAGGCCGCGATTGTAAAGTTCTTCCATCTCTGTCCTGGAAAGCGGTTCACCCGCTGTCTGGTACAAGGTGGCGAACTCCCCCGGCAAGAGGCCGTTCTGGTCTGCCTTAGATACCCCTTCTGCCATGCTCATGTGGTTCTGCACGACGGCGTTGACGGCATCCGCCACAGACATGGGTGTATAGCGCAACTTCTCGGCTACGTCTATCCACTCGTTGCGGGTACGTCCCTGCCGGATACCTCGCTCTAGCCGCGCTTTGTCAATGAAGCCGCGCCGGTACGCTTCAAGAAGTTCCTGAAGTGCCAGTGGTTCGCCCGTGTCCAGGACGAGGTTAGCGAAGTCAGTCGCGTCTACGCCTGACTCTGATGCAACCTTAGCCGCGTCCGCTTCAGTCATAATGCCGCGTACCACCATATCTGCCAGGTCGGCAGGAGTGGGTAGGACGCGCCTGAGATCAAGAACCGTGCTATGTAGTTCTGCCGGGATGGCATTGCGCTGAAGGAACTTTTCTGCCTCACCGCGCGATATGAGGTTACGTCGCAGTAGCTCGATCGTGGTTGTCAGGTCAGGATAGGCTTTGGCCGCTTCCACTTCTGCCGTGATGATGTCATCACTGTAACCCTGGCCACGCGAGAAGTAATGCACTTCTGATAGCGGCCATGTTCCCTTAGCGCCTAGGGCGGCCATCGTCTCGTTGGACGGCACTAGCTGAGGATTGGCGTCGATCAACCCTCGCACGCCTACGGCCAGGTAGTTACTCAGTACCTGGCTGAATGAGCTGCCCACGCCTGATGATCCGATGGCCAGGCCGGCAAGCGCCTGCCACTGGTGATGTCCGGATATCGACTTCTCGATGTGGGAGCGTATCTCGTCGGGCAGGTCCAGGTCTGCGATCATCTTCTGTACAAGCGGCCTGTACAGGTCTGCGACCTCATGCCCGGCACGGTCGATGAGCGTCTGTCCGGATGCGACACGCGCCCTGTGTTCCGTATCCAGGAGTTTAACCTTCGTGGCTACGATGGCGTCACTGATAAGGCGCACTAGCTTAGGTCCAAGCTTTGCGCCTATCTCCTCATTATGTCTAAAGGATGGCATCTACTATGGCCTCCACTAGTAGTGCGAAGCGCTTGATGTTATGGACGATAAGCGCTAGGAAGAACTCACCCAGTAGCTTCCCGGCATCCCATGCGTGCTTCTCTAGCGCGGTGACGATGTGCCAGAATAGAAGTTCGGCGAACTCTGCCAGATGGGTGAAGTAGTGCCACATGGTGTTACCCTCATGTGCCACCCATGCGAGAAGCTTGTTGATCAGCGCCAGCAGGGGATTCAATACATGGGCGATTACCCACCTGAGTAGCGCCAGGATGCTGGCCTGCCGCTGTTTACGCTCGTTGGTTATCTTCGTGTTGTAATCGTTGATAACCGTGGTTATCCGCTTGTTGATCGTGATATTAACGATCGTGATACGGTTGTTTATGCCGGGTATCAGGTGCTTGAATAGCTTCACGAATGCGTTGTAAACGTCACGGATGAACTCTAGTTCACCTGTGCCGTATGAGCCGACGGCGTTAGTGAAGTCTTCCCATCCGTGAATAACATTCCAGAAGATAGAGTGCAAGAAGCCGTACAGGCCGCGAATGGCGGCATGCACTAGGTTTGATATGGCTGAGTCGACCGCGCCGCGCGCACGGTTGAATATGCCCTCTATCCATCCGAACATGTTACAGCCCAGCGATGTTATGCATATGCTGCGCCTGCTCGTTAATGGCCGCCTTGACCACCTCGGCATTATACTGCGATGCCGGTACGCGGACAACGCCCGTCGTGCCCTGGGCAGGTCCGGAGTCGATCATGTAGGTTATCTCCCACACGTCCTGGAAGCCGTTGCCAGCCGTTGTGAGTACAGTGGTAAGCCGCTGGCCACCATCTACGATATGCCACTTGAAACCGTTGGCCTCAGCCATGACGTCACATCCTTCTTATCGCTTTGCCGATACTCCACGTATCGTGCGCTGACCTGAATAGACGATCGGCCGTATGCCTGATATGGCTAGACCAGTCATCTGAGCTATTGGTCGCGTTAGGCGGTGAACCGTACACGGGATTAGTATGCTGCGTAATGTTACCCTTAACGCCCGTACCCTGGCCTGCACAGGATAGGATGGTGTCTGCGTATCCGATGCCGGCCTGCCAGTTACCCTGGCCCGCATTGTAAGCGGCTAGCGCTTTCCATATGCTACCGCCCGACCATGCAAGTAGCGCGTTCATGAAGTTGGTGTACGCCACCCATGCGTCCGTAGTATTAAACGGTGATCCAGTGGCGTATGCCCTGAAGGTGGAAGGTAGAAACTGCGCCATGCCTTCTGCGCCGGCCGGCGATACCGCATCCGGGTTAAACCCTGATTCCAGGTTGATCTGACACGCGACGACGGCGTAGGGCATGCCTGTCTTAGTGGCAGCGGTGCGTACCCATCCCACGTAAGCGGCAGGAACGTAAGTCGTCATGATCGCTCACCTGGCCGTCACGGTATGGAGAACAGTATGCCGCCATTAGCGCGGGTGAACATGTTGGCTATGCCGGCATCGGTGACTAGGTTAGTCGTGTACTGTCCGGCACTCAGCTTAGGCGTGTATCCGTTGATCGGCAGTGCCAGCGCCTGCTGATTAACCTGATTGGCCACGGCAAAGTGTACCTGTACACGGAGTAGTGACGCGCCTGAGCCATCACCTATCTGCGCTCCCCAAGTGAGTACGCCACCCGCGTAAGTGCTGCCAGTACCCGCGCTAACATCTATCCATGCCGCCCAGATACGGTAAGGGTTAGGACTCTGGAATAGCTGGTCAATCAGCCCTGACCCCTGGTTGTTGAATGACGCATTCAGGATGTTCGGGTTAGTCAGGATAGACCAGTCTGGAAGATCAGCGTTTAGCGGTGTGCTCATGGCTTACCCTTCCAGATGTATTCCTCTAGCCAGCGTAGCCGTGCATTAGCCACGCGCCTGTCTTCTTTCATCTGATCAAGTATCGCGGCGTGCACCTTGTCTTTATCCCTTACCAGGGATACTAGCGAGTCGGCAATCTGTTCTTGTTTCACCTCTAGGCGTGTAGCCTTCTGCACCACCCTGACGAGTACAACAAGAAGCGGTATGAGAACTACGCTCAGAATTGACAATGAGATAGTCAGCCATACTTGCACGCTGTCCATGCTCACCTTATCTCGTAACTGCCGGTACGCCTGATGTGTCTGCCGGGATGTTGACGGGTAGTAGCTGATCGGCGGTGACTTCGCCGGTAGCTAGCGCGGCTACCGTGTCTGTTCCGAGGATGGCGTCAGGTGAGAGTGGGTCGGATGAGCCTGATTCCGTAATGCCGGGAATCGCGTTTGCGTCTGTAGGACTAGACCCAGCGGTCAGGGGCGTGTAAAGCGTCATCGTCATACGTAGAAAGAAAGCATGCGGGTACGATCCCTGGTTGTACGCCTGGACCTTAATGTCACCCGTAGGAACATAGTCATCTATGGGAAACACGCGAGAATAGTCATTTGCGATGATCCAGCTATTAGACGCAAACGGCAGTAGCTGAGTATCACCCTTCATGATGCGGATACCCGTGAGGCCATTATGACCCGGAGGGATCTCTAGCTCTATCGACACGATGACGTTATCTTCAGTCACCCATGGCGTGATCTGTGGCGCACTGGGAAGCGTACCAGCCGGCACGCTAAGCTGAAGCGGATATATTCGCGTTGCGGTAGTGTGTGGCATGCCGGGCGCACCGCCTACTCTAGGTCTAGCGGAGATATGGGCGCGTACAGCATGGCATCACATGGCCAGCCGTCAGTGTGCACCCATTGCATATCCTGAATGTTCACGTACACGCCGCGTCTGTGTGCTGTGCATGTCGCCATGGTGCAGTAGCTCATCATCCCTCCGCTGATGCCGCCATGGGATCAGTGAGCGGCGGCCAGGGGCGTGCAGGGACGATGCGCCCTGGCCGCCACGCCGCTATGGCGTGTATGACCCTCCCGCGAACTTGGCGTAAACCACGCCCGTCATCGTGCCGGATACCATGTGCAGCTTGATCTGACCCTGCACGTCGATACCGTCACGATCGAACCATTCGGTTGTGGACTCACCCGCCGGCACTGCTATCTCCCCCAGGATGTTTCCACCATCCTGGAGTTCACAGACAGCGTTCGGGATAAGGGTGATGGCGACTTCTAGCTGTGCCAGGTACGTGACGCCTACCGTGCCAGCGCCTATCGCGTTGACGGAAACAGTGCCATTGGCCGGCACGACGATACGGGCGCCATTCTGCGGATAGGTACCTGCCGCGCCTGGATTGATGGACGCTTCCACGACCGTTGCGCCATTCTTCAACTGGAAGTTATTGGCGTCAGCGGCAGCGGCAGCCCCCTGGAGTCCTACCTGCCATGTGATGTCATACGTACCGGCGGCCAGGCCGGATAGCGTGACTATCGCGGCACCTGCACCTGGTGATACGACGGCTGCCTCAGTCTGGGTCGTGGTATCTCCTGAAGCATCACGAAGGCTCCACCCGCATAGTTTGGCAGTGCCGGTCAGGAGCGTCTTATCCGTGACCGTGACAGAGACAGGCAGCGCTTTGACGCTGCCTGTCTCTATCTCTACATCGATGACTGTCATGGACTAGAACAGTTCGCCGAGGATCAGGGTGATGTTCTGAGCGGCGGCAGCGGTGTTGGACTGCTGACTGACGAGCGTCGATCCCTTGTTGTTGGCTGCGATGATCGGGATGTACGGCTCGTTGGCGATGCGTGCCGCCCACATGAACCAGTTGTACGTCACCTTCGGATCGGCGATGCCGGGACCTCCGACACGGAGGTTTCCCGTGTCCTGGCCGACGATGCTGATGGTGTTCACGGTCACGGATGTCTCGTACCCCAGTAGTGCGTAGTCAACGCCGGCCTCGAAGTTGTCAAACAGCGAGTTGAGCGCCACGCCCGCACTGTATGACCCGATGGCCGGCGCGGCACCCAGTGCGACCTCAACTGACGATATCTGCCGCATGCGCGGTAGTACGTCATCGACCGTTCCGTACCTGGGATTGACGCCCGGAAGGTCACTGTACGTGTAGAGGGCAGACAGGGCGGCCGACGCGGCGGCAGTCTGGTCGATCTCCACGATAGGAGTATCGACCGGATACAACTGCTGCGTCGCATCCCAGGGGATGAGCGGCACTCCTGTCTGTGCGCCGATGCGCACCCGGATGCCCTGGTTCGCATCGTGCATGCGCGGGGATCGGATGCGCACGAAGTCAGCCGACGCGCCCGTCACCCAGAACTGATCGAGATAGGCGTTCTGGGTGAGGTCGAATGACGGCACAGTGAAGATGTCACCCGGAGCAGGCGTCACGACGGCAGTGCCAGCCGCGCCCACCGTGGCAAAGCCGCTGATGAGCTGATGCGCTCTAGCCATTGGTGACGCCCTTCTTGTACTTGGCGTTCCAGCGGATCATGGCCGTCGCGCGGGCGATGCCATCCTCCAGAGTGGTTGACGGCATCTTGTCGATGGTGTCCAGGCCGCGCTGAAGGTGAGGCAGGAATGACGACAGGAAGTCCGTGACCTTCTGCTGCTTGGCCTGCGCGCCCTGGGATACGCGCGGGATGCCGATGTTCGTGTAGGCGTTCTGCCACGCCTGGAGCGACACGGCCGCGCTGTTGGCCTTGTACTTGTCCTTGGACGCGGTGACGCGCTGAAGCCACTTGTCAGCGGCCTGGGCGGCCAACTGGCCAGGGGCAACGGAGACGCGCATCGCGCCAGCCTGCATCCTGGTCGTGGCATTGCTCAGGTTGGCAACCCACTTCTGAGTGCCCGCCTGGGGATCGGACCTTACCGGCATGATGCGTTCCTTCCTGATGATGGATAAGTGGCCGGCAGGAGAGTCGCGTACACGCCATACGCTCTCAATCCTGCCGGCCACCCCTACCCGGCTATGCCAGCATAGCCGATGCGTTATGATCGTGGCATCCCCTGTTGGGTAGATGGGTTATCGACCGCCCTCCCCTGGATAGTCAATAGGCTTTCCGAATCGCTTCGATCATGCCCTCTACCCACTTGTCGTAATACGGGCCAGACCTGTGATACATCTGGATAGCGCACTCGGTGCTTCTGTCTATCCGGCAGTCTAGGCACAGTACGGCATCTTTACGCCTACTGCCTACTTGCACAGTTGACCCGCATTTATCACAGGCCATATCCTTAAAGCGCTTTGTTGCCCGTATTCTTATGCGTGGTTGATTGCTCATTGGCGTGTCCTTTGAATAAGGACGGCATAGGCTATCCGCAATTGCGCTATGCCGTCATGGCCATTATACCATCGCCCGGATGCATCGAACTTAGTTCGAAACGCAGCCTTGACCTGGGCGAATGGTGGGACCTGCCAGTGCCCCTATTCTCGGCCGGGGCGCGGGGCGAGCGGCGGCGAATGGCCCCC
>OEPS010000492.1_pt1 | contig 13793 bp, 13 predicted proteins | sample 1539411 | NCBI WGS metagenome assembly OEPS01 (sample SAMN02671747, study PRJEB22543) | soil metagenome | biome: bacteria | place: China:Hunan Province, Lengshuijiang City | collected 2012-10-15 | depth 0.08m m | reverse complement strand
AAAAGAGGGCGTAGAAGGGGTCATTCGTGCCCCCCTCTTAGCTTAAAAATTCCCAATATTGCAAATTAGGAGGCGCTTCCCAAATGAAAAACCCTTTATACGAAGGAAAAGCAAAACGAATTTACGCCACAGACGATGAACAGATTGTTTTGGTTGAATATAAGGATTCAGCAACTGCTTATAACGGACAAAAGAAGGCTGACATTACAGGAAAAGGTCGTTTAAATAACGAGATTACTAGTTTGTTATTTTTAAAACTTAAAGAACAGGGAATAGAGTCCCATTTTATCGAGCGTATATCCGAAACGGAACAGCTGGTGAAGAAAGTATCGATTATTCCGCTTGAGGTAGTTGTAAGAAATGTGGCCGCTGGCAGTTTTTCAAAAAGATTGGGAGTCGAAGAAGGAAGCGATTTAACCAAACCGATTGTTGAATTTTACCTAAAAAACGATGAACTAGGAGATCCACTCCTAACTATCGATCACATTCTTGAACTGAAAGTGGCAACAACCCAGGAGGCAACAATTTTACGAGAAAAGGCACTCCAAATTAATACCGTTTTATCAAGCTTTTTCAATGACCTTGGCATACGTCTCATCGATTTTAAACTAGAGTTTGGTACGGACGTAGACGGAAATATTTTACTTGCTGATGAAATTTCTCCTGACACCTGCAGGCTGTGGGATTCAGAAACCAATGAAAAGCTCGATAAGGATGTATTTCGACGTGATTTAGGAAGCTTAACAGATGCCTATGAAAATATTTTAACCAGATTGGGAGGACATCAGCATGTATAAAGTAAAGGTATTTGTCACATTAAGAGAAAGTGTTTTAGACCCACAGGGGAAAGCAGTCACCCATTCCTTACACTCATTAAATTACCAACAAGTGGCCGATGTCCGAATCGGTAAATATATGGAGTTAACGATTGAAAAGTCAGAGCGGGATATAAATGAAGTCGTTAATGAAATTTGTACCAACCTGTTAGCAAATCCGGTCATTGAAGATTACCGTTACGAAGTAGAGGAGTGTGTTACTCTGTGAGATTTGCAGTGATCGTCTTCCCAGGATCAAATTGTGATGTTGATATGTTCCATGCCATTCAAGACGAACTTGGAGAGCAAGTTGAATATGTTTGGCATGATTCTGAAAGCTTAGACGAATTTGATGGAATTCTACTTCCAGGCGGCTTCTCCTATGGAGACTATTTGCGGACTGGAGCTATTGCAAGATTTAGTAATGTTATGAAGGAAGTAATAAAGGCGGCAGAAGCCGGAAAGCCCGTTCTTGGCGTATGTAATGGATTTCAAATTCTCCTCGAAGCAGGGTTACTGCCAGGCGCTATGAGACGAAATGAGAGCCTGTCGTTTATTTGTAAGCCTGTCGAGTTAAAGGTAGAAAACAATCAGACGATGTTTACGAATGAATACAGCAACGGGGAAACGATTGTCATCCCTGTCGCCCATGGTGAAGGAAACTATTATTGTGACGAGGAAACCCTCGCAAGACTGAAAGAAAATAATCAAATTGTCTTTACTTATAGCCAGAATCCGAACGGAAGTCTTGCTGATATCGCCGGAATTATCAATGAAAAAGGAAACGTCCTTGGGATGATGCCTCACCCGGAAAGAGCAGTAGATGAACTTTTAGGCGGCGCCGATGGATTGAAAATGTTCCAATCGATTGTAAAAGCTTGGAGGGAAGCATATGTTGTCAACGCTTGAACCAAATCCGAATCAGATCAAAGCAGAAAAAATCTATCAGCAAATGGGTTTGTCCGACGAAGAATTTGCAATGGTTGAAAACATTCTTGGACGCACGCCGAACTATACCGAAACAGGCCTTTTCTCAGTTATGTGGTCAGAACACTGCAGCTATAAAAATTCGAAGCCGATTCTAAAGAAATTCCCGATTACAGGCGAACGTGTCCTGCAAGGGCCCGGTGAAGGTGCAGGGATTGTCGACATCGGCGATGAACAGGCGGTTGTTTTTAAAATCGAGAGTCATAACCATCCATCAGCGATTGAGCCATATCAAGGAGCAGCAACTGGTGTCGGCGGGATTATCCGTGATGTATTCTCAATGGGAGCAAGACCGATTGCCATGTTGAATTCACTTCGTTTTGGTGAACTGGATTCAGCAAGGGTTCGCTACTTATTCAAAGAGGTCGTTGCTGGGATTGCTGGCTATGGAAACTGTATTGGAATTCCGACGGTTGGCGGAGAAATTGGGTTTGATCCATGCTATGAGGGAAATCCGCTTGTTAATGCCATGTGTGTTGGCTTAATTGACCATAAAGACATCAAAAAGGGGCAAGCCCATGGTGAAGGCAATACCGTCATGTATGTTGGAGCAAAAACAGGACGTGACGGGATTCACGGTGCAACATTTGCATCTGAGGAACTAACGGAGCAATCAAACGAAGATCGCCCGGCGGTTCAAGTAGGCGACCCCTTTATGGAAAAATTACTGCTTGAAGCTTGTCTGGAATTAATTCATTTTGATGCGCTTGTTGGGATTCAAGATATGGGTGCAGCGGGACTTATTAGTTCATCTGCGGAGATGGCCAGTAAAGCTGGAATGGGCATTGAAATGAATTTAGACTTGGTGCCACAACGTGAAACAGGGATGACTGCTTACGAAATGATGTTATCAGAATCTCAAGAGCGTATGTTGATTGTTGTTAAAAAGGGAAGAGAACAAGAAATCGTTGAGCTTTTTGAAAAATACGGTTTAGAAGCAGTAGCGATTGGAACGGTGACTAGCGATAAACAGATGCGGCTTTTCCATAAAGGCGAGATCGTGGCGGAAGTTCCAGCTGATGCGCTTGCGGAAGAAGCACCGGTTTACCACAAGCCATCAAAAGAACCAAGTTATTTTGCAGAATTCCAAGCGATGGATAATGAAATTCCACAGGTGGATGATCTGAAAGAAACATTAATCAATATTTTAAGTCAGCCGACGGTAGCAAGTAAGGAATGGGTCTATGAGCAGTACGATTACATGGTTCGAACCAATACTGTCGTATCACCAGGTTCGGACGCTGCAGTGGTAAGGATTCGCGGTACGCGTAAAGCATTAGCGATGACAACCGATTGTAATTCCCGCTATGTCTACTTAGATCCAGAAACAGGCGGAAAAATCGCTGTCGCTGAAGCAGCCCGCAACATTGTTTGTTCTGGTGCGGAACCACTTGCTATCACTGATAATCTTAACTTCGGAAACCCAGAAAAACCAGAGGTGTTCTGGCAAATCGAAAAAGCGGCTGACGGCATGAGTGAAGCCTGCCGCGTTCTTGGAACTCCGGTTATCGGCGGTAATGTCTCTTTATATAACGAAACAAGCGGAACAGCAATCTATCCAACCCCAGTGGTCGGAATGGTTGGTTTAGTAACAGATATTGACCATATTACTACACAGGACTTTAAAAACAGTGGCGATCTCATTTATTTAGTCGGAGAAACAAAGGATGAATTTGGCGGCAGTGAGCTCCAAAAGCTTCTGTATGGCAAGGTATTTGGTAAAGCCCCAGAATTAAATATAACCATCGAGAAAGAAAGACAGAATCAGGTCCTTGCAGCGATTCGTGCAGGATTAGTGGAGTCAGCACACGACCTTTCAGAAGGCGGTTTAGCTGTTGGGTTAGCAGAAAGTCTTTTCACAAATGAACAGCTTGGAGCAGAAGTAAGCATCACTGGAAATCAAGTTTCAGCATTATTTAGTGAAACACAATCCCGTTTCCTTTTAACTATCAAAAAAGAGCATCAACAGGAGTTTGAAGGTTTAGTAGATGCAGTCCAAATTGGCACTGTGAATGATTCCGGAAAACTAAACATCACAAATGATGAGTCAACGGTACTTGAAGCGTCAATTGAAGAATTAAAAGCTGCTTGGAAAGGGGCAATCCCATGCTACCTGAAATCAAGGGATTAAACGAAGAGTGTGGAATTTTTGGGGTTTGGGGACATGTGGATGCCGCGCAACTGACTTATTACGGACTTCACAGCCTGCAGCATCGCGGCCAGGAAGGGACCGGAATCGTAGTCTCTGATGGCAAACAGCTGAAAGGCGTAAAGGGCGAAGGACTAGTTGCTGAGATTTTTACAACTGAAGCGATGAAGGAACTGACAGGTACATCTGCCATTGGACACGTTCGTTATGCAACGGCAGGAGGCGGCGGTTACGAAAACGTTCAGCCGCTCTTGTTCCATTCGCAAACCAGCAGCCTTGCATTGGCCCATAATGGTAACTTAGTGAATGTGAATTCATTAAAACATCAGTTGGAGGCACAAGGGAGTATTTTTCAAACAAGCTCCGATACCGAGGTGCTTGCTCACTTAATGAAAAGAAGCGGCTACTCTGATTCAAAGGATCGTGCCAAAAACGCGCTTTCGATGTTAAAAGGGGCGTACGCTTACCTAATTATGACAGAAACTGAATTAATGGTGGCACTCGACCCGCACGGTTTACGACCTTTATCACTTGGTTGTCTTGGGGATGCCTATGTTGTCGCATCGGAGACCTGTGCCTTTGATGTGGTCGGTGCGGAATATATTCGTGATATTCGGCCGGGAGAACTATTAATTATCAACGATCAGGGATTAGTATCAGAACAATTCGCTGTTAGTTCAACCAAAGCGATTTGTACGATGGAATATATTTATTTTTCAAGACCGGATAGTAATATTCAAGGAATCAACGTCCATACAGCCCGTAAAAATCTTGGGAAAAGAATGGCAGTCGAAGCACCATTAGAAGCGGATGTCGTCACAGGGGTACCAGATTCCAGCATTTCTGCTGCGATTGGTTATGCGGAAGCAACGGGCATTCCCTACGAAATGGGGCTCATTAAAAACCGCTATGTCGGAAGAACGTTCATCCAGCCATCCCAATCATTACGGGAGCAAGGGGTAAAAATGAAGCTTTCCCCTGTACGCGGTGTTGTCGAAGGTAAGCGGGTCGTGATGGTAGACGATTCGATTGTACGCGGAACAACAAGCAGACGGATTGTGAAGATGCTAAAAGAAGCAGGCGCAACCGAAGTTCATGTGGTGATTACGTCGCCTCCAATTAAAAATCCTTGCTTCTATGGGATTGATACATCGACGAAAGAAGAATTGATTGCCTATGATAAATCAATTGAGGAAATGAGAGTGCTAATTGGTGCAGATACACTCACGTTTATAAGCGTTGAAGGGATGATCGAAGCCATTGGCAGAAAAGATGGAGACGGCACAAGCGGCTATTGCCTTGGCTGTTTCACAGGAAATTATCCAACCGAAATATACCCGGATACACTCCAATATTATTACCAAAAGTAGAAAGGAGCGAGCAGCGTGGCAAATGCGTATAAGCAAGCAGGCGTTAATATCGAAGCAGGATATGAAGCAGTAGAAAGAATGAAAAAGCATGTTCAAAAAACAGCCCGGGCTGGCGTCCTTGGCAGCTTGGGTGGATTTGGCGGCATGTTCGACTTATCGGCACTCCAGTTAAAAGAACCCGTTTTGGTGTCAGGCACCGATGGGGTGGGCACGAAGCTAATGATTGCTTTTTGGATGGATCGGCATGATACGATTGGGATCGATGCGGTCGCCATGTGTGTGAATGATATTGTCGTTCAAGGGGCTGAGCCCTTGTTCTTTCTAGATTATATTGCCTGCGGAAAAGCTCAGCCTGAAAAGATTGAGGCAATTGTCAAGGGGATTGCCGATGGCTGTGAACAGGCTGGCTGTGCACTTATTGGCGGTGAGACAGCTGAAATGCCTGGATTGTATAGTGAAGATGAGTATGATTTAGCCGGATTTACAGTAGGAGCTTGCGAGAAGTCACAGCTTATCACGGGCAAAACGATTCAAGCGGGAGATGTGCTGATTGGTTTAGCATCGAGCGGTATTCACAGCAATGGTTATTCACTCGTTAGAAAAGTGTTTAATGACTGGCCGTTACTAGATTTTGTTGATGAACTCGGTTGTACATTAGGAGAAGAATTGCTCAAGCCTACAAAAATTTATGTGAAACCGATTTTGTCTGCGTTGAAAAAGTTCCCATTAAAAGGGATGGCTCATATAACGGGCGGTGGATTTATTGAAAATATTCCGCGCATGCTGCCACAGGGTCTTGGTGCTGAGCTGTATGAAAAGAACTGGGAGATCCCAGCTATTTTTAAACTGCTATCTTCGCACGGACAAATTAATTACTCCGAGATGTATAATATATTTAACATGGGAATTGGAATGGTTATTGCTGTCGATCCGGAAAATGCAGCAAACCTGTTAGAGCATTTTAACCAATCTGGAGAAACCGCGTATGAAATTGGTGTAGTAACAGGGAATGAAGGAATTCACATCAATGCGCAAGGCGGCCACCTATGAGGAAGATTGCTGTATTTGCATCAGGAAGCGGAAGTAATTTCCAAGCTCTTATTGATGTAGTTCAATCGGGCCAACTGGATGCGGAGATTTCGCTGCTAGTTTGCGATAAACCAGGTGCGTATGCGATTGAAAGAGCAAGAGCTGCGAAGATTCCAAGTTTTGTCTTTACCGCAAAGGACTATCCTAGTAAGGAACATTACGAAGAAGAAATTTTAACCCAATTAAAGAAGTCTGGGGTTGAATTCATTGTCCTTGCCGGTTACATGCGTTTGATTGGTTCGAAATTATTAGCTGAATTTAAAGGAAGAATCGTCAATATCCACCCCTCATTGCTTCCTGCTTTTCCAGGCAAAGATGCAGTTGGGCAGGCGTTAGCTGCTAAAGTCAAATGGAGCGGTGTCACCATCCATTTTGTTGATGAAGGTATGGATACAGGTCCGATTATTATTCAGGAGCGGGTCCGACTTGACGAAGGTGAAACAAGAGAAAGCCTGCAACAGAAAATCCAACAAAGAGAACACAAGCTTTATCCGTCCGTACTTCAAATGCTATTGACACAAGGAGATGTAGTAAATGACACAAAAGCGCGCACTCATTAGTGTTTCTGACAAAAATGGAATTACTGAATTTGCCAAGCAATTAGTCAGCCTTGGATATGAACTAATTTCTACAGGTGGAACAAAAAAAGCCCTTCAAGAACAGGGGATTCCCGTTCTTGGCGTGAGTGATGTCACAGGGTTTCCGGAAATTTTAGAAGGCCGTGTAAAAACATTAAATCCATTGATCCATGGCGGCTTGCTCGCGAAACAGGATGATGCTGCCCATCAACAACAGTTAGATGAGCATGGAATTCAGGCTATTCAATTGGTTTGTGTTAACTTGTATCCTTTCCAGCAAACCATTGCCAAACCAAATGTTACTGTTGACGATGCGATTGAAAACATAGATATCGGCGGTCCAACCATGCTTCGTGCCTCTGCCAAAAACCACCAATATGTAACCGTGGTTGTGGATCCGGCGGATTATCAGACGGTTATCGACGAGTTAAAGGCTGAGGGTGCAACAAAGTTTGAAACAAGAAGAAAGCTTGCAGCGAAAGTATTCCGTCACACGGCAGCCTATGATGCCTTAATTGCGGAATACATGACCCAATTGGCAGAAGAAGAGAACCCTGAGCAATTAACGGTTACCTACGAATTAAAGCAAACCCTTCGTTACGGGGAGAATCCTCATCAACAGGCAGCTTTTTATAAAAAGCCACTTGGCTCAACGTTCTCGATTGCTAATGCAGTGCAGCTTCATGGCAAAGAACTATCTTATAACAATATCAACGATGCGGATGCAGCCCTTCAGATTGTTAAAGAGTTTTCCGAACCTGCGGCTGTAGCTGTAAAACATATGAATCCATGTGGTGTGGGTACGGGTAAAACAGGATATGAGGCATTCACTAAAGCATTTGCGGCGGATCCTGTCTCGATCTTTGGTGGAATTATTGCATTTAACTGTGAAGTGGATGCTGAAACAGCGGGCAAGCTTCATGAAATTTTCTTAGAAATTATTATTGCACCATCCTATTCAGAAGAGGCGTTAGCTATCTTAACAGGGAAAAAGAATCTGCGCCTGTTAACGATTCCTTTTAATGAGGCAAAAAAACCTGAGCGAAAAATGACAACGATTGAAGGTGGATTGCTTGTTCAGGATCAAGATCGTTACACATTGGAAGACGCCACTGTCACGATTGCAACAAAAAGACAACCAACAGAAGAAGAATGGGCAGCTTTGAAGCTAGGCTGGAAGGTTGTTAAACATGTGAAGTCCAACGCCATTGTTGTTACGGCAGAGGATATGACGATTGGAATTGGTGCAGGCCAGATGAACCGAGTAGGTGCAGCTGAAATTGCCCTTAAGCAAGCAGGATCAAAAGCAGAGGGGGCAGCCCTTGCATCTGACGCCTTTTTCCCAATGGATGACACCGTGGAAGCAGCAGCGAAAGCCGGAATTACCGCAATTATTCAACCGGGCGGCTCGATCCGTGATGTAGATTCCATTAAAAAAGCAGATGAGTATGGGATAGCAATGGTATTTACAGGAGTAAGACATTTCAAACATTAATCGGGTGGAGGGCATTCGAATGAACGTACTGATTATTGGCCGCGGCGGTAGAGAACATGCGATTTGCCGAAAAGTAAGTGAAAGCTTGAATGTAGAAAAGGTATTTGTTGCACCGGGCAATCCCGGAATGGCAGATGTCGCAGAGCTTGTGACGATAGCGGAATCGGAACATGAACAATTGCTTCAGTTTGCGAAAGAAAAGGGCGTGGGCTTAACCATTATTGGCCCCGAGGTTCCTTTGCTGGAAGGTCTTGCTGATAAATTTGAAGCGGCTGGTTTGGCAGTATTCGGTCCGCATGCCGCAGCAGCAGAAATTGAAGGAAGCAAGTCCTTCGCGAAGGAATTAATGAAAAAATACAATATTCCTACGGCTGACTATGCTGTGTTCACGAATTACGAGGATGCCCGGAACTATATAGAAGAAAAAGGGGCGCCGATTGTTATTAAAGCAGACGGATTAGCGGCAGGAAAAGGTGTCACCGTTGCGCTTACGAAAGGCGAGGCACTCGCAAGTATAGAAGAAATGCTCATTGATGCGAAGTTCGGGGCAGCGTCTTCACGTGTTGTCATTGAAGAATTTTTAGCAGGTGAGGAATTTTCCTTGATGGCGTTTGTAAACGGTGAGGTTGTCGTGCCGCTTGAAATTGCTCAGGATCACAAACGCGCCTTTGATGGCGATCTTGGTCCAAATACAGGAGGAATGGGTGCCTACTCACCCGTTCCACAAATTGGTGAAGATACCGTTCAAACGGCTGTAGAAACGGTTCTTATTCCGGCAGCAAAGGCAATGGTCGAAGAAGGAAGATGCTTCTGCGGTGTGTTATATGCCGGGTTGATCAAAACAACAGAAGGTCCAAAGGTAATTGAATTTAATGCCCGCTTTGGCGATCCTGAAACACAAGTGGTCTTGCCGAGGTTAAAGTCAGATTTCGTTCAAGTCGTGTTGGAGCTCTTAAATGGAGGATGTCCCGCTCTTGAATGGGATGAACAGGCTATGATTGGTGCCGTAGTGGCTGCGAAAGGGTACCCTGAAGCATACGAAAAGGGTGCAGTATTAACGGGCTTAACGGATATTAATCGGGAAGTTTTCACTTTTCATGCTGGAACTGCTAAAAATGAAGAGGGCGAGTTTGTCACGGCTGGCGGCCGGGTGCTGCTTGTAGGGGCCAAAGCTGGTAGTATCGTGGAAGCGCAGGAAAAAGTGTATCGTGAACTCGAAAAGCTAACATGTGATGGTATATTTTATCGAAAAGATATCGGTGCAAAGGCCATCTTACCTGTTACGCGTTAACGGGTTTCCTCATCCCGGCATTTGAAGGGCTGACCACTAAGGGTCAGCTCTTTTTTTTAGCTAAAAAAAGGGGGAATTTGACTCAATTTATAAAAATTCAAACTTTTATACAAAATATTAGATTATTCAACCAAAATTTTAATTATTTATACGAAATATCGAATTTTTCAACCAAAATTTATATTATTTTTACAATAATTGTATAATTTTTACAAATACTATCACTTCAAATCCACCTTAAGTCGGATTATACGGTACCAGCTCATTACTATCCCCATTCGCAAGTCCTTCCATTCCATCCATTGAATCCATCGCCCGGTCGTGATCCTCAATCATGCACTGACATTTTTCAAATAAAGCGGTCAGCGGACAGTAGCGGACAATACCCTCAGCCACCTTCATTGCTGCGCACATGGCGACAAACAAATAAGAATCTCTCCAAGGGTGTTTAACCAACTTAGAGGTTGTCCAGGAAAGAAGCGTTAATCCAATCGTAATCCGAATTAATGCATTGATCAAACTAATATTTGGTTTAACATTCATTTTGTGCACTCCTTCACAAATTGTTTACAATAATTATCAATTCTTTAATGCGTTAAACAATAAAATATGATAATATTGTATCTGAAGAATTTTTGTAAGGGCTTTCTTTGTTGTTAAATCAACTTATTATTATATAGATAGTTTTTTTGAAAAAGGGGAGGGAAGACGTATGCTAGAGCAACGCTACCGCTGGAAAAATAAACACTTACGCACGCATGTATCCGTATTGGATGGAAAAACGTCTCCAACCATTTTATTAAAAAACGCCTTGTATTTAAATCAGACGTTTAAAAAGTGGTTAAGAGCAAATATTTGGATTTATGAAGATCGGATTGTTTACGTGGGTGAGAACTTACCAATACAGCTCGAAAACTGTGAAGTCATTGATTGTACCAATGAAATAATTGTTCCGGGATACATTGAACCACATGCCCATCCGTTTCAATTATATAATCCCCTAACACTGGCTTCGTATGCATCTCAGTTTGGGACGACAACCTTAATTAATGACAATATGGCCTTGATTTTACATTTAGAAAAAAGGGAAGCGTTTACATTGTTAAAGGATCTTCGGTCGATTCCAACAACAATGTATTGGTGGAGCCGTTTTGATTCACAAACAGAAATATTGAATGAGGAAGAAATTTTTTCACATAGTAATGTTAAATCATGGCTTGAACATGATGCGGTTCTTCAGGGCGGAGAATTGACAGGGTGGCCAAAACTGCTTGATGGCGATGATATGATGCTCCATTGGATTCAAGAGGCAAAACGGATGCGCAAGCAAATTGAAGGTCATTTCCCTGGTGCTTCGGAAAAAACCTTGGCAAAAATGATGCTGCTTGGTGCCGATTGTGACCATGAAGCGATGACCGGTGAAGAGGTTTATAACCGCTTAATGCAAGGGTATATGGTGAGCATAAGGTATTCATCCATTCGTCCCGATTTGCCAAATATACTGGATGATATGAAGCGATTAGGTATAGATGCTTATGATCGATTAATGTTTAATACTGACGGCTCATCCTCGACCTTTTATGAGCAAGGAGTTACCGATGCGATGATTCGTATTGCGATTGAAAAAGGAGTACCCGCGATTGATGCGTATAATATGGCAACTGTCAATATTGCCCGTTATTACAATATTGACCATCTTCATGGGAATATAGCAACTGGTCGGGTAGCTAATATTAACTTCTTATCGAGTATTGAAAATCCAACACCTGTGTCTGTCCTTGCAAAAGGGAAATGGGTAAAACGGGATGGACAACAAGTGCCCGGTGCTTATCCTCCGATTGGCTGGGATGAATATGGTCTAAAGCCGATGGAGCTGGATTGGGATTTGACGTTAGATGATATGCAATTTTCGATGCCATTTGGGATCAAGATGGAAAACGCTGTGATTACAAAGCCATATTCCATTTCCATTGATGCTTCCGCAGATGAACTGCCAATGAATCACGATGAATGCTTCTTTACATTAATCGACCGAAATGGGAAATGGAGGATAAATACGCTTTTAAAGGGATTTGCCACTACCTTATCCGCATTGGCCAGTTCTTATTCAAGTACAGGCGATATTATTTTAATAGGAAAAAACAAACAAGATATGCTCCATGCTTTTAATAGAATGAGAGAATTAGGCGGTGGGATTGTAATGGTTGAGGATAACCAGGTTGTTTGCGAACTGCCATTATCCTTACATGGAATTATGTCCAATCTCCCAATCGAAGAATTAATGAGCCAAGAAAAAAGACTGCTGATTGAGTTAAGAGAACGAGGTTATACATTCTCAGATCCTATTTACAGTCTGGCCTTCTTCTCGGCAACACATTTGCCTCATATTCGGATCACTCCACGGGGAATGTACGATGTGATGAATAAAACAGTACTCTTTCCGTCAATAATGCGTTAAACTGTTAGTGAGTAAAGAGCTAAAGTATGAAAGTATCTTTCACTTTTGAAAGTAAATAGGAGTGTGTTCATGAAAATGAAAAAATGGGCTTTTTTTATGATAGCTTTCCTGTTACTACTTTCTGGTTGTAGTGAAAAGGAACAGGTTAAGGAACCGGTCAAAAAGGAAAAGCCGGTAACCCAAACAGAACCGAAACAACCGGAAGAGCAACAAGTCAACCCATATTTTTATCCATTAACAGGGGTGGGCTCTAAGGTAGACACGGATACCAGAGCAGTAGCCGTGATGGTTAATAATCACCCCAAAGCAAGACCGCAATCGGGTCTGACTAAAGCTGACATCGTCTATGAGATTCTGGCAGAAGGTGATATCACGCGCTTCTTGGCCGTATTTCAAAGTGAAAAGCCAGCAAATATAGGTCCTGTTAGGAGTGCAAGGGATTATTATATTTACTTGGCAAAAGGACTTAATGCCCTATATATTGCACATGGTTATAGTCCGGAAGCAAAGGAAATCCTGAATGGTAACTATATTGATAATTTAAATGGAATGGTTTATGACGGGACGCTATTTAAACGTTCTAAGACCCGAAGAGCACCTCATAACTCCTATATTACGTATCAAAACATTTTAAAGGGTGCAAAGCAAAAGAAATATTCGATGGAAAAGGGACCGGCCCCATTTAAGTTTTTCACAGAAGAAGAAAGTAAGAATATAACGGGGGCCGATGCAAGTACCGTCAAGATTACTTACTCAAAGGGTGGAATTTCTAATTCCATGTTTAAATTTGATGCAGCCACAGGCAAATATAAACGGTTTTCAGGCGATGCGCAAACGGTTGATTTAGATTCAAAAGATCCTGTGCTACTCGATAATATTTTTATTATTGAAGCTAAGCATCAGTTTATCGATTCTTATGGGCGCAGAGATATCGATTTGAAGTCCGGCGGCAAAGCGTATTTGCTGCAAAAAGGAAAGGTAAACCAAGTGGAATGGAAGAATAAGAGCGGTGAACTTGTTCCCGTCAAAGATGGCCTAGAAGTTCCGCTTGTTCAGGGAAAAACATGGGTCAATGTGGTTCCAACAAAACCTGGTCTTGAGAAGATTGTCACGTTAACTAAATAGATAATTTAAAGGGGTAAAGCATATGCAGATAAATAAATTACGGGGTAAAGAACTGGATCAATTATTTCAAGCCGTTCTTTCATTAAAAGATCTTGAAGAATGCTATCGCTTTTTTGACGATTTGTGCACAATAAATGAAATTCAATCCTTAGCACAGCGTCTTGATGTAGCAAGAATGCTTCGCGATGGCAATACGTATCATAAAATTGAAACGGAAACCGGAGCGAGTACTGCCACAATTTCACGGGTAAAACGTTGCTTGAACTATGGTAACGATACGTATGAAATGGTACTTGAACGACTTAAGAGCGAAACCACTGCAACTGAACAGGAATAACCAACCGAAGACAACGCTCTTCGGTTTTTTTTTTGAATCCAGCTCCCAACGGCTAGTGGACTTCGCTCTCCGCCCTACGATAAGTCAACATCGAATCGC
>OEPS010000489.1_pt1 | contig 13892 bp, 13 predicted proteins | sample 1539411 | NCBI WGS metagenome assembly OEPS01 (sample SAMN02671747, study PRJEB22543) | soil metagenome | biome: bacteria | place: China:Hunan Province, Lengshuijiang City | collected 2012-10-15 | depth 0.08m m | reverse complement strand
CGCGGGATCGATGCGGCCGGCGGCGAACTCTCCGAGCGCGGTCGCCGCGCCGCCGGCACGCTCCGGTGCGGTCGCATGCTGCGCAGCGAGGAAGCTCTCGCCTTGCACGAGCGCGCCCTCGACGATCGACCGGAACTCGGCGATCGGCTGCGCCAGCGCGGCGAGGGCGAGCGTCAGGCGGGGATCAGACTGCATGACGGTCGAGCTCCGTGTCGATCAGTGCCAGCCGCTCGCTCGCGGTCCGCGGCGGGATGCGCCGCGTCTCCTCGTACCGGGGCCGCGAAGGATCGAGGAAGAAGACACCGAGGTTGGTGTGGTCGGCATCGTCAGCGAGGCGCCGCGCGGCGTCGATGTCGTGCGGGTCGTGCCTCACCTGTGCCTTGTAGAGCTTCTCCAGCTCGGGAACGACCACGCCGTCGTCGTGGACGAGCATCGCGATGCGCGCCGGATCGGATACCGCCTTCTGGTAGACCGCGCTGGCGTAGATCGGGCAGCGCTGGAGGATGCGGACGAAGCTCAGGCCCCGGTGGCGGTAGGCGGCGCGGAGGGTGGCGAAGAGGTGCGCCGGCGCCCACTCCGCGGTCTGGGCGACGAACGACGCGTTCGTCACGCCTAACGCGACCTGGAGCGGGTTGAGCGGCGGCAGCCAGCTCCCGCGCGGCTGGGTGTTGGTGGAAAAGCCCTGCGGTGTGGTCGGTGACGTCTGGTTCTTCGTCAGGCCGTAGATGCCGTTGTCGAGCAGCATCACCACGATGTCGAGGTTGTACCGCAGGGCATGGAGCCAGTGGCCGGCGCCGATCGACGTGCAGTCGCCGTCGCCCATCACCACGAAGACCGTCAGGTCGGGGCGATGGAGGCGAATCCCCGTCGCGACAGGAAGCGCGCGGCCGTGAATTCCGTGGAAGCCGTACGTCTTGAGGTAGTGCGGGAACCGGCTCGAACAGCCGATGCCGGAGACAAAGACCGTGTTTTCCGGGACTAGCTGCTCGCTGGCGAGGAGCTTCTGCACCGCGGCGAGGATGGAGTGGTCGCCGCAGCCGGGGCACCAGCGGGCGCGCGCGCCTTCGTAGTCGCACAGCCCGTATTCGTGATCCTCCTGGTCCTGGAGGATCGGGAGCCCGCAGGCGATCGTCACTGTGCACCTCCGTGCGGCATGCGTCCGCGAATGGCTCCGAGTATCGCGCCGGGACGGAGCGGCTCCCCCGGGACGCGCGTCCAGCAGTCCACGTCGACGAGCGTCGACGCGCGCAGCAGCATCGCGAGCTGGCCGCGGCGCCGGTTCTCCTCGGTGATGTGCGGGTCGCCGATCTCGTCGCTGTAGTTGATCTCGACGGTCATCACCTTCCGGAACCGCGCGAAGATCTTCTTCAGCCCCGGCTCGAGCGGGGAGAGGAAGCGCAGGTGAATCGACGACACCGCGAGCCCCTCGGCGCGCGCGCGATCCACCGCTTCCTCGATCGCGCCCCTCGTGCTCCCCCATCCGACGACCAGCAGGTCGCCGCTCTCGCCGCCGTACGGCACGGGCGGCAGCAGCAGCTCCTGCAGCACCGCGAGCTTGCGGCTGCGCATCGCCGACGACTTCTGGTGGATTCCCGAGCTGTACGCGACCTTGCTCCCCTCGTCGTGCGAGAGGCCGGTGAGCGTGAACATCCCGCCGGGCCGCCCCGGGATGATGCGCCGCGACAGCCCCGTGTCGGGATCCCACGCGTATGGCTTCTCGCCGTCAGGCACCGGCGCGAGATCGAGGGGCTCCGCCTGCCAGCGGGCGTCAGGCTTCGGCCGCGCGAACGGCGTCACCCCGGTCGCGAGATTCGCGTCGGAGAGCACCATCACCACGGTGCGGAACGCCTCGGCGAGCCGCCGCGCGGTGACCATCACATGGAAGCACTCCTCGATCGTCGCGGGCGCGATCACGATGTGCGGCGCGTCGCCGGGCGACGCGAAGAGCGCGGCGAGGAGGTCCGACTGCTCGACCTTCGTCGGCAACCCGGTGCTCGGCCCGCCGCGCTGCACATCCACGAGCACGAGCGGCGTCTCGGTCATGACGGCGAGCCCGAGGAACTCCGTCTTCAGCGCGAGCCCCGGTCCCGAGGTGATGGTGAAGGCGACCTTCCCCGCGTACGACGCGCCGATCGCGACGCCGGCGGCGGCGATCTCGTCCTCGGCCTGGTGAACGATGCCGCCGAACTTCTCGAACACTTCGCTCAGGTAGTGCGAGACGGACGTCGCCGGGGTGATCGGGTACATCGCGCACAGCTCCATCCCCGACGCGACCGCCCCGAGCCCGATCGCCTCGTTGCCGTTCATGACGACGAGCTCGCGGTCGGCCACCTGGACCGGGACGTCGATGCGGAAGTCGATGTGCTCCTCGGCCCAGCTCCAGCCGAGCTGCATCAGCTTCACGTTCCGCTCGTAGACCGCCTCGCTCTTCTTGCGGAACGTCTGGGCGATCTGCTCCCTGATCCGCGCCACATCGCGCGCGTAGATGCAGCCGAGCATCCCGAGCACGAACATGTTCTTTCCCTTCTTCGGGTCGTCGACGAGCGTCAGGCAGAGCTCCTCCATCGGCGCCGTCATGATCCGATAATTCCTTCCCGAGAGCTCGGCCATCCCGGCCGTCCATGCGGCGCGGATGTCGGGGTCGTCGTGCGTCGCCCACCTGTCCTCGAGAACGAGGACCGCGTCATCGGCGAGCGCGCCGACGCGGTGCCGGGCGAGCAGCACCTGTTCATTGAACGCGACGACGAGGTTCGTCGCGTCGCCCCAGTTGGTGATCGGCCCGTCGCCAAGCCGGATGCGGAAACCACTCGCTCCCTCGGGGACGCGCGCCGGAGGCTGGATCTCGGCGGGGATGATCTCGACGGTCCAGACGCCGTTGCCCATCTTCGCCGAGACGGCGCCGAACACCTGGCCGCACTTCTGCGCTCCTTCGCCGGCGTCGGAAACTATCTCGACGGTATGCTCGCGGAGCCGATGGACTTTCGGCTCGGCGCGCGGGCTGGAGGGAGCGATTGCTGCTGGTTCTGTAGTCGTGACGGACATGGTCGCGCACACCTCGCGTGTTGTCGCGAAGGCGCGTGGTCAGCTCCCGGAAGGTGGGGAACGGAAGTCCGCGCCGACGGTGGTGCACAGCATCGGGGCGGGGTACGACGCAACTGGCGGGTATGACGATTCCGTTCGATGAACGAACCCGGCGCGACGCGACTCAACCTCGACACTGACAATTCCGCTCCATGCGCGGCGAAAGTCTGTAAGGCGAGTCTCGACAGTTTTGAGGGTATTGCCGGACAGCGGCGTACGGTTTCGCGCCCGGCGGTCGTCATGGTGCGGTCGGTCGTTCAGCTGCGGGAGGCTGAACGTTGCGCACGCGGGCGGCGTTGTCCTTCTCCGTGGTCGATCGCCCTCGCCCGCTACGCGCAGGAGCCGGACAACCAGCGATCCGCGGTGATCCATGCGATTGCCGTTCAGCCGTCGCGACTCGCCGCCTGCGGGGGCAACGGCTCACCGGCCGGAGAATGGCACGGGGGGAGTGGCATCCACGCCCCCCGGATGGTCAGTCGCGGACCCAGAAGTGCGGCGGCTCGATGCCTAACGCGCGGAGGTAGGCGTATCCCTGGCCGCGGTGATGGATCTCGTTGTCGATGGTGTACAAGATGATCCCGTGCACCGGCATGGTATACTGGCCGAACGCCGTGATCGTGTCCTTGAAGTGGTCGGCGGGGATCCGCGGGAAGAGCTCGTCGAGCTGCCTGGTGCTCTCGTCCCACTGGCGGAGCAGGTCGGCCTTGCTCGCCGCCCTGGCGCCGGCGTACTGCTTCCACTCGCCGGTCACCACGCCGCGCACCGTCGGCTCGGCCATCCCGAGCATCTCGGCGGCGAGCTCGCCGAATGGCCGCATGCCGCCGACCGAGAAGGTGAAGAGCTTGTCCTCGGGAAATGCTTCGATCACGCGGCGGGTGAGGCGGCGGTGTCCCTGCCAGTGCGTGAGAAGGTCGGCCGGGGAGATGAAGCCGGAGGGGGTGGCGGGAGCGGCGGTCGTGGCGGGCATTCGGGGCCTCGAGCGGTGAAGGTGAACGAGCGGTCCCGGGAAAGATGTTGTTCGGTTTTTGTTCGGGACAACGCAAAGCTACAGCGTCTGCGGCGGAGCGCAAGAGGCGCCCGCCCGGCGCCAGCCGTCAGGCAGGGCCCGCGCCGCGCTCAGCTCACCGTCAGCGTTCCGGCGGTCGCGTCGTAGACGACGTCGTGGCGATACAGCGGCTGGGCGGCCGGGCCCCGCGTCACCGCGCCGGTGCTGCTGAATTGCGCGCCGTGATTCGGGCAGGTGAAGCCGTGGCCGCTGATGTCGACCTTCGTTCCCTGGTGCGTGCACGCCATGCCTAACGCGATGAAGGCGGCGTCGCCGGTGCGGACGGCGGCGACCCCCAGGCCGCGGCCGCTGGCGTCGCGGAGCTCCACCGGCTGGCCAACCGCCGCGAGCCCGGCGTAGTCGCTCAGGTGGAAGGTGACCGGTCCGCCCGGCAGCGGGCCGGATCGGATTCCGGTGACGTCGCTCCCCGCGCCGCCGCACGCCGCGGCGACGCCGATCGCGGCCGCCAGCACGGCGGCGCGCGCGAGGAAGTCACGACGGCTGACACAGCCCTCGCAGGGAGTGCTCTCGCCGCCGGCAGCGATGACCTTTTCCATGGCAGGGTGCCTCTGAAGATCGACTCAGGCGGCGATGAACGCCGCGCTCCATTCCTTCGGGTTGTCGTCCTGCTGGTAGACCGTGTCGACGTCGACGACGAGCTCGGCCCCCTCGCGGCGGATCGGCAGCCGGTCCATGTCGCGCGTCGCGCGGCCATTGATGAACGTCCCATCGTCGCGGTAGTGCGACTTGTGCTTGGGGCACACGAACTGGTGATCGTCCACGTCCCAGCGCAGCGCGGTGTTCTGGTGCGGGCAGCCTAACGAGAAGGCGTAGATCTTCCCGTTCGCCCGGGCGATGATCACCGAGTTGTCCTTGTCGATCGACACGCCGTCCTCGCTTGGAACGGGATAGCGCCTGTCGTTGCGCACCCCGGCGCCGCCGGCGAGCGCGGTCAGGGCGCGATCCGGCATCGCCCCCGCCGCGCGCGCATCGAGCCCGAGGATGCCCAGCGACGCAAGCGCGAGCCCGGCCGCGCGCAGGAACTGGCGCCGTTCCATCGCGGCCGGCGCGTTGAAGGCATCGTGCAGCGGGCAGCCGCCGCAGTCATCGGCCGCGCCCGCATTCTCTTCGCGAGTGGTGTGCATCTCAGACGTTGGTGAGGATGACCCCGGCCAGCGTGATCGTGAGCCACAACGCGAGGCTGGTGATCGCGTTGCGCCGGAGCCGCCTCCACTGCTCCGATGTGCCACTACCCGGGGCGGCGAGCGCGCGTTCCAGGCGCGTCATCAGCGCGCCGTTGGCGAGGAGCGCGGCGACAAGCGCCATCTTCACCCAGAACACCCACGATCCGAGGAAGGTGTCGAGGTCCGCGGCGAGCAGCGCGATCCCGCTCACCAGGGAGACTACCAGGGCGGTGATAACGATGGGATGAACGGAGCCGAGCTCGGCGAGATGGCGCTCACGCGCGCCCGGCTCCTCGTGGCGCAGGCGAAGCGAGGCGCGGTCGAGCGCGATCGCGATCCCGCCCCCGATCACGATCGGTGCGATGTGAAGGAAGGTTACGATCGTCTCGGTGGTCTTCGAATGGCTGTAGAACTTCGACCACGGGTCCACGAGGCGCGCGAGTGCTTCGGGGGTCGTGAAGATCATGTCAGTGCCCCCCGACGAGCATCACGGAATAGCCGGCCAGCGCCGTTCCCATCGCCGCATACGCGATGTCGCGATGCCGGTTGCGCGCCGCCTGCGATTCCGCGGCGTCGCCGCCCCCCGACGAGCCGGCGAGCGCGAACCCGCCGTCGGCGGCGAGCAGCAGCACCGAGTGGATGATCCGCTTCGTCCGGCCGACGCTGTCGTGACGCGAGTCCCACAGGTTCCAGGCCCCGGTCACTGTATTGAGCGTGAACAGCACACCGAGTCCGGCGGCGCCGACGCTGTGGACGCCGCTCGCCCACCCTGGCTTCGGCGCCCCGGACTTGTCGGCCTGCAAGAGCTCGTTGCCAGCGACGGTCTGCGCGACGAAGAGCGGGATCGTCGCGTACGACGCATAACGGTGGACGCGCAGCCGCAGCTCGTAGAAGTCACTCACCTCGACCGCCTTCGCGCGGCGGTGCACGGTGTCCGGGCGAGCGACACTCGTGGCGATGGGGTCGGTGGGTGGCCGGCTGGCGGGATCGAGCAGCGGACAGGGCGCGAGCGGCGGGCAGCCCAGCGCTGCGGCGAGCATGACGATCGGAATCATCGACCACTCCGGTGAGGGGTTGGCATCTGGCCCGGCGGCGGTCGAGGCGTCAGGTGCCGAAGACCCTCGACCGCCGCCCTACCCCTACAGCATGGTCCGCTCCGTCGTTTGTTTCAGCCGGGGGAAAGGGATGGCGCCGGGCCGCGCGCGCTCAGCGCCGCGCGGAGGACGAGCGCCGCGACGTCGGCCAGCCGGTGCTCACCCTTCTGCAGCACGCGCACGGCGCTCCGCATCAGGAACTGGCGCTCGGCGTCGGTCAGCGTCTTCGCTGTCAGCACGACGACGGGGATCGAGGCGAGGAGGGTATCCGCGCGCATCGTCGCCAGCACGCCGAAGCCGTCGAGCACGGGCATCATCAGGTCGAGGACCACGACATCGGGCGGCCGCAGCCGCATCTCGACCAGCCCGTTCTCGCCGTCGACCGACTCGCGAACACGGATTCCCTTCTCCCGGAGGACGCGACTGGCGACGCGCCGTGAGTCCTCGTCGTCGTCGATGACGAGGACCTCGATCGCGTCCGGCCCGCCCCGCGTCGCGGCCGTGCCTCGCTGCCCCGCCGCGGTGGCGACCGCGCGCGCCAGCTGGTCGGAGGTGAACGGCTTCGGAACCAGCGCGACCCAGCCGAGATCGAGGCCGACACCACCGATCGCGGGCGCATCGCGCCGCGCAATGATCTCGGGGAGGAGGAGGATCGCCGGCGGAACGTCGACCTTCATCTCCGACAGCGCGTGGGCGATCCGCCACGCGGCGCCCGGCCGGCTGCCGATGTCGAGGATGACCAGGGATGCGCGCTCGCGCGACGCGAGCGCGGGGACATCGTCGGCACTCGTCGTCCAGGCGAGTCGCACCAGCGGCTTCACCTGACGTGCGAGCGCGGCCAGCGCGTCGGGCTCGTCGCCGAACGCGACCACCGACACTGCCTCGTGCACCGGCGCGGCGTCCTCGTCGGCCGCATGACGATGCGCCATGCGCGTGTCGTGCAGCGCACTGTCCTGGTCGCGCACCGCGCTCCCCGCCGCCGCCGCCGGCAGCGTGACGGTGAACGTGGACCCGTGGTCGACCGCGCTCTCGACGGTGATCTCACCACCCATCGCCCGCGCCAGCCGCTGCGAGATCGCCAGTCCGAGTCCGCTCCCGCCGTAGGTCCGTGTCAGCGCGTTGTCGGCCTGGAAGAACTCGTCGAAGACCCTGCCTAACGTCGCGGGCCCGATCCCGATGCCGGTATCCCTCACCGCGATCGAGACCGTGCGTCCGTCGTGCCCCGGCCCGGCGGTGATCGCGACCTCACCGCGCTCGGTGAACTTGATCGCGTTGCCGACGAGGTTGGTCAGGACCTGCCGCAGCCGCTGCAGGTCGGCGCTGGCGAGGGGGAGTGCCGCATCGACATGGGTGCGCAGCCGGAGCGACTTCTGCGCCGCCTGGTTCTCGAGCAGGGCCGCGACCTCCTCGATCACCGCGCTCACGTCGACCGGGCGCACGTCGAGCTCGAGCTTCCGCGCATCCGCCCGCGCGAGATCGAGGACGTCGTTGATGAGGTCGAGCAGGTGCCGGCTGCCGACGCGAATTCGATCGAGGTTCCGGCGCTGTCCCTCGTTGATCTGTCCTTCGATCTCCAGCTCGAGCAGCTCGGCGTAGCCGAGGATCGCGTTGAGCGGCGTCCGCATCTCGTGCGACATCATCGCGACGAAGCGGTCGCGCGCCTGCGTCGCAGCGGCAAGGTCGGCGAGCCGCGCCTCGGCTTCGGCGCGCATCGACTCCAGCCGCTCGTTGCGCAGCTCGATCGCGGCGCGCTGGCTCTCGAGCTCACGGCGGATCTCGAACTTCTCGATCACGTTCTCGATCGAGCGCACCAGGGCGTGCGCGGTCACCTCGTCCTTCAGAAGGTAGTCTTCCGCACCCAGCTCGAGTGCGTACGCCGCCGACGCGTCATTCCCGTGGCCGGTCAGCATCGTGACCGGGAGCGGCACATGGCCGCGCGATCCGCGCAGCCGGTTGAGGAGCTCGACACCTTCCATGTCGGAGAGATACTGGTCGAGCAGGGCGCAGTCGAAGTGCGTCTCTCCCTTCTTCACGATCGCGAGCGCTTCCGCGCCGCTCGCGCAGTCGACGATCTCGTAGCGCCGGCGATGTCCGCGCAGCAGCCGGTGCACGCGCGCGCGATCGTCGGCGCTGTCGTCGATGAGGAGGATCGAGCGGGCTGCGACTTCAGTCATGGGCGCCTCCCCCCTCGCCGACCCGCGGCGCGATGCGGCCCGACGGCCGCTTCGGCCAGCGCACGACGAAGGTCGCGCCGCCCCCGGGCGTGGGACGCACCGCCACCGTCCCGTGGTGCGCTTCGACGACCCGCTTCACGAGCGCGAGCCCGAGCCCGCTCCCCTCGCCGGGTGCAGACGTGTGGAAGAGCCGCCAGATGCGATCCTCCTGCCCCTCCGGGATACCCGGTCCGTTGTCGGCCACGGTGAACTCGCACGCATCGCCTTCGTCGCGCGCGGCGACTTCGACCCGTGCGCCATCGGGACGACGCCAGGTGATCGCGTTCGACAGCAGGTTGCGGAACACTTGCTCGAATGGAGCTCGCTCGGTGACGATGATCGGCAGCGGCCTCTCGACCTGAATCGTAACGCCGGGAGGGGGCGCGAGAAACTCGACGACGTCCCGGATGACCGCCGTCGTGTCGATCGCCTCGACGCGATCGCCGGCGTTCCCCGCGCGCGCGTACTCCAGCGCCGCGTCGATCATCCGCCGCATGCGTGTGGCGAGCTGCTGAATGCGAAGCAGGTCGCCGGCTCGCTCGTCCGGCGTGCCCGACCCGCCGGGATCGAGGAGGGATCCCGCGTACTCGCGGATCGCGCGGACGGGCGCCTTGAGGTCGTGCGACACGACGTGCGCGAACTCGTCGAGCGCGAGGTTGCTTCGCTCGACCTCGGCGAGGGCGCGGGCGAGGCGCCCCTGCTCGATGATCAACCGCCGCTGCGCGGTCGCGAGCTCGGCGTTCACCGCGCTGACCTCGGCCGCGAGCTGCGTCAGTCGCGGCGTCGCCGGGTGCTCGACGAGCCAGCGCTCCGATTCGTCCGGCGCGGGAACGAGGGAGAAGGCGGTGGTCTCGAGCACGCGGTCCTCCGTGCAGAACACGAGCTCCCACGTCCGCTTCGACGCGCTCCCGTCCACGGCGATCCTCTTCCACTTCGCGACCGACGAGTCGGGGTCGAGCAGGTCGCTGATCGCGCGCCCGGCGACGCCGACGCCGAGGAGGGCGTCAAGGCGCCCGTTGCTTGCCAGGATCTCGCCGCTGCTGCCGACGCGCAGCACGATCCCCGGCCAGTCGCCGAGGTCGACGTTGAACGACACCGGGCGAGGCGTGGTCACCGCGCGCCCCGAGTGCCGCGCACGCGCTCATCGAGGGCGCGCACCGCCTGTCCCGCATCGGCGGCGGTGAGGTCGGCACCGACCTTCTTCGCCAGCGAGGGATCGGTGAGAAAGGCCCGGCCGCCAACGGCGATGACCGGCTGCCGGGCGAGATTCGCCGCGCGGATCGCGGCGATCGCCGCGCGAACGCGCGGGATGTGCGGGGCGATCGTCGCCGAGAGGGCGATCGCATCGGGGTCGCGCCTCGCGACGAGCTCGGTCAGGCTCTCGATCGGCACCGACGCGCCGAGGTAGATCGTCTCCCAGCCCTCGAGCTCGAGCAGGTCGCACAGCATTCGCAGCCCCATCTGGTGCCGCTCCTCGTCGGCACAGGCGGCGATGAGCCGCGGGGTGCGCTGGTCGCGCCAGACGAACATGCGCTCGAAGGCGCGGCTCATCGCCGACTCGGTGATCGCCGTCGCGAGGTGCTCCTCGGCGACGGTCAGCTCGTTCTCCTGCCACAGGCGCCCGATCTCGCGCATCGAGGGCTGCACGACCTCGACGTAGAGCGTATTGAGGTCGAGGCCGGAGTCGAGCGCGTCGTCGAGGGAGCGGAACGCGGCGCGCCGGTCGCCGCGGCGAATCGCGTCGAGAAAGGCGCCATGGGCGGGAATCATGCGGCGAGCACCGCGAGTCCGGCGCGGAGGATCGCGGCGATCGCCTCCGCCTCGCCACGCGGGTAGCGAACGGCGCAGCGGTCCTCGAGCAGATGGAGACAGCGAACGACGTCGCGAGTGGGAACGTTGCGGGCGCGGAGGAGGGAGTCGAGCCACTGGACGTAGCCGGCGAACATCGCCCCGTCGCCGAGCTCCACCGCCGGAGTCAGGTGCTCGATGTTGTAGCGCATGTCCTGCAGGCATTTCTCGCGTCCCGCCTGGCCGTAGCGCGCGAGGAGGTCGGGGGACTCGGCGTAGAGCGTGTCGGTGACCTCGCGGGCAAGCGCCTCGCGGTCGATGAGGAGGAGCCGGGCCGCGCGGAGACCGGCATCGGGAGCGCCCGGGGCGCCGCCGCCTAACGCGAAGCCAGCCATTCGACCTGTTGCCGCGAGTCCATCAGCACCTCGAACGCTTCGTGGCGCACCGTCGTCCGCGCCATGATCCCGGCGGGCTCGCGCGAGTGGGAGACGTGGTGCTCCATGCTCCGCATGTACTCGCTCAGCGCCTGTCGCGACTCCCAGGCGGTGAGAAAGGTGTACGAAGCGCCTCCGGCCTGCGGCACCAGGAGCTGCAGGTAGAGGAAGCCGGGGAAGGCGTCCACGAGGTGCGCACGCTCGCGAAAGTGGCGCTCGAGGGCAGGGCGATCCGCCTCGGGCACCGAGAGATGGGAGATGAAGACGAACATTCCTTTAGATGTAGCGCGAGCAGCAGGGGCCGGCGAGTGCGGGAGAGCAACCGCCGTGCCGAGGCCGCCGCGGCCGCCCCGCCGCGCCCGGATCGTGCATGACGTGGCCGCCATGCGACCCATCACGCGATTCATCAGCCCACTGGCCGCGAGCTGCCTCGCGCTCGGAACGTTAGGCGCGCAGTCGTCGCGCATCTCCGTCCTCCCCGCCCGTCCCGCCCCCGGCGCGCTCGTCCGGGTGGTCGTCGTCGCCGCCCCCGCCGGCGCGGACAGCGTCGTCGCCGCCCGCGGGACGATGGCGGGGGAGCCGCTGCACTTCGAGCGCGCGGCGGCGGGAAGCTATCGCGCTGCCGGCGGGGTGCCGGTGGACGCGGCGAGCACGACCGCGGAGGCGATCATCGCGCATGCCTCCGGGCGCGCCGACACGGTCCGCGCGGAGATCGCGCTGCCGCCCCTCCCACCGCCGAAGGAGAAGCTCGACGTCGCCTCGCGGTTCGGGCAGCCGCTCGACTCCGCGCTGGAGGCTCGGGTCGCCCGCGAGGTGGAGATCGCGCACCAGGTCGGGCGCAGGTCGCACGAGACGCCGCGGCTCTGGACCGCACCCTTCGCCAAGCCGCGCCCCTCGGCGGTCACGAGCCGCTTCGGCGCGGGGCGCACCTTCAACGGCCGCGTCACGAGCCGGCACCTCGGCGTCGACCTGCGCGGCGGGGCGGGCGCGCCGGTGCGCGCGGCGAACCGCGGGGTGGTCGCCGCGGTGGACACCTTCTATCTCGGCGGCCGGATCATCTACCTCGACCACGGGGCGGGAATCGTCACCGCCTACATGCACCTGAGCAAGTTCCTCGTCGCCGTGGGCGACACGGTCGCTCGCGGCCAGCGCATCGGATTGGTCGGGGCGACCGGCCGGGTGACCGGTCCGCACCTGCACTGGGCCGCCCGCTACGGATCGCTGACCGTCAATCCCCTCGACCTGCTCACCCTCCCGGCGCCGCCGCGAGCCAGGCCGAAGCCGACCCCCTGACCGCCTAACGTTCCCCCCGCGTTCAACGGCTTCGAGTCGTCGAAAAACGATGACGCCCAGCCGAAGGGGTCGGAGTCGATGCAGGGCGCAAGGGGGCAGAGTCGTTGAAAGACGATGATGCGGGGAGCCGTTCGATACCGTCCCCGCCCCGAGACGCGCTGACGAGAGCGGTCGCGGCGCAGCCCCTGCATGAGCGCCGCCCGCGCCGGTACGCCCGCGACACCAGCGGGATTGCGGGGCCCGGCCGCGAGCGCTCAGATTCTGTGTCCCCTTGAACCGGCGGCGCACCACGCGCCAGCCGCACTCCGCGAAACCTTGCCAACGCCCGACGCGCACGAAGTCAAAGCGATCATCGGCGCCGCCGCACCGGTCGCGCGCGGGTCGGGCTATGCGGATTCGTACGCAAAGCCGCCGCGAGCGGCCACCCCCCGCGGCACCGCGACGAGATCGAGCACGCCCGTGGCCAGGCCGCCGGTCCGGCTCCGCCATCCCGTCGCGCGATACGGGCTCGCAGTCGCCGCGCCGGCCGCGGCGCTCGCGCTGTCCCTCCTGCTCGACCCCTACCTCAGCCGGATCGTCTTCATGCTCTTCTGGCCCGCGGTGCTGGTTACCGCGGTGTTCGCGGGGTTGGGGCCGGCGTTGCTGTCATCGGTGCTGTCGGTGCTCGCGGTCGACTACTGGCTGGTCGCCCCCACGCACACGCTCGAACTGAGCGATCCGATCGACCTCGCGCCGATGGCGATCTTCTTCTTCACCTCGGCGGTCGTCAGCACACTGGCCGATCGCGGACGCGCCGCGGCGGAGCGGGCGTGGAATTCCGCGGAAGAGAATGCGGCGCTCGCCGAGCAGCTCGAGCACCAGGCAATCGAGCTCGAGTCGCAGCTGGAGGAATCGCAGGCGATGTCCGAGGAGATCGAGGCGACGAGCGTCGAGCTGCAGGAGCGGACGACGGAAGCCGAGGAGGCCGCGGCTTTCTCGCGCGGGATCCTCGAGAGCATCAGCGACCCGTTCGTCGTGCAGGACGCCGACTGGCGCTTCCGGTACGTGAACGCCGCCGCGGCGCGTGTCTTCGCCGCCGGGGGACACGGGGAGCCGGACAGTCTGATCGGCCGGGTCGTCTGGGAGGTGTATCCCGAGCTGGTCGGGACGACCTTCGAGCGCGAGATGCGCCGCTCGGCGCGTGAGCGTGTACCGGTCCACTTCGAGGCGTTCTACGCCGAGCGCGGGAGCTGGGCCGAGCTGTTCTGCTACCCGCTCGCCGACGGCGGGCTCTCGACGCAGTGGAAGGACATCACCGCCCGCAAGAAGGCGGAGGAGGCGCTGCACTACCTCGACCGGGCGAATGCGCTGCTCGCGTCGCCGCTCGATCCGGCGGAGCGGTTGCGCGAGCTGGCGCGACTGGTCGTCCCGCAGCTCGCCGACTGGTGCGCGATCGACCTCCTCGACGAGAACGGCGACCGGCGGCAGCTCGCCGTGGCCCACGCCGACCCGGCCAGGGTGGAATGGGCGCGCGAGCTCAACCGGCGATACCCTCCCGACCCGGACGCGAAGACGGGGGTGCCTAACGTCCTGCGGACGGGGCAGCCGGAGCTCCATCGCGAGATCACCGACGAGATGCTCGTCGCGGGCGCGGTCGACGCCGAGCACCTGCGGATCAGCCGCGAGCTCGGGTTGCGGTCGGCGATCGTGGTCCCGCTGTCGGCGGCCGGACGCACGATCGGCGCGCTGACGCTGGTATCGGCGGAGTCGCGCCGCCGCTA
>OEPS010000486.1_pt1 | contig 13903 bp, 17 predicted proteins | sample 1539411 | NCBI WGS metagenome assembly OEPS01 (sample SAMN02671747, study PRJEB22543) | soil metagenome | biome: bacteria | place: China:Hunan Province, Lengshuijiang City | collected 2012-10-15 | depth 0.08m m | reverse complement strand
GCAAGACCGAGCTCGCCCGGGCGCTGGCCGAGTTCCTGTTCGACGACGAGCGGGCCGTCATCCGCATCGACATGAGCGAGTACATGGAGAAGCACTCGGTGTCCCGGCTCTACGGCGCCCCGCCCGGCTATGTCGGCTACGACGAGGGCGGCCAGCTGACCGAGGCAGTGCGCCGGCGGCCGTACTCGGTGGTGCTCCTCGACGAGATCGAGAAGGCCCACCCCGATGTGTTCAACGTGCTGCTCCAGGTGATGGACGACGGGCGGATGACCGACGGGCAGGGGCGAACGGTCGACTTCCGCAACACGATCCTGATCATGACCTCGAACATCGGGTCGAACTGGATCTTGTCGGAGTCCGACGAGGAGCGGATGTCGGAGAAGGTGATGGAGGCGGTACGGGCGACGTTCAAGCCCGAGTTCCTGAACCGGGTCGACGAGATCGTGGTCTTCCAGCGGTTGACTGAGACACAGATCGCCAAGATCGTCGACATCCAGCTCGGCTGGCTGGCCAGGCGGATGGCACAGCGGCGGATCGGCCTCGACGTCACGCCGGCGGCCAAGGGCTACCTGGCGCACCGCGGCTACGACCCGGCCTTCGGCGCCCGGCCGCTGCGGCGCCTGATCGCCAAGGAACTGGTCGACCAGATCTCGCTGTCGCTGCTGCAGGGCGGCTATACCGAGGGGGACACCGTCGAGGTCGACACCTCGCCTGAGGGCGGCCTGGCCTTCCGGCGGGTGCCGGGGCCGGGTCCTGGGATGGTCGAAGGGACGGGCCGTGTCGCCTCCGTCTGAGCGGCCGGCGGTCCGGAAGCTGCCCGAGCCAGACCATGAGTTGGGGCAGTCGATCCGGATTACCGCCGACCGGATCCTGGTGACCGTCCCCAAAGAGCTCGGCGAGCGCCGCACCCGGGCCGGGATCCTGATCCCGGCGACCGCCGAGTCCGAGGCCAAGCGGGCGCTGTGGGCCGAGGTGGTGGCGACCGGGCCGATCGTGCGGGGGACCGAGCCCGGGGACCGGGTGCTGTTCGCACCGGAGTCCGCGGTGGAGGTCGAGATCCGCCAGCAGGACTTCCTGGTGGTCCGGGAGCGGGACATCCACGCGGTGGCCAGCGACCGGACCGAATCCAACACGGGGCTCTACCTGTAAGCGGGCGCCGTCGGCGGTCCGCTGGGTTCCCGGCAGGAAACCACCGCAGCGCGCCGGGGCTCAACTCGCGCCGGGCGACTGCCGATCCCGATGGTGATGGATTGCCCGCGCTCGGTGGCAGGTAGAAGATGAGCGTGAACCATCACCGCGGGGGTGAGCCGATCCGCTCCCGGTGGATGCTCTGGTCGGTCGCCGCCCTCGGGGCGATCTCGGTCTCGGTGCGGGTTGGCGTCGCCACCCACAGCCTCGGCTGGGGCCTGGTCGCCGGGGTGCCGCTTCTCGGTGCCATCTTCTGGGCCTCATCGAGTGCGGGCGGGCAGAAGGAGCACCACCTCCCCGCCGTTGACCCGGCGGCACCGTCGGTCCCGGCCCTGCTCTACCTGGGCAGCCTGCCCGAGCAGTGGCGGAGCACCGCCCGGGAGTCGCTCGGGCCGGTCGGCGGCCAGAGCGCGCCGGGCATCCCGGTCACGCTGCGGGCCTCGGGGGGCTGGCTGGTCATGGAGCGGCGGCGCAGGGACCCGGGAGAGCGCGGCTACTTCGCCGCCCGGACGCCGCTCGGGGCGGTCGATGCGGTCGGGGCCGGACCCTCGCTGCGAACGACCCCCGGGTCCCGGCTGACGGTCTCGCTCGAGGACGGGACCGAGCTGCTGCTCGGCCTCGACGCCGCCGAGGCCGAGGCCGATCGGGTCGCCGGGATCCTCACCGGGCTGGCCTGGCAATCGCGCCGGGCGGGCGAGCCCGCCGCAGGGGGCCTCCAGGTCAGCTCCGGTCCCACCCCGGTCCGCGAGTCACCGTCCCGGGCGGCGCTGATGATGGTGCTGTTCGTCCCGCCCTACCTGATCGCCATGTTCTGGGCGACGGCGGGAGCCTATGCCGCCTGGTCGACCATGTCCGGCTTCGTGCTCGCCGTGCTGCTGCTGCTGTTCCGGCCCCGGTGGATGGCCCCGGTGCTCGGCCTGGCGATGATGGTCGAGGCCGCCGGCTTCGCCATCGACGCCGGGCGCCTCGACCGGCCGGACCGGCTGGTGGGGTCGGCCTGCTGCCTGGCACTGGGCGCCGCACTGGGCGCGCTCAGCCGGCACGCGCCAGCTCCGGCGGCTCCGCGGGCCGGCTAGCGCAGCCGGTGCACTTCGTTTTGTGCGTAAACACGCATATATATGACCTGGTTTTACACACAAAAGCGTAGCGGCGCACCACTAGCTCGGCTTCCTCCAGCGCAGCACGTACAACGTCCCGGCGCCCGCCAGCAACGCGGCGAGACCGACCACGATCGCCGCCAGGATTGGCGCCGGGAGGCCGGTGCCCCCGGGACGCGCCAGTTTGGCTGGCCGCGGGTGTTTGGTCAGGGACGGGGCGGCCAGCGCCGAGGGGGAGGGCGATGGCGGCGGCGGGGCCTTCAGGGTGACCGTGACCGGCGCGGACACCACCTGGGAGATGCCGTCGCTCGCGACCAGGGCGACCTGGTAGCTGCCCGGGGCCAGCCCGGCGGCGGCCGGGTCCCAGGACAGTGACTGGGGCCCGCCGGCGAACGGGGTCGCCGCCACCGTGCCGGTGACCCCGGCCCCCTGGTAGGTGAAGCCGACGTTGGCGGCGTGGCTGAGCGTGAAGCCGACGGCCGTGGGGTGGCCGGCCCGGGCGGTCATGGTGACCGAGATGCCGTCGACGGTCAGCGTCGGGGGGATGGCCCCAGCGGCGGCCGGGGTGATGGTCATCGCCGGGCCCCCGGTGATCGTCACCGGGACCGACAGGGTGGATGCCGGCCCGCCCCGCTCGGCGATCGACCCGGTCGGCGCCACGGTCACCTGCTGCAGGCCGGTGGCGAGCAGGACCCGGATACTGCCCGGTTCGGGGACGGTCGCCGGCTGCAGCCCCCCGTAGTAGTAGCCCAGGATCTGGGTGTAGCTCTGGCCGAGCTCCGCCTTTCCGTGCGCCCCCCACTGGACCATGCCGACGCCGTGGCCCCAGCCACGACCGGCCAGGACGACGTTGCTGCCCTGCTGGGCGGCCGTCATCCAGATCGATGGCACGGTCTGGGGCAGGTGGCCACCGCTGCTGGCGGCGGTGGGGTAACGCCTGGGGGTCAGGCAGCTGGCGAAGTTGTTGAGATCGTTGCGGAAGCTGGTGATCGACAGCGTCTTGGACTGCCCCGACCCCGAAACCGTCAGGTTGGTGCCCTGCTGGTTCACCGACGAGATCGCCCCTGTCCCCCAGGCGCCGGCCAGGTTGAGGGTCTGCGCCAGGTCGGTCAGCGGCATCGTCACACTCCAGTGGGAGGTCGGGGAGGCGGCGTCGTCGTTCTCGACGACCGGTTGCAGGTAGGGCAGCGGCGACCCGCCGAACACCGTCGAGTTCGAGTAGGTGTGCCCGTCCGAGGTCGAGAAGTACAGGGCGTCGATCGGCTTGCCCTGGTACTGAAGGATCTGACCGGCGGTGTTGGCGACCGCCTGGTCCCAGTCCTCGCCCCACGGCCCGTTGCTCACCTGCGAACCGCTGTAGACCTGGCACTGGTCGGTGGCACAGAGGTTGTAGTCGAGCCCATCGACGGTGCCACCGTTCATGTGCGAGATGGCGTAGGTCCGCGCCGCCACCGCCTGCGCCTCCAGCGCGGCCATCGGCCAGCTGGGCGGCACCTCGGCGATGCCGTCGAGGTACTGGGTGAAGGTCATCTGGCTGATCAGGTAGAGGTTGCCGTCAGCCTCCCGCCCGACCTCCAGCGTGCCCGGGTAGGAGGCGGTCACCGGCTGGGGCTGGTTGGGCGGGCAGACCCCGGGGAGCTGGGGGTAGGTCTCGTTGACCGTCTCCGAAGCGCCCGGCGACGACGGGACGAAGGTGACCGGGCTGAGCAGCGGGGCGGCCGACGCCGCGCCCGGCCCGGCGGGATGGGGAGCGACCGGACCCGCCCGGCCCAGCGCCGTCGCCGCCGGGCTGATCGCCAGCGTGGTGGCGGTCACCACCAGGGACGCCAGGAGCAACCGGCTCCGCACACTCATGGTCACCTCCTGCTCTCCGGCCAAAGGTCATGGCGCTTCGTGAAAAAATGGGAGAATCGGCGGGTGGATTTTGTGAGCCTTGACGACGTCCGCCAAGCCGCCAAACGACTGGAGGAGGTCTGCCTGACCACTCCGGTGTGGCCTTCCCGCATCCTATCGAGGATGGCTGGCGGCTCCACCTGGCTCAAATGCGAGAACCTGCAACGAACCGGGTCCTTCAAGATACGCGGGGCCTACAACCGGATCGCTCGGCTCACTCCTGAGCAGCGGTCCCGGGGCGTCGTGGCCGCCAGTGCCGGAAACCATGCCCAGGGGGTCGCGCTCGGTGCCTCGCTGCTCGGGGTGCACTCGACGGTGTTCATGCCGGCCGGGGCGCCGCTGCCCAAGGTCGAGGCGACCCGTAAATACGGGGCCAACGTGGTCCTGGGTGGGCTGGTCTACGACGAGGCCTACGCCGACGCGGTGAAATTCGCCGAGGAGCACGGCGCCGTGATGGTCCACCCGTTCGACCACCCGGACGTGATCGCCGGGCAGGGCACGATCGCCCTGGAGCTGTTCGAGCAGGTCCCCGACGTGAGGACGATCGTCGTCCCGATCGGAGGAGGGGGTCTGGTCTCCGGGATCGCCGCCGCCGCCCGGGCGCTGCGCCCGGATATCCGCATCATCGGGGCCGAGCCGGCCGGGGCGGCGACGCTGCGGCGCAGCCTCGACGCCGGGCAGGTGATCACGCTGCCCGAGCTGTCGACGATGGCCGACGGGCTCGCAGCCAAGCGGGCCGGGGACCTGACCTTCGAGTACGTGCGCCAGCTGGTCGACGACGTCGTCCTGGTCACCGAGGAGGAGATCGCCCGGGCGCTGCTGTTGATGACCGAGCGCGCCCGGCTCCTGCTCGAACCGGCCGCCGGGGTGGCGGTCGCCGCAGTGATGACCCAGCGCTCGCCGATGACCTTCCCGGCGGTGGTCATCGGATCGGGGGGCAACATCGACCCGCTCCTGATGCTCCGGGTGATCCGGTTCGGCATGACCGCCGCCGGGCGCTACTTCTCGTTCCGCACCCGGCTGCAGGACCGCCCCGGCGAGTTGCAGCGGCTGTCCGGCCTGATCGCCGGCGTGGGAGTCAACGTCGTCGGGGTCGAGCACCGCCGGGAGGGGGTGCTGCATTCCAGCCTCACCGACGTCGAGGTGTCGCTGCAGGTCGAGCTGCGCGGGCCGGACCACATCGCCGAGCTGGTCGCCCGGCTGGAAGAGGACGGCTACGAGGTGACCCCGCTGTAAGGGGGGTCGGCCCGGCGGGGGGCCGAGTAAGTCGCTAGCCGGGCACACGGGCGGGGTGCGGCTAGGATGGGGCTATGGAGATCGACATCGAATTCTGCGTCGCCTGAAACTACAACGACTTGGCCGTCGGTCTGGCGGCCAAACTGCTCGCTGACTTCGCCAAGTCCATCGAGTCCGTGCGCCTCATCCCTTCCGACGGAGGGGTGTTCGAGGTGTCCGTCGACGGGAAGCTGATCCACTCCAAGCGGGCCACCAAGCGCCATGCGGAGTACCCGGCTGTCAAGGCGGCGGTCGCCGCCCTCGTGCACTGACCCGGGCCCCGCCCCGGCTGACCCGTACCTTACCGACCGCGTAGCCGCTCGTAGTCCTCCATCGTGTCGAGGTCCGGCGGGATCTCGGCGTCCAGGTCGACGCGTACCACCCAGTCCGGGTGCGCCTTGATCACCTCGCGGGCCCCCTTGTCGCCGGTCACCGCCATCAGCTCCGGCCACACCGAGCGGGCGAACAGCACCGGGTGGCTCGGGGTGCCCCGGAAGCTCGCCTGCACGATCGGCCCGGCGCCGCCCCCGAACGCCCGGACCACAGCGCCGATGTGGGCCGCCGGCATCCCCGGCTGGTCACCCAGGAGCACCACGGCAGCTTCCGACTCGGGAGCGGCGGCGCCCAGGCCGGTACGCATGGAGCCGGCCTGGCCGGTGGCGTAGTCTGGGTTCACCACCGTCCGCGCCGACAGCGGCAGCGACAGCGCCGAGGCCACCTCGCCGGCCAGGTGACCGAGCACGACCACCACCTCCCCGAGGCCGGAGCCGGGGGCGGCGGCGGCGTCGACGACGTGCTGGAGCACCGGCCGGCCGTCCAGGGTCAGCAGCTGCTTGGGCCGGCCCAGCCGGGACGACGTCCCGCCGGCCAGCACGATCCCTGAGATCACCCTGACTCACTCCTCCTCCGCTCCAAACCGGCGAGCCCAGCGTAGCCGCCCAGACGCGCAGTGCCCCCCGGAGACCCGGGGGGCACTGTCACTACGCCGAGCAGCGAAGGCTACGGAACGATCGGTGCCTTCTCGTTGTTCGGGAACGCGCAGGGCGGGGCGCCGGAGGTGATGAGCGGCACACCACCGATGCTCCCGGAGCCGGTGAAGTCACAGAAGTCGCCCTCGATACCGATCACGTTGGGGATGATCGAGCCCCCGGTGTCGTCCTTGATGTGGTTGACATCGGTGAGGATGACGCTGGACTGCGTCGCCCGGATGGTGTCCAGCACCTGGGCGATCGACTTCGGGCCGCTGTTCACGACGCCGTAGATCGATGCGACCTGGCCCTGGATCGTGTGCACCAGGCTGTTGATGCTCAGCACGGGCGGGGTGATCCCGTCCACCTGATGGTCGATGTCGGCGGCCGTGGTCTGCACCGTCGCCAGCTGACCGGTCAGCGGAGCGGCATCCGAAAGGATGTTGTCCGCGGTCTGCTCGGTCATGTTCAGTTGTGACACGTAGGCGGTGTCGCCCTTGACCGTGGTCAGGTCGGACGTGATCGACGTCACCTTCGTGTTGATCTCCTGTGCTGCCACCAGCGTGCGGGTCAGCACCAGCACCGCCGACAGTGCCCAGGCGATCACGATGATCAGGGCAATACCTGCCTGCCCCCGATCATTGCGGATCAGCTTCATGAACACCTCCCTCGAGGGTTATCGGTGCCTACGAACCACACGGAGCGTTGCCGGACAGCAAGCTGACCGCCGCGCCCTTGCAGATGTCGGTTGCCTGCTGCTGAATGCCAGGGATGCCCAGGTCGCCGGCGGCGACGTCCAGGTCGGCCTTGATCGAGGTCAAGCCGGACGATGCGTTGCCGTCGATGGCGTTGACGTCGCTGACGATGCCCTTCACTGCGTTGGAGTCGGTCGAGGCCAGCACGCTCTCGATCGAGTTCAGGCCGTTCTCGGTGACGACCAGGGTGTTCTCGGTGTCAACGAGCGACGGGGTGATCGTGGTCAGCTGCGAGTTGATGTCGTTCAGAGACCCGATGATCGCCGTGGCCTGAGCCGGGATCGGCTTCAGGGCGGTGTCGATCGAGGTGAGCGTGCCGTTGATGTTCGAAACGTGCTGCGGCAGCGGGTTGACGTCGCCGTTGATGCCAACCACGTGGCCGGTTGTTACCGCCAGGCTCGAGTTGATCGAGTCCAGGGCGGAGATGATGCCGAGCAGGAACCCGATCACAACGAGGACCACCAGGACCCCGATCGAGACCCAGACCTTCAGCCACCGGCTCGCGCTCATCGCAGGAGCTGCGATGTCCGGGGCGTATGCTGCGGGTCGCTGCGCCATCGGTCAATTCTCCTTGTTCAGTCGCACTCGTCTAGTTCTCTGGATCTCACGCCTAGCCCACGCAGCCCTTGATCTGGCCAATGGCGTGGTCAATGGCGCAGGTCGAGATGCGGATCGAGTGCGCCTCGGTGCGGATGGTGTTGGCGTCGCCGAGGATCTGGCCGGCCAGGCTGACCGCGGTGTCCAGACCGCCCTTGATGGTGTTGGCGTCGCCCTGGATCGTGGTGGCAGTGCCGAGGATCGCAGCGGCGGTGCCGTTGATCGCGTGCGCCGTGTTGTTGATGGCGCCGGCGGTGCTGTTGATGGTGACCGCGAAGCCGTCGATGGACTTAGCGTCAGAGATGATCTGGTTCAGGTCGCCCTGCAGCGGCGTGGCGGTGGTGAGAATTGACGACGCAATCTGGTTCGTGTGAGTCAGCTGCGAGATGACCGAGGTGTCGCCCTTGATGCTGGTGGCGCCACCCTGGATGGTCGTTGCCTTGCTGTTGATCGAATTCGCAACATCGACCGTGCGGAGCAGCAGGTAGAACGAGATAACCACAGCGACGACCACAACCACCAGGCCGATCGCCCCCTGCCCTCCCTCGGTCTTGATGAGCCTACGCATACGCTCCAACTTGACCCCCTTCACCTTCCTCGTGAACGGACCCGTCCGCAAACCTTCAAGGAACCAACTCTGGCCTTACCCGGGTGAGGCCCTGGCTGCCGCGTCCGTTGGTCCCGCCTCCCTTTACTTGATGCCCGCGATGCCGGTGTAGAGGCCAGTACCGCTGGAGGTGCCGGCCGTGTTCGAACCGACGGCAACCCGGCCCGAGGCGACTGCCTCGATCCGCTCGGCCAGCCGGTAAAGCAGCGGGAGAGCACCCGAGATGATCCCCAGCGTGCGGTTGATCTGCTGCAGTCCAGGGATGATCGGTTCGGCGTGCCCGATGATCTGCACGACCATGTCGACCGTGGTCGCCAGGCCGTCGTCGATGTGGCTCAGCAGCCGGTGCACCCAGTTCAGGTAGTACAGCAGGACGACGATCAGCAGGATGGCGTCGATCAGTGACAAAACAACGAGGAGCGTCCCAGAAGTACTCATTAGCGCGGCACCGCCTTCTTACCGGACCCAGAGAGAACCCGGGTGAGGAACAGGTGGTGGTTCAAGCCTTCCGCCAGCACCGCGTCGACCTGCGTGGCCGTGTCGGCGATGAGGAAGCTCGTCCCGGTGTTACGGGCGGTCTGGCCCAGCGTCTCGACGACGCCGTCCACACCACGGTCGATGTCCTTGACCAGGTTGATGAGCAGGGTCAGCACCCCGATGACCACCAGGACGACGACCAGGCCGAGGCCCACTGCCATCCACCACCAGGTCACCTCCTCGGGGGCGTAACCGTTTACTGCGGCAAGCATCATGTGCATATCCTTATCTCACCCCCCTAGTGACTTCCGGACGGCCAGCAGGTCGCCCACGATGGCTTGTGCGTGATCGATGGTCGTCTGCAGATCCCACAGCGGAGCGGTGTTCGTCCAGCACGCCTCCAGCCCACGGATTGCCTCCTGGGCCTGGACGCCGATGTTGCGGGCGAGCACCAGGATTGCCTGGACCTCGATCACGACGATGACAATGGCGATGGTCGTGATCACGAAACCCACATACCAGCCGAAGAGATTGGCATGCGTTGGACTCGCCAACATGGCTAGCATGCGCTCAACCTCCCTCCATTCATACCGGAGCCTCCTTTAACAGCCGTGTCCTTCGTGAAAAGCGGGTGGGACTCTCGTTACGTCCGCCCGTGACGGCTGCCGCCGCCGGCCCGCCCTGCGAGGGCGTCCGCCTTGGCACGCACCGGGGCAAGGTTGGTGTTGACGTTGCCGACGGTCGGGGGCACAGTCTGGGTCTGGTTTGCGATAGCCGCGACACCAGCGATGATCGTGCCCAGCGTGAAGGTCACGTGCTGGAGCTGGCTGATGATCTTGGCCAACGACGCGGTCAGCGTGATGACCACTACTGCGATCAGGATCAGATCGATCCATCCGAATACACTCATGCCATCCTCCTCTCCATCAAGAGTTGTTGTTCAGCACGGGCAGGGCTGACCACGTGCACCACGTGCCCTGCACTGGGAGAATGGCTCACTTAGCCGCGGACCACGCGATCGACGGCGTTGGCGTAGCGGACTGCACCGATCGCCACTTCCTTGACCACGGCGTCGGTCACTTCGAGTAGCTCGGGGACGCCGTCGAGCTCACCGGTCAGCACGACACCGTTGGCGAGAATGCCGTCGATGTGCCCTCGAATGCTGACGATCACGTCGACGACGCGTTTGATCGAGACGAGGTACGGAATAGCTGCTACCAGCAGAACGATCAACAGTCCTAGTGCAAAGTACCCGCCTGGACCCATAGACCCTCCCTCTCTTGGTGGGACAGCGCTTCAGCGACGTGCGCCCTTCACACGCCGACGCTATATAAACGCACGGAGACCCCGTACCCCTACTTAGACACCCGCTACTTCTTGGAGCTCTTCGAGCCGAACAGGTTCTTGAAGAAGGCCTTGATTGACAGAAGCATCAGGGAGAAGCCGCTCATGGACTTCGGGGCGCCGCCGCGGGCGGCGCCGGCACCGCCGCCGGGGCGCTTGATCTCGGCTGCCGCACATGCTGCAAACTGCTTCATCAGGGCACCGATGACGTCTGCCATCATTCCCCTGCCGTATTGGGCGATGGCGCCGGTCATCTGGATGTCCTGGGACAGCTTGACCGTGGTGCCCCCGCCGGCGGAGACCATCGTCGAGGTGACCGTGGCCGAGGCCTGGCCCTTGCCCTTCTCCTCGGAGCCGGTGGCCTTCATGACCACCCGGTGGGCGCCCTCGTTCTTCTCCATGATGTCGATGACCCCGCCGAAGGCCAGCTTCAGGGGACCCATCGAAACCTTGACCCGGCCCTTGACCTGCTTGTCGTTGGCCGACTGGATCTCGGCTCCAGGCATGCACCGTGCGACCCGGTGGTAGTCGTTCATGTACTTCCAGACCTGGTCGATCGGTGCCGGAATCGAAAACTCGTTATCGATGATCACTGACAAACCCCTCCTCTAATGCGTCGCCCCGGCGGGCCCCTGGGTGAATGCTGGAATGCGGGAACAAACCCTATATGTTTGAACCTGGGAAAGTCCAGGTGGCGCTAGCGCGGTGAAACTGCCCTATTGAAGCGCTCAGATGAATGCGCCCGGACGGTCACTTGGCCCGGGGAGGTGGCGCTCTTGGCGGGGGCTCCGCGCGCGCGGATGCCACAGTGCGCGGCAAAAAGGGGCCGCCCGGTGAACGGGCTGGCCCGGTGACGGCAGACCAGCTCTTTGGTGGGCTTACTCGATGCTCAGGCGGCTCCGGCCCGGGAGGTCGCCAGCACATCGGACCCATCAGCGGCGGTGCCGTTGGTGACGGTGGTGGAGTCCTCGGAACCGTCCCCGGAAGGCACTCCGGAGGAACTCCCGCTGGCTCCCTCCTCTGGGGTTGAGGGAGAGTCCGCACGCGGGTGGATATGCCCGCGCCGGTCACGCAGGAAACCTGCGCCACGGCCCGCCCGGACCGCGATCACCTCGGCCATGATTGCCCAGGCGACCTCCTCCGGGCCTTCGGCACCGATGTCGAGGCCGGACGGGGCGTAAATCTTGGCCAGGTCCCCGGGGCTCGGTGCCACCCCCTCCTTTTCCAGATCGGTCAGCACACTGTCCAGGCGCTTGCGCGGCCCGAGCGACCCGATGTAGGCGACGTCGGTGCCCAGGTAGGAATGGATGTAGTCCTTGTCCCGCAGGTAGTTGTGGCTCATCACCAGCACGAAGGCACGCCGGTCGGTCCCGGTGGCCTCGGCAGCGCCGAGCGGGCGCGACAGCGGGATGAACCCCTCGGCCTCAGGGAACCGCTCGCGGGTGAGGAAGCGGTCCCGGTCGTCGATGACGTAGGGGCGCCAACCGAGCTGGGCGGCGAAACGGACCACTGGGATGGCGTCGTGGCCGGCGCCGCACACCAGCAGGCGGGGTGAGGGCTCGAGCACCTCGACGAAGGCGATCATCGGGGCTTCGCCGACGGTGATCTCGCGCTTGATGGAAGCCCCCTTCCGGAACGCCTCCAGGGCGGCCGTCGCGGCAGCGTCGTCGGCTGCAGCGTTGCCCAGCCCGCGCTCGCGGCGGCCATCGGGGTGCACCAGCAGCCGGGCCCCGCGCTCGACCCCATCGATGCCGGCATCATCGAGGACGGTGACCACGATGATCTCCCGCTCCTCTTCCAGTGCCCGGCGTAGATCGGCGGAAACCTCGACCGCTTTCTCGGCCGGCTCAACGAACAGCTCGACGGCACCGTTGCAGCCGAGGCCCCAGCCCCAGACCGCCTCGTCGTCGGCGGTCAGGTCGAAGTCGACGAGCGTGGCCTTGCCCCCCTCACCCATCACCTTCTGGGCCACCTCCTGGACATCGCCCTCCAGGCAGCCGCCGGAGATGTTGCCGATCAGGTCGCCACTCTCGGGCACCAGCAACCGGGCGCCGGGGCGGCGGTAGGTCGACCCGCGCACGGCGACAATGGTGGCCAGGGCCATCTTCTCGCCGCGGGCGGAAAGGGTCTCGATTGCTTCCAGGACATCGGAAATCTCGCTGCTCATGGTTCAGCTCCCCTTACGCCGACACCGGCAGGTAGGCCGCCGGGTCGGTCTCGAACTTCTTCTTACAGGCGGGGCAGCAGAAGTAATAGGTCTGGCCCTCGTAGTCGGTGGTGAACCGAGCCTCGGCGATGTCGACCGTCATCTGGCAGATGGGGTCGATCGCATCGCCGGCGGCGGACGGAGCAGGTATGGGGGCCTCGGCCTCCGCCCGCTCGGCCTCCGCCCGCTCGGGCTGCGTCGGCTCGGGCTGCGTCGGCTCGGCGACCGGGAGCTGCACCGGGGCTGGTGCCAGCGCCGGCGCGGTGAGCCCCTCCGAACGGTGGGCGGCAACGAACCGGACCAGCTCGGCGAGGACGCCGACGGCGATCTCGTCGTGGCGCAGGTGGCCCAGGTCGAGCCCGGCCGGGGCCTTGACCCGGGCGAGCAGCTCTGGCGAGTACCCGACGTCCTGGCACCATTCCAGGACGGCCTTCGCCCGCTTCCGGGAGGCAACCAGGCCGATGTAGGCGGCCCCGGACTCCAGCGCCTTGTCGACCGCCAGCTCGTCGTACTGCCCCTGGGTGGCCACGACCACGAACGATCGTTCGGTGACTCCGGCGGCGGCCAGGTCCAGCGTCGTGATCACGTGGTCGACGCCTGGGTGGTTAGCGACGTCGCCCTTGTCGTCGACGACCACCACCCGCCAGCCCAGCGTGTCAGCCATCGCGGCCAGCGTCCCGACCATGGGCGTGCGGCCGACGATCACAAGGTGCGGCTTCGGCAGTACCGGCTCGACGAACAACTCGATCGCCCCCTCGCTCTGGCAGGTCATTGCGACCAGGCTGATGCCGTCGTTGGCCCGGGCGGCCAGCTCGTCGGGGGAACCGAGCAGCACGATCTGCGGATCCCCGCTCTCCAGCGCCTTGCGCGCTTCACGGATGACCACCGACTGGGCGCAGGCACCGCTCAGCCAGCCGCGGACCCGTCCATCAAGGGTGACGATTGCCTGGTTGCCCGGCTGGGCCGATGACGGCGCCCGGCGCCACACGACGGTGGCCAGTGCAAATGGCTCGCCCCGCTGGGTCAACTCCTGGCGAAGCTGCAGCAGATCGTCGCTCTTCATGGGCCGGTCCACCTCGCGGAAGTGAGTCTCTCTCCTCCGTACAACTTTGAATGCGTACGGGGCATTCCCTTTTGTAGGGGTACCCCGGACCGCAGAGACGAACCTGGGGGGGCGAAATGCCCCCCCAGGTTGAACTCCTCGCCACCGGCCCCCGCGTTGCGGGGTATCCGGGGGGCAGAGCCCCCCTCCCCGTTTTCGGGGGGTATCCGGGGGGCAGACCCCCCCTCCCCGTTTTCGGGGGGTATCCGGGGGGCAGACCCCCCCTCCCCGTTTTCGGGGGGTATCCGGGGGGCAGAGCCCCCCTCCCCGTTTTCGGGGGGTATCCGGGGGGCAGACCCCCCGTCCCCGTTTTCGGGGGGTATCCGGGGGGCAGACCCTCCGTCCCCGTTTTCGGGGGGTATCCGGGGGGCAGACCCTCCGTCCCCGTTTTCGG
>OEPS010000484.1_pt1 | contig 13921 bp, 9 predicted proteins | sample 1539411 | NCBI WGS metagenome assembly OEPS01 (sample SAMN02671747, study PRJEB22543) | soil metagenome | biome: bacteria | place: China:Hunan Province, Lengshuijiang City | collected 2012-10-15 | depth 0.08m m | reverse complement strand
GGAGATGATCCACGAGCTCGTCGTCGCCCGCACCAACGAGTACACCGTCGAGGAGGTGGACCTCGCGATCCACGCCCACCCGACGCTGTCGGAAGCGATCGCCGAGGCGGCGCTCGACTCGCTAGGGAGGATGATTCACGCGTGACCGGCCGCCGTTAGCCTGACGTGAGCGGCGCGCGCGAGCTCTGGATCGTCCGCCTCGGTGCGATGCCTTACGGCGAGGCCCTCGAGCTGCAGCGCGCGGCCGCCCGCGCCCGGATCACCGGCGCCATTCCGCAGGACCTGCTGCTGCTCGTCGAGCACGAGCCCGTCGTGACGATGGGCCGCACCGCGAAGCAGCAGAACCTCACCGCGGCGCCGGAGCTGCTCGCCGCGCGCGGCGTGCAGCTCTTCGAGGTCGAGCGCGGCGGCGACGTCACCTATCACGGGCCCGGACAGCTCGTCGGCTACCCCATCGTCGACCTGAAGCGCCACAAGCAGGACCTCCACTGGTATCTGCGCCAGGTGGAAGAGGCGCTGATCGTCGCGATCGGCGAGCACGGGCTGTCCGGCGAGCGAAGCACCGGCTACACCGGGGTCTGGACGCGGGGTTTGACCGGGGGCGCGAGTCACCCGCCGCGCAAGCTCGCCTCGATCGGGGTCCACGCCCGCGACTGGGTCACCTGGCACGGCTTCGCCCTCAACGTGACGACCGAGCTCTCCTTCTTCGACCTCATCGTTCCGTGCGGGATCGCCGGCGTCGACATGACGTCGATGGGGCGCGAGCTCGGCGCTCCCGTGGCGATGGGAGATGCCGAGGACGCGGCCGCCCGCGCCTTCGGGCGCGTCTTCTCGCTCGATCCGGTGCTGACGCCGCTCGCCTCGCTCGAGATCGAGCCGGCCGCCGCCGACCGTTAGGCGGCGGGAGACCCGGGCAGGCTGTCGAGCAGCGCCGGCAGCGCCGCATAGTCCACCTTCGAGTTGTGCCGGCGATCGAGCGGGATCTTCGCATCATCGATGATCCGGTCCAGCAATGCCCACCGCAGTGCCTCGTCGAGCGCCTGGCGTTCCCTCGTCTCGAGCCTATCCTCGACGAGCAGGATCCGCTGGCCACGATGCCCGGCGAGCACCGTGCGCCGCCCGGGAATCACCAGGCGCGCCGCGCACTCGACGGCGAATGGATGCAGCTCGCCCCGCGCGTCGTGAACTGTCGCGGCGACACGGCCGAGCAGCCAGAGCCGACCGCCGCCGTCGAGATAGCCGGCGTCCCCGGTGCGATGCCAGACGATGCCGTCGACGCGGACCTTCGTTTCAGCGTCCCCTCGTCCGTGCAGGTAGCCGGGCACGACGTGCTTGCCGCTGACCACGATCTCGCCTCGCGTCCCGCCGGCGACGCTCGCCACCCCGCGCAGCACCGCAGCGAGCCGCCTGTCATCGCCCGTCTCCGCCGGCACGATGCGAACTGTTGCCGCCGGGGACGGGCGACCGGCGATCAGTCCCGCCCCGCCACGCATCGCCGCGATCTCGGGTTGACCGATCTCGTCACTCGCGACATGGGCCACTGGCTCGGCCTCGGTGGACCCGTACACCGCAACCAGCGGGGCGCCGGTCAGCTCCGTCGCGCGCTCGACGAGGTCGGGAAAGACCGGTCCACCCCCGGTCACGATCCGGACGCCGCGCAGCGTCCCGCTCCGCGCGTCGCGTGCCCCCTCGACGAGGCGCTCGACGAGCGCCGGGGACGCGGTGATCCGCTGAATGGCGTTCCGCGCGATCTGCCCGAGCACGGGCGCCGCTGCGATCGCGCCCGGCCGGCGCAGGTCGCCCTCGGGAATGACTGACGTCGCGCCGGCACCGAGATTGGCCAGGACGACGATCGGGAGCGAGACGAGGTCCCGCTCGCCAGCCTTCGCGGCCACGCTGCCTAACGCGTCGTGCTGGGCCCGCAGCACCGCGTGCGTGCGGACCGCCCCCCTGGCCGCGCCGGTACTGCCGCTCGTGAACGTCACCAGCGCCGGCGTGTCGCCGTTCGCGGCGGCAATTTCCTCGTGCCGCGGCAGCTTCCGCACCGCGGCGAGCCGCACCGCGCCCAGCGCGAACCCTGCCGATGTCACCTTCACCGCGATCCTCCGCAGCGGCGCGCTGGCCAGCGCGAGGAGCAGCACCCGTCCGCTCGCGAACAGCCCCGCGGGCGGCATCTCGCGGCACGCTGCGGCGAGCGTTCCCCACCCCGCCGACAGCTCCACCACCATCGCGATCGCCCCGAGCCTGAACAGCGCGATGATCACCGCGTACAGCTCCGCGGTCGGCGGATGGATGAGGAGCACCGGCGATCCTGCACCGATGCTGCGCCGCGCGAGCAGGGTCGCGATCCGCGCCGACCGGTCTTCGAGCTCGGCGAACGTAGTCGTGCGATCGCACCCGGCATGACGATCGACCAGCGCGATCGCGCCGGGCCGGGCGTTCGCCTGGGCGAGGAACAGCTCGACGACGTTCCCCATCGCGGCCCGTCAGAGCTCCCGCACGCGCCGCTCGAACAGCGCGTAGCGCCGGATCTCGTGCGCGATGCGCCTGCTCAGCGCGCGCGAGCGATCGTTCGAGACGTGCATCAGCGCGTGGATGACTCGCGTGAACCCGAGCCGGCGCGCCTCGGCGTGCGTTCGATCGGCAAGTGCCCCCCCGAGGCCGGTGTAGCCCGGCAGCACGGCGAAGGTCTTCAGGATCGCCGTGCGCATCGGGCGCCCCTGCGCGCGCTCGTTCACGTCCGGTACACAGAAGCAGAACCCGACCGGGATCCCGTCGTGTTCGGCGATCGTCACCAGCCGCGGGACCACCGCCGGCTTCGCCGCGGCGTACTGCGCCACGAAGTCATCCTCGTCGATCGGCGTGTAGAGGTACGCACCGGCAAAGCTGACCCGAGCCACCGCGTAGATTCGGCGCAGCTCCGCGTCGTAGTCGTCGAGACGGAGCTCGCGCATCACGACGCCGCGTTGCGTGAGCGCGCGCACCTTCTCCGCTCCCGCCGGGTCGACGCGAGAAAGGTCGTCGTTGACCGACGAGACATACTCGCTGTGGCGTTTCCACCCCGCATCGGCGAACCATCGCGGCCACTCCGGCGGATTGGTCGGCTCGAGGAAGAACGGCGGCTCCGTCCCCGCATCGATGACCAGCCGGTAGCGTCGCCAGGTGTTGCCGTCCATCGGCCCGACCGCCAGCGTGGCTCCCCGCGATCGCAGCGCTTCGCTCGCCGCATCGAGCACCATCCGCGTCGCATCGCGACTCGACGCGGCGAAGTGCCCGACGGCGCCGAGCGACTCTCCGGGGAGCGGGGGCGCGGCCGACCACCACGCCGACGCGCGGGCGATCACGGATTCCCCGTTCGTCACGAGCCACGTTGCGTCCGGCGCGTGCGAGATCAGCTCGGCCGCCGTCAGGCGCGGCCAGTCGGCTGGCTGCTCCCAACGGTCGATCTCCTCCGGCCCTCCGAGCATGACGACCTTCATCGCGGTCGTCACGGGATGCAGAGCGCCCCGAGCGCGGCCGTCGCCAGCCCGATCGTTGCCTGGCTCGTCCAGTCGTGCGGGTTTCCCGGCTTCCCGCACGGGACGAGCACGACGTAAGCCGCGGCTCCGGCAAGGAGGACCGGCAGCGCGATGAGCGTTCGCATGAGCGCCTCCGACCCACCGACCATGAGATACGGGAGGAGCAGCGCGGCCCACCCGACGATCCCGCTCGTCGGCACCGCGATCCGGGCCCGTGCCCGCGGCCTGGCGACCCGGAACCAGGTGACGCCGACGAAGCCGAGGTTCGCCGCGAGCGTCAGGGTGTACGCATAGTACGCAGTCGTCTCGCCGAGGCGATTCGCGAGCGCCAGCCAGAGCAGCGCTGACCCCGGCACCGCCAGTACTGCGCTCAGGCGGTGGGGCCGGGATCTCACGAGCTCCACTCTCGGCCAGAGCGCGGTGTAGCTGAGGAAGAACACCAGCGGTGGCACGATCCACCGCCATCCGCCAATCGTCCACGTCAGGTAGCCGATGAGCACCGCGGCCAGCGCCGCACCGTCGCTCAGCGTCCGCCGCCGGCGCAGCGCGATCACGACGACGAACATCGCGACCGTCATCACGAGCACCAGCGACAGCGCCCGCGCCGGCATCGGCATGTAACTCTGCAGCAGGAAGAACCCGCCGACCGGGATGAACAGGTTGTCCAGCCCGCGCCATGACACCGCCTCGAGCAGCATCACGAGAAAACCGAACGTGAGGCCTATCAGCAGGCTCTCGGCTCGCCCGACCGTCGTGAACATCAGCAGCGGAACGTGCGTCGCGAAGAAGGCAATCAGGAAGAAGGCGATCGAACCCTCGGCGCTCTTGCGATCGCCCTCCATCGTGTCGTAGCGCATCCGGCCGTACCGTGAGCCGACCAGCGCGGCGAAGGCGTCGGCGATGGTGAGCGTCAGCACCGGGACCACGTACAGGACGGTGTTCCCCGACGCGAGCCAGAATACGGCGGCCACCGAGACGGGGAACCAGAGATCGCCCTCGGACGAGCGGTGCACGCCATGCACGACCTCCCCCAGCTCGCGGCGCGCGCCCGGCGCGTAGCGCAGCAGCAGCAGCACCGTCAGCGTCAGCGCCCCGATCACCATCGGTGGGACGATGCTGCGGAACAGCCAGGGATAGGTCAGCGCGCTCGCGCCGAGCGCCACGTGCATCCCCTTCCGGAGCACTTCGCCGTCGACGCTCTTCCATCGCCCGATCGCTCGCAGCACCACGAGGACGATGAGCAGCGAGCCCGCGATCGCGCCCGCCGAGAGCCATTCGCCGGTGGTCGTCGTCATAGGACCTCGTCCACGTGGAAGGCCGAGTAGAAGAAGGCCTTGTCGCGCCTGAAGAGCGCGTCGGATTCCGCGCGCCGCGCGATGACGGCGGGCATCAGTGCGGCGCCGCTCCGCGGCACGATCATGTTCCAGTACGCCATCCGCGCCCCGCGCGGCAGCCGCGGGAGCAGCGACGCGAGGAGCGAGCGGTGCGCCTCGCTCGACATGTACTCGAAGATGTTGCTGAAGTTGATGCGGTCCACCCGCTCCACCTTCGCACTCTGCAGCACAGCCTCCATCGGCCGGCAGTGCCACTCCAGGCGGTCGAGCCCATCGCGGATCGCGTCGAAGTTCTCGGCGCGCAGCGCATGCGGGAGCGCGCCGTCGTGGTCGCCCATCGTGATCCAGCGCAGGTACGGGTTCTCCGCCGGATCCAGTTCCGTCAGCGCGTGTCTCACCCGCTCCAGCAGGTGGTCCGCGACGCTGCGCTCGGCATAGGTGAAGAAGCTCGGGTCGCGGCCGAGCCTTCCCAGCACCGTCTCGGAGAAGAACACGCGGAACAACATCCGCCACGCCGGCGTGTTCCACCGCTCCTCGTAGAAGCGCGTTCGTCCACGCTCGTCGCGGTGCTGCAGCAACGCGCGAACGCTGGGCTTCCGGTGGACGAGGGGCAGCACGAACCGGCGGAAGAGCGCGAAGTAGCGCTCGAACTTCCCCGCGCCGCCGATGCCGGCGCGAACGGCATCGCCGCGTCCGTCCCAGTAGCCGCGTGCGTAGCCGGACAGGAGGGCGCGACACCGCGCGTAGAGCGCCTCGCGCCGCGCGCTCCGGCGCGAGCCGACCAGCTCGAGGAGCTCGTCGTGGCCTAACGTTCGATAGGCGGCGACGCGCAGCTCGAGCGCGGCGATCTGCGCCGGGTTCAGGTCGACCGCGATCACCCGCGCCGGTGACCGCGTCAGCAGCGACAGAGTGTTGTCTCCCGCGCTGGCGATCGACAGGCACGTATCCCCGGGGCGGATGCCGAGCCCGTCGACGAGGATGTCCGCGTCCTCCCAGCACTGGGCATAGCGCAGGATCGTGAACGGTGACGCGGGCTCCCTACGCGGCATCGTCGGCCTCACGGTCGTCCCCGCCGCCGATGCGGCGCACCGTTCCCGCCCGGCCATCCATCTCGACGATGTCGCCGGTCATGAGCCACTGCGTGAGCCCGGCGATCGATACGACCGCCGGGATCCCCAGCTCGCGCGCCACGATCGCGGAATGCGAGAGCAGGCTCCCGCGCTCGACGAGCAGCCCCGCCGCGGCGGGGAACAGCATCACCCACCCCGGGTCGGTGCGTTCGGCGACGAGGATCTCGCCCGGGTGCAGCTCGGCACCGCGCGGGTCGCGCACGACGCGAACCCTGCCTCGCACGACGCCGGGATAGCAGCCGGTTCCGCTGCGCGCTTCTCCGCCCTCGGCAGCCGCCGGCGCGCCCTGCGCGGCCAGCACCCACTGCGCCCCCTGATGGACCATGCCGCGCGTCTCGAAGCGATCCGGCGGCGCCGCCGTCGCTTCGTAGTCCGCGAACTCGCTCCGTCGCGCCTCGACCAGCGGCCGCAGGTTCACGCTCGTCGCGGTTCCCTCGACGACGCCTAACGCCTCGTCGACCTCGAGCCAGAAGACGTCGCGCGGCTCGGCCAGCATCCCCAGCGCGGTGAACCGCTTCCCCAGCTCGAGGAAGATCCGCCGGACGCGCCCGAAGACGCGCGTCCGCTCGAAGCGGAGGTTCTCGCGGTCGCGGACTCGCCCGCGCGCCTGCCCCAGCACCTTCCGGAAGATCCAGCGCCTGACCGGATGCCCGCCCAGCGCCTCGAACGCGCGGCGCTCGGCGTCGCCGCGGAAGTCCGCCCGCTCGCTCGCCGTGCTCGCCGGCGGCGATGCTGCCGCGCGGCCGATCGCGTCGAGGAGCAGCGCGGGATCGTCGTCGAGCGTCTCCGTCTCGAGCTTGAGCTCGTCGAGGCAGCGGTCGCCGAAGCGCGCCAGGTACTCGCCGTAGCGCTCGGCGAGCGCTGGAGCGCGCCGCACCGCCGCAAGCGCGACGTCGACGTTCCCGGATGTCAACGCCGCGACGATCGATGGGTCGTTTGCCGCGATCGTCGCCATCTCGCGGATGCGCCGCGCTGGTTCGGCGCTGACGATCGCGCCATCACCGGCGACGAGGTCGTTCTGCAGGGTGCCCGCCGGGTCGCTGCACCACTTCATCACCAGCTTTCGCAATGCACCGAAGTGGATCATCGCGAAGAAGTCGTTGAGGAGCGGCGCATCCCAGTTGCGCAGCAGCTCGCGCTCCAGCGTCCGGAAGTGTGCGACGATCTCGTCGGGACGCATGTCGCTGAGCGGCACGCCGGAGCCGGCCAGCGCCCGGTCGAGGCGCGCGTGGAACTCGCGCACCGAGCGCTCGATCCGCAGGTTCGCCGCGACGAGGCGCCACGCCATCCGGGCGACGCCTGACGCGTCGCGCCAGCGTGCGCCGCGGGACGATGCCGAGAGCTCGGCCGCAAGGGCCTCGGGAAGCCCCTCGCGCACGCCCATCATCTGCTCCATGAACCGCCGGTTCAGCCGGAACCCGGGAAGCAGGGCGAGCGCGCGATACCAGCTGTAGAGGTTGTAGTACACGCGGCCGCGCACAAGGCCGATCATCCGTCGCAGCGCGTCGGCGTTGTCGTCGATGGTCGCCGCCGGCACCCCGACGATCACCAGGAACTGGCGATAGACCTCCTCGTACACGTATCGCGCGAACGAGTAGGTGAGGGGCGTCGTCACCCCGCCGTAGCTCTCGGCGATGTTGCTGTTGTCCCACAGCGCCGGGGCGCCATCCGGATCGCCTAACGCGGTGAGCGACGTGATCGGTCGCGACTGGAGGAGAAAGAGCTCCCCCTTCTCGAACGCCCACTCGATGTCCTGCGGTGCGCCGGCGTGCAGCGCCGCGCGGCGGGCGAGCGCCGCGACCGCGCGCGCCTCGCCGTCGCTGAGCACCGGCCGCGCCGCGTCCCCGGCGCTCAACGGCTGCTCGACGACACCGCCGTCCGCCCCGCGCCGGTGCGCCACGCGCTTCGCCGCCGTCGTGCGCTCGATGATCTCCCCAGCCCGCTCCACGACGATCGTGTCCGCGTCGTCGGCTCCCGACACGAGCGCGGTGCCGAGCCCGAACGCCGCCGCGACGACGCACCGCCCGCGCCGCCCGCTCACCGGGTCCGCGCTGAACGCGACGCCGGCCTTCTCCGCGTCCACCATCCGCTGCACCAGCACCGCCGGCACCGACGCGCCCCCGATCCGCCGCTCGGCGCGATACGCCGCGACGCGAGCCGACTCCGCCGACCGCCAGACGTCGCGAACGCGCGCCGCGACGTCCTCGGCGCGCACGAACAGGTAGCTCTCGAGCTGCCCCGCGTACGAGTGCTCGACGCCGTCCTCCCCGCCGGCCGAGGACCGCACCGCCACCGGTTCACCGTTAGGCGCGAGCCGGCGGAGCGCCGCCGCGACTTCGCTCTCCCAGCCCCCACGGGCAGCGGCGTCCGGCGCGACCACGAACCACGGGGGGATCGGGATCCCGGACCGCCGGAGGCTCGCCAGGGCGCCCGCCTTGCCGCCGAGTTGTTCCCTGCTCGCGCCGTCGTCAGGCCAGATGACCGCCTTCATGGCATCCGCTCGAGCACGGGGACGATGCCGACCGCGAAGTACATCGCCAACGTCCAGGTCGCGGCGAGCGGCTCGATCCACCGCGCACGGGCACGCGTCGGCCTCGTGACGAACGCGCTCCCCGCGATGAGCGCGGCGAGCCAGATCGCGCCGAGCACGGCGAGCACCATGCGCGCGCCGCCGACCTCCCGAGCGGTGAGCACCGCGCTCACCAGCGCGACCGCCATCACCGCCACCCAGCTGCCCACCGCTCGCCCGCGTCCCCACAGCACCGTGTACGTCTCGACCCCCGCCTCTTCCATCTCCGGCGCGCGGATCTTCCGCCCGATCTCGACGACGAGCCCGTTGAAGAAGCTCGCCACGAGGAACCAGCGCAGCCCCGGCGCGATCGGCGCGCTGGCCGGTACCCAGTCGCACGCCGTCGCGTAGAGGTCGATCAACGGCATGATCAGCATGTGCGTCCACAGCACCGTCACCGGCCGCGCCCGCAGCCAGTCTCGAACGAAGAACTCCTTCGACATCAGCGCCATGTACGCCCAGACGAGCAGGAGCAGCGGCACCAGCCCGGAGTCGAGCCAGAGCGCGGCTGCCAGCTGGATCGCCGCCGCCGCCGCACCCAACCACCCCAGCTCGCGCAGAGTCACCAGCCCGCGCGGTACCGGACGATAGGGCCGGTGCTGCGCATCGGCCTCGGCGTCCTTGAACTCGTCGGCGACGCGAAGCTGGAAGAAAAAGCACAGCGCGGTGACGAACGCGGCGAGCAGCGAGGCGCCGCGCGGATGCTGTTCGCCGCGCAGCACCGCCGACAGGCAGACCGCCGCCGAGCTGAATGCGGCGATCAGCGGCGCGTGGGCGGCGAGCGGGAATCGCTCGCGCTGGTACACCCACCAGCGCGCGAGTCCGCGGTCAGGCGCGAGCGCGGTGCTCGTCATCGACTGCGTTCTTCCTTGAGACGCGCGAGGCGCGCGTGCGCCTTCGTGAACTCGTTCGCGACGAGGGCACCGACGATCGACAGCTCACCAGCGAGCGAGATCCCGGCGGCGATCTCGGCGAACGCGTTCGCCCCGCCCGTTCCCGCGACCCCGAGGATCTCGAGGCAGGCGCGCTGGCTCGGCAGCATCGTCCCCCCGCCGACCGTCCCGACGATCAGGTTCGGCAGCGTCACCGATGCGTAGAGGTCACCGCCATCGAGCTCGAACCGCGTCACCCCGACCGCCGACTCGGCGACGCACGCCACGTCCTGGCCGCATGCGAGGTAGAGGGCGGCGAGACCATTGGCATAGTGCCCCTGCACGCCAATCGTCCCGCTCAGCACACCGCCGACCGCCGAGACGCGCCAGTAGTCGGCGAGCTTCGCGGCCGTCGTGTGCAGCCGCTGCTCGATCATCGCCGCCGGAATCAGCACCTCGGCGGTGACGCTCCGTCCGCGTACGCTGAGGAACGACTGCGCGCTGGCCTTCTTGTCTCCGGAGTGATTGCCCTCGACATACCACGCGCGCGGGGGGATCGGGCATTCGGCGACGATGTATTCACAGACCGCCTGCGTCGCGATCGTCACCATGTTCTGCCCGGCCGCATCGCCGGTCGTGTATTCGAAGATCAGGTAGACGTGATTTCCCTCGAGCGTCACGCGCATGTCCTTCAGCTTTCCATGACGCGTCGTCGACTCACCGACCGAGCGGATCGCGTCCATGTGCTCGAGGGTCCAGGCGATGAACTGCCCCGCCTCGTGGAGCGTGGCGAAGGCGAACGCGGGTGCGCGCGTCACTCCCTCGTTGACGAGCACGGCCGCGCACCCTCCCGCTTCGGTGATCAGTTGCGCGCCGCGCGAGTACGACGCGACGAGCGCCGCCTCGGTGGTCGCGAGCGGTACGTGGTGCAGTCCGGAGGCGTATGTCCCGTTCACGAGCAGCGGCCCGGCTATGCCGACCGGTGTCTTCACCGTTCCGATGAACGACTCGACGTTATGACGATAAGCCTCGGCGTCGGCGATCGCGCCTTCGTCGAGAAGCGCGTCCCGCGCCGCGGGAGAGACGTCGAGGGCGCCCCATCGCTTCTCGAGTGCATCAGCATCGACCGCGGTCCCGCCGGGGAAGCGCTCGTAGGGCGTTCCAGGCTTCGGAGCGAGCCGCTCTGCGAGTTCGTCCGCGCTGTTCGCGACGAGCAGGCGAGCGAGCGACGCCGCGGCGTGGCGGTGGTCGGTAGGCATGATCGGTCCTGGACAGGATCGTGCGCTGAAGGCGCGGAGCGCGACGGCAGCGGAAGCAGAATCAATCAAGGACGATCTCCCGTGCGGGGGGGCCACTGGTGCAACCTCGCCCTCCGCGCCGGGACGGGGCATCCGTCAACCGACGTAGCACCGGGGAGCGGAGGCGGCTCGGCTTCGCGGTCTGTTCGGTCGGTCGTTATTATCAACGGACGCCCCGCCGCCGCGCAGCGGGCGCCGGCCCCTCATCCCATCCCGTTCCTGAATGCCAAGTCGCGAGCTTCGCATCGTCGTATTGATGAACGACTCTCGCGCGGGCCGCGGCCTGCTCGCGGGCCTCGCAACGCGGGGGATCGCCGTGGCCGGCGTGGTCATTGAAGCGAGCTGCGAGCTTCGCTACTGCTACCGCGCGAGGACGCCGCTCGGCCGCCTTGCGGAAACGCCAGTCGCGCTGGGGCGTTCGATCCGGCGACGCTTCCGTGCGCACGGCCTCCTCTCGTCGTACCTCGGTCGGGGCACGCCCCGCGTGCTTGTCACGCGCCGCGATGGCGAGAGGGCTCGGCGCTTTGTCGCGGATCTTGCCACAGACGTTCTCGTCCTCGCCGGTGTAGGACTCGTCGGCCGTGAACTGCTTGCAGTTCCACGTGGTGGTACGCTCAACTCCCATCCCGGGCTCGTGCCGTGGGTGCGTGGCAATGGTGCGGTGGCCAACGCCATCCTCCGCGACGTCGCGATCGGGGCGACTTGCCACCGCGTTGACCCCGGCATCGACACCGGTCCGGTGATCTCGCGTCGGCTGCTTCCGATAGGGGGCGACGAGACACTGGAAGTTCTCGAAGCGCGAGCCGTGCAACTGGCGACCGAATTGCTGCTCGACGTCGTCGCAACCACTGTCGCGAATTGCTCGCTCCCGGAAGGCACGCCGCAGCGCGAGCGTTATCCCCTGTGTCGCTGGCAGGATGCCCATGGACGGGCCGCAGCTGCTGAGCTCCTCGCTGCCGGCAAGGCGGCGGAGCTTTACGCTCGGTGGAAGGCGTTGTGCCGCGCGGCGGATTCCGACGACCTCCTCGATGCGATCCCGCGTGAATCAGTCCCGCCGATCGCGGTCGCGCCGCTGCGTTCCGATCCGCTGCAATCGGCGTTGTAGCCATGACCGCGCCCTCGGCCGCCCGGGTTCGCCCGCTATAATTCGACCAATGGACGAACTCCCCCGCGTCTACGCGCCGCGCGAGCGGACGACCGCGCCCAGCGACCGCGCTTCGCTTCTCTCCGGGCTCAACCCGGAGCAGGCTGCCGCGGCTGCGCATGGCGACGGGCCGCTCTTGATCATCGCTGGCGCCGGCACGGGGAAGACGCGCACCCTCGTCTATCGCGTCGCCCACCTCATCGAGCGCGGGGTCAGTCCGGAGCGAATCCTCCTCCTCACGTTCACGCGCCGCGCCGCGCAGGAAATGCTCTCCCGCGCCGAGCGCCTCGTCGGCAGCGCCAGCGGCCGCGTTCATGGCGGGACCTTTCACGCCACCGGGCATCGCCTCCTCCGCACCTTCGGCGAATCCGCCGGTCTTGCCCGCGATTTCTCCATCCTCGACCAGGGCGACGCCGAGGACCTGATGGGGCTCGCCCGCTCGCACCTCGGCATCGCTGCCAGCGCGAAGCGATTCCCGAAGAAGGAGACGCTGCACTACGTCTATTCGCGGCACATGAACACCGAGCGCCCGCTCGACTTCATCCTCGGGGAGGAGCTCCCGCAGTTCGCCGAGTATTCGGACCAGATCACGCGCGTCTTCGCCGAGTACGTGTCGCGGAAGCAGGAGCGCAACCTCGTCGACTACGACGACCTCCTGCTCTTCTGGGCGCTGATGCTCGAGAGCTCGGAGGAGCTTGCGACGCGGATCGCCGGCCTCTACGACCACGTCCTCGTCGACGAGTACCAGGACACCAACCTGCTCCAGGCGCGCATCCTCCGCGGGATGTGCCGGACGCATCGCAACATCACCGTGGTCGGCGACGATGCCCAGAGCATCTACGCCTTCCGCGGCGCGAGCTTCCGCAACATCCTCGAGTTTCCGAAGCAGTTCCAGGGTGCGGCCGTCGTTGCCCTCGAGCAGAACTACCGTTCGACGCAGCCGATTCTCGACGTCACCAACACGCTCATCTCGCGGGCGCAGGAGCGGTTCACAAAGACGCTGTGGACGGTGCGCACCGGTGGCGAGAAGCCCTGGCTCGTCACGGCGAAGGATGAGCACGAGCAGACGCGCTTCGTCGTCGACCGCATCCTCGAGCTGCACGAGCAGGGGACGCCGTTAGGCGAGATCGCCGTCCTCTTCCGCGCCGGCTACATGTCGGCCGACCTCGAGATCGAGCTCGCCAACCGGAAGATCCCGTTCGAGAAGTGGGGCGGGATCAAGTTCCTCGAGGCCGCGCACGTCAAGGACGTCCTCGCCTTCCTCCGCGTCCTCGACAATCCGCGTGACGAGGTGAGCTGGTACCGCATTCTCACCCTCCTCCCGGGTGTCGGCGACGTGACCGCCCGTCACGCGATCACGGCGATGCTCGCCCGCTCCTGGGACGCCGCCGCCCTCGAGGAGTTCGCGCCCCCGCCCCGCGCCCGCGCCGCGCACTCCTCGCTCGTCGCCATGCTGCGCGAGCTTCGCGACTCGCCGTCGGCCGCCGCGCTCGACGGCGCCCCGGGCGCGCCCGACGAGGGCGCCGTCGCCCGCGACATCGCACGCATCCGCGTCCTCTACGACGACATCCTCCGCGAGCGTTATGACCGCCCCGATCCGCGCCTCGCCGACCTCGACCAGCTCCAGGCCATCGCCGCCGGCTTCCCGGGCCGCGGCGCCTTCCTCGCCGCCCTCGCCCTCGAGCCGCCGTCCAGCACCCAGGATCTCGCCAGCGGCGGCGACAGCGAGGATGACCACCTCATCCTCAGCACCGCCCACAGCTCGAAAGGCAAGGAGTGGGACGCGGTGTTTCTGATCTGGGCCGTCGACGGCTGGTTCCCCTCGTCGCGAGCGCTGGGCGACGACGAGGAGCTCGAGGAGGAGCGACGGCTGATGTACGTCGCGATGACCCGCGCCCGCAACGCGCTGGCCGTGGTCTATCCCCTCAACTCGTACGCGACCCCGCGCAGCGGCGACTATTCGATCGACCAGCTCTCCCGCTTCCTCGACCGCGGCGTCCGCGAGCACATGGACCGCGTCGTCCTCGCCCCTCCCGCGCCCGATCCCGCCGACACC
>OEPS010000483.1_pt1 | contig 13936 bp, 16 predicted proteins | sample 1539411 | NCBI WGS metagenome assembly OEPS01 (sample SAMN02671747, study PRJEB22543) | soil metagenome | biome: bacteria | place: China:Hunan Province, Lengshuijiang City | collected 2012-10-15 | depth 0.08m m | reverse complement strand
GACATAATGCCAGAGATCCAAGCAGCCCCGAGAGTAGAGCTCGAGCACCGCATCACCCTCGAGCGACAGTTTTCCACCGTACCGTGCTGCACCATCCGCTGCGAAGACGATACCCGCCTCACTTGGTGGCGAGGCTATGACCAGGTTGCCCTGGCAGAGGCCGGCGGCCTCAATCGACGCAAGCCCGCTCAGGATCGTCGCAGGCGTGACATAGGCCTGAAGATCGGCCGCCATGACGATCGGAGTATAGCCTTCGCCCGGGTGCCCGGTCGCGGCATGCAGGACGAGATCGCCCGACGCCACGATGTCGAAGGTGGCACTGACCGGCGGGACGATCTGAAGGTCACCGTCAGCTGCAATCGCTGTAGCGGCATCGCCCTGGATCATCCCCCAACGGATAACATCGCCGCTGGTAGAGACGACCACAGGAGACGAGCCAACCAGGGACACGCCATAGGTCAGCTGCCCGGTCGATTCCAAGACCACGCCAGCCTGGCCTTCCAGCTTGGCCTGGAACGCCAGGGACAGATCAGCCGCTGCGACGACCTGAGCACTGCCGGCCAGGGTCAGGCCAAGCATGACATCGCCGTCAGCCTGGAACGCGACGGCCAGCGAGGCGTCGTCAATCCAGACCTGGGGGTCGCCGTTGAGCGCACCACCATTGATGGCGAAGTTCTGCATTTACAGGACCTGCACCGTCAGCTTCTGCGCGTCGACGACGAACACGTCGCCGTTGTTGATGGTCCGCGCGCTGGCCAGTGGCGCATACACCAGCATGTTGCCGCCGGTCACCGCATCCCATACCGAGAAGTGCGTCACAGTCAGCGGGGCCGCGCCATCGTACATGGCGTACAGCAGCTGCAAGGCGTTCTTGCTGACACCATCGCTCGGAGCGGTCCACGCCGACGACTGGGCGCCACCCTTCGCGGCATCCTGGCGGGCATAGCTCGGCCAGGTCGAAGTCGGCACCTCGCCTGCCGATCCAGTCTCGGTCGGGTTCGCGGTATGCAGTGCGATGTAGGTCTTGGCTGGCGGAGTGAATGCCGTGCCACGGAAGATCAGGTTGACCAGCTGCGTTTCAAGGTAGTTCGAGGCTGCGGACATACGCCCTCCTTACAGGGTTAGAACCAGGACGCCCGCGTGCGGACTGGTGCCCGCTGCTGACCCCTGATGGACTTTCGTGCGAGCTCAGAGAGCTTGTTTTCGAACCGCATCGAGAAGAACTGCGCACGCTCCGGGTCAGTGAACGGCTGGGCCGGCAGCATCAGTATCTCAGCAAGCGCACCTTCAACGATACACTGGCGGTAGTGCTTGATCATGAAATCGGGCAGGTACTCAGCGCCTTCCGATGGCCGCAGGATGGTCGACAGCTTCAGCGTGCCCGTGCACTTCGGCACCACCAGCACGGTGTCGTGCTCCACCTGGGTAATCCAGCGCCCCTGCCCTGCATCCAGGTCGCGCCACATCGGGTTTTTCCGGTCGAGGTCAGCCAGCGAGATCGGCTCGAGATCGACCGACTCCATGCGTGCACTCTCGATTTCGAACAGGTCGGCGCCCTCCGGCGCGCACACGACGTTGCAGCTGGTCGGCGTGACACTGAACTGATCGCAGTCACGCCACAGCCGGGTGCGCTCGCAGAACGTCTGCGCGGCCTCGATGAGGCGAGCGAACGCAGTCGGCTCCGCGACACCTGGCGCGGCGGCGAGGATGGATGGAAGGTAGTCGTCGAGGCTGGTCATGCCGGCACCTTATTGGTCGGAGAGGCGGACTGTTCGCCGGCAGCGTTATTACCCATGGCTGTCGTGAAGGCCTGGTAGAAGGCTGCGGCCATCCCGCCGTTCGAGAACTCGCTATCCTTCGAGTAGCAGCGGTACAGCACGTAATTCAGCAGTGCGTCAGCGAACTCGACATTGAGCCCGAGCGTGTCGTCTGGACTGTCAACCTCTTCCGGCATCTTCGCGTAGGCGACCTGCACCCAAGTATTTTCCAGGGCCGGCGGGTATACATGGAAGACTGCCGTGGTTCGGTCGTCATAGGTGTAGTGCTTGATAACCGACTTGCCTGGGCGGGTATGCCAATCAGGATCTGCGCTGTCGAGCAGGTGTCGCTCGGTCTTGCGGATTGCCCGACCAGGCGTAACCCCATCAGTCGCGACGTTACGGATTACGTCAATCAGCTGCACCACATCATCGGGGATATGCTGCTGGGTGCCTGCGGCCAGCGGGAAGGCGATAAGCCTGGCGCCAGCAGAAGGTCTTGCAGATACGATGGCCACGGCCCCCTCGTTGACCCACTCAATGAGCTCTTCAACTGTCCAGCGCACATGGTCCTCGTCGTTGAGCACCAGGCTAGCTCGCTCGATGATAGTGCTGACCGCTATCGGCCGCTTTTCTACGCTGTAGTCGACGATGATTGGCATGCTATATGGTCTTCATGGCTGCGCTGGTTTTGGGTATTGGTCGCGGATGGCTTGAATGCGGGCCGCCATCGCCTCGGCTTCCTCGCCTCCCTTCCAGAACGCTTCGAGCTGATCCTTCAACGGTGGGTAGGCGTCTTCGCGCAGCGCGTACCAGTCATCAGCCAACAGCAGTCGCCCCTTGGCAGACTCGACGATTTCTCGGTCTACCTCGGCCGCTCCTTCAGGGAGCGGATTGCCGATAACTTCTATTTCATGCTGCGCATAATCCCAGTCTTCCGGGGCATCGCCTTCTCCAGTCCATGGATTGGCTGCAACGGTCTCTACAGACACGCAGTAATCCCATGGGCCGATATTGATTAGCTTGCCATCATGAATAACAACCTTGGTCATTTCGCCACCCATCCGGTGTTGCCGGTGCCTGTTTCTTTTACATAAAGGGTTGTATTTGCTCCGCCGTCGGTTCTTCGGAAGGTCGAGCCAACGGGGGCTGCTAGCACCCCTTCCGGGCTTCCAGTTCCAGAGGCCTCAAAGGCGGCACCAGCTCCCAGGTAAACGCGAACCGAGTAGGTTTCCCGCCAACGGAACGACAGGTTGCCGGATGGCACCGCGTTATCGACGGTGGGTCGTGGCGTTCCCTTAAAGGCTACTGTGCCACTGTTGATCGTCAGGCTGCCGTTACCCGACGAGCCATTGCCACCGGTCGCTGTGATCGACGCATCGCCGCCGCCAGAATCGGCAGCGCCGGAGAAGAACGTGATGGCAGGTGAGTTTGCTGCGCCGCGCGTTCCGAGTGTAACCACCGGGCTCGGGGAACGCATGGCGAATGCAGAATCGCTAAGCGTAGTGGTGGCGGTACGCAGAATGTGCGTTGCCGTGACGCCCGAGGCGTCTATGACGGCATCAATAATTGCCCCTGCATCGATCTTCAACGCAGAAGAGTCAGCCCCCAATGGCACCTGACCGTTTTCGTTGTTGAAATACATGCCGTACTTGAAGGTCACTTCAGCGGAGCCGCAGGACAGGCTAATGGCCGAGTCCTTCAGCATTCCGCGCTGAGTGCCCTTGCTGGTGATCTGGATCGCTTCGCGGTTTCGTGCACTGGCCCCGGTAGCAATGAACGGCTCTGCAAGAATCGCCGTGCAGTTGTGCGCATTGATGGCTCCAGGCGCCAGGTACACCATGGCTTCAACGCCGAAGTAAGCGCCTTTTACCGCGGCCTCGGTGCCGCCATCAGCGGTTCCAGAGGTGACATGCGCCGACAGCGCGACGTAGTTGCGATCAACGCTGGCAGCCTCGGCTATTGCCGACTGGGTAAGGTTGATCTCCATGCCGTGCCGGCCGCCACGCGTTCCCGCGCCACCGAAGACATGATCGATCAGCAGGCCATTGACCTTGGAGCCAATCCCGCCTTCCGCGTTGATACGATCATTGCGGATCTTCAGCAGGTTGTAGTTGGTGAAGCGGTCGGTAACAGTTCCGGTGTTGCCACCATTGAGGATGACGGCGATGCCCTTTCCGGACTCGACAGACTCGCGGGTGTTGCCAGGGCCCAGCAAGCTGACATGGCGGCCGTTGTCAGTCACGGTGCCGCCTGCCGCATAGATCCTGGCGTCACCCTCATACAGAAAGCGCTGCCCATCAGGGATGGTTAGCGTTCCACTGGTGATGGCGTACTGGCCGCCTAAGGCATCTACCGGAACGTAGATGATGCGCCCGCTGGCGGCGGCAATAGTGCTGGCGATTGCATCGCGATTGTTGGTTAAACCACCATCACCTTTCGCTCCTGCCAGCATGACGAATATATCGCCATTCTTCATCGGGGCCTTACCGTCTATGGTGACGTTTTCGAGTGCGCCGTTCTTAAACACGCCACCGTCGATCACTTCCGGAGTGGCGTCGGCCGGATCTTCCAGGAGAATGTCGTCGCTGACCGTGAACAGCGCGGAGCCGATGTACACCTCTAGCGAGTAGCGCCCATTCGGTGCGTAGAACGAGAAGCGTCCGAAGCTGTCAACGGAAATCGGGTTGCTCTGTAACTGGGCGGTCGAGTTGGCCGCGTAGATCGTTGCAGGCGTGGAAGTGCCAAGAGCTTTCACCAGCACGCTTGCAGTGGTGACCACGTTACCCTTTCGGTCGATGACAACATCGGAGAACTTCTGCATGGATTATTCCTTGGGCTTGGCCAGCTCTTCGCGGATTTTGTCGGCGGTCCACTTGTAATGGGGCTTCACGCCGAACTTTTCCTTGTACTGATCGGCCAGGGCCTCGCGCTCGGCCTTTGCCTTGTCATCGTCGGACTGCTCGGCGGCTGGCTTCTGATCAGTGGTGGCCGCTGGATTGGTCGACGCGGTGGTGTCGGTCTGCTGCTGGTCGCTGTTCGCCTGGTCGTCATCATTGCCGGCGTCGGTGTCGTCACCGCCGACCATGGCATCGAGGGTTTCGTCGATCTTGGCGTGGCGCTCTTCGTCCGTCAGCGCGTTCCACTCGTCGGTGGTCAGGCCGCTGGTTTCGTAGGTTGCGTCGATCACGTCGTCGAGCTCGATGGTCTGACCGTCGCCCAGGTCGATGACTGCGGGGTGCACGGTGCTGCCCTTCAGTGCCTGGGAGTCGTCCGGGGTCAGCACAGGCTGGCTCATCGGGTTGGCGCGCTCTTCGACTTCGCGCTGTAGCTCGGCCTGCACTGCTTGGGGCAGCGGCTCGTCGTCGGCCAGCTGGTAGCCTTCGCTGATGCTAAGCAGGCGCGCGATGTGATGCTTGTCGGTCACTTCCGCGACGTGGCGGCCGTGTTTGTCAGGCTGGAATTTGTAGACGGTGCCATCCAGGTCGATCTCGGTCGGTGGGTCGCGCTTGATGATGCTCTCGATTTTCATGATGCCTCCGGGCTGTGGGTACAAAAAAGGGCCAGCCAATGACCGGCCCTTTTCGGGTCGCGCTTACGCGGTTACTGCTTGAAGAACAGCACCAGATCCACGACCTGACCGGCGCCAGTGATACCGGCACCGACAGCCTTCAGGCCGATCGAACGGTCAGCCTCGATCGGTGCGATGCGGAAGCCAGCGGATTTGGTCATGCGAGTGGTGGTCGCGTCAGAGGCAGCTGCGAACAGCTCGTTGCCGCTGGTGCGCGATGCACTCGGGTCGCCGACCTTGCCGGACATGATGCCCACGTCGTAGGTCGCGGTGCCGGCTTCATCCAGCACCAGGATCGCGTCGACCACGGTGTGGTAGGCCGGCAGGACGCCCAGTTCGATGATGTCGCCGTCGGCAATCGCCTGGCCAGCAGGGATGGTGTAGGTGTAGCGCTCGCACTTGACGGTGCCCGCTTCACGCGAAACAGGTGCCATCTTGCGACCGGCGCCCCAGTCGGATTGGATGATAGACATGTGGTCAGTCCCCTATTAGGCGTTCGGGTCTTTGGCTGCGGTGTCGATGCTCAGCACACCGAAATCGCGGTCGTTGAAGCGCGTCTTCTTGAAGCCGAAGATGGCGCCGGAAGCGACGGTCGGCTCGTTGCCGTAGTCCTTCATCTCTTCCTTCCAGTCGAAGCGCATGCCGCCGCTGGTGCCGTAGGCGACCACGCCAGCCTGGCGGCCCAGGAACAGCGCACGGCCGGCATCGACGTTGTTGCCAGCGCCGTAGTCGCTGAAGCGGATGGCGTTGCGGTGTTCGTGCAGCACCACGTTCTTGATCATGCCCAGGCCACCCTTGAAGATCGGGTTGTTGCGGCCTTCGGCAGCGGCTGCGGCCTTCTGCACATCCAGCCACTCGGAGCCGGAGGCGGTGCGCAGGTCGTGGGCCTGGAACGGGTTCATCACGATGCAGTAGTGCTCTTCACCGTCGATGCTGACCGGGACCATGTTGGCCGCTTCCGGGTCCTGGGCCTGGAGCATGGTGGCCTTGACCTGGGCGCGCTCGATGACAGCACGGGTCATCTTGTCGTTGGCGGTCAGGGTCGCCTTGCTGGTGGCGCTGCCGCCGTACAGCAGATGGCCGGCGTCCGGTGCCTGGATGGCGTTACCAGCACGGCCAGCCCAGTTCAGCGGGAACAGGAAGTCCTTGTTGATGCCACGGGCGCCCGACAGGTAGATGAACATCATCTCGTCGTTGAAGCGGGCCCAGTAGTCGGACAGCAGGCGGCGTGCGTTGCCGCGCAGGTTGATGACGGTGCGCTTGCGGGTCATAGCGCCACCAGCAGACACAGCCTTACGAGTCTGATCGATGATCACCTCGTCGGTGTAGAACTTCTGGTTCTCTTCCTTGCCCTCGAGGCGGTTGTCGCCCTCGGTGGCTTCGCCACGCAGCTGCACAGACAGGTCGAAGGACACGCGGTCGCCGCTGTCGCTCTCGAGCTCGGTCTTGCGCTGGATGATGGAGTTTTCGTTGGTGCCGACGAACTTCTTCTCGAAGTACGACTTCTTCACCTGGTCGACGGCGAGGCCGGTGGACCACGCCTTTTTAGCCTTGGGATCACCCCAGGCGATAACGGTCTGAGCCATTTGGCTACCCTCATGTGGGAGTTTATTCACACATAGGCAGCTCCTGCGCTCTACGTTGGTTTGATTATCGAACGGGCGGTGCTGATTTGCAACCGCCCATTTTTAACGCTATGCGCCGACAGTCAGGCCCTGGCTCAGGTGTTGAGCCGGGGTCTTCTCCTGTTTCACACGGGCGATCTTCACGCTGCGATCGGCATCGAAGGCAATACGCGCGTTTCGGCCTGATTTGTCCTCGAGCGTGATGACGACGGCGTTCGGCCCTTCGCCAATGCGCACGCTTTCCCCCGGTTTGATGTCCAATCGCAGCATGTGATTATCAGCCCCCAGCGGCCAAGTAAGCTTCTTGGTCGGCAGCACTCAGCTTATTGAATGCCGCCTCATGCTTGTCCGGGTCACGGATGGCAGCCAGCCAAGCGAACCGGTTCTCGCCGGTATCGGTGGCCTCGGCGGCCGGCATGCGGGCCAGGCTGGGCGGTGCCTCGATCTGCTTCTTGGCCGGCGCCTGTTGCTGCTGTTGCTGCTGCTTCGGTGCTGCCTTGGCCTGGAGCACGCCCTGCTCGACGCACAGGTCGTAGGCCTTCTGCATGATCTGCGGGGCGCTCAGGTCGGCGTTCGCCTCGTCGCTGGCCACGCTGCGCACGGCGGCATCCAGGACCTGGAAGCGCAGGTTCTTCGGATCGCGCGGGATGTCGACGCCAGCCAGGAAGGTATTGATCGCCGTCTCGCGCTCGTTGGTGGCGCGCTGCTCTTCCATCTCGGCCGCCAGCTGGGCGCGGTCGATCTGGCGCTCGATGGCCCGCTCTTCGCGGTTCAGCTTGTCCAGTTCGGCCTGGTACTCGGCTGTGGTCACCTCACCGTCGTCGAACTTGGTCGCCAGCTCGCCCTTCTTGGTAGCGATCTCGGTCAGCTTTGCCTCGGCATCGGCCGGGGCCTCGGCCACCAGGTAAGGCGCGGACTGTGGCTTCTGCTCGGCGGGTTGCTGCTCCTGCTGCTTGGCAGCCTCGGCAGCGGCCGCATCGGCATCAGCCTTGGCCTTGGCGTCGGCATCGGCTTTGGCCTGGGCGTCAGCTTCAGCCTGCTCTTCTTCCGGGGTCTTGGCGGCCTGCTCTTCCTGCTCTTCCTCGGTCGCGCCCTTGTGCACGTTCTCCGGGTTGAACTCTTCGTCGTTATCCGCCGCGTCGTTCAGCTGCTGCTCGAGCTCGGCCAGGGCGGCCTGCTCTTCCTCGGTAATGCCGTCGTAGCCTGGGGTTTCTTCAGCCATTGCTCTCACCTCTTACTGTTGGAGTGGTGCTGCACCATCTGGTGCGGGTTGCTGCTGCATGGCACCAGGGCCTTGCTGCATCGCTGGATCTTGCTGGGCCTGCTGCTCGAGCGCCTGCTGCTGGGCCAGTTGCTCCTGCTGCGCCTGCTCGGCGGCGGCCTGCTGGTCGGCCAAGGCCTTGTCGGTCGGCGACTGATAGCCGCCCTCGGACAGGATGCCGTCGGCCACGGGCAGGAGGCCTGGCGCCATCATAGCAGTTTGCGCGGCATTGACGGCAGTTGCCTGGGTGTTGACGTTGACGCCGGCCGTGTCGGCCTGGACCTTGGCCACCTCGGCGCCGGTCTTCTGCGCGGCGGCTTGGTTCTTGGCGATTTCGCTGATCAGCTTCTCGAGCTGGGCCATGGCCATCTTCTGCTGGAACTGGTCTTGCTGGGCCTTGGCCTCCTGGGCCTGCTGCTCTTCCGGGGTCAGCTCGGTGGCGTCCGGGTCGCGCATGCCAGTCACCTGGCGGATACGCTTCACCAGCTCTTCGCGGTTCGGCAGGTCCATGGATTCGACAACCAGGTCAAGCATGACCATGGCCACCTCTGGCGGCAGGCGGGTCATCATCTCCATCAGCTGCTCGGCCTGGGCCTGGCGCAGGGAGGCGCGCCACTCGGCGTCGGAGATCACGAAGTCAGCCTTCGAACGGGTGATGTCGTTCTCGGGCAGGCCGTCGTTCACGGTGATGTAGTCCGGGGTGCCACGGCTGTTGGTGATGCGGAACTGCTTCTGCTCGGTGAAATACTGCTCGACCAGGCTCAGCTGCTTCTCGCCCTGGCACTGAACGGCGAAGCGCAGGTTGTCGAACAGCTTGCTGGTGGACATGCTGCCTTGTTCCTGGCGCGCCTGGATGGCCACGCCCGATTTGGCGTTGGTGGTGCGGCCCATGAGCTCGTCGGTCACGCCCGACACCGACTGGATGATGCCGATACCCTGGTTCATCAGTTGCAGGTGGGCCTCTCCCAGCTCGCGGTCAGCGGCCATCTCGAAGCGCTTGTTGCTCTGTACCACGATCACGGCATCAGGCCGGGACACCTCTTCCATGAATTCCTTCATGTCCTTCACGGCGCCCTCTTCCATGATGACCTTGTTGCTGGAGAGGATGAACTGGGCCTTGGACGCGCGCTTGTTGATGTCGTCCTGGATGTCTCGCAGGGCGCGGATCACGCCATAAGGCATGCCATCGCGGCCACGGCGATAGCCCCACACTGGGGTGAACGGGTAGCGGTTGTGCTTGTACGGGCTTTCCATCATGGCGCAGATGCCGCTGCTGGTCATGACCACGACGTGGGTGCGCATCATCGGGCGGATGGCGACCATGGCCGAACCATTGTCGAGCTCGGCCTGGTGCTGCGGGTTATCGGCCTCGAAGCGCTCGCCAGCGAACTGGCCACCGATCAGCTTCTGCACGCTGATGGGTTTCTTGAACCAGATCTCGATCAGGCGCACGCGCTGGCGCTCGGCAGTGTGCTCGGGGATTCCCCGGGCATTCATCTCGCGCGTGTCCTCGGCGTAGTCCATCACCTCGTCGCCATTCTCGAAGTCGCTGCCATAGCGGTCGTCAGCGTTGGCGGATCGCTCCAGCAGCTCGACGCGGTTCGGGAAATAGGCCTGGGCCACGTCCAGGTCGGCCCACTTCACGCGGATGACGTAGCGGCCGTCCTCGATGTCGTACTCGGTGGACGCGCTGTCCCACAGCATGTTGCGCCACGACTCGTAGCGGGAATAGACCGGCTCGCCGTCGTCGCCTTCGAACACGCCATCCTCGAGCCAGCCGATGCCGACCTTAGTGGCGTCCTCAAATGCCCGGGACCGGTGGAACGGCGTCTTGTTCACGTCGCTCAGGTACTTGAGCAGCTGGGTCTTGCGCTCGGCCGGCTTGGCGTCTTCCTTGCCACGGGGCAGCACGTTGAAGTCGGTGCGCCCGCGCTTCTCGCTGCCGATGATCCAGTTGATGGTCTGGCTGATGACGTTGTAGCAGATAGGCGCCTGGCCGCGATCGCGCAGGACCTGGGCGTCTTCCTCGGACCACTGGTCGTTGTCGTAGTAGTCCTCGTCGATCGCCTGCTCCACGCGGTTGTCGGCCTGGCGGTCGATCTCGCGCTGATAGAAGCCCATCAGGCGCGCGTGCAGCTTCATGTGCTCCGGGTCGTCGAGATCCGGGCCTTTGGCCTTGGGCTTGGCCGGCATGACCTCGCCCTCATTGTCAGCCGTGCGGCTGGCCAGGCCCTTCTTGACCCGGGTGTTTTCTTCGTCCTGGAGGTCGAACACTATGCAGCCCTCACACTTCGTGCGTCAGTTCAACGGTGGTCTGGCGCCCCCAACCGTCGGTGATGGTGGCGTCTGCTCCAGTGACCACGCCCAGCACCGGGCGCGGCGGCATGACGATCAGGTCGTACAGGCTGCCGTGGATGGCATCGGCGATCTTGTGCGTCGTGCTCATGCTGTCGGTGAACCCCATGGCCTGGCCGAACTCCATCGCTCGGCGGAGCAGGTAACCCGGCTCATCATACAGGTACGCACTGGATAGTGCGATGCAGCACGGTTTAGCACGGACCTGTGCGCCACCGATAGCCGATGCCAGCACGTTGCGGAAGGTGGGCATCAGCACGATGCAGGGCTCGCTGTCGTCTGGCGTCGGGCCAAGCCAGGTGCCGATAACGGTCAGGTCGCCCAGCTCGCGGGTGAAGTGGCGGATGGTCAGGTCGAGAACTGGGCGGCTCATGGGATGACCTTGCTCGGGTTTGGCTTGGCGTTCGCGATCTGGCGGGCTTCGGCCTCGGCGATCTCGTACTCTTCAGGGCCAAAGCCTTGGCTCGGCAGGCCGATGAGCTCCACGACCTCATCCTCGGTCATGTGCTCGACAATGGGGTCGGTCTGCTCGGCCATGGCGCCAGCCGCGTCGAAGATAGCCAGGGAGACGGTCACGCCGTTGCTGGCCACGAACCCGTCGTCAGGGTCTGGCTCGTTGGAAAACGGTTGCCGCACGCTCTTCGCCGCCAGGTATTCCTGCATGGCCTGGCGCACCTGTGGCTCGAACGCCTCATTTACCGACATGCGCTTGCTGAATACGAAGCCTACGCACCGCTCGATGGTGCCATCCTCGTACATGGTTCCTGCTTTCTCGATCACGTCCATCTACGCGGTTCTCCACGATCGTCTGGCGCCTCGCACGCTGGCGGGCGATTGGGTTGGTCCAATGTCTTTGAAGCCTTGGGCGAACTGCCGGAAGCTGTCGGCGCCCTCGGTGTGCACGTCCTTGAACGGCTGGTCGCTCCAAGTGGCGGTTCGCTCGTTCCACTGCTTGCGGTACATCTCCAGGTGGATGATGCCCTCCTTGCATTCTACCTCATCGAACCAGCAGGAGCCGAACACATCGCGCACAGCCTGGATGCCGTGCTGGAGCTCGCTGACCCGTGGCACGATCTCGACATTGCGCAGGCCCAGGTTCTCGAGCATCTGCTGGGGCGCGACGTTCATGTCCTCGCCCTGGCGAACGTGGGCGCCGTCGTGCGGCAGGTAGTGCTTGCCCCATACCCAGCCGGTTTTCTGCATCTCTCTCACATACCAGGCATAGGGCTCGCCCCAGTTCTCGATGAACTTGATGAAGTTGTTGCGCTGACCCACGCGCTGATGAAGCCAGACCGCGCAGCCGTCGCTGTGGCCGATGTCCCAAAAGCTGTTGACCGGGATGCCCGGATGGTACGGCACGGTCGTGATGCGCTTCTCTTTGCGCGCGCTGGTGATCTGTACCTTGTAGTAGGTGCCCTCGGTAGACTGCTGGAAGGCCTCGGCCGGCGTGGACGGGTATTCCTGCCACATCCGCTCTTCCTGGCCGCTGAATGTCTCGTCCCTGGTTGCAATCCACCAGGCTCGCTGGGCAGGAGTGATGATCTTTTTAAGCTGGGCCTCGAGCGCGTCGAAGTATTCGTGCTCTTTCTGGCTGATGATGACCCCGGCCGGGTTCATCTGGTAGCCCTCTTCCTCATGCCAGGGGAAGAAGTGGAACCGGAACTGCTTGTTCGACAACTTGGCGCCAGCGTCGTGCAGGGCCTCGGCACGCTGGCTCTTGCGGTAGAAGTCGCCATCGCGACCTTCAGCGGTCGACTCGATGAAGATGATGCCGCTGTCAGGCACGGCCGGGAACGTACCGGTCACGATCTCTTCGGCGCGGTCGGGGAACTTGGCGCAGATCTTCCCGTACTCGGAAACGTGCAGGTAGTGGATGGTGTCGCCACGCATCGACGTGCCTACCTGGATGGTCGAGCCGTTGGCGAACACCATCTCGCGCACGCTGCACGACTTCAGCGGCATGCCCTTGAGCAACGCGGGCGGCAGCCGGTCATAGGCGAACTTGATCTTCTTGAAGATCTTCTTCGCTGCGTCGTCGGTGTGGGCCAGGACGCCGATGTTCAGGTTGGGCGTGAACAGCGCGTAGTCTAGGAACAGGATCTGAATCAGCGTGGTGAAACCCAGCTGGCGCGCCTTCAGGATCAGGTTCTTGTACCAGAGGCGCTTGAGCAGCGCGCGCTGGGCACGGTTTGGCCGGAACTTGACGACCACGCCCTCGCTCTCGTCGTCGTCCTCGTCTTCGGTCTTGGTCTTGATGTAGTAGAGGTTGGACAGCCGCCACATAGGATCGGCCATGGCCGCCGTGAACTGGTCAGGCGTCATCTGCTCGAGCGGTGGATGCTGGACGATGGCATTCATGGGCGGCGGGCCTGCTGCGCTTCCCAGGCCTGGCGGTCCTCGAGCGACCGGAACCAGTGCGCCACCAGGTGATTGCCGCCGCATCGCGGGCAGCTCCAATGCTGGCGATCGCCGACCACCTGGCCATCCACCTTCAGCAGTGTGGTCACCGGCAGCTGGTGCTGGTGCGCCCCAAACCGGCAAAGCAGGCACTTGAATGCCGCTGCTACGCGAAATCTCCAGGGCAATGGCCCTGCTGCTTGATCAGATTTCACGTAGGAGCGCGCTTTTTCGGCCTCGGTGTCGTAAATCACCGGAGGAATACCCTGTTTTGGGCGCTGGCCGGGCTTGGACACTTGAAGGCTGCTCATTCTGCCACCGGCTTCAGGGTCTTGCCGGACAGCTGCCCGAACAGCTCGGCAATCGGGTTGTCTTCCTGAACACCGTGGTTCAGGTCCACCTTGTCGCCGTACTTCCTGGGCAGGATCTTCGACAGATACCATTTGCGTGTCTCGATGCGCAGGCGCGACCGCTGGACGTGCTCACCGTTGATCTGCCAGCCAATCGCCTCTCCATCCTTATCCAGCTTCTCCATCCAGTCGTTCGAACCGTCGTCAGCAATGTCGAACATTTCCTCGGCGATGGCCTCAGCGCCTTCTTGCTTCGCGCGCGCATACTGGTCCCGGAACTCGTCGTGGCGGGCGATCCAGCGCAGCACAGTCGACTTGGCCGGCATGGCTTCATCAGCACACACAGAGCGCAGCGACTCCCCTTCAGCTAGGCGCAGGCAGATGACCTGGGCGAGCTCAGGCGAGTAGTCAGTGGGTCGACCGATAGGCTTCTTGGCCCTGGGCGCGGCCTTCGGCTTCGTCACTGGCCCTGAACTGGTACTAGGCTTGGATTCCTTTGCCTTTTTCGCGCTGGCGTTCTTGGGCGGCATGGCATGCTCTCGAGGTCAATTACTGTGCTTTTCCGGGTATTGACTCCACCCAAGCTGGGCGGGTCTATAGTTCGCTGCGGTTTGATTATC